>Ga0210400_10000866_pt1 | contig 31527 bp, 25 predicted proteins | sample IncBWH26MmetaG_FD_155456 | JGI IMG/M metagenome (GOLD analysis project Ga0210400, IMG submission 155456) | Forest soil microbial communities from Barre Woods Harvard Forest LTER site, Petersham, Massachusetts, United States - Inc-BW-H-26-M | ecosystem: Environmental > Terrestrial > Soil >... | reverse complement strand
TGTAGTTCCTCCAGTGACAGATTTCATAGGGCGTGTCATGTCGTTACCGTTTATACTTGTGTAATCCACCGTGTAAAGAATGTTCGGGTTATTGGTAAACGATACATAACTGTCGTGTCCGCCTTGTACCTGAGTAAAATTTAATTCTCCCCATGTTTGTCCGCTGTTTGTTGTATGAAATAATTCACTCATATCGCAGGCAACGTATATTTCGTTGTGATTTGCGGGGTTGATGGACGGAGAGAAGAGTGCCCCGCCCCCACCTATACCATGACTTTGCCATGATGTTGGTGCTTGAGAAAAAGTTGTTGTAAGCAAACAAATGCCAATAATTGTAAAACAATTTTTTTTCATGGTTATATAATTACAAGGGTTAATTGATAACTAATGTAGCATATTTTTTTAACTTGCAAAGTGCAGTTGTAGATTGTAATGAATAAAAGAAACGAGGGCCGGGCTTTATGCTTTAATCTATAACGCAAATACAAAAAATTATTCCTTCACAAACTTTATGTGAGAATTATTTGTTTGCACGGAATAAATACCCGCTGGTAATTTACTGACATCAATTTGTTCCATTGTGCTTTTGGTTTTTGTTTGAAAAACAATTTCCCCAAGGCAATTGGAAAAAGTAAGCAAGCCTAATTCTGAAGGAGATCGGATGGTAATATTATCAGTAGCCGGATTGGGAAAAATACTTATCTCCTTTTTAGTATTAACACCTCCGATTATAGTTGTTCCCCCATTACAAATAAGAGGTATTAAATAGGAAGAATCGGTTACACAACCCGTATTAGACCATGATCCCGATTGGCCATCAGCACTTGTACCAATCCTAACTGATAAATCCGAGCCAGTCGTACATGAATTTTTTGACTGAATGGAGAAACAAAAATTCCAATTAGAAGATGCTATAGTTCCCGTGCAATTGTCTCCGAAATTATCTCCGGGATTGTTTTGACCGATAGTTGTTTCAAAATAAAAACCTGCCGGCCAATGTGTACCATTTGCGATAGAAACAACTCCATTTTTGTAATAAGCCCAAAAACCCGTGCCACTGCATGGCGGAGGTGGAGTTGTTACTAAAGTGCTGGTATCCCAACTTGGGCCAAATTTTAATTGAACACCATGCAACCAATTAGTGTTAATTTGTGAATATTGATCTACATGGTAACAAAAATTAACTACCTGACCCGGGTTATAACTTGCATTTATTGGTTGAGGATTAACAGTTGATGAAGCATTAACAACACAGTGATTACACAGTTCCAGGGCGTACACAGAAAGTTTAAAAGTGCCTTTTTGATTAGTGCCACCACTGACTTGTATATAATAGGTTTGTCCCGGGATTAGATAAGAAGTTATTAGTAAAGATGCGACTCCGCCTGAGCCTACCGCGCAATACCCTACTCCGCCTCCTAACGAACCACAGGAACCCGAATATAATGCGATATTAGGATTAGAGAAGGTTGCATTACTTACTGTAATATTCACACCATATCCGTTTGAAGGGGCAATGAAAGAATACCAAACATCATAAGCGGGAGCACTCATATAACTTGCACTACCGGTACAACCCGTACCTTGATAAACATAAGGAGTTTCAGGTGTTGCAAATATATTACTGTCATTTAGAATTATTGTAGTTCCGTCGTTTTCTCCTGTTGTAGCAGAGCAGGTTGCAGGAGCAGGTAATACACCTAAAAAAGTAGCTGTAGAACAATTATCATTAACCGCTATTTGAGCGACGATACGGGATGCATTGAAAATTGTGAGAGAAAAGATAGAAGCGTAAAATATTTTTTTCATAGCAATGTAAATATACAAAATATTTAATCCTTTTGATTAAAAATTAGCAGGGATTGCAGCGGAAAGCCCGACCTTCCGAAAAGTTTAAATAATACCGGGTTATTGCAGGTTAACGACCATAATCTAAGACATTGAACAAACAATGAAAAAATATGATTTATATCTTTTTGTCAACTAAAAAATACCCGTAAATTAGTGGCTCTTTTTAAAAACAAAATAAAATTATATAAGATGAAAGTATCAGTAATAGGAGCAGGAAATGTAGGCGCTACTTGTGCCGATGTAATGGCCTTTCGCCGCGTGGCAGCCGAAGTGGTATTATTAGACATTCGCGAAAATTTTGCAGAAGGTAAAGCATTAGATATGATGCAAACCGCAACACTTAACCAGTTTAACACAAAAGTTACCGGCAGCACAAACGATTACGGCAAAACCGCCAACAGCGACGTAGTAGTAATTACCAGCGGAGTACCCCGTAAACCCGGAATGACCCGTGAAGAGCTTATCGGAATAAACGCAGGTATCGTAAAAACCGTTACCGAAAATGTTTTAAAACATTCGCCTAAAGCGATCATTGTTGTTGTAAGTAATCCGATGGATACAATGACTTATTTAGCTTTAAAAGAAAGCAAATTACCCAAACAACGCATTATTGGTATGGGTGGAATATTAGACAGTGCCCGTTTTAAATGTTATTTATCATTGGCATTAAATGCATCTGCAAACGACATCGAAGGAATGGTAATCGGCGGACACGGTGATACTACTATGATTCCTTTAACTCGTTTAGCTTCTTACAAAGGCGTTCCGGTTTCTCAGTTCTTAGCAACAGATGCTCTTAAAAAAGTTGCTGCTGATACAATGGTAGGTGGTGCTACACTTACAGGTATGTTAGGTACTTCCGCGTGGTATGCACCGGGGGCGGCTGTATCGGCTTTGGTTGACAGCATTCTTCACGACCAAAAACGTTTGTTCCCTTGCTGCGTTGCTTTAGACGGCGAATACGGACAAAAAGATATTTGCTTAGGAGTACCGGTTATCATTGGGAAAAATGGTTGGGAAAAAATTGTGGATGTAAATCTTAATGACGACGAAAAAGCCGTTTTTGCAAAAAGTGCCGAAGCCGTACGAAACATGAATAGTGTTTTGGCAAGCACCAAAGTTTAATTTCATTTTACTACAAATAAAAAAGGCTACTGAACGGGTAGCCCTTTTTATTTGTAGTAGTTAATTTTATTTTGAAATAATAAGTTTTACTACTCTCGCTTCATTAGCTGATTGCATGGAAACGAAATATGTGCCAATTGGCAAAACACTCAGATTTATTTGCTCATTTATTTTTCCGGTTCGGTTTTGAAATGTTTTTGCATAAACGATTTCTCCCAACATATTTGACATACTTACTTTTACCTGTGCGGAAGAAATATTTTCAGCCGCTAAATTAAAAATGCCTGAACCCGGGTTAGGATAAACATTTAGTGAAACAATAATTTTCTGAGCCTGTTGCGCATTGTTCCCTAACGAAATGCAGGGAGAGTTTTCCACAACGCCCGAATCTACATTAGTTACGGAAACTACCGGGGCAAAAGTAAACGAGGTTACGGTTGTTACAACAGAGGCTGCAACGAAAGCTCGCTGAGTGGTAGGTAATGAAATATTAATTTGATTACATCCTCCGTTAGAATTTCCGGACGAATCTGTTTTTACCAGATAATAATTATAAGGCCCGCCACTTAAACTGTTTGAATAAGCGCCTAATGCAAATCCTTTATCCGGTGTTTGCACCAAAGAAGGCGCCCAATCATCCTTAGTACCGCCAAAGCCGTGGCAATAAGATAAATTTCCTTTATTATCCGTTTTTAATAGCATCGCATCGCTGCCACCCATACTATTACTATATACCGAGCCCGAAAGAACATAACTACTGTCTTTAGTTTCAGTAACACAAAGTGCCTGCTCATAACCCGGGCCACCGTATGTTTTTGTCCAAAGTGTATCGCCTGTATTATTTGTTCTGATGAGAAAAGCATCTGTTGTTGTACCCGCGCCTAAATATCCGGCCAGGATATAGCCTCCGTCAAATGTTTGGCGCATCATATAACCCCAGTCTGTTGACAGGGTTCCGTAATACTTTGACCATTGCATCACGCCTGACGAATCTGTTTTAAAGGCATACGCATCAATCGTAGAGTTGCCGGCATTATTAGCAGCCCCTGATACAATAAAACCTTTATCTTTTGTTTGCTGCACAAAATATCCAAGTTCGTCAGAAGGAGTACCATAGGCTTTAGACCAAAGAATATTTCCGTTTATATTAACTTTAATTAAAAAGTAATCATAATTTCCCGCGCCAAAGCTATTCGTGTAACCGCAAATTATAAATCCGCCATCCGTGGTTTGTTGAATTGAGTTTGCTTCATCATCGCCGCTTCCACCAATAATTTTTGTCCATAGAGTATCTCCTCTCCCATCCGTTTTAATTAAAAAAACATTCCAATCTGAACTTAAAGTAGTTCCCACTACAAAATAACCGCCGTCGTTACTTTGTATTACGCATTGCCCGTAATCTACACCGGTGGTGCCATATGTTTTTGACCAGAGTGTATCTCCGGCGGCATCTGTTTTTACCAAATAAAAATCTCTGTCCTGCGTAGCAGCAGAACTGTCCGTTCCGGCTAAAACAAAGCCGCCGTCGGCCGTTTGTTGAATTGCATTTGTATTTGAAAAAGCCGTATTTTTTACGCAATATGTTTTTTGAAAACTTGTTTGAGATTTTACAGAAAGTACTTGCAGGATGAAAAGGCTTACAATAAATAAGAATTTCTTCATTCGTTGTCGTTTAGTTCAAAAATACAAAAAAAACCCGGTTTTTTATACAAGTCCCCTCGCTTTTAGTTCAAGGTATTTATTTATGGTATTAACCGACAGGTTTTGCGGACTGGTGTAAACAGTTTGAATACCGCAGGCTGCAAGCTCTTTTGTAATAAGGCGTTTCTCCAATTCAAACTTTTCAGCAATGGTTTTATAATAAATTTCGAAAGTATTACCGGCATTTTTATCGAGCAGTTTACGTAATTCCGTGTTTTCAAAAAAGATTACCACTAATAAATGATTTTTTGCCAGCTGCCTCAAATATTTTAATTGCCTGCGCAAAGAACTCAACGATTCAAAATTTGTAAAAAGCAATAGTAAGCTACGTTGATTTACCCGGTGCTTAACGTGCGTATACAAAGCGCTGAAATCGCTCTCGGTATAATTTGTTTCCTGGTTATACAGAGCCTCAAGTATACGGCGCATTTGCGAATTTCTTCGTTCGGCTTTTATGTGTGTTTTTATTTCGTGAGTAAAAGTTATCAATCCCGGTTTATCACTTTTTATATGCGCGATATTTGAAATTACCAATGAAGCATTAATCGCGTAATCCAGCAAAGGCATTTGCTCGAAAGGCATTTTCATATTACGGCCCATATCTACGAGGCAATAAACGGGCTGCGATTTTTCATCCTGGTATTTATTCACCATTAATTTATCCTTGCGCGCAGTAGCCTTCCAGTTAATGGTACGGATATCATCGCCGGCAACATACTCTTTAATTTGGTCAAACTCGGTTGTTTGTCCGATACGGCGGATTTTCTTAATTCCACCACTCATTAATTTATTATGAATAGCCAGCAATTCGTATTTACGCATTTGTATAAAGGAAGGATACACCGGAAGCATTACATTCTGCCCGAACGAAAAACGCCTTTCAATTAATTTTAAAAAAGAAGAAACAAAAACACGGATAGAACCGAAATGATATTCTCCACGCTCAACGGGACGCAATGAATAACGGATATATGCATCTTTACCGCTTTCTAATTTTAATTTCCTTTCAAAATCGCGTATCTGAAACTGAATCGGAATCTCATCAGTAATACTGAGATTAGCCGTAAACCCGTAATGATTTTCAACATGAATCGTAATTATATTTTCATCACCATTACTGAGTTTAACCGCTGTTTGCCGCTTGGCTTCTATACCGTGTCTGTTAATAAATAACAAAGTAATATCAATAATAACAGCGAGAGCGAAGAGTAAAAACAAAATATTGGCCACATGATAAAAGAATACATTTAAAAACCCAAAAATATAGACAACAACTAATGCCGCAACAAGCGCATAAGTACGAAGTGTAAAATATATTTCCGGAAATTTTCTCATTACCGTTTACTATCTCGGGATTTCAATTTTATCAATCACCATATTAATTACTTCGGTTACATGCACTCCTTCCATTTCTTTTTCAGGAGTGAGGATAATGCGATGTTTTAACACGTGTGGCGTTACATATTTCACATCATCCGGAGAAATAAAATCGCGGCCGCGCAAAGTAGCGCAGGCTTTAGCAGCATTCATTATTGCTAAAGAAGCCCTGGGCGAAGCGCCTAATAAAATAGCGTTATGACTGCGCGTTTCGTGAACAATCTGCGCAATATAATTTACAAGGTTGTCTTCAATATGTACTTGCTGTACGATAGCGCGCAGTTTTGCAATATCAGTCGGGCTGAGGAAACCTTTTATAGAATCAAAATCAACTACATTTTTTTGCACGTGAAAAGTTTTTAAAATTTGTTTTTCTTCTTCCAGGTTAGGATAAGAAACTTCTATCTTAAATAAAAATCTGTCAAGTTGCGCTTCGGGCAAACGATACGTTCCCTCCTGCTCTATAGGGTTTTGTGTGGCCATAACCATAAACGGTTTTTCAAGTATATGAGTTGTTCCGTCAACAGTAATCTGCCTTTCTTCCATCGCTTCAAACAAAGCGGCTTGTGTTTTTGCAGGAGCGCGATTAATCTCGTCGGTTAAAACAATATTCGCGAAAAGTGGCCCGCGTTTAAAATCAAAATCGCCGGTTTTGGCATTGTACACCATGGTACCGATTATATCACTGGGCATTAAATCGGGCGTGAATTGTATACGTTTAAATTTTGCATTGATGGTTTTTGCCAGCAATTTGCTCATCAATGTTTTTGCAACACCGGGTACACCTTCAAGCAATACGTGCCCGTCGGCGAGCATGGCGATCAAAAGCAAATCGAGTGTTTGCTGCTGGCCTATAATGTATTTACCAATTTCAAATTTAAGGGTATCGGCGGTTTGCCTGATACTTCCCAAATCTATTCTTGTTTCAAATGATTCCATGTTTATCGTTTATTGTGTTTATAAAAATTTTCGATGGATGAATTTAAATCTATCAGTTCTTTTTCGGTGATAGAACCCTGCCTCCATACCATGCCTATATGTACGAAGAGTTTTTTAACGTCTTCTAAAGGTATGGTAGAGAGTTTGGATATACGCAACATGGTTTCTTCATCGGCACGACGGCTGTTTACTAAAAACTTACTACGTAAAAATTCGTAAAAGGAATTAATTTTTTCTTCGGCAATTATTTTATGATTTTTGGTGTTGTAATACACACTACCTACCACTTCCACAAATTGCAAAGTTGCGTTAGGTAAAGGTTCAACAAGCGCAATGGAACGCTGCTTGCGTTTCATAGCAAAAATCATAAATACGATTAAAGAAATAAGCGTTAGCATGTAAGCCGCATAGAGAGAATCATTGCCAAAAATAAATTGCAAAGGAGAACCGGATTCAACACCCGAGCCTTTAAAATATTCATCCCACATAATATTGTCCGCATCCAGGTAGCTGAGCGATTTGTATGCAAAAAATCTTGCCGAATCGTTTACCACAAAATAATTAGCAAACACATCGGGAACTGAGAGGAAATAAAAATTTCCTTCTCCCATAGGTGCCCGCAAAAATACAGGCAATGGCTTCATGGTGTCGTTTGTGGTAGCAGTTGCCAGTACAGTAATTTTTGAAGTATCGAAGGAATCGAAGTAAGAAGCTTCAAAGCCTTTTTTATAGACATAATTCTTTTTATTTTTTAATCCCGGGCAGCAAAAATTAAGGCGATAAACAGCGGTAGTATCTTCAATATAATAATCGTAATTACCCTTTGTTGAATTTATCCGGAAAGTATCTGCAACTGGATTATTGTAAAAACTACCGGCTGCCATAAACACATCATTACCCGCCTGCACATATTCCATCAGGTACCTGCAATCCAATTTTGAAAAGGAAATATTGCTGTTTATAAAAATATAAGCGGTTTTTTTATCGTCAGAACCGACTAAAACATTAAAAGGCGTTTGTTTTTGTTTTGATAATTTTCCTTTATAAATATCCTCATCCAATAAACGGTAAAAAGCATTACACCCGAACGGAATTTTATCGTTTTTAGAATAAGTGCGTTGCCAGTTAACCGGTTTAGGCGCGTTATATTCAACAGCTACCAGCAATGCAAACATCAGCAAGAGCAATAAATAGTATTTATTATTTCCTTTAAGCATGAAGGGTGCCGTTGAATTTTTCTATTTCACTCTTATATTTTGAAAAAGTATTCTCATTAGTGGCCATCTCACCGTACCAAACGTATTCAAACACATAACTCAGCTTACTGAAACTTTCGCGCAGATTTGAATTTTTCAATTCATATTGGTAATCGATATTGGTTTTAGAAGGCTGCCAGGTAATTTGCTTTTGTCGTTTAAGCGTTGCAGTGATTTTTAAGAAACACCAACGTATTGCCAGGCGGTAATTTCCGTTATTTAATGCTTCATTAATGAGATTATCTGTATCTACTGATTCAATATCTTCCGGTAAATCGGTAAATGCCGCTCCCGAAAGTTTCTTTGCATCACCGCGCAAAAGCCCCCTGAATTTTGATTTCCAGATGACAAAAATAATTCCGAAAATGAATAAACCAATCATTACCCATTTTACTATTTCCCAGGTAAGAACGGCATTTTCAGCGCTTACTTTACCAAATATTTTTTCAGTAAGCCAGTCCAAAAAAGCTTTCAACCAGTTTTTAGATTCCTTCGCGTCGGTTTTATATTGAAAATCTTTATCAGCGAAAATTTCTTTTTCCTTTCCGGGCGTGGCATTTTTAACGTTGCCTGCCGTTGATGTATCATACCGAACCAAATCTTTCTCCTCAGAAAAACCGGAAAAGCAAATAAAAATAAAAAGTATGGAAAAAAATTTCTTCACAAATATTATTTAACATCAAATTCATCAATACGGCTCATCAGGCCGGTACCTTCGTGACGTTCTTCGTTATTATAAAAATTAAAAATACAGAAGGTATATAATATCGGGCTTACAACCAATAATTGCCCGACTACTGAAAGAGCCCCGAAAATAATAATCAGCATAGAGCTGTTCCCTGTTCCTCCCGAAGAATCATACGCTCGTGTAAAAGCTTTTGTGAAATTGATAATGGTAATGGGCAGGCTGAAAATACTCGCCGCAGTTCCTACACAAATTCCTACCGCGACCATTAATAACCAGGTCCACCAAAAATTTCCTCTTACATAACGATATGCTTTTCCAATGGCATCGGTTACCATTACTTCATCGCGAATAATGATGTAATTTGTTACATACAAAATATAAATTAAAACCGGAACAATAATTATGATTCCCACCACAAGGCCAATTCCTACCAAAACATTTATTACCGGAATGATAAATAAAACGGCGCAAACGCCTACAATGAGTAAACCCGCAAGCCCCATTAATAACGCGAGGAGTAGTAAATTATAAAATAAACGCCAGCAGGCCGGGGCAAGATTGGGAGAAATAAGGCTGCGGCTTATCGGTAAATTTTCGGCTGAAGTTTTATCATACTCTTTAAAGTAAAGGCAAATACAAGCGGTAGTTACCAATGTGGTGAGCATGGAAAGAAGAATGAAAATAGTTAAGGTGCCGATAAAATTGGCAGACATAAGGCCACCTGTTGAGCCCAGCCTGAGGCTAGTAAAAATATTTCCTCCCATTAATGCGCTTTGCAGAGATTGCAGATATCCGGAAATTAACGCGGTTATAATTATAAAAGGGCCGGCCAAAAATATAATGCTCCCGAAAAAAGATTTATAATTTTTGCGAAGAAAAGCGATGCCATCATTAAATAAGGCACCGAAATCGCGGATTTTTCTTAATTCAATTTTTTCCATGGGATAGCGGTTGGTTAGTAGTTTTTTTAGAAAGCATAAGCGGGTAAAACACAAAGTACCAGAGTACAAAAAACAAAGAACCCGAAATAATAAACAAACTTAACCAAAGTGGCATGTGTGTGTAACGTGTTATAAAACTTTCCAAGAACCCCGCAACAATAAATACGGGCACAACACCAACCACAATTTTTAGGCTGTTAACCGCGCCGATTTTAAAAGAATCAAGGCGGCGGTAAGTACCGGGGAACAAAAGGCTATTGCCCAATACAAAACCCGCAGCTCCGGCTAAAATGATTGCAGAAATTTCGAAGGTGCCGTGTATCCAGACCACCAACAACGATTTGCCCAATAAATGATAACGCCAGAAAAAACCATGAAAGGCCCCGAGCATAATACCGTTGCGGAAAAGTTCATAGCCCGTACCGAAAGAAAAAAGCAATCCCATTGCAAACACTTTAAACGAAACATAAATATTATTAATGGTAATTAAAAAAAACATGGAGCCTTGTTCACCTTCGCCGTAAATACCGAGGGGATTTCCGTCACGAATACGTTGAATGGTTTGGTCAACATACGCGTCTCCGATAATAAGTCGCACAAAATTTTCGTCATATACTTCCGAAATAAAACCAATGGTGCAACAAAGGGCAAAAATAAAAAAAGCAAGGAAAAGCTGTCTTTGGTGTTTGGCCATACTTAGCGGAACCTCCGTTTTCCAGAATGAGAGTATACGTCCGCGGTTTTCTTTTTTATTCTTATAAATTTCCTGGTGTACCCGTGCGGCAAGCCCGTTAAGGTATTGTGTGGTTTTTGATTTTGAATAATGGGTGCGCGAATAACTTAAGTCGTCGGTAACCTCTATAAACAAACCCGCCAATTCGCGGGGGTTGGTATGCTTTTCTTTAAGCATTTTTTCAAATTCTTCCCACTTAACGGCGCGCTCTTTTAAAAAAGTAATTTCTTTCACAAAGCTTAAATCTAAGGCTAAGGTGCTAATTTTTTACGGTAGAAGCAACAAGAATATTTTTTGAAACTGATAATTTTTTAGTTAGTTTTGAGCTAAACGAATCTTGTGGAATCTGTAGCTATAAATACCGCGCAGAATGTAGTCATTGATTATGAGCCCGCGGGACTTGGTAACCGAATTTTAGCGGGTTTGTTAGACTCAGTGTTTAAGTTTGCTTACATCATTACCTGGGTTATCATTCTTATTTCTACCAAATCTTTCGGAGTAGAAGGCCAGACCGCTATTGTAATTTTAATGGTGATTATTTTTTTACCGCTGCTTTTTTACGATTTATTATTTGAGGTTTTTGCGCAAGGGCAAAGCCTGGGAAAAAAAATTATTAAAATTAAAGTGGTAAAGCTTGACGGCACGCAACCCTCTATCGGTTCTTATTTATTGCGTTGGCTCATACGCCTTTTTGAAATTGATTTATTGTATGGTATGATTGCCATTATTACAATTGCTTCCAGTAAAAACAAGCAACGTTTGGGTGACATGGCGGGAGGGACTACCGTGATACAAATAAGGCCTGCTGTTACCATTAAAGATACCATTCTGCAAATGGAACAAAAACCCGATTATAAAATTACTTTCCCGCAAGTGGCCTCGCTTACCGAAAAAGACCTGGAAATTATGAAAGAGGTTCATGATTTTTATAAGAAGACGGATAATAAAGAGGCACTTGTAAAACTATCAGATAAAATAAAAAAGAAAACAGGCATACAAAGCACATTGCCCGAAACAGAATTTATTTCATTGCTGATGAAGGACTATAATCACTATAAATTTGACGAGTAGGATTTAGTTTGACACGCTTTATTAACCCAAATAGGTTTTCAGTAATTTATTGCGTGCGTTACTTTTTAAACGACGAATGGCTTTTTCCTTTATTTGCCTTACGCGTTCTTTGCTGATATCATATTTCTCACCGATTTCCTCGAGCGTTAAGGGGTGCTTAAAACCTATTCCGTAAAACAAAGTAACGATATCACTTTCCCTGCCCGTAAGTGTGGCAAGCGCGCGCGTAATTTCAATGCTTAGTGAAGTTGCCATTAACCCGTTATCAGGTTGCGGGTCATTAGGATTAAATAATACATCCATCAGGTTCATATCTTCCGCATCATTAAAAGCGGCATCGGTAGACAGATGTCTGCCCGAAACCTGCAAAGAAACGCTTACTTCCTCATGACTCATCTCAAGCGCATCGGCGATTTCATCAATGCTGGCTTCGCGTTCCAGCTTTTGCTCTAATATAACCAGTGTCTTTTTAATTTTATTTATCGAACCAATTTTATTTAAAGGCAAGCGGATTACTCTTGACTGCTCGGCAACAGCCTGCATAATACTTTGGCGAATCCACCAAACTGCGTAAGAAATAAATTTAAAACCGCGCGTTTCATCAAAACGTTTGGCGGCCTTAATTAATCCCAAATTTCCCTCGTTAATTAAATCGGGTAAGCTTAATCCGTGATTCTGGTATTGCTTGGCAACCGAAACCACAAAACGCAAATTAGCAATGGTAAGTTTTTCTAAAGCTGCTAAATCACCCTCGCGTATTTTGCGCGCAAGGTTAGCTTCTTCTTCGGCGGTAATCAGTTCATGGCGGCCGATATCAGCCAGATATTTATCCAACGAAGCGCTTTCTCGGTTGGTAATAGATTTACTTATTTTTAATTGTCTCATGCAGCGTAAAAGGATTGAACTAATTAATAAGAAGAACAAAAGAAAAGCTGCCAACATACATTGGCAGCTTTTTTAAAAACCGTATTAAACCGTTTTTACATTAACGGCGTTTAAGCCTCTTTTACCTTCTTCAACATCAAACTCAACGGTATCGTTTTCGTTAATTGTGTCTTTAAGTCCTGATACGTGCACGAATACTTCTTCGCCTGTACCTTCAATTTTAATAAAACCAAAACCCTTGGTTTCATTAAAGAATTTTACTACTCCTTTTTTCATTTTTTGTTTTTTTGTTATTGTGTAAGCCTTTAACCTGCAAAGCGCAGTTTATTGCACGGAACACAGCCGCATTTTAAAGAAAACCTGTACAACGAACTGAATTGTTAAGGAAACAAAAAACAGATTGAAATGCAATCTTCTAAAGAATAGAGCGAAGATACGCATTTTTACTGAGGAATTCTAAGGAAATCGTTTTTTCGCTAATCAAGGCAAAACAAGCGTGTGCCTTAAGCTTTTAGCTCTTTATAAACTTTCCTTCGTAAAGGGGTTTTCCCGCTTTTGTAATACGGTAGTAATAAAACCCCGTGCTCAGGTTATCCACATCAAGAGTATACTCAAGGCTGCCTAATGCTTTAGGAAGTTCTATAGTTTTTACAAGGCCTCCTAAAGCATTAAATATTTGAAATTCGCAATCATTTAATTTATCAACTTTCGAATCTATTTGCAAGGTAAGTTTATCGTTAACCGGGTTTGGAAACACACTTACTTTTAATATTTCTGTTCCGGTATTTATCCCGGTTGTATTCGCAAATTGCACATTCAGGATAGGGTGAATTTCAAGGTTATTAGGTGCCTTACCGGTTTGTCCGTGCGGAGGGTCAACAAAAGCAACGCCATACACAATAACCGGAGGTAAATTTACATTCGAAACATTCCCCGAAGCAATGTGAGCATCAATAAAATTCCGGGCCGCGATATAATCATTTACAAAAGCGGAAGATGCAGCAGCAGCACAGGTCGGATCAGGAATTTCTCCGATCATCGTATTTGTGCCATCGCTCAGAACAAGATGGTAATCGTTATCTGTTTCAACTTTTTTTATGGTAATGTTACAAGTAACCGAGTAAGTTTTATCTTCAACACCTGCGTAACGTGGCATAGTTGTACTTGGCGAAGGCGTAACAATGTTTACCATATAGGCAACGTTAGCATTAATAGGGGTCATGTTGATGGTATTGACCGCTGCATCGGTTAAAACCTTCACACTCCATCTTTCCACACCTCCGCATTGTATTGCTTCGCCCTTTTCTTCTTCCTCTTCGCTTTCTGTTAATGATTGATTTTGTTGCGCATAAATGCCGTTAATTAAAAACAGCGCAAATACAAGAAATAATTTTCTGGATTTAGAAATTGTGTTTGTAATTTTTGTTTCCATTTTCAAAGTTTTTTAAGATTTAGTTAATAAAAACTTTGAAAGCGGTTAAGGATTCCTGGATTAGTATAAATCCGCAGTCCTTTAAGGTGTTCACCTTCAAATTAATGATACAATTTACAATTATCACAATGTAAAGTCAATGTAAAATCGTTATACCGTGTTAAATCGAACTTAACTGGTATATTTAGAATACAAACGGTAATATACTGGAAATGTTAAAATTGTTAAAATTGTTAAATTCGATTTTCATTAACAACCCCGCTTTTTTTACATCTTTATGTAAAACCAGAAGAAAATTGAATAATTTTGCTTCCCTAATCAAATATTTAACCATGAAAAAAATCACAACATTATTGACTGCATTAACGCTTGTTGCTTTTACAAGCATTGGCTTTTCTCAAACAAAAGAAGAGCATCACAAAAATCTGACCGCGCATCATGAAAAAGCAAAATCACACGCTAAAGCGATTGTTGACGGAACTTCTAAAACCAAAGAAGAACATGTTAAGAATGCCGAGGCTGCATCAAAAAGCTTAGATGAAGCTAAAAAAGCTCATGAGGGCCTGAAAAAAGCAATGCCTGAAAAACATAAGGAAGCTGCTAAAGAACATCACGCCAATATAGAAAAACACCACGCAGAAGCTACTAAACATGCTACTGCACTTAAGGAAGAGTTAAAAAAATCATCTCCTGACGAAAAAAAGGTGAAAGAACATGCTAAAAATTTGCATGAATCACTTGATAAAGCCGAGAAAGAACATCAGGCGCTTAAAGAAAAAACTAAGTAAAAAATAGTTTTAGTTTTTAATTTTAAAATCCCCTTGTAATCAAGGGGATTTTTTTATTACTTCGAATAGAAGTAAAGTGCAAAGAAAATTAATAACAGAATCAAAAACTCGTTTTCACATCTATACACAAATGCCAGCCATGTGACTTTAAATATTATTTTTTAATTAACCGGCTCAATCTGCCCTGGATATATTTCTCCGATGTAATTAAGGCTCTTTGTATTTTCCTCGCATAAAAAATGCTGTCGATTACTTCCTTATTCCTTTCATGCAGGCTTTCATATGCTTTGTCAACTAATACTTTCTGTTCCTCAATTATTTTTTTCTGTCTTTGTGTAATCCGGAATCTGTTAAGCAGAAACATTGAAAACACAACTACAAGCAGCAAAACACCTGCTACAGAATAAATAATAATCTGTTGTTTTTTCTTTGCTTCTGCATTAATAGCTTCCCGGGCTTCCGCCTTTATTTTTAATTCAGCTTCCTTTTTCTCAACTTCAAATTGCGTTTTCAGGTCCCCGAGCTGTTTGCTGTTATCTTCATTAAAAATACTGTCGGTAAGTTGTTTAAATTTCACATGATTTTCGTAAGCTTCTTTATATCTTCCTGTTTTGCCATAAGCGGTAGCCCGATTTTCATAAGCATAACGTGCTTCATTAATGTCCCCGAGTTCTTTACATAATGCTATAGCTGAATCGCTGTATAACACGGCTAATTTATAATTGGTTAGTTTGTTATATAAACCACCCATGTTAGTGTAACAAATTCCTATACCTTTTTTATCGCCAATTTCTTTTCTCAGATACAAAGATTTTAAGTCATATTCCAATGCTTTGGTATAATCGGATTGGCCTGCATAAACAATCCCGATATTGGCATAACAAGCTCCTATACCCTGTTTCACACCTGTTTCTTCAAATAGTTTCAAGGCCTTAAAGAAATATTCCAGGGCCTTCGGGAAGTTAGATTGTTGTTGATAAACAATCCCGATATTACCATAAGAAGAAGCTATTTCTTTTTTATTTCCAATTTCTTCTCTTGTTTCTAACGCCTTCAGGTAATACTCCAACGCTTTCGGAAAATCAGATTGATAATAGTAAATAACCCCGATATTATTATAAGATAATCCTATTCCTTGCTTATCTTTAATTTCTTCGTTTATCTTCAAGGCTTTTAAGTAATAATCAACCGCTTTAGGGTAATTACTTTTATTCATAAATGAAACGCCCATGGTATTAAAGGCTTTTCCTTCATACTTTTTTTGTCCGGTTGCCCGCGCTAATATCAATTCTTGTGCAGCTAAACTAATAGCGGTATCAGGTTTGTTACTTCTGTAGCTCCAGGTTATTTCGTGTATCGCTTTCAATCGGCTGGTATCAACCTGACTTTTATCATTAAATACTTTCCAGAGAGAGTCTGTGTTTTGAGCATAAGAAAAGCGGGAGATAATTATTAAGAATAAAAGGAGCAATTTTTTCATCAATCAAATCTATTAAAATTTGCGCAAGTAATAAAACAGAGTTTTTATACTGCCCTATTACTCTTTAACAGCTTTGAAAATTGAGCTCCTCCCGGGTAAATAGAAATAATTCAGATTGAACAGGAATAAAATGGTAGTCAAAACAATTTTATTCCCAATGCTGTACCATTTTCATTTTACGGCTTTTTTACGAGAGCTAATTGACCAAGATGGTAAGCTAAATGATTTGTACGACCGATGATTACGTTTAGCCTGTTTCTGTGAGGCTCTTTGACAAAATCTTCTGCCGATACTGAACTGTGTTTTTGAAACCATTCATCGGGGTTTAATTTACTGAAGTGTGCCGTCAGTTTAGAATTTACATTTTTCCAATTAGCTCTTAAATCTTTTGCAGAGGGTATATCAGAAACAGATTTATCCGGTTTGCTCAAAAAAGCATCATCTAAGTGCGGGAATTGTTGTTCTTCAAAATTAAGTAGCGGCAACATTTTGTCGTGCACGGCGGTTAGATGCCCTAATAAATAAATAGCCCTGTTTTTATCCGGAGCAATTTCATTTTGTAGTTGTTCGTCAGTAAGCGAATCAAAAGCTTTATTAGCGGCTTCCAATCTTGAATACCAGGCATCAAGAACTGATTTTACGATTAATTGTTTTTGTGTTTCCATTTTTTTGGTTTTAATATGCGACAGCAAATATATTACATTAAACTTGCAAAATGCAAGTTTATTATATTATCTTTATGGATCTTTAACAATAAATAATGAAGAAGCAGATCAATATTGAAAAGCGGTCAGGTTGCCCTATTTCCTGTACCATGGACCTGGTTGGCGACAAATGGTCGCTGCTCATCATAAGAGACATGCTTTATCTGGGAAAAACCACTTATAATGAATTCTTAAATTCAAATGAGGGTATATCCACCAATATACTTAATGACAGATTAATTATGCTTACAGAAGTCGGCCTGATAAGTTTTACGGGTACAGCAAAACGGAAAAAATATGTTCTTACTAAAATGGGACTTGACTTAAAACCTGTGCTTGAATCAATCGCACTGTTCGGAATGAAGCATTTTATCAGCGACAAAAGATTTTTGAGGGATCTAAAGAAAGTGCTTAAACTATAATCGCTTTAAAAAATTACCGCCGGGTACTTATAGTTTTTGAAACAGAAAAATTGGAATTACTTTCTAATTAATCGGGTTAACCTATTCTGGATATACTTTTCTGATGTAATCAAGGCTCTTTGTATTCTCCTGGCATAAATAATACTATCTGTAACTTCTTTATTTTTCTCGTGTAATTTCTCGTAGGCATCGTCAACCAAAACTTTTTGCTCTTCAATGGTTTTTTTCTGCTTTTGTGTAATTCTAAAACGATTGAATAAGAATAATGAGAATACCACCACAAGTAATAACACTCCTGCTACAGCATAAATAATGATGCGTTGTTTCTTTTTTTCTTCTGCACTAATGGCTTCTTGTACTTCCGCTTTTATTTTTAACTCGGCTTCCTTTTTCTCAACTTCAAATTGGGTTTTTAAATCTCCAAGCTGTTTACTGTTTTCAGAATTAAAAATGCTATCGGTAAGAGCTTTAAATTTTACATGGTTTTGATAAGCCTCTTTATACCTGCCGGTTTTGCTGAATGCTGTAGCTAAGATTTCGTAAGCCTCGCGTTCGCCTTCTATATCTCCAATTTCTTTACATATTATTAATTCAGAATCGCTGTATTGTATTGTTAAACCATAATTTGCTATAGTGTTATATAGCCAGCCAATGTTACCATAACAAATACCTTTGCCTTGTTTATCGTTTGTTTCTTCCTTTATTTTTAGCGCTTTCAAGTAGTATTCTAATGCTTTTTTGTAGTTTGATACATTTTCGTAAGTATTTCCAATATTATTATAACAACTACCCATGCCTTGTTTATTCCCGGTTTCTTCGCGCATTTTCAAACTCTTTAAGTAATATTCAAAGGCTTTATTGTAATTGCCCTGATTTTGGTAAACGCTCCCGATATTATTTAAACAATTTCCTAATTCTATTTTATTACCGGTTTCCTCATGTATTTTTAAAGCTTTAAGGTAATAGTCTAAGGCTTTGGAGTAATTAAATTGATTTTTGTAAACAATTCCAATATTCCCATAACAACTTGCTATACCTTCTTTATCTTTAGTTTCTTCACATATCTTTAAATCTTTTAAATAAAATTCCAAAGCTCTGGGATAGTTGCGTTTATTATCAAATGATACGCCTATCGTAGTATAAGCTCTGCCCTCCCATTTTTTTTGTTTGCTTGTCCGCGCCAATTTTAATTCGCGCTCTGCTAAAATTATAGCCGTGTCCGGATTGTTACTGTTATAAGTCCAGGCAATATCATGTATTGCTCTTAAGCGATTGGTGTCGGCCAGGGTTTTGTTGTTATACACTATCCAAAGGGAATCAAGTTTTTTAGTTTGTGCAAAGGAAAAGTACTGGATAATCAAGATTATAAACAGGAATGTTTTTTTCATCAATCAAATCTATTAAAATTTTAAGAATAAATAAAGCGGAGTTTCATGCTGCCTTATTATTCACGTTACAATAGTTTCTAAAATCTTTTTATTATCTCATCTGCTAAGAAATTTATAAAGGAATAGTGTATTATCATTTGTGAATGAAAATGATCTTTATCGTAGATAGATTTATAATGAAAAAAGAAAATCGTTTTTTTCCTACCATACTACATACTATGGGATAAGTCCCATCTGCTTTTCTTCTTCTTTTGTCAAGTTTTATTTTTCGGGTTATCATTGCAACGTGGGTTGTAGCCTTCTCCTGAACAAATATTTGCGGGTGGTTTGCGGGTGAATACCCTAATTCGGGGATATTTTTCAATCCTCCCAAAAACAAAAAGCCCCTGCAAACGTTAAGTCTACAAGGGTTTAATCGTGGGAGTTGAGGGGTTCGAACCCCCGACCCTCTGCTTGTAAGGCAGATGCTCTGAACCAGCTGAGCTAAACTCCCGAAAACAGGCCTGTTTTTTACAACAGGGCTGCAAATATAAGGTTTTATTTTATTTCAAAAAAAAATTAACAACCCGCTTCCAATAGCTCTAAAACAGCTATATTTGCGCTCGAATTTAAAAAACGCATTTTACATGTCTAAAACAACCGGAAAAATTGCACAGGTTATTGGCCCTGTAGTCGATGTTCATTTCGATTTAGAAGGTGGTAAATTACCCGAAATATTAGATGCCCTTGAAATTGTTCGTGCCAACGGACAAAAATTAATTCTTGAAGTACAACAACACGTAGGTGAAGACACCGTACGTACTGTTGCTATGGACAGCACCGACGGTTTATACCGTGGTATGGATGTAGCTCAAACCGGCTCGCCAATAAAAATGCCTACCGGCGATAAAGTAAAAGGCCGCCTCTTCAATGTAATCGGCGAAGCGATTGACGGTATCAACAAAGTTTCTAACGAAAACGGTGCAAGCATTCATCGCGCAGCCCCAAAGTTCGAAGAGCTTTCTACAGCCAACGAAGTATTATTTACCGGTATTAAAGTAATCGACCTTATTGAGCCATACGCAAAAGGTGGTAAAATCGGATTATTCGGTGGTGCAGGCGTAGGTAAAACCGTACTTATTATGGAATTGGTAAACAACATCGCTAAAGCATACGCCGGTTTATCGGTATTTGCCGGTGTAGGTGAGCGTACACGCGAAGGAAATGACTTACTAAGAGAATTTATAGAATCAGACGTTATTAAATACGGCGACGAGTTTAAACATTCGATGGAAAAAGGCGGATGGGATCTTTCTAAAGTTGATGTAAAAGCAATGGAGGAATCAAAAGCAACGCTTGTTTTCGGACAAATGAATGAGCCTCCCGGAGCACGTGCCCGTGTAGCTTTATCAGGTTTAACTATGGCGGAATATTTCCGTGACGGTGATGGTACAGGACAGGGACGTGATATCCTTTTCTTCGTAGATAATATCTTCCGTTTTACACAAGCCGGTGCCGAGGTATCTGCCCTTTTAGGCCGTATGCCGTCAGCGGTGGGTTACCAACCAACGCTTGCTACCGAAATGGGTGCTATGCAAGAGCGTATTACTTCAACTAAAAAAGGTTCTATCACATCAGTTCAGGCGGTTTATGTACCTGCCGATGACTTGACCGACCCTGCCCCTGCTACAACATTTGCTCACTTGGATGCTACAACTGTATTAAGCCGTAAAATTGCCGAGTTAGGAATTTATCCTGCAGTAGATCCTTTGGATTCTACTTCCCGTATCCTTGACCCTAAGGTAATTGGCGAAGCTCACTATGCTTGCGCTCAACGTGTAAAAGGAATTTTACAACGCTATAAAGAATTACAGGATATCATTGCCATTTTGGGTATGGATGAGTTAAGCGAAGAAGATAAATTAGTAGTTCACCGCGCACGCCGTGTTCAACGTTTCTTATCGCAGCCCTTCCACGTAGCCGAACAGTTCACCGGTTTAAAAGGTGTACTTGTTCCTATTGAAGAAACTATCAAAGGTTTTAACATGATTATGGATGGTAAAGTAGATGAATATCCTGAAGCTGCCTTCAACTTAGTTGGTACTATTGAAGAAGCTATTGAAAAAGGTAAAAAATTAATCGCAGAAACTAAATAATTTGAAAATGTGATGATGTGCCGACTTGAAAAATAATCAGCGCATTGTCAAATCATCAGATCATCAAATTAAAAAAATGCACTTAGAAATAATTACACCTGACAAGAAGTTATTTGAAGGCGAAGCAAAAGCGCTTACCGTTCCCGGCTCTGAAGGAAGTTTGGGAATTTTAAACCACCACGCCGGTATGGTTGCTTCTTTGAAAAAAGGAAAAGTAAAAGTAACCACCGATAAAGCCGAAATAAAATACTTTGAAATTAAAGGCGGCGTAGTTGAGGTGCTAAAAAATAATGTGATTGTACTTGCTGAGTAGTTTTTATTGCACAAATATTTAAACCCTGCTCAACGAGTGGGGTTTTTTGTTTCACTGATTATCGTCATGCTGAACTTGTTCCAGCATCTCACTTCATTCAAAGAAAAAATCTAATTATTGGGTGTACTACCCCACAAAATTTATTAAAAAAATCGTCGTTCGTGACAGGACGGACTTTCGCAAATCGTTTTTTGCATACTGTCAGACTGAGCGAAGTCAAAGTCCTTGTTAATTATCAGGCATAAAAATTATTGCAAAAAGAGCTCACGCAGCCTTGCTCAATCCCATCGCAAATACAATTAACTAAAACTTAAACACAACGCCTAACTGGCAAATAGTTGTTGCACGGCCGAATTCAGTAAACAACCCGACACTTTCTTTTATCATATAACGCAAACCAACAGTTAGCTGATAATCAAAATTTAAAACAGTGCTGTTGTGCTGGTTATTAATATTCGGGTTCGGATTAGTATCGGTAGTTTTATTCATCGTATACAAATAACCCAGGCCTACTCCTCCGTAAACATCCAACTTATCACCCAAAGGCAAATGAGCGTTCATCCGGGCATAAAAACCAAAAACATTTGTGTTAATGGTACGTTGATAACGCAGTGAGTTTATATCGTCATATTTGTACGTTGCTTTAGCACCCGAGTATTCCATATTTAAACCGAGTCCGAAATTTTTGTGCAGGCCATGCTCGTATTTAAGAACGCCTGTTCCGAAATTACTGAACTTGTAATCTGTAAAATTTTTATAATCGTTCGATTGGTTCTGAATATACTGCGCGGCAGGTAATCCGAAACCAAGGCTTATAAGATTTGTTCCGTCGTCAAAAGCCTGGGCGAAAAATACCAAAGGTGTAAATAATGTAATAATGGCAAGGGTTAATTTTTTCATCGCGGTTTTTATTGGGTTATGCTGTAAAATTACTTCAAAGTATATGTCCGCATTAATTAAATACATAAAGGGGAGTTTTATTATTTAGAAGGAAAAATTAAAAGAGCAAAAATTAATACGCGCGTATCAACTTACCTTCCATATAATGCACGTATGCTTTATTCGCTACACGATTACCACCCGGAGTAGGATAATTGCCGGTAAAATACCAGTCACCTTTATGGTTGGGTATTGCCTGGTGCAAGCCTTCCACATTCTGATAAATAATTTCAAGTTCGCATTTTAAATTTGCCGGGCGAAGTAATTCTGTAATTTTTGCAGAAATTTCATCCGCCGTAAAAGGTTTATAAATTTCTTTCACCACATTTACTTGTCCTTCTTTTGGTAATTTTAATTGCTCTTTTGCTTTTTCATACACTTCATCAATCACATGGCCAAGGCCACGTTCTTTCAACAAGGAAATGGCTGCTTCGAAAGCCGTAAATTTACTCAGCGTTGACATATCAATACCATAACAATCCGGGTAACGGATTTGCGGTGCTGAGGAAGCAATGATAATTTTTTTCGGTTCTAAGCGGTTTAAAATATTCAACACACTTTGTTTTAAAGTAGTACCGCGCACAATACTGTCGTCAATCACAACTAAAGTATCCACGCCTTTTCGCACAACGCCGTAGGTAATATCATAAACCAAACTCACCAAGTCGTCACGCTGCGCGTCGTCGGTAATAAAAGTGCGTTGCTTGGCGTCTTTTAAAACAATTTTTTCTATCCGCGGGTGCGTACTTAAAATTTCGCTGATTTCCGGCTCAGTGTTTTTCTTTAAAGTAAGTAATTGCGTTGCCTTAAACTTATTTAAATACTCGTGCAGTCCGTCAATTAATCCGCCAAAGGCAACCTCGGCTGTATTAGGCACATAAGTAAACACAGTATTTTTAACATCAAAATCAATCGCCTTTAAAACGGCAGGCACTAAATTATAACCTAACTGCTGGCGCTCCTGGTAAATATCGGCATCGTTACCGCGCGAGAAATAAATACGCTCAAACGAGCAGGAAAGTTTTTCGCGCGGAGTACGAATTTTTTCTTCGCTTATTTGTCCTTCTTTTTTAATAATTAAAGCGTGCCCCGGCTTCACTTCTTTTACATCGCTTAATTTTAAATCGAAAACGGTTTGCAACACAGGGCGCTCCGAGCACATCACTACAACTTCATCGTTGTAATAGTAAAAAGCGGGGCGTATTCCACTCGGGTCGCGCAATACAAATGCATCACCATGACCCATCACACCTGCCATAACATAACCGCCATCCCATTTACGCGAAGCTTCGTTTAATACGGAAGCCACATCTAAATTTTTTGCGATTAAAGACGAAATTTCAAAATTGCTGTAACCCTGCGCTTTGTAAATGCGGAATAATTTTTCGTTTTCCTCATCTAAAAAGTGGCCGATTTTTTCCATAACAGTAACCGTATCTGCTTTTTCGCGGGGAAACTGGCCGATTTCTACAAGGTGATTAAAAAGTTCGTCAACATTAGTAAGGTTAAAATTACCTGCTACGGCAAGATTACGTGTGCGCCAGTTATTTTCACGAAAAAACGGGTGGCAATTTTCAATATTATTTTTTCCGAAAGTACCGTAACGCAAATGGCCCATCAAAAGCTCTCCCGAAAAAGGGATGTTTTGCTTTTGCCATTCAGCATCGTTATATAATTCGGGGCTTAGTTTACGGGCCTGATAAAAATTATCGTGTACCTGGTTAAAAATATCTAAAGTTGCTTTAGTGCGTACCGAACGTAAACGGTCAAAATACTGAACGCCGGGAGGCATATCTAATTTTACGGTAGCAATGCCTGCTCCATCCTGCCCGCGGTTAATCATTTTCTCCATTATTAAATAGAGTTTATGCAGGCCGTAGCGCGCCGAACCGTATTTATCTCTGTAAAACTGAAGCGGTTTTAAGAGGCGTATAAAAACTACGCCGCACTCGTGTTGTATGGAATCGCTCATGTGTTATGCAAATTTAGGTGTTTTTGTTCAGCTAATTTCAGTAAAGATTAACATATGGGGCTTTTTATTAACGTAGGTTAACTGCTTTGGGTTTTTCAGGTATTTGTTTAGGGCGTTTCCCCACATGTTAATTCGGGTTTCGATCAATAATTTTGGTAGGGCCGGGCTTTACACTGCAAGTCCTCATTCCCAGCAGCTCACTCCGAGCTTTACGCTACAATAATCCTTTTGCGATGCAAGACAAAAAAATAACGCAAGGATTTATTTAGCAACAACAAGTTTCTTGGTCTGTAGAAACACTCCTCCAACCGAAATCTTTAATAAATAAATACCATTTTCAAGATTTGCACAGATAATGGATGATGAAGTATTATTTGCCGGTAATGAACTTATAAAAACGAGTTTGCCTTGCACATCACGCACTTCAATAATAGCATCTTGTTCTATTTTATACTCAATAGTAAAATTTCCATCATTAGGGTTAGGTGAAATTCTGAAACTCGTTTCTTGTTCTTTAAATTCGTTAACCCCCATTAAACCTGTATCAAAAACAGTGACGCTGTCAATATAATAATATGTGCCGTTAATACCTCGATTACCAACGAATAAAGTATCAGATAAAGAATCTGTGCTAAAATTTCCAATTGTTAAATACATTTCTCCGCCTTGTGCAACAAAAGTATCCCGAACTGCAATCCAATTTAAAGTATCCGTAATTTGAATTTTACTTTTCACTTGCGGATTCGGAATATTAATATATAATCCCATAGGTGAATTAGTTGAATATACGGGCGCACTGCTAAAATATATACCCATACTTTTTATAGCATAATCACAATAATTACACAAACTAACATACGCGCTTGCAACGTATTTGCGATATTGTTTTAAGGTATCGGTCAATTTTGTTTTAATATATTCCCTTCCTTCATTATGTATCCCGGCATTAAACACGTAGATACCTGCGTATCCCCCACCGCCCGCACAATCTTTTTGATATCCGGTTGAATTACTGGGTGTGCTAACGTAAGTAGTATAGGTTGCGCAAGAATTAAGATAATCAGGGTTTAACGCGGCACTATCCCAAGAAATCGCATACCTGATTTGACCTAAAGCATTAGGGCAAGTGGAGTAGATTTCAAAATTTCCGTTGGGAACCAAATTTTGTGATTGATTCTTTGTGAAAATAAAAAACAAAAAATAAAAGACAAAAAAAACCTTAGCACTTTTTTTTAGGAAGTTGCAAAGGGTTTTTATAAGAATTTTATTTAGCAATAATGAGTTTTTTTGTCTGTAGAAACACTCCTCCAATCGAAATCTTTAACAGATAAATACCGTTTTCAAGATTTGCACAGGCAATGGGTGATGAAGTATTATTTGCCGGTAATGAACTTATAAAAACGAGTTTACCTTGCATATCGCGTATTTCAATCTCTGCATCTTGTAGTATTTTATACTCAATAGTAAAATTTCCATCATTAGGGTTCGGCGAAATTTTGAAACCGACATCTTGTTTTTTCAATTCGTTAACACCTGTTAAACCAGTGTCGAATACGCTAACACTATCAATGTAATAGTAAGATGCGCTTCCAAAGCCGCGCGCACCTACATAAGTAGTATCAGATAAAGAATCATAATTGAAATTTCCAATAGTTAAATATAATTCTCCTCCTTGTGCAAGGAATGTATCCTGAACAGCTATCCAGTTTAATGTATCGGATAATAGCAATTTTCCTCTTACTTGGGGGTTAGGAATATTCATAAACCCGACAGTAGTCGGCCCTTGCACAGCATTAGGAGTAAAATACATTCCCATGCTGCTAATTGCATAATCACAATAATTACATAAGCTTACAAACATAGAAGCATGGTATTTGTGATATTTCTTTAAGGTATCCGTCAATTTTATCTGTATATAATCCCGCCCATTATTTGGAAAACCTTTGTTAAAAGCCCATGTACCTGCATAGCCATTGCCATTAGCGAAATCCTGTTGCCAGCCATAAGAATTATTCGGAACACCTTGCCCCGTAGTATATGTGGCACAACTATTATAATAATCCGGATTTGTGTAGGATTCCGGATTTGACCAACCGGTTGCATAAGTTATTTGACTGCCCGCATTAGGGCAAGTGGAGTAGATTTCAAAATTTCCGTTGGGAACTAAATTTTGGGATTGATTTTTTGAGAAAACAAAAAACAAAAAACAAAAAACAAAAAAACCCTTAGCACTTTTTTTTACGAAGTCGCAAAGGGTTTTTATAAGAATTTTATTTAGCAATAATGAGTTTTTTTGTCTGAACCGGTAAGTTACTGATACTAACCTTTAACAAATATACGCCATTTTCAAGGTTTTCACAAGCAATAGAGGAAATGGTATTGTTTGCCGAAAGCGAGCTTACACAAACCAATTTTCCCTGTACATCAAGCACTTCAATAGTGGCATCCTGTTGTATTTTATATTCCATTGTAAAATTACCATCATTGGGATTAGGATAGAATCTTATAAAGCCTGATTCGTTTAAGGAAATCTCATCTATAATAGTGTTCGTTGCTCTTTGCCCTTGTCCAACACCATAGTTTAAACAGTTTTCGGTATAAACCATCGGAACACCCGTAATTGATGCTAAAAGTGCGCGTGCTTGAGATACTGCCATTCCGCTTTCAAATAAACATTTATTAGCTATTGCATTAAGAGCGGCACTATCACCACTTGTAAAGACATAATTGCTATCTGCCATTTTAGCAAGGGCAATAATATTAACTGTTTTAAAATCTTGCTCAACCGAATTAGCCGGAGACATTGAATTAACTCTGCTTATTGCCGAAGTAAAATTTCGTGCAGCAATATCGTCAAAAGCATTAGACATTAAGGCGTGATTACTATTGGCACTTGTTGTGTAGAAATTGGCGAGATAAGTATCACTTAAATAACCCGTTTGATTATTATCATTCTTAATCGTACTATATGCTTTAACTTTACGGTGAAAGTTTGTGCTTGCATCAACTGTTGAGTTACTTAAGGGTTGTTGTAAAGAATTACTCAAAGAGAAAACTCTTTGAATGCAATTTGGCGCGCAACCCGTACCCGGTATCGGACAAGTTTGTGGAGGAACACCAGTAATTGTATTTATTGTAGTTGGTCCATATGGGGCTGCGGAAATACCATTATTGGCAAGTGGATTAGGTTGTGGTGTAAAAGCTCCACCACTAAAAGCAGAAGTATATAATTGAGATGAAATAGGGTTTGTACCGTTAGAAGTAAGTGTATGATAAAGATTAATACGATTCGGCCATTTTCCCCAAAGATCACCTATTGGTAAAGAACCGGGGTTATAAATTTGCGGGCCGATAACGGCGGTGTTATCTAACCAAAGACCCACCTGTGATTTATCAAACTTATTATTTAAAAACAAAGAGTTATTATTGTTATTATTATAATATAAGCAAGCATCAAGCCATTTGATGGTATCACAACTCACCAAACTGTTTTGGCTGTTGGTTATAAAGACCCCTGTGCTGAAAGGCGCGGTGTTGCTGAAAACATTACTGATTGGGTTGCTTGGTATAACTCCTCCGTTATTATTTGTCGTTTTAATTTCAGGGTTATTTGTAACCTGAGCAAAGGGGCAGTTATCAATATAAATAACCTGCTTTGTTGTACTGCTAATGCTGGCGTTAACCACTGAGAGTTCAGGGTTTTGGTCAACAATAACACAATTGGTATTGCTGTTTCCTGTAATATTTCTGAACAAAAGAGCATTTAAATAACAGTGGCGAATGATATTGTTTTTAACTAACACCGTACCGTTTGTATTAGCGCCACCACCATACTCTACCCATGCACCAACATAATTGCCATTGCTAATGGTTTCATCAATTTTATTATTTTTTATGGTAACATTATTAAGGGTTGAGGAATTTGTTATGTTAACATAGATGCCGCGGGCAGCGTTAAAAATCGTGTTACCGTCAAATTCATAAGTATTACCGGAGCTGTTAAAGTTTTGAAAATTCGCAAAACCGAGCGCGTTGACACAGCCGGTTGTAAAACAAATAAAGGTCGGAGTAATACTGTTTTTAATTAAATTACCGTTAGTATAAACTGTCCGATACTGGTTAATATTTGTGCCGTTCACACAATCAATAAATTCATTTTTTGCGTTTGTTACAGGATTAAGATGCATGGAACCGATTGTAAGTTCGCAGCCTGTACAAATATCTGAACCTTTACCATAAATGCCCACTCCGTTCAATGGAACAAAAAGATTACCTATTCTTGGCATATATTGAAAGCGGTTATTTTGCATCATAACCGTAGAGCCAAGGCATTTAATGCCAAAGTCATGGTAATCAAAAAAGTTTTTTATCTTATTGTTTCCCGGCGTTCCGATATGGAAATAGTTAGTGTTTGAATTTCTAAGGTCATTAATTCTGATGCCGGTATTTGAACGCGCTCCCGCAATTGTTGAAGTTACAGGATACGGTATACTTGTCGGATAAGCATTAAAATTACTTTGGAGGGTATTAAAATTTGCGTTGGAAAGTGCAGTATATAAATTTGAACCTGAAATATCACGACAGGTAAAAATGCTGCCGTAAACAAAACTTTGGTATACAATTGAGGTAACTAATTGCGGCCCTTCAATATTTATATCGTTTGTATTTTTATTGAAAATTGCATGGTCATTAGTTAAGCTGCCAATTAAAAATTTTCCGCCCAACAGGTTGTTGGTATTATTTTGTTGCGGGATATTTATTGCCTGAACAGCATCCTCGATTATATTTATTCCGTTTTGTATATCAATAGTTCCTCCGTTATCCGCAATGATGCCTTGCCACATCTTACAACAACTGTGAAGCCATGCGTTTTGGATTTTTAAAGTAGCTCCATTCGTAACACGAATAGTGATTCCCGGAGACATTAGAAATTGTCCGGTCAAAGTTAAAACGGTAGAAGGGCCGGTTACTGTATAGTTGCCAAAAACATAAAAAGGATTATTTAATGCGCCCGTAATAGTTTGAGTCGTGTTGATGGTTCCTCCGCCAAGATTATGTGGATTGTTTATGTTTTGCCAATCTTGGCAAAAGGGAGGGTCTATAAAAATTTGTGTAGTGCATACACCGCATCCATTGTTATAAACTACGTAGTTATTGCTACCGTATTGATTACCCGGATTTGGAGTATACATTGTTCCCGCTATAGTTCCCGTTTGTGAGGTGAATATTCCTCCGGGCGGGGAGAAGTAAGGACTCAGGTCAATTGGCTGCCCACCATTGCCGCAGGGAAATACGGGTGGCGTGGTGCAGACGGGTGGAGTAGAATTTACAACGATGGGAATCGTAATCTGCGTGCTACAGGGTAAACAGTTTGGATATTCCTGAATTGAAAGCACGGCATTATAAGTGCCGGGCGCAGAATATGTATGAATATAAGTTGTATGACCTGTGTTATTATTATATGTTCCGATACTTGAAGTATTATCCCCAAAATCAAGAGAAATAGTAGATGAACTTGGATACAGGTTAGGATTATCCGCATCGGTAGTAAAAGTTACTGAGTTACCAACACAAGTTGGATTTGGAGTTGCAGTAAAAAGATAATTGGGTGGCGGAATTACGTTTATCGTTAAGTAACCTAAACCCGTAGAATTTTGACTTGGAATTTGGCACGGCTGAACACTAAATGAAATAACGTAAGATCCTAATACGGTAGTTGAAAAGTTTATCGTTGGAGAGTTTGGAGCAGTAAACCCGAATGAAGTTCCATTCTGATACCAAATTGCAGTAGTACACGGGCCTGAATTTGGAACATTGCAGGCCTGTAATTGTATTGTGCAACCGGCATAGACATTTATTGTAGGAGAATTTAAAGGGTAAGTATCAATAAAACCACAATTTACAAGGTCTAAATAACAGATTGAAGGTATTTGTTGTTTAGGTGCAGGAGAAACTTTTCTTACTACATTATTATACCAATCTGCAATAATAAGATTACCGGAATTATCAAGACACACTCCGGTTGGGCCGGTTAATTTAGCCGAGGTTGCAGGGCCATTATCGCCGCTATAACCTGCTGAACTGCTACCTGCATAAGTGGTAATAATTCCCGATGTATTTATTTTACGAATCCTGCTGTTTTGCCAATCCGCAATGTATACGTTACCGGCGGCATCTGCTACCGCATCCCAGGGATAGTTTAAAACGGCAGAAGTTGCCGGGCCATTATCACCTGAAAAACCGATTGCTCCTGTACCTGCAATGGTTGTTATAATACCCGAAGTATTTATTTTTCGGATAACGCTGTTTACTTCATCTGCAAAATATAAATTTCCGTTTGCATCAATTGACATCGATACAGGGTAAGCCAGTTTCGCGGAAATCGCAGGCCCGTTATCACCGGTATAACCCTGTGTTCCATTTCCGGCTATTGTCGTAATAATACCTGTACTTGCGTTTACTTTTCGGATTACATTATTATTAGCGTCAGCAATAAACATATTACCTGAACCATCAATCGCTAAACCTGAACAAAAACTTAATGTAGCTGATTTTGCCGGGCCATTATCTCCGGTGTATCCTGCTGCACCTGTACCAACGACCGTTGTAATAATTCCGGTTATACCATCCACTCTACGTATTACGTTATTACTTGCGTCGGCAATGTAAAGATTATTTGAGGCGTCCACATCTATGTCCCAAGGAGAAGACAGTGTAGCTGAAGTAGCAAGTCCGCTATCACCACTATATCCTGCTGTTCCGGTTCCGGCAACGGTTGTAATTGTACCGGAAGTATTTATTTTACGAATAACATTATTTAAATTATCTGCTATATAAAGATTTCCCGCCGCATCGAATGTAACTCTGCTTGGTTGAAATAAAGTGGCAGATGTTGCCGGGCCATTATCACCTGTATAACTTCCAACGCCAGTTCCGGCAATGGTTGTTATTATTTGTGTTTGTGAAAAAATAATAGGGCTTGTTAAAGCCAAAAGCAGAGTTAAGAATAGCTTTTTCATAAAAATAAAATTTAAAATGATTTAGTAAAAATAGTGTAAAATTTGAAAAAAGCAAGTTTTCTCTATTTTATGAAAAAGTGAATTTAACTATTTCAATTAGTCCCCATATATGTCCCCTATAAATTAGAAATATTTATAGAATACTGAATTACAGTTTGATAAAATACAAACAAGAATCCCTAACGCAAATACAACATTTTTAAAACCTTCCGGGCTCAGGAAACCAGAAAGGTTTAATCCACTCCCCCTCTAAGCGGTATTTTACAAGTTTAGACTAATACAATATCAAACCAATACCAGCCTTTTCCTATATTTGAGAAAATTTAATTTTATGCGTTACGCCCCTATTAACAAACAACTTTTTATTG
>Ga0210400_10000865_pt1 | contig 31542 bp, 31 predicted proteins | sample IncBWH26MmetaG_FD_155456 | JGI IMG/M metagenome (GOLD analysis project Ga0210400, IMG submission 155456) | Forest soil microbial communities from Barre Woods Harvard Forest LTER site, Petersham, Massachusetts, United States - Inc-BW-H-26-M | ecosystem: Environmental > Terrestrial > Soil >... | reverse complement strand
CATCAAGGCACGGCTTGACGGCAGGCCGGAAAGGAAGATCCTGCGGCGGCCATCCGTTTTGGAGCAGCACATGAGCGATGCCGGTTTTCACGAGCTTCTGCCCCTCGGCGAGGACGATACGTCCTATCGCAAGCTGACTGGCGATCATGTCGCGACCGCTTCCTTTGAGGGCGAACGCATCGTCAAGGTCGCGCCGGAAGCGCTGACGCTCCTCGCGCGCCAGGCTTTCATCGATTGCCAGCACCTGCTGCGGCCGGGGCATCTGGCGCAATTGGCCGCGATACTCGATGATCCGGAAGCCTCGGCCAACGACAAGTTCGTCGCGCTCGACCTCTTGAAGAACGCCAATATCGCGGCCGGCAGGGTTCTGCCGATGTGTCAGGACACCGGCACCGCGATCGTCATGGCAAAGAAGGGGCAGCAGGTATGGACCGGCGTCGACGATGCCGCCGCGCTGTCGGAGGGCATCCGCCGCACCTACACCGAGACCAATCTGCGCTACAGCCAAGTGGCGCCCTTGTCGATGTACGAGGAGGTCAACACCGGCGACAATCTGCCGGCGCAGATCGACATCTATGCCGAACCCGGCGCCGAATACGATTTCCTGTTCATCGCCAAGGGCGGCGGGTCGGCCAACAAGAGCTTCCTGTATCAGCAGTCGAAGGCGGTCCTGAACCCGAAATCGCTGCTGAAATTCATCGACGAGAAGATCCGTACCCTCGGCACCGCAGCCTGCCCGCCCTACCATCTCTCGATTGTGATCGGCGGCACCTCGGCCGAGATGAATTTGAAGACGGTCAAGCTGGCGAGCTGCCGCTACCTCGATTCGCTGCCCGCCGCTGGCAACAAGTACGGCCAGGCCTATCGCGACCGCGATTTCGAGGCCGAGGTGCTGGAATTGACCCGCGGCCTCGGCATCGGCGCGCAGTTCGGCGGCAAGTATTTCTGCCACGACGTCCGGGTGATCCGCCTGCCCCGGCACGGCGCCAGCCTGCCGATCGGCATCGGCGTGTCGTGCGCGGCCGACCGGCAGATCCTCGGCAAGATCACCGCCGACGGCGTGTTTCTCGAAGAGCTCGAAAGCAATCCGGCCCGCTTTCTGCCGGAAGTCACCGATCACTCGCTCGGCGGCGAGGTCGTGGCGATCGATCTCGCCCGCCCGATGGCGGAAATCCGCCGCACCCTGTCGCAGTACCCGATCAAGACACGACTCAGCCTGTCGGGAACGCTGATCGTCGCGCGCGACATAGCGCATGCAAAATTGCAGGAACGGCTCGACCGCGGCGAGGGCCTGCCGCAATACGTCAAGGACCACCCGATCTATTACGCCGGCCCGGCCAAGACGCCGGCGGGCTACGCCTCCGGCTCGTTCGGACCGACCACCGCCGGGCGGATGGACAGCTATGTCGGCCCCTTTATGGCCGCCGGCGGCAGCTTCATTACCCTCGCCAAGGGCAATCGCGGGCCGGAGGTGCGTGAGGCATGCGGCAAGTACGGCGGTTTCTATCTTGGCTCGGTCGGCGGCCCGGCGGCGCGGCTGGCGCAGGACTGCATCAAGAAGGTCGAGCTGCTCGAATATCCCGAGCTCGGCATGGAGGCGATCTGGCGCATCGAGGTGGTGGACTTTCCTGCCTTCATCGTCGTCGACGACAAAGGGAATGATTTTTTCACAGCGCTGTGACGACCAGTGCGGCGGTGGCTGCGGGAAGGGTTGATTGGCGCGAGACAGCCTGCCGGAAACGCTGCTGCGGGGCGAGAAGGCGGCGTGGGACGCCTTCGTGCGGCGCTATGGCGGGCTCGTCGTGGCGGCGGTGCGCGGCGTCGCGATGGCGCAGCCCGAGGTGGAGGATCTGACCCAGGAAGTGTTCGTCCGGTTGTGCAAGGACGATTTTCGATTGTTGCGCAGCTACGACCCGGAGCGGGCCTCGCTGTCGACCTGGATCACGATCGTCGCCCGCAGCACGGCGCGCGACGGGTTGCGGCGGCGCCGCGCGGAGACGGTGCCGCTCGAGTCTGTCCCCGAGGCGCAGCTGGCGATCGAGCCGGTCCTGCCGGTAGAGAAGCTAAAACTGCCGGAGGCACTGCTGTCGCCGCGGCAGCGGGAAATTCTGGCGATGCTTTACGATCGCGAGATGGATGTCGCCGAAATCGCGCGTGCCCTCGGCATCGATCCTCAGACCGTGCGCAGCGCCCATCACAAGGCGATGGCGAAACTTCGGGCGCACTTCCGCAGCAGCGATTAAGCAATTGTGAAACCGTGGGTTGCGGGGATACTTTGGCTGGGAGCATCGTAGAGTAGGCATGACCGGAACAGTCGATCACCGGGGTGACGGGACCGGCGGCACGCCGCCTTCCGAAGCCTCCGACCGCGCATTGTGGCAGCGCAGTGCCACGGCCGAGACGGTCGAAGACGAGGGCGAACGCCTGCTCGACCTTGCGGGCTTCGCCGACGGCCGGCTCGATCCCGACGAGAGCGCACGGGTCGCCGAGCGCCTCGCGCGCGATCCCGATGCAACGGCCGATGTCGCGGCGACCCACGCCTTGGCCACGCGCGGCGCGGCTCTCGAAGCAGCGCCTGCGCCTGTCATCGCGCGCGCCTGCGCCCTCGTGTCCGAGCCGGAGCGCGGCCGGGTCATCGTGTTTCCGCGGCTTCGGCAGTCGCCGCCGACCCTGCCTGGAATCGCCCGCTGGGCGAGCCTGGCGGCGGCCGTCCTGGTCGCCAGCTGGCTCGGTTTTGCCCTCGGGACCGATGTCTCGGTGTCCTTCGGTCAACCGGACCAGGCGAGCGATGACGGCTTTCTGCGCGACATGCTGGATCCGTCGACAGGCTTCCTGCGCGATCTGACGCCGGGGGCGCGGACGTGAGTACCGCGACCGTCGCCTCTGTGGCAGCGCTACGAGGGCAGCGCTACTCGCGTCTGCTGATCGCGGTGCTGGTCATATCGCTGGTGCTGAATTTGTGCTTTGTCGCCGGCGCTGTATGGACCCGGCTGCATGCGCCGCCTAGCGGACGGAACCTGGTAGAGCGCTACCAGGAAATCGCCTCGGAGCTCGATCTTAATGCGCAGCAGCGCGCTGCCTTCGACCAGTACATCGCGGCGATGCGCGGCCGCGCCGATCAGATGCGCCAGGAGACTGAGCCGCTGATGGGAGCGGCTTGGGACGAGCTCGCCAAGCCACAGCCGGACGAGGCGCGCGTCACGCAGCTGTTCGACCAGGCCGGCGACAAGCGGCGCGGCTTTCAGCACGACGCCACCGCGCAGACGCTGACGCTGTTGACGAACCTATCCCCGGCGCAGCGCGCTAAATTCGTCGCTTTGATGCGAGAGAAGCGGGCGGCGGCGCGGCGCGCGCAATCCCATTGAACGGACGCCCGATCCGGGCCGGTTTGGGTCTTTGCTACTTTGTCCCGAACAGCCGGTCGCCGGCATCGCCCAGCCCCGGCAGGATATAGCCGTGATCGTCGAGGCAGCGGTCGAGCGCCGCCGCGACGATCGCGACCTCCGGGAAGATCCGGTGCAGATGCTCGATGCCCTCGGGCGCGGCGACGAGGCAGACGAACTTGATCGAGCGCGCCTTCATCTCGACCAGCCGCGAGATCGCCGCCACCGCCGAATTGCCGGTCGCCAGCATCGGATCGACAAGGATCACGTCGCGCCCGGGCAAATCGTCGGGGAGCTTCAGGTAGTACTCGACCGCCTGCAGGGTGCGCGGCTCGCGGTAGATGCCGATATGGCCGACCCGCGCCGACGGCACGAGATCGAGCATACCGTCGAGGATGCCGTTGCCGGCGCGCAGGATCGAGACGAGGCAGACTTTTTTGCCGGCCAGCACCGGCACGCGGGCGGGCTCGAGCGGCGTCTCGATCTCGGTCTCCTCGAGCGCCAGGTCGCGGGTCGCCTCATAGGCGAGGAGCAGGCTGATCTCGCGCAGCAATAAGCGGAATTTCGAGGTGCTGGTGTCGCGTTTGCGCATCAGCGACAGCTTGTGCTGCACCAGCGGGTGATCGACGATCGTCAGAATCGGCGGGCGGGGCGTATCGATCGGTTGCGGCATCGGAGCTTCCTCAAAACAGGGTTCCGTCGCTGACGATCGTCAGCGGCGCGGCGCCGTCCGGCCGCCGCTCGGCGGCGATCTCGCGGCCGGCGGTCCAGCTGCCGCCTTCCAACACTTTGGCGAGCGGAAATTCGGCGGCGCTCTTGCCGAGCCCGCCGCGCACCCCGATCGCGAGACGGTCAAGCAGGGCCACCGTCAAGGCGCGCCATTCGACGACCGGCTCGCTGAACGGATCGAGGCGCCGCCGCAGCAGGGTCTCGTCGCACGGCACGATGATTCCGCAATCGAGAAACAGGCCGCCATTGCGGTACTCGGCGAGGCCGGTCAGGCCGTCGATGTCGGTCACGTTAAATCCGGCATCGACGAGCGGCTCGATCAGCGAATAGACCAGCCATTGGCTGAGCTTGTGGAACGGCACGAGGCCGTCGCCCGCAACTGCACTGTGCTTCCCGCAATCGCCGAGCGGCGCGCCCTTCAGCGACAGCCGGCCCGGCCAGATCGGACCGAGGGCGCGCAGCAGGACGCGCAACATATCGGGGGCCGGCAAGCCGCCGCGGCGCGGCAGCCAGTAATCGTAGAGATTGCCGAGCCGGGCCGGCGACCCGAACAATTCCGGTTGGGCGGCCGCCACCTCACCGAGCCTTCGCAGCAAGAGCGCTCTGCCTTCGACCCCGGCGAGCGGATTATCCGGGCCGTGCTGAAAGGTATCAGCGAGCCGCTCTTCGGTGATCCCGGCGAGGGCGGCAGCATCGGCGTGCCAGGGATACGCCGGATCGGCCGAGAACAGCCCGGCCTGCATCGCGCGCAGGCTGGCGACAGCCAGCCCCTCCGAGCGCGCCACGATCAGCCCCGTCTCGGCCTCGCGGTAACGCCAGCCCGGCCCGGCGCCGGCATCGAGCAATACCGAGACGATCGCCAGATCGAGCCGTGCCCGCGCCCTCTCGGCCGGATCGGCGCCGGCTGCGACGAGCGCCGCGCGGTCGATGTCCCCGGCGGTGAAATGCCGCCAGCGGCTGTGAAACGGCACATCGAGGTCGGGGTAGCGCCGGCGGGTTACCGCGACGATTCGCGCCGCGGCTTCGTCGAGCCGGTCGAGATGCAGCCGGAAGTGTCGGGTTTCGCCGCGCTCGGCCGCCGCCATCACGGTCGCGCACCGCTCACGCACCGCAGCCGCGCTGAGCAGATAATCGGGGTCGCCTTCGCCGCGGCTCACGTGTTGAGGCGGCGGCCCTTGGTGCGGCGCAGCTGGGCCGCGCTCGGCGTCCCCGCCGGGGCGAAATACCCCGCCGCCTTCTTTGCCGCGATCTCGACCTGGGCGTCCTTCGGGACCAGCCGTTCCGGCAGCGCGACGCGCTCGACGATGTCGATCCCCTGCGCCTGCACCGCGCCATGCTTCATGTTCGACATCGATACCCAGCGGTCGATGCGGCGGACGCCGAGCCAGTGGAAGACATCCGGCACCAGCTCCTGGAAGCGGACATCCTGAACGCCGGCGACGCATTCGGTGCGCTCGAAATAGGTGTCGGCGCGGTCGCCGCCCTGCTGCCTTTTGCGGGCGTTGTAGACCAGAAATTTCGTCACCTCGCCCAGGGCGCGGCCTTCCTTGCGGTTGTAGATGACGAGCCCGACCCCGCCCTGCTGCGCCATCTCGATGCACACTTCGACGCCGTGCACCAGATAGGGCCGGCAGGTGCAAATGTCGGAGCCGAACACGTCCGATCCATTGCATTCGTCATGGACGCGGCAGGCCGTCCGGGTCTCGGCCTTGCCGATCAGCCCGATATCGCCGAACAGGTAGACCGTCGTGCCGCCGATCGGCGGCAGGAAGACTTCGAGGTCCGGGCGGGTCACCAGTTCGGGAAACATGCCGCCGGTCTCCTCGAACAAGGTGCGGCGCAGGGCGGACTCGGCGATCCCGAAACGCGCCGCGAGGCCGGGCAGGTGCCATACCGGGTCGATCGCCGCCTTGGTCACCCGCACCTCGCCGCTCGGCAACACGACCTGGCCGTCCGGCCGGATCTCGCCTTGGACGATGCGCTGGCGTATCTCCGGCACATCGATATGGGCGGTGGTGACCGCGATCGTCGGGCGCACATCGATGCCGGCATGGATCGCCTCGGCGAACAGCTCGCCGACGAGATGGCCGTACGGGTCGAGCGAGACGATCCTGCCCGGCTCGGTCCATTGCGGGTGCGGCCCGATCAGCGCTGCCGGGGCGGTATCGGTCAGATCAGGGCGATGATCGGGCGCCAGAGCTCGCGTCGCGACCGCCAGCGCGCGGTAGATCGCATAGGCGCCGCTGTAGGACCCGATCGCGTTGCGGTGGCGGGGTTCGGCCGGGCTCGCGACGACCGGGCCGCGCTCCTGCGGGCTGGGGGCGCCCCAGCGCAGCCGAATCATGCCCTCGCCGGCGCTTCCGGGGTGCGAGGTCAGCCGAATGTGCCGCGGGATTGCCTGTTCCATGTTGCTCGATAAAGTCTCCCGCAATTCATGAAGGTAGCGACGAGAGGGGCCGCCGACAAGCCGGCGCCGCGCCTAATAGCCTCGTCTTGATCTGGGCCAGGGCTCACAGGCTATACCGTCACGATCGCGATCGTGATGCAGCCAATACCCTGGTTCTCCCCTCCTGGCGGGGGCTACCCCGAGCGCGCGGGCTGTATCGCAGTTTGGGAATGACGCGAGGTGCTTCAGGGTCGGGATGAGCGGCCACGGGCTGCTCATCGATGCCCAACCGAGAGCAAGGCCGCCGATCGCGGCTATCGGCAGTATGACCCCGGCCGAACGATAAAAACCGCGGCGGCCGACTACGCGCTGAAGGCGACGCGATACCGCTCGGAAGCGGTGGTTCAGGGCGCGTAGCCTCTCCTCTCTGCCACTGAGGGTCAGGCCCCACGAAAGCTTCACGTCGAAAATTTCCCTTAAGAGACGCCGTCGCCTTCGACGAGAAAATCAGGATCGAATGATTGAGATTTCATGACCTCAATGTGCCGAGGCACCTGCGCGGATGGCCGGGATCGGAGGAAGATCACGCCTCACTGATCCGGCGAGCGCGCAGCGCCGGCCTGGCGTATGATAGTCTGAGCCATTTCGATTGGTGATTCCGGCGATGGCCGAGATGCCCGCCATATCCGCCTCGCGGCTGGATCCGCGCAAGTTCCGCGACCCGTTCGTCACCGCCGCGGGCGAGCGCCGCGCCCGGGTGGCGCTGCGGGCGCTCGACACGCTGTGGTTCAACACCGGCACGCTGTGCAACCTGACCTGCCATCACTGCTATATCGATTCCTCGCCGAAGAACGACCGGCTGGTTTATCTCAGCGCCGCGGAGGTCATTGAATACCTCGACGAGATCGAGCGGCTGCGTCTCGGCACCGGGCTGATCGGCTTCACCGGTGGCGAGCCGTTCATGAACCCCGCATTGCCGGCGATGCTCGAATTGGCGCTGGCCCGCGGTTTCCGCACCTTGGTGCTGACCAACGCGATGAAGCCGATGCACAAGATGAAACCGGCATTGCTCGCCCTGCGCGAGCGATATGGCGAGCGGCTGACTATCCGTGTCTCGATCGACCATTACGGTTCCGCGGTGCACGAGGCCGAGCGCGGCCGGCGCAGCTGGATGCCCACGATCGACGGGCTGAAATGGCTGGCCGCCAACCGGTTCTCTGTCGCGGTTGCGAGCCGCCGGTTATCCGGGGAATCGGAGGCCGTGCTGCGCCGAGGGTTCGCGCGGCTGTTCGACGAGCTCGGGGTGGCGCTCGATGCCGATGATCCGGTAGCCCTGACGATCTTTCCCGAAATGGACGAGACGGCGGACGTGCCGGAGATCACCGAAGCATGCTGGGGCCTCCTCGGCAAATCGCCGGACAGCGTGATGTGCGCCGGCTCGCGGATGGTCGTCAAATTCAAGGGCGCGGCGCACCCGACCGTCATCGCCTGCACGCTGTTGCCCTACGACCCGCGCTTCGACCTTGGGCCGAGCCTCAACGGTGCGCTCGGCCCGGTGCCGCTCAACCATCCGCATTGCGCGAAATTCTGCGTCCTCGGCGGCGGCGCCTGCAGCCGCAATTGAAAAAGGCGGCTCGTGCGGCGCAACCCTCTGGCGAAGGGGCGCAACTTAATTCATCGTTAAACGTTAGGCGCTCAGAACGGTCCGTCCATATGCGGAGAGAGCAATGCTGCGATTTGCTGCGATCGGCGCGGTTGTCCTGATCGGCTGCGGCCTGGCGGCGCCGGCCGGAGCCGACGGCGTCCCCCCGGGCGCGGGGGTCGCACCGCCGGCGCCGGGCTGCAACTGCCCGGTGGTGCATCGGCGGGTGCACGCCCGGGTGAGGCACCGGCGATTACCGCCGCCGGCCGTGGCTGTTCGGCAGGCGCCGGATTACTACAATTTCCTGGTCCCGAGCACTTATGACCCGGCCTACGACCGGGTCATGGTCGATCACTTCCGCTATCCTGTCGTAACCGGCTTCAACCAGCCGTGGCGGCCGCGGCCGGTGTGGCCCGGCATCCTGCCCTATCGCATGCAGGTCGCCGAGGGGGTGTTGCAATATGACGGGCTGATCGGGCGCTACGTGCCGCTCGCCCACCAGGACGCGGCGCTGGTCGCCGCGGCTCTGCCGCCACCCCCGCTACCGCCCCGGTGAGAGTCAGGCGCGCTGGTACCAGGCCCGGCTGCGCAGCACGATCCGCACCACCGACAGCATGACCGGCACCTCGACGAGGACCCCGACCACGGTGGCGAGCGCGGCGCCCGACTGAAAGCCGAACAGCGCGATCGCGGCGGCGACCGCCAGCTCGAAGAAGTTTGACGCGCCGATCAGGGCCGACGGGCAGGCGACGTTGTGCGGCACGCCGAGCGCGCGGTTCAGCCCGTAGGCGATGCCGGCGTTCAGATACACCTGGATCACGATCGGGATCGCCAACAGCAGGATCACGATCGGCTGATGCACAATCTGTTCGCCCTGAAAGCCGAACAGCAGCACCAAGGTCGCGAGCAAGGCCACCAGCGAGACCGGCTGCAGCCGGTGGAGCGTCGCGGCCAGCGCCGGCTCGCCGCCCCGTGCCAGCAGCGAGCGGCGCCACAGCTGCGCCGCAACGACCGGCACGAGGATGTAGAGTGCGACCGACAGGAACAAGGTCTGCCATGGCACGGTGATCGAGGACAGGCCGAGCAGCAGACCGACGATCGGCGCAAAGGCGAACACCATGATCGTGTCGTTCAGCGCGACCTGGCTCAGCGTGAAATTGGGGTCGCCATCGGTCAGGTTCGACCAGACGAATACCATCGCCGTGCAGGGGGCCGCGGCCAGGATGATCAGCCCGGCGATGTAGCTGTCGATCTGGCCCGCCGGCAGCCAGGGGCGGAACAGCCAGCCGATGAACAGCCAGCCGAGCAGCGCCATGCTGAATGGCTTTATCAGCCAGTTGACGCCGACCGTCACCGCGATGCCGCGCCACTCTTCGGCGACCCGGTGCAAGGCGCCGAAATCAACCTTCAGCAGCATCGGCACGATCATCAGCCAGATCAGCAACGCGACCGGGATATTCACCTCGGCCACCGTCATGCGCCCCAGTGCCTGAAACGGCGCCGGCATCAGCTGGCCGAGCACGACGCCGGCGATGATGCACAACGCCACCCATAGCGTCAGGTAACGCTCGAACGTACCGAGCGCGGGAGCCGCGCGGCCGGACGATATGTCGGCGACAGAGCTCATCGTTCCTCGTGTTCAACGGACCGGCCGATCTCATCGGCCCGGCGCTTCAGGGACATCCGGTCGAGCTTGTCGATCGGCAGCGCGATAAAGAGCTTGATGCGCGCCTCAAGCTGCCGGCACACCCCGCGAAAGGCCTGTCTGCGCTGATCTTCGGTGCCCGCGACGGCGGCTGGGTCCGGGACGGCCGCATGCGGCGGCCAAGCCCGCTCCGAATACTGCGGAATTATTGCTGTTCGAAGACGGCCGGCTAATCGCCGCAGCAGGCGCCTGCTGTCGCTGGCTGCGGCTCCGGCTCGACGACTTCCGAGGGGCCGCAGCCGCAGGTCGACAGGCCGCCGCTGGCTTCGGCCAGCGTATTCAACACGCCGCTATGGCCGTAAACCGTCGACTCGCCATAGGTGTAGAAGGTTTCCCACGGCACGCCCTGCGGATCGGCGATCCACTGCTTGTCCGACCGGGCGTAGCAGCAGGTCGTCGCTTGCTCCTCGACCACCGGGCGCTCGGCTTCGGCGAGCCGGTCGTAGATCTCGGAGAGTTCGCCCTCGTCCTCGGCCTGAATGCCGAGATGCGAGATGCCCGCGCCATGGCCAGCGCCGGTGCTGATCGCGAAATTGACCCGCGGGTCTTCGAGCATCCACTTCGCGTAATCGGGTTTCCGCACTGTCGGCTGGGTGGCGAACAGCGTCGAGTAGAACCGAATCGACTGCGCCAGATCCTCAACCGTGACGTGAACGTGAAAGCGCTTCATTGGGCTCTCCTTCGGCAAACGTGTCGGCGGGGTTGCAGACCGGGGCGCAGGAGATGCCGCGGCCGCAGCAATTCTCGGTCAGATAGGCGACGAGCTCATTCATCGCGCCGTATTCGGCGGCGTAGATCAGCTGGCGGCTCAGGCGCCGCTGGGTGACAAGGCCGGCATGCAGCAATTGCTGCAGATGGAAGGACAGCGAGGAGGGCGCGACGCCGAGCCGCTCGGCGATCGTGCCGGCCGAGAGCCCGGCGGGACCGGCGGTCACCAACAGCCGGAACAAGCCCAGCCTGGTGTCCTGGGCGAGCGCCCCGAGCGCCGCGATCGCGTGATTTTGGTCCATGCGCCGACACCGTCAATTCGATATAACGACGATTATCGAACTGACGAGGATCTGTCAATCGATATTTCGACGAATATCGAATCGTTGGGAGAAACCGCTAGGCAACGCAGCTCGGATGCGACCTTCCTTAAGCGTCTCTCTTGGTGTTCGCGTCACGCTCGGAAATTTGCTCGCGCTTGCTGGCGGGGAGGGCTTCGTAAAGTTCTTTCACTTCCTTTGGTTGGGTAATCATCCTCTCCGCGATCAAATTGACTAGCTGGAACAGCCTGATGGCTGTATCGCGATCGTCCCTAAGGTCCAATTCGCCCGGATGGACCGCTTCATTTCCAATCACTCGAACAATGTCGAGCGCCTGTTGGATTCGGGTATCAAGCCCCTTAGCTACCAAGCTTGCGATGTCATCGTTTATATTCTTGCCGCGCTCTCCGACGGATTTGCACAGCTTTTGAATGCACAGCCGAAGAAGGGCTGCGGCCGCTCTCGGGGACAAATTTAGGACAGCTCGGGCTTCCTCGTAATCCACTCGGATATCCGCAGGCAGATCCGGATTGGGCTCTTCTCCATACCGTTGTGGCGGATGTATCAGACGGTCGTGTATCCAGAGGGATAGGGCACTACAGGAATAACACTGGCTTATCCAAACGTTCTCAAGTTCTCGATCAGAGTATTTACTTTCAGAAAGCGGTTCCATAAAGACGTCACCGTTAATGATTTTTGTGAAGTATTCCTTCCATTTGGCTTTGGTAGCTGCGTCTAGAAGATTATCCTTCTCGATTTTTTCGAGAACGCTGGGATCAAGAATATTCGGATGACCGTCTTTGTCGAATGCCCTCAAGTAGAGCCGATACCAACTCTGATGCGCCAACGCTCCGCAATGTGGGCAGTTGAACGAGATGGAGGTGATAGAAGCCGGGCGTGAAGTAGAGGCCATTGGGTCGCTTCTTCGGGGTCTTCAGATATCGCTGTCAGGCCGGGTCACCGGTGTCGGGCGCGAGGCCGGCGCTCTTGATGCCGTGCACCGCGCAAATCTCGTCCTTGTCCGAGGTGTCGCCGCTGATACCGACCGAACCGATAATCTCGCCGGCTTTGTCGCGGATCAGCACGCCGCCCGGCACCGGCACGATGCGGCCGCCCGAAGCCGCCATCAGCGCTTGCAGGAACACCGGATTGGCGCCGGCGCGGCGGGCGAATTCGCGGCCGCCGAAACCCATGCCGAGCGTGCCCCACGCCTTGCCCATCGCGATCTCCGGCCGCAACAGGCTCGAGCGGTCCTCGCGCTTCATCGCTTTCAGCTGGCCGCCGGCGTCGAGCACGATGACGGTCAATGGCTGAAGCTTCAATTCGCGGCCCTTTTCGAGCGCCTTGTCGATGATGATCGAGGCCTGATCGAGGGTCAGCGCGGCCATGCTAGGCTCCCTTTGGTTTGCGGTGGTGGATCGCCCGCCACACCCGTTGCGGGGTGGCTGGCATGTCGATGTCGGGATCTTCGGGCAATGCGTCGGCGATCGCGTTCATGACCGCGGCGAGCGAGGCGGTCGTGCCGGCCTCGCCGATGCCTTTGACCCCGAGCGGGTTGGTGCGGCACGGCACCGGGCGCAACCCGCTCGTGATATCGGGCAGATCCTCGGCGCGCGGCATTGCGTAATCCATGAACGACCCGGCGAGCAGCTGCCCGCTCGCGTCGTCGTAGACGCCGCTTTCGAGCAGAGCCTGTCCGACGCCCTGCGCGACGCCTCCTTGCACCTGGCCTTCGACGAACACCGGCTGCAACACCCGGCCGCAATCATCGAGCGCGGTATAGGCGGCGAGCTGCACATCGCCGGTGTCGGGGTCGATCTCGATTTCGGCGACATGGACCCCGTTCGGGAAGGAGGGCGGCACATCGGCGGCGCGCCTGGTGTCGAGATCCTCGGGGATGACGCCCTCGCAGGCCAGCGCGCGGGCGCGCTCGGCCAGCTCGAACAGCGGGACCCGCCGGTCGGTGCCGGCGATCTCGAAGGTCCCGTCACGATAGGCGATGTCGGCCTCCGCGGCTTCGAGCACATGAGCGGCGATCCGCCGCCCCTTTTCGATGATCGCATCGATCGTCGCGACCACCGCGCCGCCGACCGACATCGTCGAGCGCGAGGCGACCGCGCCAAAGCTCGGCACGCCGTCATCGCTGTCGCCATGCTCGACCTCGATCGCCTCGACCGGGATGCCGAGCCGCTCGGCGGCGAGCCGGCGGTAGAGCGTGCGATGCCCCTGTCCGCTCGCCTGCACCCCGATTGCCAGCAGCAATCTGCTCTGGCCCGGGAAGGCAATGCCGGCGCCTTCGCCGGGCTGGCCGCCGGCGATTTCGAGAAAGCACGAGACGCCGAGGCCACGGCGTCTGCCCTGCCGCTCGGATTGCGCCGCGCGTGTCTTGAAACCGGCGACATCGGCCTGCTCCAGCGCGGCCTCGAACAGCCCGGGGAAATCGCCGCTGTCAAACGTCGTTCCAACCGGCGTCTTATAGGGCATGCGATCGGCCGGAATCAGATTGCGCCGGCGCAACACCAGCCGGTCGATACCGCTCTGGCGGGCCGCGGCGTCGACCAGGCGCTCGACGCAATAATTCGCCTCGGGACGGCCGGCACCGCGATAAGGCCCGGTCGGCACCGTATTGGTGAAGACGCAGCGAATGCGCAACCCGATCTTCGCGATGTCGTACATGCAAGGAAAGCAGCGCGCGAAATTGACCGTCGCGATAAAGGCGCCGACCTGGGTCAAATAGGCGCCCATATTGGCGACGACATCGATATCGAGCGCGAGAAATCTGCCGCCCTCGTCGAGCGCCAGCGCGGCTTCGAGGATCGTGTCGCGGGCCTGATTGTCGCTCACGAAGCCTTCCGAACGGGTCGAGAGCCAATGAACCGGCCGGCCCAGCTCCTTCGCGGCGACTAGCAACGCCGGGTATTCGGGATAGCCGGCGGTGCGCATGCCGAAGGCGCCGCCGACATCGCCGCTGAGGACTCGCACCCGGTCCGGTGCGACGCCGAGCGTCTGGGCGACGTTCTGGCGCAACGCAACGGCGCTCTGCGAGGCGCAATGCAGCACGAAGCGGTCGGCAGCGGCGTCGTACTTGGCGAGCGCGCCGCGCGGCTCCATCGGCGCCATGACGATGCGCTGGTTGACGAGCCGCACCCGCGCGACATGCGCCGCGCCAGCGAAGATGCGCGCCAACTCGCCGCGATCCGCCATGCCGGGAAAACCGGGCCAGTCGATCGCGATATTGCCGGGGGCCTCGGGCCAGATCTGCGGCGCGTCCGACCCTACGGCGCGCGCGACGTCGGTCACCGGATCGCGCGGCTGGTAATCGACTGTGACAAGCTCGGCAGCATCGCGCGCCGCGGCGTCGCTCTCGGCGACGACCAACGCCACGGCATCGCCGACGTGCCGCACGCAATCGCCGGCGAGCGCCGGCCGGACCGGCACGACGAGGCCGGCGCCGTTCGGTATCGGCCCCACCACTGCGACGTTGCCAACGCCGGCCCGCTCCATGTCGGCCGCGGTCAGAACGGCCAGCACCCCCGGCTGGGCCCGCGCCTCGGCCGTATCGATCCCGTGGATCGCCGCGAAGGCATGCGGCGAACGCACAAACCCGCCGTGCGCCGCGCCTGCCAGCCGCTCGTCATCGAGAAAACGCCCGGTGCCGGTCAACAGCCGGTGATCCTCGATACGCGGCTCGAACGGGAGGCTCATCGGGACGCACTTCTAAGGAAGGGTCCGGCGGATTATTACACGAGTTTCGGCGGGTGGCGGCGTTTCGCCTCGCCGCAAGCGCTTAACAGCGCCCGCCGATGCTGGTCTAATGCATCGGCCATCGCGGCGCGCGCCGTGCAGCAGAGAATGGCCGAGGGGGAGATGCCGATGTTGCCGATGCCTGCGCGCCCCAGGGACGGGTGGCGCGCCGCGCCGCTGTCCGGCCATTAGCCGCCGATGGCCGTCTCGCTCGACCTGCTGATCAACGCGGTCGTCGCCGGCATCCTGCTCGGCGGCTTTTATGCCGCGGTCAGCGTCGGCATCACGATCTCGTTCGGCATGCTCGACATCGCCAATATCGCGCAGCCCGCCTTCATCCTGCTCGGCTCCTACGCCGCCTACATGTTCAACTCGTCTCTGGGGCTCGACCCGATCCTGATCGGCATCGTCATGCTGCCGGTGTTCTACGTGATCGGGATGGCGGTCTACCGGCTCTATTACTATTCCTTCGAATTGCGCGGCGAGCAGGCGATCCAGGGCCTGGCCTTCTTTTTTGGCCTGCTGTTCGTCGCCGAGGTGTCGCTGGTGCTGATCTTCGGCGTCGATTACCGCTTCGTCGAGGCGCCCTATATCGGCCCGAGCCTGCATCTCGGGCTGTTCGATCTGCCGTTGCGCATGCTGATCCCCTGCATCTTCTCGCTGATCATGATCGCGCTGTTGCAGATCTATCTGAGCCGCAGCTTTATCGGGCGCGCGATCCTGGCGGTGTCGCAGGATGGGCTGGCCCTGCAGCTGATGGCGGCCAGCCCGACCCGGATCAAGCAGATCGCCTTCGGCATCTCGGTCGCGACCTGCTCCCTGGCCGGCACCTTCCTGATCATCATCCAGCCGATCGAGCCGTCGATCGGGCGCGACTATATCGGCCGCATCTTCGCGATCTGCGTGCTCGGCGGGATGACGAGCTTTCCCGGCATGGTCATCGCCGCGATGCTGATCGGCATCGTCGAGAGCATCACCGCGACGTTTTACGGACCCTCCTGGGCGCCGGCGGTGGCATTCGGCTTCCTGTTGATAACCTTGGCCGTGCGCCCGGCCGGCTTGGCGGGCCGCTAGCGATGCGTATCGGGGTGTTCTGGCTGGCCGCCGCGGCGGTCGGGCTCGCGGTGGTGGTGCTGACTCGCCTCTATTTCACCAACGAATATTTCTTTTTCGCCGCCTATGTCGTTCTGCAATACATCGTGCTGTCGACGGCGTGGAACATCCTAGGCGGCTACACCGGCTACATCAATTTCGGCACTGGCGCATTCTTCGCGATCGGCGCCTACAGCTCGGTCGTCTTGCACAAGCTGCCGGCGCTCCTGAAGACATTCGAAATCGTGATCCCAGCCATCCCGCTGCCGGTCATGATCCTGGTCGGCGGCATAATCTCGGGGATCGTCGGGCTCGGCACCGGCTATCTGACCTTGCGGTTGCGCGGCGTGTTTTTCGCGATCGCGACGCTGGCGCTCGCCGTCGTCGTGCAGACGCTGATCGTCAACTGGGATTATGTCGGCGGCTCGCGCGGCATCTACATGATCCGCCCGCCGAAGGCGCCGCTCGGCGGCAGCTACATCCAGTACCTCTATACGCTGATGATGATCCTCAGCGTGATCTCGGTCGGGATCGCGCGCTGGATCGAACGCTCGCGCCTGGGTCTCGGCTTTGCCGCGATCCGCGACGATGAGATGGCGGCCGAGGCGGGCGGCGTGCCGACGCTTCGGCTAAAGCTGATCGCGACGACCCTGTCGGGCGCGCTGATGGGCATGGCCGGGGCGCCCTTGCCCTATTACGTGACCTATCTCGATCCGGCGTCGACCTTCAACCTGGCCTACGCCGTCAACAGCGTCGCGATGCCGGTGATCGGCGGCATGACCAGCTGGGTCGGGCCGGTCATCGGCGCCATCCTGCTCGGCACGATCCAGCAGCTCGCGACCGTGACGATCTCCTCGGCGCTCAACCTGCTGATCGTCGGGCTCTTGCTGATCGCGTTCGTGATCATCGCGCCGAACGGCATCGTCGGGCTGGTGCAGGCGCGCCGCCGCCGCCGTGCCGCCGCCGTCGAGGCGCGCTCGGAGCAGAGGGCGGCGGCATGAACGCCGCAGAGGGCAATAACGGCCCGCTGCTCGCGGTCGGCGGTCTCGGCAAGCGCTTCGGCGGGTTTGTCGCGCTCGACGGCATCGACCTGACGATCGCCACCGGCGAGCGGGTCGGGCTGATCGGCCCAAACGGCTCCGGCAAGAGCACGCTGGTCAATTGCCTGTGCGGCACGTTGCGCAACGAGACCGGCACGGTCGCCTTCGACGGCCGCCCGCTCGACGGCCTGATCGCGCATGAGCGGACCCGGCTCGGGCTGGCGCGCAGCTTCCAATTGCCGAAGCCGTTCCATTCGATGAACCTGATCGACAACATCCGTGTGCCGTTGCTCTACACGGTCAATGCCCGGCCGGGGCATCATCTGTCGGACACTCAGGTCGACGCGCGCTGCCATGAGCTGCTGCACGAGGTGGCGCTCGCCGACAAGGCGCGCCGGCTGCCGCGCGATCTGACCCAGGTCGAGATGCGCAAGCTCGAACTGGCCCGCGCCGTCGCGACGCAGCCGCGCCTGCTGTTCGCCGACGAGGCGATGGCCGGGCTGTCGCCGTCGGAGGTCGAGGAAATCATCGCCGTGCTCATCCGGCTCAACGAGCAGGGCATCACGATCGTCTTGATCGAGCACATCATGCGCGCGGTGATGAGCTTCTCGACCCGGCTCGTCGTGCTGGTCGCCGGCCAGAAGATCGCCGACGGAATGCCGCAGGAGGTGGTCCGCAACCCCGAAGTCGAGAAGGCCTATCTTGGCGAATAACTCACAGCCCCCGTACCCGGACTTGTTCCGGGCACCCACGCCTTCCTTATGCTCTTCGCCGCGCGATCGAAGACGTGGATGGCCGGGACAAGCCCGGCCAAGGGGCGAGAGTGGTGGAGTTGATCTTGGCAAATAGCCTAACTTCGCAGAACAGCCTGTCGATCACCGGCGTCAACGCGGGCTACGCCTCGGTGCGGGTGCTCGAGGACATCTCATTGTCGGTATCGCATGCCGAAACCGTGGTGCTGCTCGGCACCAACGGCAACGGCAAGAGCACGCTGATGAAATGCGTCATGGGCATGCTGCGGCCGACCAGCGGCAGCATCGTCGCCGAGATCGACGGCAAGCGGCACGATCTGGTCGGCCGCTCGACCGAGGAGATCGTCGATCTCGGCATTACCCTGGTGCCGGAAGGTCGCCGATTGTTTCCCAAGCTGACGGTCGAGGAGAACCTGCTGCTCGGCGCGTTCCGGCCGACCGCGCGCGATGCGATCGGCCGCAATCTCGAATCTTCCTACGAGACCTTTCCGCGATTGCTCGAGCGGCGGGCGCAGCTGGCTGGCAGCCTGTCGGGCGGCGAGCAGCAGATGCTGGCATTGGCGCGCGCCTTGATGTCGGCGCCGCGCATCCTGTTGATCGACGAGCCCTCGGTCGGGCTGGCGCCGATCCTCGTCAGCCGCACGATCGACAAGATCCAGGAGCTGAAAGAGCGCTTCGAATTGACCGTGCTGATGGCCGAGCAGAACTTCAACCAGGCGGTACGCATCGCCGATCGTGGCTACGTCATCGTGCACGGCCAGATCGCCTTCGAAGGCCGCAATGCCGACGAGCTCAACAACAACGAATTGGTGCGCAAATTCTATCTGGGACTGTGACTCCTTTGCTACAGATCGGTGAAATTACCGTTCGGCTTTAACCCTTTACTAACCGCGAGGCTGTTTTTGATCGTCGGTAGATTGTAACCGACGAGGCGACAACAATGCCTATGGCTCCTCTTGCGACTTATCAAGACGCGATCGTCGATCGCTACAAATCTCCCGACGGGACACCCGATTACGAGCGCTCTTGGTCCTATCTCGACAAGATCATCGCCCGTGAGATCGGCAAGGCCGCCGGGCTGCTGACCTTCAACGCGGTGCTGATTGTCGCGGCGCTCACCACCGGCCCGTGGTGGTCGGTGATCTGCCCGGTCGTGGCCTGCCTCGTGCTGCTGCTGCTGATGGGCGTGTCGCGCGAGACGCCGACCGATATGGCAACACCGCGGACCGATTGCATGGCCGCGTCGCGGACGGTGTGGCAGGGGATGTCGCTGGTCGACATCTCGATCGTCATCTCGGCGATCGGGATCCTGGTTCTCGGCGTGCAGCGCTGGGTTTGACCGGCGCTGTAATCACCGCGGAAGTTCGCGTCTAGAACTCGGCGGAAAAGCCGCCATCCACTGGGATGGCGGCGCCGGTCACGAAATCCGAGGCCGGCCCGCCCAGGAACACCGCGATGCCGGCAAGGTCGTCGGGCCTGCCCCAGCGGCCGGCCGGCGTGCGGTTCAGGATGCGTTCGTTGAGGCCCGGCACCTGCTGGCGGGCATCGCGCGTCAGCTCGGTGTCGATCCAGCCCGGCAGGACCGCGTTGACCTGGATGTTGTCCTTGGCCCAGGCGGTGGCGAGCGATTTGCTCAACTGCACGATCGCGCCCTTGCTGGCGGAATAGGCCGCCGCATAGGCGGCGCCGAAGATCGCCATCATCGAGCCGATATTGACGATCTTGCCGCCGCCCTGCCGCTGCATGTGCGGGTAGGCGGCCTGGCAACAGACCAGGGCGCCGGTCAGGTTGGTGTCGAGCACCCGGTGCCATTCCTCGACCGTATAGCTCTCGGGTGGCTTGCGGATCGACATGCCGGCATTGTTGACGAGGATGTCGAGCCGGGCAAAGCGCTGAACGCTGGCGGCAACCATCGCCCGGCATGATTCGGGATCGGCGACGTCGAGCGGGATGAAAGCGCCGCACCCGCCGAGCCCGGTCAGTTCCGCGACCGCCATCTCGGATTTCTCGCGGTTGCGCGCCGCGACGACGACTGCGGCGCCCGCCATCGCGAGCCCCTTCGCCATGCCGAGCCCGATCCCGCCATTGCCGCCGGTCACGATCGCGACCCGGCCGGACAGATCGAACAGGCTCATCGGGCTCTCCTGCGCTACGCGAAACACCGCCCGATATTGCTGAAGCCGAACAGGATCAGCAACCGCCCGAAAACGAAGAGCCCGGCCACGGAGGCCGGGCTCGTGCGTCAACCGTTCGCCTCGGTTAATAGCCGTGGTACCAAGAGTTCCTGTAGTAATTCGAGGAGCCGCTATAGGGGTAGGAGTAGCGGCTATAGCGATTGGAATAGCTGTAATCGCCGCGATAGCGGCTGGAATATGCGTGGTCAGAGTTGGAATGAAACTTCTTGTAAAGCCCCGGCGGCATGTTGTGGCCACCCCAACCCGTCTTGTTGCCGTGGCTCCAGCCCGGCGGGTTGGAACCGTGATTCCAGCCGCCGCCGGCGCCGCCTCGATCGCCGCCATGCTCGCCCTGCTTGGCAAAGGCAGGCGCCGTCATCCCGGCGCCGATCACAACAGCCGCGATCAGCGCAGCCGCGACAACACTTCTAGCCATAACATTACCTTCCACGATTATCTTGCCTATCGCGAAACATCTCGGGATCGCCCGGTGTTCCGTCTAGCCGGCGCACGAGCCGGGCCGGCGAGGCCGACGCCGCGATCGACGGCAGCGCGTACGCCTCTTCCGACAGCAGAAAGCCCATTGCGATAAGGGGACTCGATCTGCAGGGCAGTGCGCCTGCCACGCGCATCCGTTAAATTCGCGGCATGGCGAGGCTCACCCTGCGTCTCGATTTCGCTCCCGGCCAGGCCATCGGCCACGGCAAGATCCGGCTGCTCGAAGCCGTCCGCGATCACGGCTCGATTTCCGCGGCCGGGCGCATCACCATCGAATGAGCGAGAGGTTCGCATGCAGCGGCGATCGATCCTGAGCGGGATGGCGGCGTCGGTCGTCGCCATGGCCGGCGGCCTGCGCCGCCCGTCGCGTGCCGAAGGGAATGACATCATCGTCTTCGCTGCGGCCAGCCTGAAAAACGCGCTCGACGACATCGATGAGGCATGGCTGCGCGGTAGCGGCAAGGGCGTGACGGTCTCCTACGCGGCGAGCTCGACATTGGCGAAGCAGATCGAGAATGGCGCCCCGGCCGATCTGTTCATTTCGGCGGACTCCGACTGGATGGACTATCTGGAGACGCGCAAGCTGATCAGGCCGCAGAGCCGCGCCGATCTGCTCGGCAACAGCATCGTGCTGATCGCGCCGGCCGCCAGCGCCGTCAAGCTGACCATCGCACCAGGTTTCGCGCTGGGCGCGGCGCTCGGCGGCGGCAGGCTGGCGATGGCGGACCCGGCCGCCGTCCCAGCCGGGCGGTACGGCAAGGCAGCCCTCGAAAAGCTCGGGCTATGGCCGAGCGTCGCGGACCGTGTCGCCGCCGCCGAGAACGTGCGAGCCGCGCTGTTGCTGGTGGCGCGCGGCGAGGCGCCGCTCGGCATCGTCTACAGCACCGACGCTGCCGTCGAACCCGGCGTCAAGATCGTCGACACCTTTCCGCCGGATACGCATCCGCCGATCGTCTATCCGATTGCCCTGACCGCGGCCTCGGAGAACCCGGAGGCCCCGTCTCTTCTGGCTTATCTGCGGGGAGCGGCGGCCCGGTCGCAATTCCAGAAAGCGGGGTTCACGACGCTCGACGAAGCGCGGTGAGCTGGCTGTTCGCCTTCACGCCGGAGGAGTTGACGGCGATCCGGCTGTCATTGTGGGTCGCCTTCTGGGCGATGCTGGGCAGCCTGCCGGTCGGCGTCGCGATCGCCTTGTTGCTGTCGCGCGGCCGTTTCTGGGGAAAGTCGCTGCTCAACGTGCTGGTGCATCTGCCGTTGATTATGCCGCCGGTCGTCACCGGCTACCTGCTGCTGCTGTCGTTCGGCCGGAAGGGGCCGATCGGCGCATTTCTCGCTGACACGTTCGGCATCGTCTTCCCGTTCCGCTGGACGGGCGCGGCGCTCGCCTGCGCGGTGATGGGCTTCCCGCTCCTGGTGCGCTCGATCCGGTTGTCGCTCGATGCGGTCGACCGGCGCCTCGAAGCCGCCGCCGGCACGCTCGGCGCCAACGCGCTGTGGATCTTTCTGACGATCACCTTGCCGTTGATCCTGCCGGGCATCCTCGCCGGCATGATCCTGTCCTTTGCCCGGGCGCTCGGCGAATTCGGCGCGACCATCACCTTCGTCTCGAACATCCCCGGCGAGACGCAGACATTGCCGACCGCGATCTACATGCTGATCCAGGTGCCGGGCGGCGATCTCGCGGCCTTGCGGTTGACCCTCGTCTCGATCGCGATTTCGATGATCGCGTTGTTTGCCTCCGAGGCGCTGATCGAACGCGCCACCCGGCGCGTGCTGGGCCTCTGACATGCTGAGCGTCGCGGTCCAGCATCGCCTCGGCGATTTCTTGCTTGATGCCGCCTTCGAGAGCGGCGGCGGGCTGACCGCGCTATTCGGCCGCTCGGGATCGGGCAAGACCTCGCTGGTCAACGCGATCGCCGGGCTGATCCGCCCGAGCCGCGGCCGTATCGTCGTCGACGGTGAGGTGCTGACCGATACGGCGCGGGGCGTGTTCGTGCCGGCGCGACGGCGGCATGTCGGCTACGTCTTTCAGGAAGGCCGCCTGTTCCCGCATCTGACGGTGCGGCAGAATCTGCTGTACGGCCATTGGTTCGCCGCGAAAGAGAAGCGCGCGAGCGAGGTCGGGCATGTCATCGAATTGCTCGGCATCGGCGAATTGCTCGGCCGCCGTCCGGCCAACCTCTCGGGCGGCGAGAAGCAGCGGGTCGCGATCGGCCGCGCGTTGCTGGCCGCTCCGCGCCTGTTGGTCATGGACGAGCCGTTGGCCTCGCTCGACGAGGAGCGCAAGACCGAGATCCTCCCCTATATCGAGCGACTGCGCGACGAATTCGCGATCCCGATCGTCTATGTCAGCCATGCGATCGCCGAGGTGACCCGCCTCGCGACGACGATCGTCGTCATGTCGGAGGGGCGGGTCGCCGCAATCGGATCGACGGCCGAGATCATGGGCCGGATCGATCTGTTCCCGCTGACGGGGCGGGCCGAGGCCGGCGCGATCCTGAACACCCGGGTCGCCGAGCACGACGTCCGCTTCGGGCTGACCACCCTGCGCACCGCCGCCGGCGATCTGCGCGTGCCCTATATCGACATGCGGCTCGGCGCTCGGCTGCGGGTGCGCATCCGCGCCCGCGACGTGATGATTGCACTGGAGCCGCCGCGAGGGCTGAGCGCCCTCAACATCCTGCCCGGCACGGTCGTGGAGATCGGCGAGGCCGAAGGCGCCAGCGTCGAGATGCGGCTCGATTGCGGCGGTGAGGCGCTGATCGCCCGGCTGACCCGGCGCTCGGTCGAAGCCCTCGGTCTCGCGCCCGGCCGGCAGGTCTATGCGGTGATCAAGAGCATCGCCTTCGACCATCAGGCCTTCGCCGGCGCCGCGCCGGCGATCCCCGGCGCAGACGCCGATACGAGACACGGCTAGCCGGTAACGGCCCATCGCGGCGAAGCCGCTTTAAATTCACCACAGAGACACGGCGGGCACAGAGAGTGCCGACGGCCCGGAACCCTCAGTGCCCTCCGTGCCTCCGTGGTGAATTCTTTTTTTCTCAGTCGACCTTCAGCAATTCGACATCGAAGATCAGCGTCGCGTTCGGCGGGATGACGCCGCCGGCGCCGCGCGCGCCATAGCCGAGCTCGGACGGGATCACCAGGGTGCGCTTGCCGCCGACCCTCATGCCGGCGACGCCCTCGTCCCAGCCTTTGATCACCTGCTGCCTGCCGAGCGTGAAGCTGAAGGGCTCGCCGCGGTCGAGCGAGCTGTCGAATTTGCGGCCCTTTTCGCCGTTATTGTCGAGCCAGCCGGTGTAATGGACGCTGACCTTGTGACCAGTCGTCGCGGCGGCGCCGGCGCCGACCTTGCTGTCGGTGTATTTCAGGCCGCTGGGGAGTTCGCTCATCTTGCCGGATGCTCCTTGCGCCGCCGCCGGGGAGATCGCGGCGGGCGCGGTGAGGGCGAGAACCGTGAGTGCCGCGGCCGCGCCGGTCAGGTGGATCAATTTCATCTGAACGCGATTATGTTGGGTGAGTTGCAGCGAGACGGGCGGCCCGTGGATAGCGCCATTCCGCCGGGCGGCATTTTGAACCAGACCGTCGCCGGCGTCACCGACATTCTCGCCTCCGGCGCCGGCTCGGACCTATGATACCGCCAACACATTCGCGGGAGGGAACGATGGCGGAGCGGCTCGGCACTGGCGCGTGGAGCTTCGAGGTCAACGAGAACTGGGCGAAAATCCCGGACGAGATCGTGCTCGGCGACTGCGCCGCGGTCGGCGTCGACAGCAAGGACAATGTCTACGCCTTCAATCGCGGCGACCACCCCGTCGCGGTGTTCGACAAGGACGGCAACCTCTTGCGCACCTGGGGCGAGGGTGTCTTCACCCGGCCGCACGGTGTCCATGTCGCGCCCGACGACACGATCTGGCTGACCGATGACGGCGACCATTCCGTGCGGCACTGCACACTCGACGGCAGGGTGCTGATGACCCTCGGCATCCCCGGCGAGCCGTCGCCCTATATGAGCGGCGAGCCGTTCCACCGCTGCACCCACACGGCATTGTCGCCCGGCGGCGACCATCTCTACATCTCGGACGGCTACGGCAACGCCCGGATCCATAAATACACGCCCGCCGGCAAGTTGCTGTCCTCCTGGGGCGAGCCCGGCACCGATCCGGGGCAGTTCAACATCCCGCACAACATCTGCTGCGACCCCGACGGCTGGATCTACGTCGCGGACCGCGAGAACCACCGGGTGCAGATCTTCGACCGCAACGGCAAATGGGAGACGCAGTGGAACTACCTGCACCGGCCGAACGGCATGTGCCTGGCGCGCGGCGCCAATCCACTCTGCTACATCGGCGAGGGCGGGCCGTCGGGCGAGATCAACCGCGACTGGCCGAATATCGGACCGCGGGTCAGCATCCATACGACAAAGGGTCACGAGGTGGTGGCGCGGCTCGGCAAGCCGCATGCCGGGATCGCGCCGGGCCAGTTCACCTCGCCGCACGGCATCGCCGTGAACTCGCGCGGCGATATCTTCGTCGGCGAATTGTCGGGCCGCTCCTGGGGCCGCTTCTCGAAAGACCCCGCACCCCAAAAGCGCCGCGTCATCCACCGATTGCGCAAGATGGCGGCGTAGAAAACGCGCGGAGCGACCGATTGGCCGTTGTGTATCCGACGGATACACACTAAATCTCCTATATCGCACTGGACGAGATCAATGCCGGTTCAATCGCGTATCAGCAAATGGGGCAACAGCCTCGGCCTTCGGGTACCGCGCGATGTAGCCGCTCGTGCCGGACTGATCGAAGGCGCTCGGGTCGACCTTGAGGGGTTCGAGGATGGCCGAATCGTCATTACGCCATCCCGGCGCCGCTTCACGATCGAAGAGCTCGTGGCCGGGATGACCCCGGACAATGAGCACCCGCTGGAGGACGATGGCCCGGTCGGCGACGAGCTGATCTGATGGGTCTGCCGGACCGCGGCGACCTCATCTGGCTCCCATTCTCGCCACATGCCGGCAGCGAACAAGCGGGCCGCCGCCCCGGCATCGTGCTCAGCCCCCGCATCTACCATGAGCACTCCAGCCTGGCGATCGTTTGCCCGATCACCAGTCGCGCGCGGGGACGGCTGACGGAGGTGAAACTACCACCGGGCTTGCCGGTTTCTGGTGTGGTTCTCGTCGACCACGTGCGTAGTGTCGATCGAACAGCGCGGAAGCTCGAAATTATAGGGTCAGCACCGCAAGTGGTTCTCGACGAAATCAATGCGAGATTGGCACCGCTGGTGGGCCTTTAGTACCTCGGTGTGTCAGAACAATATTGCCGTACTCGTCGAGCTTCGCGGTCCACCCCGGCGGGACGAGGCAGGTGGCGTCGTACTCTTCGACGATGCAGGGTCCGGCCTGCGGCGTCTTGAGCGCGCTGCGGTTGACGATGCGCGCCTCCTGCCAGCCCTGCCCTGGGCCGAACTAGGCGCGCCGGCTCTGATTTGCGATCGCGATATCCGGCGCGAGGCTCGCCGCGGCGGCTGAGGCGGCGCGCGGCGTCTCGGGGATGCCGCGGCCGATCACTTCGAGGCTGACCAGCTCGACCGGCTCCTCGATTCCGGCGCGGTGGCCATAGGTGCGCTCGTGCTCGGCGCCGAAAGCTTCTTCGAGCGCCGTCAGTGCCGTGGCATCGAGATCCCCCGCCGCCAACGGGACGCGCAATTCGAAGGATTGGCCCTGGTAGTGCAGGCTGGCGCTGCGCCGCAGCTCGATCCGCTCGGGCGCGAACCCGTCCTCCGACAGCCGCGCCCGCGCCTCTCCTTCGAGTCCGTCGATAATGTCCTGCACCTCGGCCGGAACGATCGCGCGCAACAGCCGCTTGCGGGTGCGGGTGAAGTAGTACTCGACCTCGGCGTACAGCAGCCCGAAGGACGAGAAAACCCCGGCCGAGGGCGGGATCAGCACCTGCGGGATGTGCATCGCCTCGGCCATGCCGGCGGCGAAGACCGGCCCGTTGCCGCCGAACGCGACCAGCGCGTATTCGCGCGGATCGCGGCCGCGTTCGCTCGACACGGCTTTCAACGCGCGGATCATGTTGGAGGCGGCGATCAGATGCGCCCCGTGCGCAGCCTCCTCGACATTCATGCCGAGCGGGCGCGCGATCTTGTCGGCGATCATGGCGCGCGCCTTGTCGGCGTTGAGCTTCAGCGCGCCGCCGACCAATTGCCCCGGGTTGATGTAGCCGAGCACGACATTGGCGTCGGTCACGGTCGGCTCGCTGCCGCCCTGGTCGTAGCACACCGGGCCGGGCACCGCGCCGGCGCTCATCGGCCCGGCTTGAAGCGCGCCGCCCGCATCGATCCACAGGATCGAGCCGCCGCCGGCGCCGACCTCGGCGAGATCGATCGCCGGCACCTTCAGCGTGTAGCCGGCCCCCGACAACAGCCGCGAGCCGAGCACGATGCCGGCGCCGACCTGGTATTCGGTGGCGCGCGTCACCTCGCCGTTCTCGATCAATGACGCCTTGGCGGTGGTGCCGCCCATGTCGAACGAGATCGCCTTGTCGATGCCGATGCGCCGGGTCAAGGCCTGCACCCCGACGACCCCGGCGGCCGGCCCGGATTCGATGATATGCATCGGCGTCACCGCCGCCGCCTTGGCGGTTGTCAGCCCGCCATTCGACTGCATCAAGAGGAGCGGCGCGTCGATGCCGATGCGTCTGACCTCGCCGGAGAGGCGGGTCAGGTAGCGTTCGACGATCGGCCGCACATAGGCGTTGATGACGCTGGTCGAGCTGCGCTCGTATTCATTGATGACCGGCAATACCTCGGCGCTGATGCACAGCGTCATTTCGGGCGCGAGCCGGGTGACGATCTCCTTTACCCGCAGCTCATGCGCCGGGTTCAGGTAGGAGTGTAAGAGGCAGACCGCGATCGCCTCGACCCCCTCGTCGAGCAGAAGGCGCACCGCCCGCTCGACACTCGTCTCGTCGAGCGGCCGGTCGATGCCGCCCTGCGCGTTGACCCGCTCATCGACCTCGACCCTGAGGCGCCGCTCGACCAGCGGCGGCGGCTTGGTCCACGACATGTCGTAGAGCCGCGGCATGCGCAGATTGCGGATTTCGAGGACGTCGCGGAACCCCTTGGTCGTGATCAGCCCGGTCTTGGCGCCCTTGTGCTCGAGGATCGCGTTCGAGGCGACCGTCGTGCCGTGCAATAACTCGCCAATTCCGCCCGCCTCGCCGCCGATCTCGGCGAGCAACTCCGCCAAGCCTTCGGTGATCGCGCGGGCGTAATCGTCGACCGTCGACGACACCTTCTTGGTGTAGCGCTCGCCCTGGTCGCCGAGCAGCACGATGTCCGTAAAGGTGCCGCCGATATCGACCCCGGCCCTAAAGCTGCGCGCCATCTAGCGCCCGATCCTCGGCTGGGCCGGCGCTGTGCGTCCTTCGAGACGGCCGCTTCGCGGCCTCCTCAGGATGAGGTTCTTTTTTGATGCCATCACAAATTGATCCTCATCCTGAGGAGCGCCCCCAAGGGCGCGTCTCGAAGGACGCACGTTCGACATGCAGTGCGTCTATTCCGCGGCGAGCGGGACGCCCCAGTTATAGGTCGGAACGTCATCCCATTTTCGCTGCGCCCGCAACCGATCGCGCAGCGCGCGCGTTGCTGCGTCATCCACCGCCAGCGGCTTGCCCGTCAGCACCACGCCGTAATCATCGCGCGCCGCGCGCTCGCTGACGAAATCGTTGAGCGCATCCTGCAGCACCAAGGCCGGGTCGCGCTCCAACGGGTCGCCCCAGCCGCCGCCGCCGGCGACCTCGTGGCGGAACAGATCGCCCTTTTTCATATTCATCGTCAGCTTGGACGGCAGCAACTCGCTGCTCTGGTCGGGGTTCAGGTAATTCATCGACGGCCGTCCCGCGCCGCCGCCATAGAGGCCGAACGGGCGGAAATCGCGCCGGTCGGAACGCACCTGCAGCACCGCCTCCTCGGCCAAGAGTTTGTATTCGCGGCGGAACGGCGCGCCGCCGCGGAACTTGCCCGGCCCCATCGCGTCCTGGATGAACTCGTAGGCGGTGATCTGCAACGGCTGCTCGGTCTCGGTCACCTCGATCGGCTGCGAGGCCATGTTGGCGTAGATGTGCGAGTTGCCGTCGAGGCCGTCGGCATAGGGCCGCGCGCCCCAGGCGCAGCAGGTGAAATCGACATAGATGAACGGCGAGCGGTCGCCATAGTACCCGCCGATCGACACGCCGGTGTTGCCGCCGTCCGAGGCGGCGAACACCTGGTCGGGCAGCATCTTGGCGAGCGCCCCGAACATGCAGTCGACCATGCGGAAGCCGGTCAGGCCGCGCGCGGCGCAGGCGCCCGGCAACACCATGTTGGCGATCGTGCCCTCGGGCGCGGTGACGGTGATCGCGCGGAACACCCCCTCATTGGTCGGGATGTTCTGCGGCAGGATCGAACGGATCGCGCAATAGCTCGCGGATTTCGTGTAGCTGAGGGTGTTGTTGATCGCGCCCTTGACCTGCGGCGAGGTGCCAGTCCAGTCGGCGTGGATCGCGTCGCCGGATTTGGTGATCGTCACCTTCAGCGGGATCGGCTTGCCGACATCGATCCCATCATCGTCGATGTGATCGAGAAAATCGTAGACGCCGTCGGGCAATTCGCGCAGCGCGGCGCGGGTCATGCGCTCGGCGTAATCGACCAGCTCGGTCATGTACGCGGCGAGCTTCTCGATGCCGTAATGCGCCGCCAATTCGATAACCGCCTGCTCGGCGATATGGCAGGCGGCGAGCTGGGCGCGCAGATCGCCGAACACCTTGACCGGCACCCGCACATTCTTCTCGATCAGCGCGAACAGGGTCTCGTTGCGTACGCCGCGCTCGTAGAATTTCAATGGCGGGATGCGCAGCCCTTCCTGGTAGATCTCGGTCGAGTCGGACGCGTTCGAGCCCGGCACCCGGCCGCCGACATCGGTCTGGTGGCACACCGCGCAGCCCCAGGCGATCGGTTTCTGGCCCGCCCCGGGCTGGAAGACCGGCTGGAAGATGAAGACGTCCGGCAGATGCATGCCGCCCTGGAACGGGTCGTTCAGGATGAAGACGTCGCCCGCATGGACCTGGCCGGCAAAAGCCGCCTTGACCGCGGCGATCGCGGTCGGCATCGAGCCGAGATGGCCGGGCAGGGTCAGCCCCTGCGCGACCAGCACGCCGTCGCCGTCGAACAGCGCCGTCGAATAATCCATGTTGTCCTTCAGCACGCCCGAATAGGTCGTGCGAAACACGGTCAGCGCCATCTCGTCGGCGATCCCGAACAGCGCGTTCTTGAACAACTCGAACTCGATCGGATCGCTGATCATCTCGGCACCTCGGCCCCGGGCGGCCCGATTGCAACGCAGGCCGCATGGCGGATCAAGTGCGACCTTGCTCGTATCCGCGCCTGCGGCGATACACCCCAAAGAGTATACGGTCGCGCATATCAGCTATGCTATAATCGTTGAAGTGGCGAGACGGGGCTGACCCCGCACAACGCCCGGAACAGGAAAGGCGGCGCTCGTCGGGTCGCCCGCACGAGCGCGGCGATGGAGGCGGCAATGACGCGAAGGCTCGACGCATTCGCGACGCCCGGTGTGCATCCAACCGTCGGCGCCGAAGATGTAACCCCGCCGCGTAATTCGGGCGCTCCACTCAAGAGAATTTGACGGACCATAGGCGCGTCGAGCCTCCGCGATGAGGCCGGAAGCCGCCTCGCCATGCCGCTCTCCGCGGCCGCCGGCGCACGTCCGTAAGGTTGCCCGAATTCAACCGAATTCCGGCCGCGACGCAGGGCCTGAAACGGCCCCGCCGCCGCGCTGCAAATGCGCCGCCGCCATCGAGCGGTGGCGCGATAAAACCCCGGGAGGAAAGATCATGAAACGGAGTCTGGGAGCGTTGGCAACGGCGGCGCCGTTGCTGATCGCGTTGTCCATCGCGCAAGGGGCCGCCGCCCAACAATCAGGGGGCGTCCTCAAGATCGGGCATTTCGACAGCCCAGCCAGCGTGTCGATGCTCGAGGAGTCGACAGCCGCGGTCAACCGCCCGGCGATGGGCGTCTTCAACAACCTCGTCGTCTTCAAACAGGACGAGCCGCAGAACACGTTCGATTCGATCGTCCCGGAACTGGCCACCGGCTGGACGTGGAGCGAAGACGGCACCGAGCTGACCTTCCCGCTGCGCCATGGCGTCAAATGGCACGACGGCAAACCGTTCACAGCCGCCGACGTCAAATGCACGCTCGATCTGCTGCAGGGCAAGTCGGCAGAAAAATTGCGCATCAACCCGCGCAAAACCTGGTTCGACAACGTCGCGGAGGTGACCGCCAACGGCGATTACGAGGTCACGTTTCATTTGAAACGGCCGCAGCTCTCGCTCGTGGCGATGCTGGCGACCGGGTGGACGCCGATTTATCCTTGTCACGTATCGCCGGCGCAGATGCGGCAGCACCCGATCGGCACCGGCCCGTTCAAATTCGTCGAGTTCAAGCCGAACCAGTCGATCACGCTGGCGAAAAACCCGGAGTATTGGAAGCCCGGCCGGCCTTATCTCGACGGCATTGAGTTCCGCATCATCAAGGATGTGTCGACGCGCCTGATGTCGTTTATCGCCGGCAAGGAAGACGTGTATTTCGGCGTCACGATGCCGCAATTGAAGGATGTCAAGACGCAGAAGCCGCAGGCGATCTGCGACATGGTCATCCCGAACGTGGCGCGGAACCTCCTGGTCAACCGCGACATGCCGCCCTTCGACAACGCCGATTTGCGCCGCGCGATCTCGCTTAGCCTCGACCGGCAGGCCTTTGTCGACATCATCGCAGACGGGCAGGGCGCAATCGGCGGTGTCATGCAGCCGCCCCCCGAAGGGGTCTGGGGCATGCCCTCCTATCGTTTCAAAGACCTGCCGGGCTACGACCCCGATATTGCGTCAAGCCGAGCAACGGCGCGCAAGATCATGGAGAAGCTGGGCTATGGCCCGGGTAAGCCGTTGCCGGTCACGGTGACGACGCGCAACGTGCAGCCGTACCGCGACGCTGCCGTGATTCTGATCAGCCAGCTGAAGGAGATTTACATCAACGGCGATCTCAACCCGATCGACACGACGCAGTGGTATCCGACACTGATGCGCAAGGACTACAAAGTCGCGGTCAACGTCACCGAGACGGCGGTCGACGATCCGGACGTCGCATTCTATGAGAACTACAAATGCGGCGCGCCGCGCAACTATACCAATTACTGCAATGCCGAGGTCGACACGCTGATCGACCAGCAATCGGCGGAGGCCGACGCCGCGAAGCGGAAAAAGCTGGTATGGGAGATCGAGCGCAGGCTGATCGCGGACGATGCCCGGCCG
>Ga0210400_10000864_pt1 | contig 31564 bp, 32 predicted proteins | sample IncBWH26MmetaG_FD_155456 | JGI IMG/M metagenome (GOLD analysis project Ga0210400, IMG submission 155456) | Forest soil microbial communities from Barre Woods Harvard Forest LTER site, Petersham, Massachusetts, United States - Inc-BW-H-26-M | ecosystem: Environmental > Terrestrial > Soil >... | reverse complement strand
CAGCCGGAGGGCTGACGGAGGTGGGGTCGCGCTCCGCTCTCGGCGCGAGACTGAGCTTCGAGCTGCGCCGGGAGGCCGAGAAACCCCACCTCCGACCCGCTGCGCGGCCCACCTCCTCCCACAAGGGGAGGAGGCAGCCTTAGGCGCCGGCCTGAATGTCGATTGGTCCTAGGGCCCTTCCCACTTACAGGGTCTAGGCGCCCGAAAAGATCGCGAGACGCTCAGGCCTTGTTCCGGCCGATGTTGGGCGGCAGGCTGAGGCCATGCGCCTCGCCGCCCCGATCCTCGCCGCCGCCGTTCTGACCAGCGCCGCCGCCGTGGCCGTCGCCGCCCCGCCCGCCGTGGCGCCCGGCCCGCCGCCGCCGCCGGCCACGGTTTCGCCCCTGACCGTCTTCCCCAGGACCGAGGCGCCGAAGCTGGTCAAGTCCTATCCGGCGGCCGGCCAGGCGATCGCGCCGGGCATCCTGGTCCTCAGCGTGACCTTCGACCAGCCGATGCTGAAGTCCGGCTTCGACCTGGCGGCGGCCACGGGCGCCGAGCCGCTGCCGTGCCTCAAGACCCCGCGCCTGCTGGACGACAACAGGACCTTCGTCCTGCTGTGCACCGCCGAGCCGGGGAAGACCTACAGCCTGGCGCTCAACGCCGCGCCCCAGGGGGGCTTTCAGAACCAGTCGGAGCACCGCGCCAACCCCGCCGCCTTGAGCTTCACCACCACCACCGACCTCAACGGCCCGCGCGACATCCATGAGGCCATGAAGGCGACCGGCCTGCGCGACATCGACATGCCGATCCAGGACACGCCCAACCGCCGCGGCGACAAGCCCAGTTCCTAGGATCGGCCAAAGCGGCTCCCGCTCAGGCCTGCTGGGCCGCGCGGATCAGGGCCAGCGGGTTGGGCGTCGGCTCGGCCACCTTCGTCAGGGTGTTGACGTCGCGGTGCCGGAAGGGCTCGGTCCGGCCGCGCACCATCAGGGTGGTGTCGGAAACATAGGACCAGCCGCCGTCCGGATTGAAGGTCACCGTCAGCTCGTAGGCGTCGGTGCGGAAGGCGTATTCGAGGAAGGCGGTCGAGGCGATGCCGTGCTCGGTCGAGCCGCGCCTGGCGCTGACCGAAAGGCTCCCGTCGGGCCGCGCGGCGCCGCCGGCCAGCAGCGCCTGGCCGCGCGGGATCGTCAGGCTCTGCAGGATCAGCCCGGTGGCCCGGTCCCAGAGCCAGTAGCCGACCTGGTCGTGGAAGGCGATGTCCTCCTCGGGGGTGTTGACGTGCACGTGGTAGCGCAGGCCGTAGAACAGCTGCGGTCCGTTGGCCTGCGGGTCGATCGGCTGCATCTCGATGCGTTCGAGGTAGACCCGCCGCTCCGGCCCGTCGGCCTTGGGGTTGAGGTCGACGCCCTTCCTGCCCTCCCAGACGCCGGCCAGCCGGGTCAGGGGCCCGAGGTTCGCCAGGGTGTCGGGGTCGACGTCTTCCGGCTCGGTGAAGATATCGTCGGGGAAGGGATTCACGGTCGCGCGCTCCAGGGCTCTATGTTTGCGGAACCTCGTGACGGACAGGTCCACGGTCAAGCCCGGACCGCCGCGGCGGCGCGTCGCGGCCCTGATCGCGGGTTTGTGATGCGTGGGGTTCATCTGGCGGGGGCCTCGGCGGCGACTTACATGAAGATCGTGATGGAGATTCTCTAGCTATGACTCGTCTTCGGACCCGTATCGCCGCCGCGCTGGGCATGGCGCTGGCGGTCGCCATGCTCGCCGCCGCGCCGGCCGACGCCCGCCGGGGCGGCAGTTTCGGCAGCCGCGGCTCGCGGACCTATTCGGCGCCGAGCTCGACCGCCACGTCGCCCGGCTATGTGGCGCCGGTGCAGCGCTCGATGACCTCGCCCTCGGCCGCGCCCGGCGGGGCCTTCGCGCCTCGGCCCGGCATGCCCGGCTACAGCGGCTATCAGCCGGGCTACGGATACGGCGGCCCCTTCGGACGCAGCCCGTTCGGCGGCTTCATGGGCGGCCTGGTGGCCGGCGGCCTGATCGGCGGCCTGCTGGGCCACGGCTTCGGCGGCGGTTGGGGCGGCGGCGGCTGGGGCGGCGGTGGCGGCGGCCTGCTGACCATCGTGATCCAGCTCCTGGTGCTGTTCCTGATCGTCACGCTGGCGATGCGCTTCTTCCGCCGGCGCAGCGCCGGCTATTCGCCCTTCGAGGCGCCCGCCTATGACGGCGGCCCGCAGCCCTTCGCAACCCCCGGCCCAGGCTTCGGCGGCGGCCCCTTCGGCGGGACAGGGTTCGGCGGCGGCCCGGCCGCCCAGCCCTACGTGCCCACGACCGGCCCGGCCTGGGAGATCCCGATCACCGCCCAGGACCGGCGACGTTCGAGAGCCTCCTGAAGGAGATCCAGGACGCCTTCGGGCGCGAGGATTACGCGGGCCTGCGCGAACGCTGCACGCCGGAGGTGATGTCGTACCTCTCCGAGGAGCTCAGCGAGAACGCCACCCATGGGCGCCGGAACGAGGTCACCGGCACGCGCCTGCTGCAGGCCGACGTCGGCGAGGCCTGGCGGGAGAACGACGTGGAATACGCCACCGCCGCCATGCGCTACGAGAGCATCGACCTGATGCGCGACCGCGCGTCCGGCGCGGTGCTGAGCGGCGATCCGAACACGCCCAGCCAGACCACCGAGCTCTGGACCTTCGCGCGCCAGGTCGGCGGCCCCTGGAAGCTCTCGGCGATCCAGGACGCCAAGGCCTAGCGGCTAGTCGTCGGCCCCGGGCGGCGCGAAGGATCGCGGCGCGGGCGCGGCTGTCGCGGCGAGGGGAAAGGTCAGGGTGAAGCGGGCGCCGCCGTCGTTTTCCGCGGTCAGGCGTCCGTTGAGCTGCCGCACGATGGCCTGGACGATGGTCATCCCCAGCCCGCCGGGCGCAGGACCGGTCGCGGTGGCGGCGGCCAGGGGCCTCGGTAGCCCGCGGCCCTCGTCGGCCACGACCACCTTCAGACGGCCGCCCTCACGGCGGCAGGCGATGTGCAGCGGGCCCCGCTCGCCCCAGGGATAGGCGTGCTTGGCGGCGTTCATGGCGAGCTCGTTGATGGCGATGGCGAGCTGTTGCGCCAGCTCCCCCGGCGCGGTCACGGCTTCGGCCTCGATCTCGCAGTTCAGCCCGGTGCTTTCGCCGATCAGGGCGCCGAGCTCCACCAGGAAGACCTCGAGGTCGACGCCGCTGGCGTGACGCCGCGCGGCGAGGAAGCGGTGCATCTGGCCGACCGCCGACAGCCGGTCCGCCGTCGCGATCAGGGCTCCGCGCGCCTCGGGGTCGCGCACCCGCATGTGTTCGAAGATCAGGAAGTCCGCCGCCAACTGGAGGCTGTTGGCCAGCCGGTGATCGAGTTCGCGCCGCTCGGCGTCGCGCGACTCGTCGTCGGCGCGGGGAACCCTGGGCCGCGGGCTCGCATGGGCTCGGGCAGGATCGATGGTGTGGGGTCGCGCCGGGTCCGTCACGGCAAGTCTCCGATCTAGGGCGCCCCCCTCGACCGAGGCGACCATCAAACGGCGGAATCTATGTAGGAGCCGTGAACGACCATGGTTGACCTTAGGTAAGGCCCGCCTGTCGGCTAGATCGGGTCGTCGATCGACTTCGCCAACGGCGTGAACAGCTTCGGCCCGGCCTCGGTCATCCGCCAGCAATCCTCCAGGCGGACGCCGAACTCGCCGGGGATGTAGATGCCCGGCTCGTCGGAGAAGCACATGCCCGGCTCCAACGGCGTCGCGTCGGCGTGCACCAGGTACGGCGGCTCGTGGCCGTCGAGGCCGATGCCGTGGCCGGTGCGGTGCGACAGGCCCGGCAGCTTGTAGCCGGGGCCCCAGCCTTCCTTCTCGTAGTAGGCGCGCACGGCGTCGTCGATGGTCCCCACGGCGACGCCGGGTCTGGCCGTCGCCAGCGCGATCTCCTGGCCGCGCTTGACCGTGTCCCAGACCTTGCGCTGTTTCGGCGTTGGCTGGCCCATCACCCAGGTGCGGGAGATGTCGGACTGGTAGCCGTGCACCGTGCAGCCGACGTCCATCAGGATCACCGAGCCTTCGTGCAGGGTCTGCGGCTGTTTCGAGCCGTGCGGATAGGCGCTGGCCTCGTTGATCAGCACCAGGGCGAACTCCGGCGACCCGCCCAGCGCCACGGTGGCGGCGTTCATCAGCGCGCCGATATCGCCCGGGCTCATGCCGGGATGGGCGTTGGCGTGGACGTGGCGCAGGGCGGCCAGGGTTACGTCGTTGGCGGTCTGCATCAGCGCCAGCTCGGCGGGCGACTTGATCAGCCGGCAGGCGCGCACCAGGGCCGTGCCCGACACGACGCTCAAGGCCGGCGCGGCGGCGCGCACGCCGTCGACGATGTAGAGCCGCGTGGTGTCCTCGAAGGCGATCTTGCCGGCCCCGGCGCCTCGGTCGCGCAACGCCCCGGCCAGGGCGGCGAACGGGCTCTCGTGCTCGTTCCAGGGCCGCACGTCGGCGGGGACGGCCAGGGTCTCGCGGACCGAGGGCTCCTCGAAGGCCGGGGTCACCAGCACTGTCTCGCCCCTGGCTGGGATCACCGCCGCGGTGGTCCGCTCGGAGCGGCGCCACTGGACGCCGGTGAAGTATTCCAGGCTGGACCCCGACTCCAGGATCATGGCGCCCACGCCCTGCTGGGACATCAGCCGCTGCAGCTTGCCGATCCGCGCCAGCCGCTCGGCGCGGTCGATGGGCCTCGCGGCCCCGGTCATGGACGTCAGGCCCGCGGGCGCGGCGGCCCGGGCCAGGCGGGGCGCAAGGCCGGCGGCCGCCACGGCGGCGGTGGCGGCGGTCAGGAACGCGCGGCGGCGCATGGGCGGCATCCTCTAGGGTTTGCGGTCGGCCTGCTGGACCGGCGGCCCGGCCGGCGCCGTGACGTTCAGGGTCTTCAGGGCGTCGTCGATGGGAATGAAGAAGTTGAGGCCGATCGGGGCTCCGTTGATCGTCTGGCCCGAGGCGGTGAGGCCGATCACCTGGCCGGTCTCGTCGAGCAGCGGCCCGCCGGAAGAGCCGTGGTTCACCATCACGTCGCTCTGGATGTAGGCGAGCCCCTGTTGATTGCGCAGGGCCGAGACGATCCCCTTGCTCATGGTGTTCTGGAACTGGGCGCCGAGCGGCGAGCCGATGGCGAACACCGTCTCGCCCTGCTGCGCCGTGGTGTGCCGCAGGCCGAGCGCGGCGCGGCCGCCGGGCGGGGCCTTCAGCAGGGCCACGTCGCGGCGCGGGTCGCTGCGCAGCACCTCGGCCACGGTCTCCGTCCCGTCCGACCACTTCAGGCGCACGATCTTTGCGGCGCCCACGACGTGGTGGTTGGTGATCAGGTAGCCGTCGTCGGAGATCAGGAAGCCGCTGCCGGACCCTTCGTTGGAAAACACCACGGCCACCGAGGCCGAGGCCTGGGCGATGCCGGGCTTGGGCTTGGCCGCGACCAGGGTCAGGGCGCCCAGGCTCGCCGGCGCGGGAAAGCCCGATGACGGCCCCGCGGCCGGGGCGGTCACCGCCCGGCGGAAGTCGCCCGAGGCGATCAGGCGGCGGACATCGTCGCGGAACGCCTCGTTGATCAGTTGCTCCGGATCGCCCTGGATTCCCTTGGAGGGCGCGGTGTAGCCGCCGGTGATGTCGAGGGCGACGACCACCTTCTGCTGGGTCACGGAATAGACCTCCCAATGGGCGGTCATGACCACGGCGCCTTCCCATCGGCCGCTGGAGAGGATCAGGCCGCAGCTCTTGCAGAACCGCCCCTGCATGTCGGTGATCTTCGCCGCGGCCAGCAGTTCGGGCAGCGGCGGGGCGTCGGTGGCGAACAGGCCGTTGGCGCTGGCCTTGCCGCTGGCCCGCTTCAGCTCCTCATCGAAGATCTGCGCGAAGAGCGCCGGATTGATCGCCTTCTGGCCGTCCTGCCAACTGATCAGGCGATCGTCCGCCAGCGAGTCCTTGTTGCGCAGGAAGGCCCAGGGCTCGGGCTTCAGTTGCACCACCATGCGGGTGAACTTCACGGTCCGCGCATCGCTGGGCAGGGAGACGGGCGCGATCGACGGCGCGGCCTGCAGGTTCTTCAGCCTGCCCTCGTCCACCGCGTGCGCGGCGCCGGCCGAAACGGCCAGCGCGAACGCCGCGGCGACTGTCAGCGATATCCACTGCCGCATGCGCCATCCCCAAGCCGCACAGACTATCAGACCCCGGAAGTGAGGAAAGCGTGAGCGGCGGTCAGCCGGCCACGGTCAGCGCCAGCGCCTTCAAGGCGTCGTCGATGGGGATGAAGAAGTTGAGGCCGACCGATGAGCCGTTCTCCTGACGCCCCGACACCGTCAGGCCGATCACTTGGCCCTTCTCGTCGAGCAACGGGCCGCCGGACGAGCCGTGGTTCACCATCACATCGCTCTGGATGTAGCTTAGGCCTTGGACCTCGCGCGTCGCCGACACGATTCCTCGGGACATAGTGTTCTGGAATTGATCGTCCAACGGCGTGCCTATGGCGAAGACGCCCTCGCCTTGTCTTGCCGGCCCTGACCGTAAACCAAGGGAGGGCCGGCCATCGGCAACAGTCTTCACCAAAGCAACGTCACGACGAGGGTCACTACGCACCACCTCGCCTAGGCTCTCCTTCCCGTCGTGCCACTTGAGCTTCACATATTTCGAGGCGCCCACGACATGATGGTTCGTGAGGAGATACCCGTCATCCGAGATCAGGAAGCCGCTGCCGGAACCCTCTGCCGAAAACACCACAGCGACGGAACGGGAGGCTTCCCCGACTGGAGGCCGCAGCTTCGACGGCAGCAATCTCGTCGGCCCGACCAACGCTGAACTACCGATGGTCTTCCCGACTGGTGTTGTGATAGCCCCCCTAAAATCTTCCGACGCGATCAATCGGCGCACGTTGTCGCGAAAAGCCTCGTTTATCAGGCGATCTGGTTCGCCGTCCAAGCCCGGCTTTCCCTGATTAAATCCACCCGCGGTTTCGATCGTGGCGATCACTTTCCGCTCCAGGCTCGAATAAACCTCCCAGCGGGCTTCCATCACCACCGCGCCCGTCCAACGATCTGCCGTGCCCCAACCGCAATATTTGCAAAAGCGCCCTTCCATTTTTGTGATCTTCACGCCCAGTTGAAGATCAGCGCTGCCCGGGTTTGAAAAGACGCTGTCCGGATTCCCGTTGTCGCTAGCGCCCGACCGCCGAAGCTCTTCGTCGAAGATCGTGGAAAGGGTGGAAGTCTTTACGACCTGCTGGCCCTCTTGCCAGCTTACAAGGCGCTCAGAAGGCGGATAGGCAACCCCGCCCTCCCCATGAACATCTACGACTATAAAGGCCCAGGGTTCGGGCTTGAGTTGCACGACGACGCGCGCAAGGCGAACCGCTTGTGTCGGCTTCCCTGCCAAAGGTGTCCCGATTTCTGCCGGGGCGGGCGCCACTAGCTTCTTCAGTGTTCTTTCGTCCGTGGCATGGGCGGTACCGGCCGCCAACGCCAGGCCCAGAGCGAGCAATGTCCAAGGTCGCATGTGTTCTCCCCCTACAACCTGGGCGATATCAAACCGCGTTTGGATTGAAAGATCGTGGACGCCCGCTAGCCCTCCCCCCAAACCGCCAACTCATTCCCGCTCGGATCGGTGAAGTGGAACCGCCGCCCGCCCGGGAAGCTGAAGATCGGCCGCACGATGGTCCCGCCGGCGGCGGTCACCTTGGCCGCCATGGCTTCAAGGTCGTGGGCGTAGAGGACCACCAGGGGCGTCTTCACGGCGTCGGCGGGGTCGGCGTTGAAGCCGCCGTCCAGGCCCTCGTTCATCGCCGCATAGGTCGGCCCATAATCGGTGAAGTTCCAGCCGAAGGCGCTGGCGTAGAAGGCCTTAGTGGCGGGCAGGTCGCCCGCCGGCATCTCCACATAGTCGATCTTGCCGTCTTCGCGCATGGCCCCGTCGCTCCTGAATGTTCACAATTTGTTCCAGGATAAGTCGCGGTTCGGCGGGAGTCGAGTCGGTTTGGGGGTGGCGAGGCGGGCAGGGGCTCCCCAGCTTGGCGTCCAGGCAACCCAAGGAGGCTTCAGAATGATCCGCAAGGCGAACGCGGTGTGGCGCGGCACGGGCCGCGACGGGGCCGGCGACCTGACGACGGCGTCCGGCGTGCTGAACGGCACGGCCTACAGCTACAGGACCCGCTTCGAGGAGGAGCCGGGGACCAACCCCGAGGAGCTGCTGGCCGCCGCCCACGCGGGCTGTTTCACCATGGCGCTGGCCTTCGCCCTGCAGCAGGCGGGCCTCACGCCGCTGGAGCTTGCGACCGAGGCGGCGGTCTCGCTCGACCCGGCCGACGGCGGCGGCTTCAGGATCAGCAAGTCGGCGCTCACCCTGCGCGCCAGGGTCCCCGGCCTGGACGAGGCGAAGTTCCAGGAGCTGGCCAAGGCCGCCGAGCAGAACTGCCCAGTGTCCAAGGTGCTGAACGCCGAGATCACCCTGGATGCGACGCTGGAATCCTAGCCCGCCAACAGGATCGCGCCGAGCGAGATCAGGCCGGCGCAGACCGCGCGCCGCGCCGTGAACCGCTCCTTCAGGAACAGCGCCGCCAGGACCGCGGCGAACAGGATCGAGGTCTCCCGCAGGCCGGAGACCTTGGCCATCTGCGCGCCGGCCATGGCCCAGACGACGACGCCGTAGGCGACGATGGAGATCAGCCCGCCGCCCACCGCCTTGGCCGCCTCGCGGTCGAGGCCCACGGCCGGCCAGCGGCGGCGCAGGGCGAAATAGACAAAGGGCATGGGCGCGGCCTGGGCCAGCGACATCCAGGCGAAATAGGCGACCGGATGGCCCGACAGCCGCACGCCCATGCCGTCGCAGACCATATAGGCGGCGATGAACCCGCCGCTGGCCAGCGCCAGCAGGGTGGCGTGCAGGTGCAACCGCTGGCGCCCCATGCTGAGGCCGACGATGCCGCCGGAGACCAGGGCGAGACCGCCCAGGGCGACCGGCGACAGCCGCTCGCCGGCGAACACCGCCGCGCCCACCGCCACCAGCAGCGGCGCCGCGCCGCGGGCGATCGGATAGACCTGCCCGAGCTCGCCCTTCTCATAGGCCCAGACCAGGAAGACGCAGTAGCCGACCTGCAACAGGCCCGAGCCCAGCGCGTAGGGCCAGCTCGCCATGGCCGGGACCGGCAGGAAGCCCACGGCGATCGCCGCCGTCAGGCCCGACACCAGGCTCATCACCGTGATCGACCACAGCCGGTCGGCGCCCGAGCGCAGCAGGACGTTCCAGGTGGCGTGCAGCAGGGCCGAGCCCAGCACCAGGGCCACGACCAGGGGCGCGACCCCGCTCACGCCTCGTAGCCCGACGGCAGGGCCCAGACCGAGGTCTTCTTGACCGCCATGTCCTCCAGTTCGCGGGTGGTCGGCACCTGGTATTCCGCCAGCTTCTCAAGGCCCGCGCGCGGGAAGTAGCTGCGGCCGGGATCGCCGATCAGCACCACGGCGCCCCGCGTGCGGGCCGCCGCCAGCCAGGCCAGGACCCGCTCGGCCAACGGCTTTTCGTAGCAGATGTCGCCCGCCAGGATCACCTCGGCCCAGGCCGGCGCCGGGGCCTCCAGCAGGTCGCAGTCGGTGAAGGCGCAGGTGACGCCGTTGGCGCGGGCGTTCAACGCCACGGCGGCCTCGCAATAGGCGTCGATGTCGGCGCAGAGCACGTCGCGGGCGCCGGCCTTCATGGCGGCGATCCCCACCATCCCGGAGCCGGCCGCGAAGTCGATCACCCGCTTCCCGGCGACGATCTTGGGATTGTCGATCAGGTAGCGCGCCAGCGCCTGGCCGCCCGCCCAGGCGAAGGCCCAGAACGGCGGCGGCAGGCCGATCTCCTCCAGCGCCTCCTCGGTGAGCTTCCAGATCGGGGTGATCTCGTCGGCCAGGTGCAGCTCGATCTCCGCCACGTGGGGCGGCCGCTGCAGGCGCGTGTTGGCGGCGATGAAGTCGCGGCGGCCTAGCGGGGTGGCGGGGATCATGCCGCTTCGTCGGCGGCCCTGGCCCGTGGGTCAAGGCCGCGGAGGCCGAAGGCGAACCATCCGCCGCCGCCGCGATGCGCCATTCGGCGGCCCGCGGCGGAGGACGGTCGGCTCAGCTAGCAGGGAAGCCAGTCATACCGGTTGAGGTCAGGGTTCCAGGACCAGTTTCCGCAGGCCGCGGGCGTCGCAGCCGCTGCCGGCGGGGCGGGCTCATAGGCATAGTCGGGATAGTAGCCGTAGGGCGGATAGTCGTCGTACCAGGGGCCTACCGCGCCGAGCGCGAGGCCGAGGCCCAGGCCGCCGACGAAGGGATAGCCGCCGTAGTGGCCGCCATGCCAGCCGCCATCGTGCCAGCCGCCGCCATGGAAGCCGCCGCCGTCGTGGAATCCGCCCCCGTGGAATCCCCCTCCGCCGTGGAAGCCTCCGCCGCCATGGCCGCCGCCGTGTTGCGCGGCCGCGGCGAGCGGAACCGCAAGCAGGGAGGCGCCCGCCAAGGCGCCGAGAAGGGGTTTGAGGATGGGTTTCAAAATGACCTCCATTTTCCAGAGGCCGAGGGTCACTATGGCCAACGGTCGAACGGGCCCGCATTGCAGCGGACGTCCTCAGACATAGGCGCCCGTAGCTCGGCCGCCATATAAGAAACGTGATATATTTGAGGTGATTGGGTGGCGGTTCCAGGGCGCGGCGGCGGACGGCCGCTCGGCAAGGGCGAGAGCCCGATGAAAACCTCGAGGGCGGGGCCCAAGCCCCCGAAGGCCTCGGCCGTGCAAGCCCAGGGCGCCTGCGTCTGCGGTGCGGTGCGGGTCGAGATCGACGTGCCGGCGGTCTGGGCCTGGCACGACCACTCCGCCCGCAGCCGCCACGCCCAGGGCTGCGCCTACGCCACCTATGTGGGAAGCTGGAAGAGCCGCTTCCGGATCCTTGCGGGCGAGGAGCACCTCACCCGGTTCGAGGACGCCGAGGCCGGGACCGCGCGCAGCTTCTGCGTCCGCTGCGGCACGCCCATGCTCTACGAACGCGCCCGCTCGCCGAAGATCGTGAACCTTCCCCGCGCGATCTTCTCCGAACGCACCGGCCGCGAGCCGCGCTACCACATGAACCTCGCCGAGCAGGCCGACTGGACCTGGGTCGGCGAACCGCTCACCCCCTTGAAGGGCTATCCCGGCGTGATGCGCGAGCGCCCGCGGAAAAAAGCCCGGGCCGCGCCCCTGGACGCGATGTTCGAGCCGTAGCCGGCTTGCCTTGCCAAGCCCCGGAACCGGCGCGATCCTTGGTGTCGCAGGCGACGTTGACGGGCCCTGTGCGCCCGCCCTCCGGCGCAATGGAGACCAGCCATGCTCAAGGACCTTCCCGCCCAGACGCGGTGGGGCGCAGAGCCGCCGGATGTCATCGCCCCCCTGATCCTCGATCTCCTGCAGTGGCTCGCCGCCGGCCCCCGGACCTATGCCGAGGTCATGGAGAGCTGGCGCACCTCGTGCCCGCGACTGACGGTCTGGGAGGACGCGGTTGACGGCGGCTATGTCGTCCGCCGCCGCGCGGGTCCGGGCCACCTCCTGGTCGAGGCGACCCCGCGAGGCCGGGACCTCCTGGTCGCCGCCGGACGGGCCTAGCTCGACCCCGCCGCCCGGAGGCGGCGGGGCGCTGGCGAGCCGGGGCGACGGCCGCCTAGCGGCGGTCCCAGTCGCGGCGATCGTAGCGGTCGTGGCTGCGATAGCCGCGGTCGTCGCGTTCGCGATAGGCCCTGTAGCCGTAGACGGGCGCGCGATAGCCATAGCCGTAGCTGTAGGACGGCTCGTAGCCGTAGTTGCGGTAGCCGCGGTCTTCGGCGCGCCAGCGGTGGGTGTCGTAGCGCCCGGCGTCCTCGCGGTGGCGGCCGTAGTCCTGGGCCATGGCGGCGGCCGGGGCCAGCAGGGTGGCGGCGGTCGCGGCCGCCAAGAGAATCGCTTTCATCGACATGGTCTGTCTCCTGGGTGCGGCGCGTCCCGGGGCGGAACGTCGTCGGATCGAGGCTGACCCTATCGGCGGCCGGCTGAACGGCGCGGGGACGGACGGTTGTCCGCGGTTCAGGCGTCTGAGAGGTTTGTTCGACGCTGGAACGCGCCCGCAGTTGTCAAAGCCTGCCCCCGCGGCCTAGCTTGCCCGCTCATTTTTCCGGGGGATGACCACTGTGTTGAGGAAAGTCTTGTTGGCGGGCGCGGCCCTTTCGCTGAGCGCCGGCATCGCCGTGGCCCAACCGCCGTCGCCCGGCCAGCCGGCCGCCGCCCAGCAGGCGGCCGCCCGGAAGCCGGACGCCAACACCGCTGAGCCCAACACCGGGGTCCTGTTCAAGCCGGAACGGGCGGACAGCGAGGGCGTGGTCACCGTCGAGGGCCAGACCATCCCCTACCACGCCGTGGCCGGAACCATCGTCGTCCACCCGCGCGGCTGGGACGACGCGGCCCGCCGCGAGGCCGGCCCGACGCCGGGTTCCGACCTGGGCGCGGGGGCCAATCCGCAGGCCGAGGCCTCGATGTTCTACACGGCCTATTTCAAGAAGGGCGCGCCGAGCGCCGACCGGCCGATCACCTTCATCTACAACGGCGGCCCCGGCTCCTCGACCATGTGGCTGCACATGGGCGCCTGGGGACCCAAGCGGATCGTCACCGTCGACAACGGCCAGCACACCCCGGCCGCGCCCTATACGGTGATCAACAACGCCTATTCGCTGATGGACGTCAGCGACATGGTGTTCATCGACGCGCCCGGCGCGGGCTTCAGCCGCATCGCCGGCAAGGACAAGGAAAAGGCCTTCTGGGGCGTCGACCAGGACGGCTACGCCTTCGACCAGTTCATCCTGGCCTTCCTGTCGCAATACGGCCGCTGGAACAGCCCGAAGTACCTGTTCGGCGAAAGCTATGGCACGCCGCGCTCGGCGGTGCTGATCAACGACCTGGAGACCGGCGAGAGCGTCGACTTCAACGGCGTGATCCTGCTGTCGCAGATCCTCAACTTCGCGCTCAGCGTCGACGGCGCGGAGAACAATCCGGGCAGCGACCAGGCCTATATCACCGCGCTCCCGACCTATGCGGCGTCCGCCTGGGCCCGCAACATGGTCCCCAACAAGCCCGCCGACATCGAGACCTTCCTGAAGGAGGTCGAGGCCTTCGCCACCGGGGACTACGCGCTCGCGCTGCAACAGGGCTCGGAGCTTCCGGCCGCCCGCAAGCGCGAGATCGCCGAACGCTACGCCCGCTACACCGGCCTGCCGGCGGCCTACGTCCTGCGCGCCGACCTGCGGATCACCGGCGGCGAGTTCGAGAAGGAGTTGCAGGTCGACCAGGGCCTGACCACCGGGCGCCTCGACACCCGCTTCTCCGGCCCGGACATGGACCCGCTGAGCAAGGAGGCGAGCTACGACCCGCAGTCCGCGGCGCTGAGCTCGGCCTACGTCACCGCCTTCAACGACTACGCCCGCAAGACCCTGGGCTACGGCGAGGGCAAGATCTTCAAGCCGTCGATCAACACCTTCCGCTTCTGGGACAACAACCACGTGCCGCCGGGCCGTGGCGGCGGCTCGCCGCGCGCCATGCTGAACGTGATGCCCGACCTGGCCTCGGCCATGAAGTACAACCCCGGCCTGAAGGTGCTGCTGCTGGGCGGCTACTACGACCTGGCGACGCCCTTCTACGAGGGCTGGTATGAGATGCACCACCTGCCGATGCCGGACGCGCTGCAGTCCAACATCAGCTACCACTACTACCAGTCCGGCCACATGGTGTACGCCAACGAGGCCTCGCTGAAGGCCATGCACGACGACGTCGCGGCCTTCATCACCAAGACGGACAACGTGCGCGGCGGGTCGGCGAAGTAGCGACGCTCACCGCACCGCCTCGCCATCCTCCGGTCAGCCGCAGGCTGATCCGGGGGACTAGGCCGCCGTCAGGCCTCGGCGCGCCAGGGTTCGGGGGTCGCCAGCGTCTCGTAGAAGTAGGACACCGGCACCTCCAGCGCCTGGGCGATGCCCCAGAGCTGGGCGGCCGAAACGCTGCACAGGCCGCTCTCGTACTTGTGCACCTGCTGGAAGGTCACGCCGCAGGCGGCGGCCAGATCCTGCAGGGTCAAGTCCATCATTCTGCGGCGCAGGCGGATGGCGCGGCCCAGGCGTTCCTGGATGTAGCGGGTGAGCGGGGGGGTGATCGGAGCGGGCCGCAGGCGGGGCGTCGCGGGGTCGTTGGCGGCCTGCAGGTCCGGCGCCGGCGCCGAAAGGCTGTGTTGTGCTTCCATGCGCCCAGTGTCGGGCGTCTTCGCTACGACGTGGAGTTGCAGCGCAGCGCGGCGCGATGCACGAAGTTGCAAGCCGGACGCATGCTTTCGATTCCACCGTTCGTCAAAACTGCTATGTGTCCATCTGAGCAGTGTCAACATGAGGGGCTTGAGCGATGAGCGGCGGTGAGACGGTGCTGGTGACCGGCGGGTCCGGCTACATCGGCGGATGGTGCGTGGCGAGCCTGCTGCAGCGCGGCTACGTCGTGCGCACGACGGTCCGCGACCTTGCCAAGGAGGCCGCCGTGCGGGCCTCCCTGGCCAAGCTGGTCGATCCGGGCAACCGCCTCAGCTTCCACGCCGCCAACCTCACCTCCGACGACGGCTGGGACGCCGCCGTCGAGGGCTGCGACTACGTGCTCCATGTCGCCTCGCCGCTGGGGGTCTCCGACCCCAAGGACCCCAACGACCTGATCGTCCCGGCCCGCGAGGGCGCCAAGCGCGCCATCGCCGCAGCCGTCAAGGCCAAGGTCAAGCGCGTGGTGATGACCTCCTCGGTGGCGGCGACCAACCGCGGCGAACTGGGTTCCGACTGGACCGCGGACGAAACCGTCTGGACCGATCCGGCGATGCCGAAGCTCAGCGTCTACGCCAAGTCCAAGACTCTGGCGGAGCGGGCGGCCTGGGACCTGATCCACACCTCCAGCGGCCACACGACGCTGGCCACGGTCAATCCCGCCCTGGTGCTGGGGCCGGTGACCAGCGACGACTTTTCGGAATCCGTCCAGGTGGTCGAGCGCCTGCTTTCCGGCCGCGTGCCCGGCCTGCCGCGCCTGGGCTTCAACGTGGTCGATGTGCGCGACGTGGCCGACCTGCACATCCGCGCCATGACCGACGAGAAGGCCGCCGGCGAGCGCTTCATCGCGGCGGGAAACTACGCCTGGATGGCGGACATCGCCGAACTCCTGCGCGCCCGGCTCGGCGCCGGCGCGGCCAAGGTCCCGACCCGCAAGGTGCCGGACTTCGTGATCCGCCTGGCCGGCCTGTTCGACAAGGACCTCGGCTCGGTGACGCCGGGCCTGGGCCACAGGCATGACTTCTCGCACGACAAGGCCGAGCGCATCCTGGGCTGGAAGCCCCGGCCGCTGGAGGAGACCATCCTTGACTGCGCCAACAGCCTGATCGCCACCGGCGCGGTGTGACCCCGTGGCGCGGCTCGCCAAGGATCCGGGTTCGGTCCTGGCGCGGCTGCGCAGCGCCTGCCTGGCCCTTCCGGAAACCGGCGAGCGGATCAGCCATGGCTCGCCCGCCTTCGACGTGGCCGGCAGGATGTTCTGCTACTTCTGGCACGACCATCACGGCGACGGGCTGACGGCGGCCTGTGTGAAGACCACCGGCCGCGACGAGCAGGACCTGCTGATCGAGGCCGATCCGGAACTCTATTCCTGGCTGCCCTATCTGGGGCCGTCGGGCTGGATCGGCCTCTGCCTCGCCGACCCCGACCTCGATTGGGCCCACGTCGAGGCCCGGCTTCTGAGCAGTTGGCGGCTAGCCGCGCCGAAGCGGCTGCTGGCGCTCTGAGTTCAGCGGCGCCGCAGCGCCCCCTCCGCCACTTCGTGGTTCCCCTTCCCCGGTTCACGGGTGAGGTCTTGAGTCTGCGCGCCCCAAACCTCCCTCGCTGGCGGGGGAGGGAGACCCAAAGGGTGGAGGGCGCTGGGCTCGCGCCACCGCCGGGACTGCGCCATAGTCGCCGCTTCAGCTTTGCGGGGAGTGGGACATGCGGACATTTGGCGCGCTGGTTTTGGCGGCGGCGTTGGCGATCGGCGGGAGCGCGCAGGCGCAGTCCCCGCCACGGCGCCAGCCGCAGGAGGCCAACGGCTACACCCGCTACGAGCTCCTGGCGCCCGGGTCGGGCAAGTTCCGCATCATCTACGACATCACCGCCGTGCGCCCAGGGGTGACCGCCTTCTTCAACCCGATCCGCAAGGGCTCCGTCGCCTCCGACGAAAGCGTCACGGACCTCGCCACCGGCCAGCCGCTGAAGTTCGCCCAGGTCTCCGGCGAGTCCGCCAAGACCACCGGCCTGCCGGAGGCCGATGCGAAGTCGGACTACATCCGCGTGGAGCTGGCCCATCCGGTCCCGGCGGACGGCGGCGAGGCGCGCATCCTGATCGAGAAGACCTATGAGGACGCCAAGAGCTACTATGTGGACGGCGCAGACCTGGTCTTCGACCGCGGCCTGGGCATCAAGAAGAACGCCGTGGTGCTGCCCAAGGGCTATGTGCTGGTGAGCTGCAACTATCCGTCCCAGGTGGCCCAGGAGGCCGACGGGCGCCTGCGCGTCAGCTTCTACAACATCACCCCCGGCGAGGCGCCGCTGAAGCTGCGCGCCGCACCGGGCGTCCTGTCGGCGGCGCCCACCAGCGTGAAGGGCAAGTTCGGCGAGCGGGCCAAGCAGACCCGCGACGTGGTCTACTTCCTGCAGCCGCCGGAGACCCACGCCTTCGACCTCTACCACGACTACACCGAGGAAAAGGCCGGCGTGAGCCGCTACATCAATGTGGTCCGCACCGGCTCGGTCGCCACCAACCCCAGCGCCAGGAACCTCGACACCGGCGAGGCCATCGCCGCCGTCCACCTGAAGGGCGACGAGATCACCAAGGCCGGCATCGAAGACCCGCAGATCGGCAAGGTCACGCCGCAGAGCGAGGTCGTGGTGTTCAACTTCAAGCCGCTGAAGGCCGGCCAGTCGATCCGCCTGCGGATGAGCGAGACCTACACCGACCCCGGCCGCTACAGGCTGGTGGGCGACGAACTGGTGTTCGACCGCACCTTCGGCCGCGCCGAGAACGCCGTGGTCCTGCCCAAGGGCTGGATGCTGACCAATTCCAGCTTCCCCGTGGTGGTCAGCCGCACCGAGGACGGCCGCATCCGCCTCGACTTCAACAACCCCCGCCCCGACGAGGTCGAGGCCCTGTTCACCGCGAAGAAGGTCGCGCCTTAGCGGATCGCATCGCCTTTCCCCGCCCTTCTCCCACAAGGGGAGAAGGGTTCCGTGGGGGCCAGCCGATGCTAAGCTGAATGCCGATTCAGCCTAGTCCACCCACAACCCTCTTTCCCTGTGCCAGTCCTCCAGCGACTGCTCGGGATAGAGGTCGAACAGCGCGTCGCCGGGATCCTGGTTCAGCACGACCCAGCTCGGCTTGTACTTGAGCATCAGGTGGACCTTCGACGGCGGGACCGGGAGATCCGAATCGATCGCCGACGCGAAGGGGTGGACCAGGTCCGGCCACTCCGGCGAGAACAGCCACAGCGCCGTGGCGCAGCGCGAGCAGAAATTGCGCTCGCCGGTCGAGACCTCGCACCGGCCCGCGTCCTCGTCGCGGATCTCGGCGCGGAAGACGCGGACGGCCTTGCCGGGATCCTCGATCTTCAGCGTCTTCGCGTCGGCGCCCAGGTTGATCGCATAGCCGCCTCCGCCGGCGGTCTTGCGGCAGATCGCGCAATAGCAGCGCTGGTAGGGCTGCGGCGTATGGCTCTCCACCGCGAAATGCACGGCGCCGCAGCGGCAGGAGCCTTCGAGGGTCATGGGCATGAGGCGTCTCCTGACGGGAACAAACGCCGAACCGGCGGATCGGGGCTTACGCCGCCCTGGCGCTCGCGGTCCTGAGCACGCTCACATAGCCGCGCGCCGTCAGCATCCCGTCCATAACGCCCTTGGCCTTCAACAGGCGGTGGGCGCGCGGCAGGTTGTAGCAGGGCACGTGCATGAACATGTGGTGCTCGCAATGGTAGTTCACATAGTAGGGCGCGATCACCGCCCGCTCGAGCCAGTTGGCCCGCGTGGTGCGCGCGTGGCGCAGCGGGTCCGGCTCGTCCTTGGCCACGCAGGCGTGCTCGGCGATGTTGCGCAGGCGGGTGATCATCGGCAGCCAGGTGGCCTGCGGGACCAGCCACAGCACCGGCCACACCCACCAGGCGCCGAGCGGCGCGGTCACCGCCACGGTCACCGCCATCCCGGTCAGGAACCGGCGGCGCGCATAGGCCGCGTCCCTGAGGATCGGCCAGAGCGGCTCGCCCGGCTTGCGGTTGGCGATGCGTTTGACGAGGCCCGACCAGCGCTGCTTCCAATAGGTCTGGCCGGTCAGGTCGCGGACGATCTTGCGGCGCAGCGACGTGGCCGTGATCGGGAAGGGCGCCGAGAGCACGAGGTCCGGGTCCTCGGCCTGCTGGGCGTATTTGTGATGCGCCAGGTGGTAGTTCCGGTAGTCGATCAGGCCGCCGGTTGTCAGGTGGTTGCCCACCCAGTCGTTGACCTTCAGGTTCGGGTGCAGGGCCGCATGCGCCGCGTCGTGCATCAGGATCGCGAGGCCAAGCTGGCGTCCGCCGATGATCGCGATGGCCAGCGGGATGGCTGCGAGCTTCCACCATCCGGGCGCGGCGACCGCCAGGGCCATGGCCAGCCCGATCACGATCCAGGCGTGCGCCAGCAGCGCCAGTCCCTTCCAGCGCGAACGGCGCGCCAGCGGCGCCCACTCCTGGGGCGCGAAATAGCTCTTCGGATCGACGCGGGCGGCAACGGCCATGGCGCGATTGTACGCGATCCGCGCCCGCAGGGGGAACATCCTAGATGGGCAGGGGGAAGCGCGTTCCGGTGAGGATGGCGAGGACCAGGATCAGGCCGGCCCAGGCGTTGGACTTGAAAAGCCGCAGGGCCCGCGGCCCGTCTTCGAGGCGCACCCGCCGCGCCTGGGAGCAGAGCTGCACCCCATAGGCGATCAGGCCCAGGTAGAAGATCGGCCCCAGCCCGGCCGCCGCGCCCATGCCGAGCAGGATCGCCAGGCTGGTCAGGTAGAAGGCCAGGATGGCGAGTGGGGCGTTGGCGCCCAGCCGTCGCGCCGAGGACTTCACCCCGGCCAGCGCATCGTCCTCCAGGTCCTGGATCGCGTAGATGGTGTCATAGCCCAGGGTCCAGAACACGCCCGAGGCGTAGAGCAGGATCGCCGGCCACTTGAGCGCGCTGTCGTCCATCGCCCGCATCAGGAACCGCCAGTTGCCGGTCTCGATCACATAGGGCTCCATGCCGCGCCAGAACTGTGGCCCGGCGCCGGTGGCCGCGGCGAAGCCCAGCAGGGCGCCCCAGTTGAAGGTCAGGCCCAGCCAGGCCTGCGGCCACCAGGTGATCCGCTTCATGAACGGATAGGCCGCCACCAGCGCCAGCGACGCCGCCCCCAGCACCACGGCCGTCGGCGGCAGGGTGAGCAGGATGGCCAGCGAGGCCAGGCAGCAGGCGATCACGAAGGCCCAGGCCTGCCTGACGCTGATCTGGCCCGCCGGGATCGGGCGCATCGCCGTGCGCGCCACCTTGGCGTCGATGTCGCGGTCGACGATGTCGTTGTAGGCGCAGCCGGCCGCGCGCATCAGCGCCGCGCCGAGCGCCACCAGCCCCATCAGTCCCAGGTTCGGCAGCCGGTGCTCCATGGCGTCGGCCAGCGCGATCCCCTGCCAGCCCGGCAGCATCAGCAGCCAGATCCCCACCGGCCGGTCGAACCGCCCGATCTTCAGCCACGGCCTCAGGCCCGCCGGCGCGAACCGGTCGACCCAGTTGCGGGGCTGGGCGTCTGGGAGGTGGGAGGCGGTGGTCACAGACCTTCTCTAGTGCGCCCGCAGCGCCCCCTCCACCACGTTGTGGTCCCCCTCCCCCGCCAGCGGGGGAGGTTTTTGGAAATCGTCGACGTCAATAGCTCACCCGTGAAACGGGGGAGGGGGACCGCGAAGCGGTGAGGGGGCGTCGGGCCGGGTGTGGCCTCTCCGCCACCACGCGAACAAAGCCGAACCGCGTTCGTCCGTCGCCTTGACGCTCCCTGGGGTCGGGCCTAGCTTTCCCGTCCTCAGCCACGCGAAGGGAGGGTCAAGATGAAGCTTTTCATGTCCGCCACTCCCCAACTGTGCGCTGGGCCGCCGCCGCGCTTCTAACTCAACCGGACGACTTCGTCTGAGGGCCTGATCGGCCCCGGTTTCGAAGTCACTCCGTGCGCCCGTGGCCCTCCGGGGTTCCCCGCAAGCCCCGCTCCGCCCAAGACCTTTCAATCGCGCCCGCCCGCCGCCGTCCGTGCAGGACATTCGCGGCCCGCCCGGCGCCTGAGATCCCGAGTTTCCGAGATGACCGACCACTACGAGGACACCGAAGACCAGAAGGAAAGGGTGCTGAAGAACAGCCAGGTGCTGGGCTTCATCGCGCGGTTCTGGCTGCGCCGTCCCTGGCTGCTCACCGGCACGGTGACCTTCGTGGTCGCCGCCATCGCCTTCGACCTGGCCACCCCCTGGGCGTCCGGCCGGCTGGTGGACGCGGTGACCCACGGCCCGGGGAACTCGGGGGGCGCCTGGCGCGCCTGGGCGGTGTTCGTGGGCGTCTATTTCGCCTTCTCGATGATCCGCAACCTTTCCATGCGGTTCTGGATCCCGCTGGCCAGCGCCAACATGAAGGAGATGACCGACGAGGGCTTCAAGAAGGTCCAGTCGTTCAGCGCCGACTGGCACGCCGACACCTTCGCCGGCGCCACGGTGCGGCGCCTCAGCCGCGCGATGTGGGGCTATGACTCGGTCTCCGACGCGGCCCTGGTCTTCCTGGGCCCGGCGATCATCGTGCTCGTCGGCCTGTGCGGGATGATGGCCTGGCGCTGGCCGATGGTGGGCCTGTTCTCCACCGTCATGGTGACGCTCTACATCGTCTCCAACGTGGTCACGACCAACCTCTATGCGCGGCCGATGAACCTGCGCTCGGTGGCGCTCGACAGCCGGATCGGCGGGGCGCTGGCCGATTCGATCTCGTCGAACCCCACGGTGAAGAGCTTCGGGGCCGAGGCCCGGGAGGAGGCCCGCATCGCCGGCGTCACCGACCTCTGGCGGCGGGCGGCGAACCGGACCTGGAACCGGTTCACCGACATCTGGCTCTTCCACTCGGTCCTGTTGGTGGCGCTGCAGGCCGGGCTGACCGGCCTTCTGCTGCGCCTGTGGGCGCGGGGACAGGCGACGCCGGGCGACGTGGCCTTCGTGATCACCGCCTTCATGCTGATGACCGGCTACCTCCGGAACATCGGCGACAACATCCGCATGACTCAGAAGGGCCTGGACGACGCCGAGGACGTGGCCCGCTACGCGACCATGGCGCCGCAGGTGGTCGATGCGGCCGGCGCCAGGCCGTTCCGCGCCGACCTGGGCGAGATCGTCTTCGACCGGGTGACCTTCCGCTACAAGTCCGCCGCCACGCCTCTCTACGACAACTTCACCCTGCGCATCGCGCCGGGTGAGCGGGTGGCCCTGGTCGGGCCCACGGGCGCCGGCAAGTCCACCTTCGTGAAGCTGATCCAGCGGCTCTACGACGTGGACTCAGGGCAGATCCTGGTGGACGGGCAGGACATCGCCGCTGTCAGCCAGGGGTCCTTGCGCCGCGCCATCGCCGTGGTGCCGCAGGACCCCGCGCTGTTCCACCGGACGCTCTCCGAGAACATCGCCTACGCCCGGCCCGACGCCACCCAGGACGAGGTCGAGCTCGCCGCCCGGCGGGCGCGGGCCCACGACTTCATCCTGCGCCTGCCGCAGGGCTACCGCACCCTGGTGGGCGAGCGCGGGGTGAAGCTGTCGGGCGGCGAGCGCCAGCGGGTGGCGATCGCGCGGGCCTTCCTGGCCGACGCCCCGATCCTGGTGCTGGACGAAGCCACCTCGTCGCTGGACGTGGAGACCGAGCGCCAGGTGCAGGCGGCCATGGAGGAACTGATGGTCGGCCGCACCACCATCGTCATCGCCCACCGCCTGTCGACCATCCGCGGCGCCGACCGGATCCTGGTCTTCGAGGACGGGCGCATCGTCGAGGAAGGCAAGCACGCCGACCTGGTGAAGAGGGGCGGCGCCTACGCGCGGCTGCATGCGGTGACGGAGGGCTGGGCGTAAGGCCGCCATCTCGCCCCCTCCGTCTCGTTGCTACGCGCCGATCCACCTCCCCCGCACTCTTCGGTGCAAGGGAGGAGCGGACCAGATCGCTCCTCCCCGGCGAAGCGGGGGAGGTGGCGGCGAAGCCGACGGAGGGGGTGCGGTGGATCAGCCTATAGCATCGCTCAGCGCCCCGGCCAGATCGCCCTTTCGCTCCACGCGCACGCCGCTCAACCCCAGCCAGCCGGCCATCAGCTTCAGCTCCTGGGCGAGGCGCACCGGCGTGGCGTCGCCGGCCCAGGGTTCGGCGTGGCTGGCCTGGACGATCAGGACGCCGGCCTTGCGGTCGGACTTCAGGTCGACGCGGGCGGTGAGCGCGTCGCCCTCCAGGAACGGCAGGACGTAGTAGCCGTGCGTGCGCTTGTGCGCCGGGGTGTAGATCTCGATGCGGAAGCGCACGCCGAACATCCGCTCGGTGCGCTCGCGGTACCAGATCAGGTTGTCGAAGGGTGAGAGCAGGGCCTGGGCGTCCACCCGGCGCGGGCGCCTGGCGGCGGGATCCATAAAGGCCGGTTCGCGCCAGCCCTTCACCGTCACCGGGACCAGCTCGCCCGCCTCGACAAGCTCGGCGGTGCGCGCCTTGGCGTCGGCGACCGGCATGCGGAAATAGTCGCGCAGGTCGAAGGCCGTGCCCACGCCCATGGCGCGGACGGCGATCCGCAGCAGCTCGCGCTGCGCCTCTTCGCGGCTGGGCGTCGGCGCCTGGACGATGGCCCGGGGCAGCACCTTTTCCGGCAGGCCGTAGACCCGCTCGAAGGTCCCGCGCCGCGTGGCGGTGGTGAGCTCGCCGGTCCAGAACAGGCATTCCACCGCCCGCTTGGCCTCGCTCCAGCCCCACCAGCCGCCTTCGCCCTTCTGGCCCATCTCCAGCTCCGAGGCCGCCAGCGGACCGCGCGCGGCGATCTCCTCCAGCACCCGGTCGACGAAGTCGCGCCGTTCGCGCAGGAAACGGGCGACGCCCTTCCAGACGCCGGCTCCGTCATGGGCGTCCTGCATCCGCCAGCGGAACAGCGGCTGGTTCGCGAGCGGCACGAGCGAGGCCTCGTGCGCCCAGTATTCGAACAGCGGCCGCTTCCGGCCCCAGGCCACCTCCTCCAGCATCTCCCGCGGATAGGCGCCCAGCCGGGCGAAGGCCGGCAGGTAGTGGGTGCGGCTGACCACGTTGACGCTGTCGATCTGCACCACGCCCAGCCGCTCGATCAGCTTGACCAACTGGCGCTTGGCGACCGGACCCTCGGGCCTGGGCGTGGCGAACCCCTGGGCGGCCAGGGCGATGCGGCGCGCCTCGCCGGCGGTCAGCCTGTCCCTAGACATCTAGCATGGGGGGCATGGAAGCTTTGGGGTGCATGGCCGCGGCGGTCCCTGGAGGAATCGTTGCGCCAGCCTAGCCAGCGAACAAAGAAAGAACAACAAAGTGTTTACGAATGGTTAACAGCTTAACCATTCCCGCCTTGGGACACGGAACAAACCCGGATTCAGGCGTGATCTAACACTGGTTTTGGAAGGTAGTCGGCTTCGAGCCGTTTGACCTCGTCGTCGCTCAGGGCGACGTCCAGGGCGGACACCGCCTCATCGATATGGCCAAGCTTGCTGGCGCCGATGATCGGGGCCGTCACGGCCTTGTTGCGCAGCACCCAGGCGAGCGCGATCTGCATGTTGGAGAGGCCGCGTTCCTTGGCGATCTCGCTCACCGCATCGACCACCTTGCGGTCGGCGTCGGTGTAGTAGAGGCGGGGGCTGAACTCGTCGGTGCGCGCTCGCTCGGTGTTGCCTTCCCTGGGCGCGGCGCGGCCGCCGGCCAGGTAGCCGCGGGCCAGCGGCGACCAGGGGATGACCCCGATCCCTTCCGCGCGGCAGAGCGGCAGCATTTCGCGCTCCTCCTCCCGGTAGACGAGGTTCAACTGCGGCTGCATGGAGACGAAGCGCGCCCAGCCGTGCCGCTCGCTGGCGGCCAGCATGCGGGCGAACTGCCAAGCGTACATGGACGAGGCGCCGATATAGCGGGCTTTGCCGGCCTTCACGACGTCGTTGAGCGCCTCCAGCGTCTCCTCGATGGGGACGTCGTAGTCGAAGCGGTGGATCTGGTAGAGGTCGACGTAGTCCATGCCGAGCCGCGCCAGGCTGGCGTCGATCTGGGCCATGATCGACTTGCGGGAGAGGCCCTTTTCGTTCGGTCCCTTGCCCATCGGCCCGTTGACCTTGGTGGCGACCACGATCTCCTCGCGCCTGGCGAACTCGCGCAGCCAGTGGCCGGTGACCTCCTCGCTGGCCCCGATCGAATAGACGTTGGCGGTGTCGAAGAAGGTGATCCCCTTCTCGACGGCGGCCTTGAAGAAGGGCTTCGACTGCTCCTGGTCGAGCACCCAGGAGCGCCACGTGGGCGAGCCGTAGGTCATGCACCCCAGGCACAGGCGCGAGACCTTGAGCCCGGTGTTTCCAAGGCGAACCTGATCCATGGCGATCCTCCTTTAGCGTTCCAGCCGCCCGTCGGTCAGGGCGGCGACCTCGAACTCGAAGACCACCTTGGGGTCGGGCTTGTCGACGCTCTTGGCGACCGCCTTGGGGGCCAGCACCTTCAGCAGGTAGCGGATGGTGTTCAGCCGGGCGTTCTTCTTGTGGTCGGTGCGCACGATGATCCAGGGCGCCTCAGGGGTATGGGTGCGGGTCAGCATCTGGTCGCGCGCCTCGGTGTAGGCGTCCCATTTCTGCTGGGCGACGTCGTCGAGGGCGCTGACCTTCAGGGCCTTCAGGGGGTCGGTCTTGCGGGCCTTCAGCCGCTGGGCCTGCTCCTTGCGGGAGATGTCGAGCCACAGCTTGACGACCTTCAGCCCGCTGGCGATCACCATCGCCTCGAACACCGGCGCATCGCGCAGGAAGGCCTCATGCTCCTCCGGCGTGCAGAAGCCCATCACCGGCTCGACGCCGCCGCGGTTGTACCAGGAGCGGTTGAGCAGGGTCAGTTCGCCAGCCGCCGGCAGGTGGGTCACATAGCGCTGGAAATACCACTGGCTGTGTTCGCGCTCGGTGGGCTTGGGCAGGGCCACGGCGCGGGTGTTGCGCACCGACAGATGCTCGGTGATCCGCTTGATCGCCCCGTCCTTACCGGCGGCGTCGCGCCCCTCGAAGATCACCAGGGCCTTCTCGCCCCCCGCTATGGCGGCCTGCTGGTAGCGCACCAGGGCCGCCTGCAGGGTTTCCAGCTCGCGGGTGTAGTCGTCGTCTTTGGACATGCCTTGACCCTAGTCCCGATGAAGCCCCGGGGGCTACAACGGCCGCGATGATCCGCCTGTTCATTCCCCACGACCTGGCCGCCGGCGCCGAACTGGCGCTCGACCATGCCCAGAGTCACTACCTGGCCTCGGTGATGCGCCAGGACGTAGGCGCCCAGGTGGCGCTGTTCAACGGCCGCGACGGGGAGTGGCTGAGCGTCGTCACCGCGGTGACCCGGCGCGCCGTGGCCCTGCGCGCGCAGAGCCGGTCGCGGCCGCAGACGATGGGGCCGGACCTCGATCTCATCGTCGCCGTGGTCAAGCGCGGGCGGGTGGAGACCATCGTCGAGAAGGCCGCCGAGCTGGGCGCGCGCCGTGTGCGCCTGGCCCTGACCGAACGCACCAACGCCGACCGCGCCCGCGTCGAGCGGCTGACGGCCATCGCCACCGAAGCGGCGGAACAGACCGGCCGCCTGGATGTCCCCGCGGTGCTGGAGCCGGTGAAGCTTTCAAAGCTCATCGACGGCTGGGACGCGGGCCGCAGACTCCTCTTCTGCGACGAGGCCGGAGACGCATCGCCGATCCTGGAGGCGCTCTCCCCGCAAGCGGGAGGGGAGCCTTGGGCGATCCTGATCGGGCCCGAAGGCGGGTTCTCGCCCGCCGAGCGCGAGCGGCTCCGGGGGCTGCCCTACGCCGTCCCGGCCTCGCTGGGCCCGCGCATCCTGCGGGCCGACACGGCCGCGATCAGCGCGCTGACGCTCTGGCAGGCCGCGCTCGGCGACTGGGCCTCCCCGACGCGGCTTGGCGGCGCCCCTTGAGCTTGCGCCGATTGCGCCCACCTATTCCGTCAACGTAAAGAGCACCGCCGCACAATGCGGTCCCGGTTGGGATGGGGAAGACTCAATGGCCGATACCGCCACGGACGATCGTCCCCTGACGTTCGATGACCTGGTCGCCTGGTTCGAGCGGGGCGCCAAGCCCAAGGACCAGTGGCGGGTGGGCGCCGAGCACGAGAAGTTCGTCTTCCGCCTGGGGAGCCATGAGCCCGTCCCGTACGAGCCCGATGGCATCAAGGCCCTGCTCGACGGCCTGACGCGCTTCGGCTGGAAGCCGGTGCTGGAGGCCGGCCATGTGATCGCCCTGGAACGCGGCAAGGCCAACGTCAGCCTGGAGCCCGGCGGCCAGTTCGAACTCTCCGGCGCGCCGCTGGAGACCATCCACGACATCTGCGAGGAGACCGGCGGCCACCTGCAGGAGGTGAAGATCGTCGCCGACGAGCTGGGCCTGGGCTTCCTGGGCCTGGGCTTCACGCCCATCTGGCGGCGCGACCAGGTCCCGGTCATGCCCAAGGGCCGCTACAAGATCATGCGCGAGTACATGCCCAAGGTCGGCGGCCTGGGCCTGGACATGATGTTCCGCACCTGCACCGTGCAGGCCAACCTCGACTTCGGCTCCGAGGCCGACATGGTGGCCAAGTTCCGCACCAGCCTGGCCCTGCAGCCGGTGTGCACGGCGCTGTTCGCCAATTCGCCGTTCGTCGAAGGCAAGCCCTCGGGCTTCGTCTCGGCCCGGGCCAACGTCTGGACCGACACCGACCCCGATCGCACCGGCATGCTGGATTTCGTCTTCAAGGACGGTTTCGGCTTCGAGACCTATGCCAGCTACGCCCTGGACGTGCCGATGTACTTCGCCAAGCGCGGCGACCGCTACATCGACCTGGCCGGCCGCTCGTTCCGCGACTTCATGGACGGCAAACTAGCCGAACTGCCCGGCGAGAAGCCCTCCATCAAGGACTGGGCCGACCACACCACCACCATCTTCCCCGAGGTGCGGCTGAAGCAGTACCTGGAGATGCGCGGCGCCGACTCCGGCCCGTGGAGCCGGCTCTGCGCCCTGCCGGCGCTGTGGACCGGGATCTTCTACGACAGCGCCGCCCTGGCCGCGGCCTGGGACCTCTGCAAGCACTGGAAGATCGAGGACCACGAGCGTTTGCGTGCGGATGTCGCCCGCGTGGGCCTGAAGGCCGAGATCGCCGGGCGCACCGTGCAGGACGTGGCCAAGGACATGCTCGCCGTCGCCCGCGAAGGCCTGAAGCGCCGCAACCGCCTCTCCGGCGGCCTCGTCGACGAAAGCGGCTACCTGGCCGAACTCGACGAGATCGCGGCCAGCGGGATCACCCCGGCCGAACGCCTGCTGGAACTCTACAACGGCCCCTGGCAGGGCGACGCCGGCAAGGTGTTCGAGAGCTTCGCGTACTGAAGTCATCCCTCCTCTTTAGGGGAGGGAAAGGCCGCGCAGCGGCCAGGGTGGGGAAGTTGCGTTCAAACGGGCGCGCCTGAGCGCTGGCCCGCGCACCCCCACCCCTCCCGAGCTTCGCTCGGTCCACCCTCCCCTAAAGAGGAGGGATACAGATCACCGCAATCCCCCGTCATCCGGCGTCGAGACGTTGGCCGGCCAGGGCTCGCGCTGCGGCGCGCCTGCGCCGCTGTCGGTGTGCTGCACGGCGTCGTCGACGGTGATGGCGTAGTCCTCGTCGGCGCGGGCCGTGGCCTCGGGCCGGTAGTGGGGGTTCACCGCCTCGTCGGCGACCTCATAGACCTCGATCTTGTCGGGATAGAAGGCCAGGCGGCCCTCGATCCCCTCCATGGCCGGGAAGGGCTGCTCGTAGGTCCAGACGGCGTTCTCGGCGAACCGGCCGTCCATCAGCACCGTGAAATAGCTGGCGTCGCCCTTGTAGGGGCAGTGGGTGCCGCGGGCGGTGCGGCTCATGTAGCCCATCTCCACGTCGACGCGGGGGAAGTAGACCACGGCAGGGTAGTCGGCTTCGCGCAGGATGATCGCGTCGTCGGTGTCGGCGATCACGTGGCCGGCGTAGCGGGCGCGCCAGCGGTTCGTCGCCTTCTCCAGGGTGATCGGGTGGTCGGGGCCGGGCGTCTTCATGGCAGGTCTCCTTCAGCGGGCGTAACGCGGAGCCCCGGCCCAGGCTCCCCGCGTGATCGTCTGCCCCTAGATGGGGTTTGGCCTTGCTTGTGCTGAGGGGGTCTAAGTGATTTTCTGCCGCTTAATCATGACGGCGCGCAGCTTTGGGGGCCGCGCGCCTCCCCCAAGAGAGGCAAGAGCCGCCACATGGACATCGTCATCGTGGCCGGGATCGTCGTCGCGGCGGCCACGGCCATTCCCGTCGTCCTGCAGCTTCGCCAGCACCCGCGGGGCCTGCGGATCCTGTTCTTCGCCGAGATGTGGGAGCGGTTCTCCTACTACGGGATGCGCGGCCTGCTGATCTTCTACCTGACGCAGCACTTCCTGTTCGACGACAAGACCGCCGCCGGCTCCTACGGGGCCTACACCTCGCTGGTCTATCTGCTGCCGGTGATCGGCGGCTTCCTGGCCGACCGCTTCCTGGGCGCGCGCAAGGCGGTGGCCTTCGGGGCGCTGCTGCTGGTCGCCGGCCACTTCACCATGGCGCTGGAAGGCGAGCCCGCGACCCAGGTGCTGACCACCCACGGCGCGGCCTACAATTTCCAGGTCACCGGCCGGGCCGACGCGCGCCAGGTGAAGCTCCTGGTCGATCGCCAAGCCTACGCCTATTCCGCCGCCGCGGACGGGGGCCTGGACATCAAGGGCCTGCCGGCTTCGGCGCCGCTGCCGGCCCACCTGGCCAAGGGCGACTACCAGATCTCGGTCGCCCGCCAGGCGCCGCTGTTCAAGAACATCCTCTTCCTGGCGCTGGCCCTGATCATCATGGGGGTCGGCTTCCTGAAGGCGAACATCGCCGCCATGGTCGGCCAGCTCTACCCGCAGGGCGATCCGCGCCGCGACCCGGGGTTCACCCTCTACTATTACGGCATCAACCTGGGCTCGTTCCTGGCCTCGATCGCCTGCGGCTGGCTGGGCCAGACTATCGGCTGGTGGGCCGGCTTCGGCGCGGCCGGGATCGGCATGGCGCTCGGCTGGATCGTCTTCGTGCTCGGCAAGCCGATGCTCGAAGGCAAGGGCGAGCCGCCGGACCCGGCAGCTCTGGCCAAGCCCATCGCCGGGCCGCTCAACACCGAGTGGCTGATCTATATCGCGGGCCTGGCGGGCGTGGCCGCGGTCTGGGTGGTGGTGCAGAGCTTCGCCATCGTGAGCGGCCTGCTGGGCGTCGGCGCGATCGCCGTGCTGGGCTACCTGATCTGGTACATGACTGCGAAGGCCGACAAGGTCGAACGCGAGCGCCTGCTGCTGGCCATCGTCCTGATCCTCGCCTCGGTGGTGTTCTGGGCGCTCTACGAACAGGGCGGTTCGTCGCTGAACCTCTTCGCCGAGCGCAACGTCAACCTGCATCTCTACGGCGATCAGAGCATGAAGCCGGCCCAGGCCCAGTCCTTCCAGTCCGGCTGGATCCTGATCCTGGCGCCGGTGATGGCCGCGCTCTGGACCTTCCTCGGCCGCTTCGGACGCGATCCGAACCCGGTCGCCAAGTTCGGCGCCGGCCTGCTGCTGATCGGGGCCAGCTACTATGTGCTGATCTTCGGCGCGCAGTTCGCAGGCGCCGACTTCAAGAGCCCGCTGATCTTCCTGGCGGGGGCCTATCTGATGCAGACGACGGGGGAGATGTGCGTCTCGCCGGTCGGCCTGTCGCAGATGACCAAGCTCGCCCCGCCGCTGCTGATCTCGACCCTGATGGCGACCTGGTATCTGGGCACCGCCGGCGCGCAGTTCGTGGCCGCCAAGATCGCCCAGCTCACCGCGTCGGACACCATCGGCGGCCAGGTCCTCGACGCCGGCAAGGCGCTGGCCACCTACAGCCACGTCTTCGGCGTGATCGGCCTCTGGGGCCTGGGCGCAGGCCTGCTGATGATCGTCCTCTCGCCGTGGCTCAAGCGCTGGGCCCACGGCGCCAGCGACACGAAGTAGGGGCGGGGAGGATCTAGCTCCCGAAGGTCTTCCGCAGGCGGATGTAGATCACCCGGCCAGGGTGCACCGAGGTCTGCTCGACCAGCGCCAGGGGGAACCGGTCGCGCGGCCCGTTCCAGCTCTCGAAGGTGTGCTTGAACCCGCGGGCGGTGACGTTGTCGAGCTCGATCCGCCAGCTCAGCTTGGGGTTCGGCTTCCACTCCGCGAACGGGGTGACATAGGTCTGCAGCTTGTCGATCTGGATCGCATTGAAGCGGTAATAGCGGCGCTGCCAGCCGCCATAGGCGTCGACGCCGTAGAGGAACCGGCCGACCGACTGGCTGTAGTGGGCCTCCCAGTCGGCGGGGTGCTCGCCGCTGATCCCCCGCTTGCGGCCGGTGGTGGGGTCGGTCACCTGCGACCAGCGGCGGGTGTATTCGCCACGGATCACCGCCCCCTTCAGGCCCAGCTTGTCCAGCGGCAGGGTCAGGTTGACCAGGGCGTCGTTCTCGCTGCCGTCGCCGATGTTGGCCGGGGCGTCGAAGACGCTGCCGTCCGGCGCGCGCACCGGGGCGCGGTCGATGGCGTCGGTGATCTGCAGGTGGCGCAGGGTCAGGACCAGGCCGCCGCCGCCCCAGAAGTGGCGTTCGTAGGCGATCTCGCTGGCCCAGTCCTGCTGCGGGACCAGGTTGGGGTTGCCGGCGGTGACCACGCCCGCGGTCAGGGTGGTGGAGGCCACGAAGGCGGTGAAGTCGAGCTGGCCCACCTCCCGCTCGTAGCGGAAGCGGATCTGGTCGTCGGCGTCCGGCGCCCAGGTCACCGCCAGCCGCGGCTTGGTGTAGTACAGGGTCTTCGACAGGTTCACGTCGCCGCTGGACGAGATCTGCGAGCCCTCCTCGCGCACGGCGCCCTCGACGGTCAGCGTCGAGAACGGCCGCCAGACCGTCTTGCCGAACACCTCGCCGCGCTTTTCGTCCACCTGGACGTCCGCCGCCGGCAGCTTGGTGAACACGCCGTTGTCCGAGAACAGGATGTGGTTCTCGAGGCTATTGTAGGCGCCCTCCGCGCCGGCCTCCCAGGACAGGCGCGGCTTTTGCTGGAACTTCACCACGCCGCGCAGGATGGTCTCGGAGGTGGTGGTGTCCTGACGGAAGACCTGGGCGTCGGTCGGGGTGTCGAAGGCGTCGGCGTACTTCTCGTGCTTGTCCTGGCGCAGCGCCACGGCCTCGACGACGGTCCGGCCGCCGA
>Ga0210400_10000863_pt1 | contig 31568 bp, 25 predicted proteins | sample IncBWH26MmetaG_FD_155456 | JGI IMG/M metagenome (GOLD analysis project Ga0210400, IMG submission 155456) | Forest soil microbial communities from Barre Woods Harvard Forest LTER site, Petersham, Massachusetts, United States - Inc-BW-H-26-M | ecosystem: Environmental > Terrestrial > Soil >... | reverse complement strand
AACGCTGTCGGTCGGAATACACCGAGAATGGACGCAGCCACCACCGCCGCCACGACGGCGGGCGCGAGGATCGCGATGGCGGCGAGGGTCGCTGACTTCCACGGTCGACGGCGCGGTGTCGGCGGGGCACCCATGAAGTCGACGACGCGGTTGCGCGCTCGGATCACCTCGTGCTCGGCGCCATGCGCCGCCACGGCTTCGAGCAGCTGTGCGATGCGCTCCAGCCCGGGATCGAGTGGGTTCTGGTCTTCGGTCATTGGCCAACCTCAAGGAAGGGACGGATTCGCCTAAGGGCACGCACCCATGCCGTTTTGACCGCCGGCTCGCGGCGCCTCTGGAGGCGGCCGATCTCGGCGTGAGTTAGGCCGGCAGCGCGAAGCGCCAGGAGCTCCCGGTCGCCGCGGCTCAGTTTCGAGAGAGCAGCCTGCAGCTCGAGCCTGTCGGTCGGGTCAACTGTTGTCGAAGTCGCGAAGTCGAGGTGCCTCTCCAGCGAGTCGACCGGCTGCGACTTACGGCGGCGGCTTCTGTCGATGACGCGATTACGCGCGATTCGCATCAGCCATGGCAGCGCGGCTGAGCGGTCGCCCCGATAGCGGGCCCAAGCTGTCCATGCGGAGCAGAAGGTTTCTGAGCAGAGATCCTCGGCATCGCCATCTCCCACTGCGATTCGCAGGTAGCGAAGCACCGTGTCCGCGTGGAGATCGTATGCCTGTAGAAAGCTGGCCTCGAGCACGCTCTCGCGGTGATCTGGCTGCATCGCGGCTATCATGCCGACTTTGTTAACGCTTGGCCTCGGCTAAAGGAAACATCGAATCGCGATCGGTGAGGAGCCTTCTCCGAGTTCATCCCTGATCCGTTGCGAACTTGTGTGCCCTGACCTGAGAACGCATCCCTATCCTAGGAAGCAGTCCCCCCTATGAATCTGTCGAAGCTCTACGTACTGCTAGCGATCGCCGCCCTGCCCTCCGGCCTCTTGGGCGCGTCCGCCCCGGCCGCCGCGTCGGCGCCAACCGGCGCTCAGATCGAGCGGCCGTCGATCATGCAGACCCAGGACCTGGCGCACCGCCACGACCACCTGTCGCTGCCTGCCGACACCACCGTCAACGGGGTGTTCGTCAACAGCCGGCCGATCAGCCGCCAGCCTGCAGCGACGTCATCCGCAGCCACACCCTCCGCAGCCGCATACAACAACAACCGGCTCTCACGCGAGGTATTCGGCTTCGCCCCCTACTGGGAGCTCTCGGCCGGAAACCTCAGCGACATCCAGTACGACAAGGTGAGCACGATCGCCTACTTCGGCGCCACCTACACCGGGTCCGGCACCTTCGTCAGCCCAGACCCGGGCGGCGACGGCTACAACAGCCAGGCGTTGACCGACGTCGTCAACAAGGCGCATGCGGCCGGCGACAAGGTGGTAATCACCGTCAAGTCGTTTGACAACGCCACCATCTCCTCGATCGTGAACAACAGTGGCAACGGCCAGACTGCCATCAACCAGGCGATCTACCTGATGACCGCCAGGTCGCTCGACGGCATCAACGTCGACTTCGAGGGCAGCGACAGCAGCCTGCAGCAGGCATACACCAGCTGGATTGCCAAGCTGTCGTCCCAGATGCATTCGCAGCATCCGGGGTCGTTCCTCAGCGTGGACACCTACTCCGGCGCGGCCAGCTGGAGCGGCGGGTTCATGCGCATCGATACGCTGGCGCCCTCGGTCGACGCCTTTTTCGTGATGGCTTATGACATGGGCCTCTCCAACGCTTCCGCCCAGGGCCTGCCGCCGACCCTCCCCAACGCCCCCCTGGCGGGCAACTACACCTACTACGACACGCTGTCCGTTGACCAGTACATCACCAAGGCGGGCGCCGCCAAGGTCATCCTGGGCGTGCCTTACTACGGGTACAAGTCCTCGACGCTGACATCCACCTTCAACGCCTCGATCAACACCAGCGACCAGGGCGCGTGCAATGTCAATTGCGCCGAGCCGTACTCGTCGATCGTCTCCGAGTTCCAGTGCGCGCTGAGCCTGGCCAGGAATCGCGATGCCGCCTCGGCGACCCCGTGGGCCAGCTGGTACAGCCCCGCTACCAACGACCCTTGCCAGGCCAACCACAACTCCATCCGCGAGCTGTACTACGACGACGCCGCCTCGCTGGGCGCCAAGTACGACCTCGTCAACAACCGTGGCATCCGTGGCATGGGGATGTGGGCGCTCGGGTTTGACCATGGCTCGAGCGACCTGTGGAACGTGATCGCGCAGAAGTTCCTCAATCCCGACAACCAGTGGAGCGGATGGTTCTGGCTGGGCGGAAATGTGACCGGCCCTGACGTCGCGACCAATGCGGACGGGCGCCTGGAAGCCTTCGGCCTGTCCCCCGACCACAGCGCCTGGCACTCGTGGCAGCAGACCGCCGGCGGCGGCTGGAGCGCCCCGGCTTCACTTGGAGGATCGCTCCTCAGCAGCCCCCGCGTGGGGCGAAACGCCGACGGTCGTCTGGAGCTCTTCGCCGAAGGCGCCGATGGTTCGGCCTGGCACAACTGGGAGAACGTCCCCGGGGGCCGCTGGAGCGGCTGGTTTGGTCTCGGCGGCGGGATCGTCGGCAGCCCGACAGTGACCACCGACGCCGACGGGCGTCTCGAGCTGCTGGCGCTGGGCAACGACCACGCCGTTTACCACGCCTGGCAGCAGTCCCCGGGTAGCGGCTGGACCGGGTGGTACCAGCTGGGTGGTTCGATGACGAGCGTGCCCAATGCCGGACGCAACGCCGACGGGCGGCTCGAAATCTTCGCCAGGGGCACCGACGGAAGCGCCTGGCACGCTTGGCAGCTGGTCGCCAACGGGCCCTGGTCGGGCTGGTCGGCGCTGGGAGGCCAGATCGCGGGCTCGCCCACGGTGGGCACCAACGCTGACGGCAGGCTGGAGGCCTTCGCGATCACGCCCGACGGACAGAGCTGGCACGACTGGCAGACGTCGGCAGGGAGTGGTTGGTTTGGCTGGGCTCCATTGGGCGGCTCGCTGACGGGGGCCCCGGCGGTGGCTCGCACCCCCGGCGGACGCCTGTTCATCTTCGGCACCAACCTCGACGGCAGTGTTTGGCGCAAGATCCAGACCGTGCTGGACGGCGGCTGGGGCGGCTGGACCAGCACCGGCGGCCCCGGGCTGGTCAATGTGGCCGTCGGCACCAACAGCGACGGGCGCCTGGAGCTGGTCGCCCAGGATCGCTCAGGGTCCTTCTGGCACGACTGGCAGTCTTCGCCCTCGACCTAGTCAGCAGCCGGCGGAGAGTTGACGACCCGCCAGAACTCGGCCCGGGCCGCCGCCCACAAAGGCTGGACCAAGCTGCGACCAAGCCAGACCACGGTGATCGCGGAGTAGCCGAGGTACGTCAGCTCCAGGCCGGTGAATGATGTCTTGGGGACCACGAAGGGTCGCCAGAGGACGCTGAATTCAGGCACATACCAGCAGAGGTGCTCGTTGGTGAAGCCACTTGCCATACAGGCGTCCTGGCCGTAGTTCCCCCACACGACGCCGTTGGCGCCCACCCAGCAAGACAGGACCAGGACACCGGCTACGCCGACCAACGCCCACACGTGACGCGGCGGGAACCGCAAGAAGGCGGCCAGAGCCAGTGAGGCGGGTAGGCAGGCGACGAGGAAGAACCTCGGCCCCCAGGTGAACCCGCCGTACCAGGCCCACCATGCGGAGTAGGTCAGGACCATTCCCGCCAGGTACCAGATCCAGAGCTCGTACCCGGACGCAACCGCCGGCGCCCGCTGGCGTAGAAATCGTCTTGCCGGGATGAGCAACCCTGGGGCGAAGAACACCAGGCCCTTGCCGAATGAGAACAAGATGCTCAGCAGCCCGAATGGGAACGGATAGCTGAACCCCGGCCTCCCGGAGTACGGGAGGATGGTTTTGAAGCCGGAATCGACGGTCAGGTACTTACCCGTCAACAGATGCTGCTGCCGGTAGCGGGCGTCGAGGTAAGTCAGACCGGCGGTTGCGGCAAGAGCGAGGACGTAGCGCAGCCGTCGTCGCTCGACTACCCGCTTGAGCACGACCAATCCGACACCGAGGACGGCGGCCGGCGTGTTCGCGGTCCCCACAGCCAGCCCCGCCCACCCCGCCAACCGCGGCCCGGTGACTACCGCGATTGCCCCCAGGCCGACCAGAACGGCGGTGAACATCTCGCCCAGGAAGTCCTGGGTGGCGAATCCAAACATCGAGGCCGCGACCATGATCAGCAGGAAGGTCCGAACCAACCCTCGATCCACACGGTTCCGCAGCAGAGCCCAGAGCCCCAGTAGCAGAACGCAAAACAGCAGCAGGTTGTAGTGCATCACCACCCATTGGGAGGCCGGCGCACCCAGAATCCGGCCCAACCAGTAGAGCGGCGTGGCAAAGAGCGGTCCGACGAAGGAGTACTTCATGTTCGGCGATTGGCCGGCGCTCAACAAATTGACCAGGGCGTGGTAGCGGATGTACGCGTCGTACGTCACCGGAGACTGGGGCACGAAACTCGCCAGCAGACCGACACCCGACGCGATCAGGATGAGGTCCACCCAGGGCGCCAGGCGCGAAGTCCGGAGCGGTTGAGTGGCGTCGGTACCAGAAAGGTGTCCTTCCGCGGGTGCGGTCGCTCGAGGCTCTTCGCTAGGAGGCACGGTGTCGTACTGTATCGCCTGCGTGCCGGAGTTCCCGCACGGGTCGACCATTAGACTCTGGCTTCGAATGACATCCGGGTCGACTCCAGAGGAGCCAATCGCCTCTGTCGTGATTCTCAACTTCAACGGCCTGCGCTATCTTGACCGCTGCCTGCAAGCGCTCCGGACCCAGGAAGTCGAGGGGGGATTCGAGGTGCTGCTGGTGGACAACGCCTCCAGCGACGGCTCGGCAGCCCATGTGCGCGAGCATCACGACTGGGTCAACCTGGTCGAGTCGAGCGCGAACCTCGGGTTCGCGGGCGGCAACAATCTGGGCTTTCGGCACGCCCGCGGCAAATACGTGGTCCTGCTGAACAACGACACCAGGGTCCGCGCTGGATGGCTGCGCGCGCTGGTGGCTGCGGCCGAATCCGATTCCGAGGTCGGAGCGGTAGGAGCCAAGCTGATGTTCATGGATCCGCCCGGCGTGATCCAAAATGCCGGCACGCTGATGCTGGACGACGGCAGCGGTGGAGACCGCGGCTTCCGAGAGGTCGACACCGGGCAGTACGAGCAGCGCGAAGAGGTCTTCGGGGCCTGTGGCGCCAGCGCGCTCTACCGCCGCGAGACCCTACGCGACGTCGGCGAGCTCGACGAGACCTTCTTCATGTACTACGAGGACACCGACCTCAGCTGGCGGATGCGGCTCGCCGGCTGGAAGATCCTTTACGAGCCGGCCGCCGTGGTAGACCACGTCCACGCCGGCTCCAGTGGCGAGTGGTCCCCATTCTTCACCTTCCACGTCGACCGCAACCGGCTTTTCATGATCCTCAAGAACGCGCCCACAGGGATGGTGGTCCGCACGTTCACCTCGTTCGCCATGATCTCCGTCAAAAACGCAGTCCGGGCGCTCATGGGACGCTTCGGCCGGCCCCCCGCCACGCTGGCGAAAACCAACCTCGGCGCGGGACGGGCGCGAATCCACCTGAAGGTGATCGCCTCGCTGGCCGCCCATCTCCCCGAGATGCTGATCAAGCGGCGGCGGGTGCGGCGGCTGCGCCGGGTGGCAGACGCCGATATCGCCCGATGGTTCTACTCGAGGAAGCTATGGGACGCCCGCTGAAGATAGGGATCTACTCGCCGTTTTTCGGCAAGACCATCGGCGGCGGCGAGAAGTACCTGGGCGTCACCGCCGAGGCCATCCGGGACGCCTTTCCGCGCCACCAGGTGGACCTCATCGGCGCGGTGCCGGCCGACCGAGAGCTGTACGAGCGCATGCTCAAGCTCGACCTCGCCGGCATCAACCTGCTCTCGACGGGCAAACCGATGGGGCGCATCACTCACTGGGCCAACAACCGCAGGGGGCTCCGCCGGCTGCGCAACATCTACCTTGCCCGGCAGGCCGCCCGCTTCAGCCAGGACTACGACCTGCTGCTGACCATGGTCTACGTGATCAAGGCGCGCTCCGTGGCGCGCCGGACCGTCATCCTCTGCCAGTTCCCCTACGAGCTGGCCCCGATCATGTGGGGCCGGAAATGGCTGCCCAACCCGGTCAACGGAGTCACCTTCCGGGCCTATCGCACGTTCTTAAAGCGGTTCACCGGCAACGAGATCGAGACCCGGGCGGACGTGATCTGCCAATCGGAATACGTGCGCCACTGGATCAAGGAGTTCTGGTATCGAGACGCGGTGGTGGTCAACCCTCCCATCGACATCCCGGACCACGATCCCGATTGGTCGCGCAAAGCCAACAGGGTCATATCGGTAGGGCGGTTCTTCCTCGGCGGCCACAGCAAGCGGCAGGATCTGATGGTGGCGGCGTTCAAGGAGCTGTGCGATGCCGGCCTCAAGGATTGGGAGCTGCACCTGGCCGGATCCGTCCACCGCGAGCATCCGGAGAGCGCCAGCTGGTACGACGAGATCGTCGACAGCGCTCGCGGCTATCCCATCGTGATGCACCCGGACGCCTCCTATGAGCAGGTAAGGGAGCTGTACGAGACCGGTTCTATCTACTGGCACGCGGCGGGGTACGAGATCGACCCCGCGGACGAGCCGGCCGCGCTGGAGCACTTCGGGATGACCACCGCCGAGGCGATGGCGTGCGGGGCGGTGCCGGTGGCGATCAACGCCGGCGGCCAGCCTGAGGTGGTCACTGACGGCGTCGACGGCTTCCTCTGGTCGACCATCGACGACCTCAAAGCCAGAACCTTGGAGCTGGCGGCCGACGCCGAGGTTCGTCGCCGCCTTGGATCCCGGGCCCGCGAGTCAAGCCGCCGGTTCTCGCGGGAGACCTTCAAGCGCCGGATGGCCGAGGAGCTCGCACCGGCGGTCCGCGCCCTGGAGGGGGGCTCCTGACTACGATTTCCAGATGAGCTCGTCGATCGTCAACGACAACCCGGAGATCTACTACTCCGGCGTCTACTGGAACGACTTCAAGCCGGTGGTCGAGTACATGTCGCGCTGCTTCACCGGCGACCCTGCCACCTGGTGGGAGGACGATTTCCGGCGACGCTTCTGCGCCACTCCATTCGAGAGCGCGCTGTTTCTGAATTGCGGCAACGGGTGGGTCGAACGCCAGTTCATCGACCGCGGGATGGTCACCACTGCCACCGCGTTCGACTACTCCGCTGACCTGGTCGCCGTCGCCGAAGCCGAGAAGGGTACCCGGCCGATCACGTACTTCCAGGCCGACGCCAACACCGTCGAATTGGGCAAGGACAGGTTCGACCTCGTCGTCAATGTTGCGGCCCTGCACCACGTCCAGAAGCTCGACCGGCTGCACCGGCAGCTCTGCGCCGCGACCCGGCCGGACGGCATCTTTGTCAACTTCGAGTACATCGGCCCGGCGCGAAACCAGTACGGAAAGGCGCAATGGCGCCATATCGAGGAGGAGAACGCCGCCCTGCCGGAGAGGGTCCGAAAGGAGCCTCTCGTCATGCCCCACCTGCCGACGATGCTGGTCACCGACCCCACCGAGGCCATCCACTCCGACCTGATCCTCAAGGTGCAGGCCCGCTACTTCGACATTTTCGAGCGACACGACACCGGCGGCGGCGTGGCGTACCAGCTTCTCACCCACAATCCCAAGCTCCAGGGGATCCCCGAAGCAGAGCTCCGCGAGCTGGTCGGCCCGCTGCTTGACACCGATTGGAAGCTGACCCAGGAGGGTCGGGTCCCTCCTCTGTTTTCCTACTTCCTCAGCCGGCCCCGCAAACCGGCTCTTCGCAATCCAGCGCTGGGGTTGCTGTACAGCCTGCAGGAGAACGGCCGGGAAGCTCTGGCTCGCCGGCGCCGCGGGGTCTACTCCTGGGGGCAGTTCCGGGAGCTGAAGGCCCACGAGGCCGCCAACCGGGGTTAGGCCAGCGCCCTCATTCGGCGACCGAGGCCCGCTCGCCGGCGGAGTGGGCCACCCCCCGGTCGCCGGGAACCACCCATTGGTGCTGCATATCAGCGATGCCCCGGTAGTCCGACTGCTCGTTGGTCACCTCTATCGGCAGGGCCCGCGACAGGACGATGTGCTCGTGCCCGGACGCCCTGTCTACGATGCTCAGGCCCACCCGGTAGCGTCCCGCCAGCAGGCCCAGGCGAGGAATCCTTAGGGTCACCGCACCCTCGGGGGCGAGCTCCCGTTCCGACGTCTTGGTACCGCTGGTGGTCCAGAACGCCTCGATCCCCTCCCCGTCGGGTACGAGCTCGACGTGGAATTCGGCACCACGCAGGGGGCCCTCGGAGCGATATGTGATCCGGACCTCGATGGGATCCCCGGTGTGGAAAACGTCGGCGGGGCCCTTGGGCCCGGACAGACGCACCTCGCGAACCCCGACCCCCTCGCGCCGGCCGTCAAGCACGATGTGGACCCCGGGACTGTCGGCGTGGACGGTCAGGCCCATGTGCTCGCTGACGTCCGCGAGGTAATCCTGGATGACGTCGGTGATGGGGCCGTGGGAGCGTACCGAGCCGGCATCCATCCAGATACCGGTGCTGCAAAGTCGCTTCACCACGTCCAGAGAGTGCGAGACGATCACCATCGTCCGGCCCTCGGCCTTGAGCTCGCTGATGCGGTCGAAGCAGCGGCGTTGGAAGGCCTCGTCGCCAACCGAGAGGATCTCATCGACGACCAGGATCTCGGGATCCATGTGCACCGCGATCGCGAACCCCAGGCGCGCGAACATTCCCGACGAGTAGGTCTTGACGGTGTTGTCGATGAACCTGGGGATGTCGCTGAATTCGATGATCTTGTCCATCACCGAATCGATGTAGCGCCGGGACAGTCCGTGCAGGGCGCCGTTGAGGTAGATGTTCTCCCGCCCGGTGTACTCCGGATAGAACCCGGCGCCCAACTCCAAAAGCGCGGCCAGACGGCCGTCGACGGACACCTTGCCCCGCTCCGGCTGGAGTATCCCCGCGATGCATTTGAGGAGGGTCGACTTCCCCGAGCCGTTTCGACCGATGATCGCCAGGGCCTGGCCGTGGGGCACCTCGACACTGACATCCTTGACCGCCCAGAACTCCTCGAAACGGCTGCGCCCGCGGCGGAGGACCGTCTGCTTGAGCGACATGTTCTTCTCGTGGTAGATCCGGAAGCGCTTGGAGACGTCCTCGCAGCGGACCGCCCATGGTTGGGTCCTCACTACAGCTCCTCGGCAAACCGCGGGCGGAGGCGGTGGAACACCAGGCTGCCCACCGCCAGCGCGACCAGGGCCATCGCCGCCGAGTAGAGCAAGCCCATGGGGTGCTGCGGCCAGCGATCAAAGGCGAATACATCCTGGAAGCCGCCGACCACCCAGGTCATCGGGTTGACGTACAGCGCTGTCCGAAGCAGCTTTCCCAGGAAGCTATCGCTGCCCGGTGCCTGGAGCACGCTGGAGAGCTGGTAAATGATCGGGGTCATGAAGAACCAGACTTGCAACACGATGTTGATTAGGTACTCCACGTCTCTGAAGAACACATTTGCGGACGCCACCAGCAGCCCCAGCCCCAAGGCGAACCCGAACGTGGTCAGCGCGATCGCCGGGGCAACCACCAGCGGGAGCCCCAGGCTGACGTGGAAAAAGATCACCAGCGGCACCAGCAGGGCCAGGCTGATCAGGTAGTTGACGAAGGCGGCCACCACCGCCGACAGGGTCAGCAGGACCCACGGGAATCGCACCTTCTTGACGATCGACCCGTTGCCCAGGACGCTGCCGGCCGAGAAGGTGATCGCCTGGGCGAAGAAGTTCCAGGCCAGCAATCCTGATAGCAGGTACACCGGGTACGGCGCACCCACCACCTTGAAGCGCATGAAGTGCGAGAAGACGACGGTGTACACGAGCATGTACAGCAACGGGTTCAGCAGCGACCAGAAGGCTCCCAGGCTGGAGCCTTTGTAGCGCGACTTGAGATCGCGCCGGAGCAGCTCCATCAGCAGCTCTCGGCTTTGAGCCGATGAAGACCAGAGTCGCGTGGCCCGGCCGACCGCGGGGTCGCTCGGACCCGTCAGCTCACCGGCAGTCACGATGGCGCGAGTCTAGCAGCGGCCCTTGATCTCAGCTGATGCCCTTCAGCCGCCGTTTGACCTTGCCCGCGGCCCGGCGAGCCGCACGGTGAAGTGGCGTCCGCGGCTGGACCCGACCGACATTGAGCAGGTCCACCCGCGCCGACGCCTGGACCTGGCTATAGAGGTCGGGGGCGATCCCGGGACCGCCTGCCTTGCGCGCCAGCGCGACCACGTCGTTGGTCATCTTCTCAACCCAGAAGCCGGCCGAAGTCAGTAGCAGGGCGACCTCCGCGGGGGTATAGAAATTCATCGGGTAGGGGTGCTGGACGAAGTACGGCTGGGTGAAATGGTTGAAGGCGCGCCAGTGCTCCTCTTCGAGCAGGTTGGGGACCTGCAGCCTGAACCGCCCGGTGGTCTTGAGCACCCGATAGGCCTCGCGCATGTAGTTGAAGGCCACCGTCTTGGGCATGTGCTGGAAGGCGATATCCGAGTACACCAAGTCGAAGGTCGAATCGTCGAAATCGGCGAGGTCGTAGCCGTTGCCATGGTGGAAGCTGACATTGGGCAGATGCTTGAGACGCTCGGCCCCTCGGGCAACCATCTCAGCCGAGATGTCGGCTCCGTGCACCTCCAGGCAGTGGGGCGCCAGGTGCTGCAGGATCCGCCCGGCGCCACAACCGATCTCCAGGATCTTGGAATCCTTCCCCAGCAGCGGGAGCAGCTCCGCGGCGACATTGGTTCCTGAGTGCTCGAAGCTCTGCTCATCGTCCTGGTCGGCGATGGCCTTGATGTGGTCCACCTGGGCGGAGCGGTCCCAGAAGCTCTCGTAAGCCTTCAGGTCCTCGCCGGTCAGCGCCACCTGCTCGAGGGAGGTCTGCTTCAGCCCGTGGGTAGGGTCGCTCAGTTTCATCGCTTGATCCTAATCCAGGGGGTCAGATTCAGCGGACCGACCACCAGACGTCGACGCCATCGAGGTGCTCCGGCGGGCGGCCGAGTAGCTGGGTCAAGAACGCCACCGCCTCGGAGCTGTGCGGACTGGGACCGACGACGACGGCTCCGATGTCGTGGTTGCGGATGTCTGCCAGGTACTCCGAGGAGGTGGCCGGAACGCCGTTCGGGATGGCCTGGGGCAGTTCGATCGACAGCAGCTTGGTCGCCAGGGCGTAGGGCCTGCCCCCCAGCTGGGGCCGATGCTGGTCGTCGGCGGTGAAGAAATAACCCTCCGGCATCCGGTACCGCATGCCCGCCTCGGCCTGCCAGCGCTGCGCCGCATCGGCCTCGGGGTACTGCGCGAAGGGCGCCACCAGCACCACCTCCCCCAGTTGGAAGCGGTTGACGTCGGCGCCGCGGAAGAAGGCGGGCGTGTCGGTCTGATAGGACAGATACGGGAGCCGTGGGAAGAGGCTGGCGCCGACCAGCCCGACCAGCGCCACCGACACCAATACCGGCACCAGCCGAGGGTTGCTGACGACGTCGTCGATGAAGACCGCCAGCAGCAGCCCGGCCGCCAGAAAGACGTAGAGCGTCAGGCGCGACGGGATGATGTTCCCGAACAAGGGAAGCCGGTCGACCACCAGGTAGGGAAGGTGGATCTTGGTGATGGTCCCGTCGACGTGGAGTGACGGACCGAGCGAGAGAACCGCCATCGCAAGGCCGAGCAAGGCTACAAATGCGACGGTCGGGTTATTGCGATGACGAACCGCGGTGAAGACGCACAGCACGATCAGGGGTAGCCCCAAGTAGGCGTTCCACTCCGACCCGTTGCCGGTGAATCGGCTGATGATTGGCCCTACCCAGCTCGGCGTGAAGTACTGCAGCCCGGTGGGCAGCACGAAGTTGTAGAGGTCGCTGACGTAAACGTTGCGTGGCTGAATCACTCCGCGGATGTAATGCGGCCCGAAGAATTGGAAGTAGAGCGGGACGGCGCTTATCACCAGGGCCAGCGAGCCTGCTATCGCGAAGGTACGCGCGACATAGGGCAGGCGCGGCCGGATCTCGGACCGGTGCAACACGCATAGCAGGGCGATGCCCACCCCGATGGTGAGAACTTCGGTGCTGAGGACCTCCTCACCGATCAGGAGCTGGGCCGCGCCCAGGAGCCCGAGCAGAATGCCGCCGCGCTGGACGGTCCAACGCTGGCGCACAAGGATCTCGTCCAGAAGTAGCAGGAACAGCGGCACCGAGAACGCCACGATCAGGCTTGGATGGCCTGCCGACTGAATCACCATGTAGGGCGAGAATCCGAGGAGCAGACCGCCGGCGGCGGCGGCTAGGTCATGGCGGACCCAGCGCCTGAAAGCGAGGTACCCGCACCAGGCGGTCAATGCCACCCCGGCGGTGAGCATCACGTTGTACGACACGATGGGGCTGAGCAGGGTGGTCACCGGTGTCAACACCCAGCCCACCAGCGGAACGCCGGTGCTCCACAAAACGTTGATGCCGTCGGGATATCCCAGCCAGGTACTCAGGAAGGGGTTGTGGCCGTGCGTGATGGCGAACGGATACCAGCGGATGAACCAGGTCATGTAGGAGGTGTCTCCCTGGCCCCCGATGAGCCGGTTGGCCGGGTCCTGCCACGCGCTCCAGAAAAGGAGCACGGCGAGCACCACATAGAAGACCAGCCATGCCGTGGTCGCCAGGAACCGGCTCTCTCGCCGGGACGTGGCCGTCGCCGGGAGGCCTATTTCAGCCTCGCGACCCTGGCCGCACGCGCCACCAGCGGCCAGCCAAGCACCATGAGGTACTGCCTTCGAGAGTAGGCGCCACGCCATTGGGCGGCGTGGAGCTCGCGGTCCTCCTCCTCGCTCCGGTAGCGGTCCAGCAGGGCGGAGTCGTCCAGGGACGCCTTCCGGGGGCGGGCGAGAAAGTAGGAGAACATCTGGGGGACCGCGCCAGTCCGGGTGTAGTCGCGGTCTGCCCGGAGCACGTTCTCGACGATGGGATCCAGTTCGGCGGGAGACAGCTCTTTCAGGCGGGCGTTGTGCGTCAGCAGCTCGTAAGCGATGCCGCCCCCGGTGTCGTGGCGCTCGATGATGTCGAAGTAACGCGCCAGGGTTTCCATGATCAAGTCGGAGTGAATCGCCTCCGTCGGATCCATGACGAGCATCGTGGGCAGGTGAGGGTGGCGCAAAGGTTGCTTCCGCGCGGCGGCGGGCATGGAGCGGTTGACAGACTTGATGTGGCTCCAATGGCGGCGTGAGTACTGGTTGCGAGATGGGCCGATGTAGTCGCAGCTGACGATCAAGCCACCGGGTTTGAGGGCGCGGCAGAGCATCCGGCAGATGCGGTCGATGTACTGGACATGGTGTAGCGAGGCCACGTTGACGACCAGGTCGTACTGGTCCGCCTCTAGCTCGACGCGATTGGCGTCGGCCTGAAAATAGGTGATCGGCCGCCCGCCTCGCTCCTCCTCCGCGCTCTTGAGCAGGTCATTCGAGTAATCGAAGGCGGTCGCCTTCACGACCAGCCCGCGGTCGAGGAATTCGCGCTCCACCCAGCCGTTCCCGCAGTTCAGGAACAGCGCGTGTTGGAATGGCTGCTGGCAGAACCGCTCGGCGAAGTCAGCGGTCCACCACCGGGTGCGGTCGCCGGTGAAGTTCTCGGACATGTACTCGAGCACCCGTGGCAGCTCGTTCCAGTAGTCGCCCGAGTAGTAGACCTGGCTGTTTTCGTTGACGACTGTCGCCATCAATTGTCTTAGGGGGCCCCTCGGAGGACCTCATGTGCGCTGCAGCTGGCGCGAGCGCACTTGGTCGTTCTCAAATCAACCCAATGGTATAGAGCAGTCAGTCGAAGGTGCTCGCAACCCCGACTCATATACTGATCCGGTCATTGGCGAGCTGGAGATGCGGCTGCGGGCAGGCGCGAGACGATCCGTGATCGGGCTTGCCGACGGCTGACCTGATCCACGCGGTTCCAGGCCTCCTGCTGGCAGCCTTTCTCCCGGGCTTCCTACTGGCCACGCTGATCGCGCCGCGCTGGCCCGCCTGGGAGCGGGCAACGGTCGCGGTGGGCCTGTCAGCTGGATTTCTGATGATCGTCGGGCTGGCGATGCGCGTGGTCCACATTCCATTCTTGCCGGCCACGGTCTTGCCTGTGGTCGCGGCCTTGGGGGCGCTGGCCTGGCTCCGTTGGAACCGATCTCGTATCTCCGCGGCCGCGGACGAAGTCGCTCATGCGCGGGCTGCGGTGATCGGCGTTGTGACGGCGGCTCTCCTCGCCGGGGCAGTCGCCGCCGGAGGGATCGCGTTCGCGTTCCACGACCAGGTGCTGCCACCGGATTGGGATCCGCCGGAGCACGGCGCCTTTGCCAACGCCATCGTCCAGACCCACGACGTCCTGCCAACGCTGCCCGTACCCCTGGAGCACACCTCGTACGTCCGTCCCCGGCTCGCGTTCGAGGCCACCGCGGCGATGGTGGCCGAGACCGGAGGGCCGCCGCCGGCGCAATGCATGTTGCCGCTGGTGCTGCTGGCGGTGGCACTGATGCCGCTCGGCCTGGCGATGCTGGCGCTGGAGGCGACCGGGTCGGCGTGGGTGGCCGCGCTGACACCACTCCTGAGCGCCGGTTTGGCCTTCCCGGTGTTCCAGGTCATCCTGGGCCGATTTCCTCTGGTCATCGATGCGTCCCTGGTGGCCGCCGCGGTGGTGGCGATGGCCCGGCTGGCCCGCCAGCGCGACTTGATGTCGAACGCCCTGATGTTGATGGCTGTCGCTGCCGCGATCTGGGTGACCCACGGTCTTGAGATCCTCTCGGCTTTCATCGTCGGGGCGCCACTGGTGATCGAGATATTGATCAGGCGCCGCAGCTTCGGCTCAATTCCCTGGCTCGGCGCGGGGGCAGCTGCCGCCGCCGTCGGCATCGGCCTGGCGTACGTGCTGGACCGGACGCCGGGCAGCCCTCCGGCGAGCTTCGTTGAGCTGGCCAACTCCTCCAAGGTCGTCGGCACCGGGGTCAACGCTGGGGCCAGCATTCGACCGCAGCTGGTGCTGGAGTATTTCGCCCAGACCGATCTCAACAGCCCCGTCGCCTTGGTGCTCGTCGTAGTGGGGGTGGCGGCGGTAGTGGTCCAACGACGCGGTCTTTGGGCGCTGGGCACGATGGCGTTGATCCTTGTCCCCACCGCCGATGTGCTCTTCCCGCAGCGACTCCGGCCACTGTGGCTTGCGGTTTGGCCCTGGGGGGATCCCGACCGACTGCTGGGGGTCGCTTATTGGGTGCTGCCAATGATCATGGCCATCGGGATCGTGGCTGCCTTCCGCGCAGCCACCGCGGCCGGCCGCAATCCAGGGGCGTGGACGGCAGCATCCATCGCAGCAGCCGTCATTATTGCCGTCGCGGTGCTGGAGCAACACGCCATCGGGCACGCCTGGACAAGCTACTTCCGCGATAACGTCCCGCTGTTCCCGTTCGGCAACCTCACCCGCATGAGCAGCCTGGTGCCGTGGACCCTCCCAGCCGCGGTGGCCGCCATCATCGTGGGCGGTGCCTGGGTCGCCCTGAGATGGATCCGCGAGCCGGAAGGCCGGTCTCTGCCGGCGGGCGGACTGAAGGAGCGAGAGCTGATTGCTCTGCTTGCGACGCTGGGCCTCAGCGCCCTGATGTTGGTGGTCGGCGTCCAAGACGAGACGCGGATCTATGCCGCCAACATCGCCAGCCGTCAGCTGGTCGATTCCGCCGACCTGGCCGTGCTTGGGACCATGTCGCGAACCTTGCCGGCCGGATCTCGGGTCATCACCGATGACCTGTGGGACGCCGGGATGTGGGTCTCGGCTGTTACCCCAGACCACCTGCTGGTGCCCAAGGGCTATATCGGAGGCGAGCTGAGCAAGCCGCTGGTTGACGCGCTTGCCAACGCGTGCACCAACCCGGCGGCGGCCGAGCGCGCCCTGGGGTCGTTCGACGCGATTTTCATCGGCTCGCACCGAATGCCCGGCGCGCCGCCTGGCTGGCGCTCGAACTGTATCCAGGCCTTGCCGGGCGTCAGGCAAATCGCCCACGCGTCAGAGAACGGCGGCGAGGCCGCCGCCTACGCGGTGCGTTAGCGAAAAGCCCGGGCGGGCAGGAGGCCGCTGGCTATAATCGCCTCGATTTCCAGGTCCTGTTGGAGATGCCTTTGAAGCGGCGAGTGGTTGTCACCGGGGGCGCCGGGTTCATCGGCAGTGAGGTGACCCGCCAGCTGGTCGAACGCGGACACGATGTTCGCGTGATCGACGACTTCAGCAAGGAGGGCCACGTCGCTCCAGAGGGCGTCGACTTCCACCAGGCCGACCTAACCGAAGAGGGTGTCGCCTCGGAGCTGTTCGCAGGATTTGAGATTTGCGTGAACCTGGCAGCCAAGATCGGTGGCATCGGCTACTTCCACGAGTTCCCGGCAACCATCCTCTCCGAAAACAACAAGCTCTACTCGCGGACCTTTGAGGCGGCGGTCGAGCACCATTTCGAAAGGATGGTCTACATCTCCAGTTCCATGGTGTTTGAAGGCGCGACGGCCTTCCCTTCCCGTGAGGAGGATCTCCCCAACACCCCTCCGCCGATCTCGGCCTACGGCTTCAGCAAGCTGAGCGGCGAGTGGTATTGCCGTGCCTTCGCCGACCAGCACCAGCTCCCCTACACGATCTGCCGGCCCTTCAACGCGTACGGCGTCAACGAACTCCCGAGCGAGGAGGTCGGGTACGCCCACGTGATCCCGGACCTGATCAAGAAGGTCCTCGGCGGGCAGGACCCGATCGAGATCCTGGGAGATGGCCACCAGACGCGAGCTTTCACGCACGTGAGAGACATTGCCCGGGGGATTGTCATGGCCATGGAATCTGATGCGGCCGTCAACCAGGACTTCAATGTCTCTGCCTCCCGGGAGACCGAGGTGGTCGAGTTGGCGCGACTGATCTTCGACGCCTGCTCGCCGGGGCGTGAGTTTCGCGTGGTCTCGGTACCGGGATTCACCTACGACGTGCAGCGCCGCGTTCCCAGCACCGAAAAGGCTCGTCGACTCCTTGGCTTCGAGGCCGAGGTACCGCTTGAGAAGGGTGTCGCGGAGGTGATCGATTGGCTGCGAGGCAGGCTGACGCCCGCGATCGGCACCGCCGAGCCGGCTCCTGGAGCGCGTTGAGCGAGCCCGTCGTCGCCGTCGTGGGACTGGGCCGGGTCGGCCTTCCGCTGAGCCTGGTGCTGGCAGCCACCGGCTGCGAGGTCCGCGGTATCGACATCAACACCCAGATGCTCTCGTCCCTGGCCGAGGGTCGCATGCCCTTCTTCGAAGACGACGCCGACGCCTTATTGGCATCCGAGCTGGGCAAGCGCTTCCGGGCCGGCAACGACATGGCTGCAGCCGAAGGCTGTGACTACATCATCCTGACCCTGGGCACCCCGGTCGACAGCAACATGGACCCCGACCTCTCTCAGATCGAGTCCAGCCTCCAGGAGCTTGCCCCCCACCTCGCCAAGGGCCAGACCGTGATCCTGCGCTCCACCGTCAACCCGGGCACCACCGAGTGGGTCCAGGCCAAGCTCGAGGACGAGTTCGGTTTCAAGGTCGGCGAAGACGTCTTTCTTGCCTTCTGCCCGGAACGGATCGCGGAGGGGCGAGCCCTCAAGGAGCTCCACCAGATCCCGCAGATCGTCGGCGGCATCGACTCCGCCAGCACCGACAGGGCCACCGAGCTGTTCCAGCGTCTGGGGGTCGAGTGTCACCAGACCGACGCCCTCAGCGCCGAGCTGGCCAAGCTGTTCACCAACATGTACCGCTACATCAATTTCTCGATCGCCAACGAGTTCATGATCCTGGCCGGGCAGTGGCACCGGGACATCAACCACATCGTCGACCTGGTCAACACCGGGTACCCTCGCGGCGGGTTGGCCAGGCCCGGGCTGACGGCCGGTCCCTGCCTCTTCAAGGATGGGTTCTTCCTGATCAATCAGCTGCCCTTCACGGAGCTGATCTCGACCGCCTGGAAGATCAACGAATCAGTGCCGCTGTTCATGGTCAGCGCGGTCAAGGCCGAGATCGAGCTGCGCAACGCCAACGCCGCCATCCTCGGCGCCGCCTTCAAGGCCGACTCTGACGACGACCGCCAGTCCCTCAGCTACAAGGTGGCCAAGGCCTTGCGACGGGAGCGAGCCGAGGTCCGTATCCACGATCCCTACGTGCCCGGTAAGGAGACAAACCTGGAGGACGTGATCCGGGACGCCGACGTCGTCTTCGTGGCCATAAACCACAAGGCGTACAAGGAGATCGGCCTGGCGCGGCTGCAGAAGATGGTCAAGCCGGGGTGCCTGATCTGCGATATCTGGAACGTCTTCGGCACCGATCACACCATATTTCGCGCCGGCAACCCCGACCCGGCGACGGCGCGCCGGCCCCGAATCGCGATGGGCCCGATCTCTGGCTGAGGCTCAGTCGCCGAGCCTGCTGTCAGTGGTGGTGCCGGTCCACTACGAGCACGAGGTCATCGCCGAGACCCTCGAGCGGCTCGAGACCACCCTTGCCGGCAGCACCGAGATCCTGGTCGTGTACGACCTCGAGGAGGACCCGACCACCGGCGTTGTCCGCGACGGCTCGGCTCGATGGCCTCGCGCCAGGCTGGTGCGCAACGATGTTGGGCGCGGCGTGCTGGGCGCCATCAAGACCGGCCTCAACCAATCCAAGGGCGACCTGGTGCTGGTGTTCATGGCCGACCTCAGTGACGAGCCCGAGGTTATCCCGGCGATGCTGGATCTGGCAGCGAGTGGCTGCGACGTGGTCTGCGGGTCCCGATACATGTCCGGTGGCGACCAGATCGGCGCGCCGCGGCTGAAGGCGTTCCTCTCCTCCACCGCGGGCCGGTCGCTGCACCTGCTGACACGACTGCCGGTGCACGACGCCACCAACTCCTTCCGCCTCTACAGTCGGGACCTGCTGCGCTCGGTGCGGATCGAGAGCACCGGCGGGTTCGAGGTGGGGCTGGAGCTCACCGTCAAGGCCTACCTGCAGCGGCGCCGTCTCGGTGAGGTGCCAACGACCTGGCGCGAGCGCGCCTCCGGCGAGTCGAAGTTCAACTTCCGGAAGTGGCTGCCGAGCTACTTGCGCTGGTATCTCTACCTGCTCGTTCGCGCCCCTTTTGGAATCCGCCTGCGAACCCTCTCCCGGGTGCCGGCGGAGCCGTCGACTGGCGGTTAGCGGCGGCTGACCACCTTTTCCCGGCGAACCCGGTTGACGGCCAGCCGGCCCCCCGCCAGCGCGGTGATGCCGGCAGCCACCATCCAGTTCAGCGGCGGCGCGTGGCGGGGCCGCTCGTGCTTGGCGTAGTACGTCCACATGGCGCGATGAAACTCGACCAGCATCCGCCCGCTCTGTTTCCTGCTCGCCTCTCCCTTCAGGTGCAGCGCGCGCGCTGAGGGAACGTAGCGGCCGGGACGCCCGGCGTCCCAGAGGCGGCGGCAGAGGTCGAGGTCCTCGCCGTACATGAAGAAGGCCTCGTCGAACCCGCCAACGGCCGCGAAGGCGGACGCCCGGACCATCAGGCAGGCGGCGGTGCCTGCCCGAAGCTCCTGCTCTGCGTCGTAGTCGGCGTGGGCGAGGCTGTAGCGATTTAGGCTGGGACGCCCGGGGAGAAGGCGCGGCAGCCGGCTGAAGTAGATCAGGGCACCCAGTGGGTCCGGGTCGTTGCGCAGGCTGGCGTGGTCCGGGAGACCCGATTCCAGGTCGATCCGGGGGCCCACGAAACCCAGCATCGGATTACCGTCAAGCACTGCAGCAAGGCGCGCGATCGAGTCCGGCTCGATGAAGCAGTCGGGGTTCAAGATCAGCAGGAATTCACGCTCAGTCTGCCGGGAGCCCAGGTTCACTCCTTTGCCGAAGCCCAGGTTGCTGCCCGTCTCCACGATCGTGGCCCCGGCGAAGTCCCGCCGGGTCGCTTCGACGCTGCCATCCGTCGAGCCGTTGTCAACGACCACCGTCTCGAGCCCGTGGCGTCCTGGCTGGATTGTCCGCAGGCAACGCAAAAGCACATCGCCGGTGTTGTAGTTGACGATCAAGGCGGCCGTGCGTTCCAGCAGGGATCGCTGCCCGGCCGACGCCCCCGGCGGCGCAGCATCCATCAGGCGGCCGGGATCTCGGCGATGTACTCCTGGAGCGCCTCTTTCCAGGGCCGCAGGGGCGGTTCGCCCAGCGCCGCCCAGCGCTGATTGGCGAGCACGGAGTACTCGGGACGCCTCGCCGGCGTCGGATATTCGGCGGTCCGGATCGGGCGTACTTCGGCGCTGATGCCAGCCAGCTCGACCACCGCCCTGGCCACCTCGAACCAGCTGACCTCGCCGGAATTGCTGAGGTGATAGACGCCCGGCGAACCGACCTCGACCAGGCGCCGGCTGGCGACCGCGAGGTCGCGCGCCCAGGTCGGAGCTCCCTTCTGGTCGTCGACCACGGCAATCGCGCCCTTCTCGCGGGTCACCCTGAGCACGGTTCTGACAAAGTTGGCTCCGGCGGCGCCGTAGACCCAGCTGGTGCGGACGATGTAGGCATCGGCCCCAGACCTGAGCAGCGCCTGCTCTCCGTGCAGCTTGCTCAGGCCGTACGCGTTCACTGGCGAGGTGGGTGCGTCCTCGGGGATGGGTTTGGTTGCGGTCCCGTCGAAGACGTAGTCGGTGGAGAAGTGGACCACCGGCACGACCAGGTCGCGACACACCTCGGCCAGACGACCCACGGCCCGCCCGTTGACCAGCTCCGCGCGATCGGGCTCACTCTCGGCCCGGTCCACCGCGGTATAGGCGGCGGCGTTGAAGACGACCGCGGGGCGCTGCGCTCTGACAACGTCACGCAGCCGCGCCCCGTCGGCGATGTCGACATCTTCGCGGGCGGCTGCAACCACCTCATCCCCCAGTGTGGAGCAGACCCTCACCAGCTCGGTGCCCAGCTGGCCGCCGGCCCCCAGGATCAGCACCTTGATGGTGGGCGAACCGCTCAGGCGCCGGCCTCGGCCGTCTTGTAGTTCTTCTTGTAGAACTCCCAGAACTCGCCCGACTTCAGGGGTCGCCACCACCATTCGTTGTCCTGGTACCAGCGAACCGTCTCGCGGATCCCCGCCTCCACGCTGAAGCGAAGATCCCATCCCAGCCCCCGCAGCTTGGCGTTGTCCAGGCAGTACCTGTAGTCGTGGCCCGCCCGGTCCTGGACCAGCTCCTTGAGCGAGTCCGGCTTGCCCAGCGCCTCCAGCACCAGGTCGGCCACCTCGACGCCGCTGGTCTGCCCACCGGCGCCGACGTTGTAGGTCTCCCCATCGGTGCCCTTGTGCAGCGCGACGTCGATGCCGCGGCAGTGGTCTTCGACGTGGATGTAGTCGCGTACGGCGTCGCCGGAGCCGTAGATCGGCAGCTTGATGTCGTCGATGGCGTTGGTGATGAAGAGCGGGATGATCTTCTCCGGATACTGGTAGGGGCCGTAGTTGTTGGACCCGCGGGTGATCACGACCGGCAGGCCGAAGCTGTCGCGATAGGCCCAGGCCTGCATCTCGCCACCGGCCTTGCTGGCCGAGTACGGACTCCGCGGCCGGAGCGGATCGGACTCCGTGGATGCGCCCTCTGCGACATCGCCATAGACCTCGTCGGTCGACACCTGCAGGAAGCGCTCGTGAGAATGTTTCCGGGCGGCCTCGAGCAGGACCCAGGTGCCATAGACGTCGGTCTGGATGAAGGCCCCGGGCTCCAGCAGAGAGCGGTCGACGTGGGACTCGGCGGCGAAGTTGACGATGCAATCGGCCTCGGCGCTCAGCCGGTCGACCAACGCCGCATCGCAGATATCGCCTTTGACAAATGTGAGCCTGGCCTCGCCCTCGAGGTCCTTGAGGTTGGCCAGGTTGCCCGCATAGGTCAACTTGTCGAGCACCGTCACGCTGTAGTCGGGATGCTCGCGCAGGAAGAGGCGGACGAAATTGCTGCCTATGAACCCCGCCCCCCCGGTAACCAGGAACCTGCGCATCAGGCCAGGTTGGCGCGACGCCTGTCTCGATTCCTCTGCAGCCGGACCATGCAGAGGGTCTGGATGGCGCGGAGACCGTCGGTCCAGGTCAGCTTCTTGCCCTGTTCGCGGGTGCGGGCCTTGTAGTCCACCGGCACCTCGTATATCTGGTAGCCAAGGTTGAGCAGTCCACCTGTGATCTGCGGTTCCAGCTCGAAACCACGCGCCGTCAGCTTCAGCTTGCGGGCCGCCTCGATCCTCATCACCTTGTAGCAGGTCTCCATGTCCGAGATGTAGCAGTTGAAGAGGATGTTGGTGGCCAGGGTCACCATCTTGTTCCCCATCACGAACCAGAAGCTGAACGAGGTGTGGCTGCTGAACGACCGGGTGCCGAAGACCACATCGGCCTCCCCCCTGACAATCGGTTCCAGCAGCCGGCCGTAGTCGTCGGGGTTGTATTCGAGGTCGCAGTCCTGGATCAGGACCACATCGCCGGTGGCCGCCGCCAGCGCGGTGCGCACCGCCGCGCCCTTGCCCTGGTTGCGCTCATGGACCAGGACTTTGATGTCGGGGTGCTCCTCTCCGAGCCGGCGGATGATCTCGACGGTGCCGTCGGTGGAGCCGTCGTCGACGAGGATGATCTCCTTCTCCTGAGGTGTGGCCAGGACGGCGGCCAGGGTCCGCTCCACGGTGGCGGCCTCGTTGTAGGCCGGCATCAGGACGGACAGCCTCATTTGACGGGCGGTGAGGACACGAAGTCGTAGCCCAGGGCGGGGTCGTCGTGGGCCAGCCGGCCCTCCTGGGCCGGGTCATACACCGAGCTCGTCACGTAGAGCAGATGGGTGGTGTCGAGCGCCCTGCAGCCATGGGCGACCATCGGCGGGATCTTCAGGATCTTGGCGCCGTAGATGTCGCCCATGAATACCTCGTTGAGCTGCTTGTGCGTCGGTGAATCCTCCCTCAGGTCAAAGAGGGCCACCTTCAGGTTGCCGATCACGTACCACCAGTCGATCTGGTTGGGGTGGTAGTGCCAGCCCTTGCCCGAGCCCGGGTGCATCAGGCTGTGGCTCAGCTGCCCGAACGATCCTTCGCCGAAGAAGTCGTCAGTGACCCGGATCATCTCGCGAAAGAACCCGCGTTCGTCCGGGTGCGTGACCAGCTCCTTGATCTCGACTCCGGCGATGCGAGTGCTTGAGGTCTCCGTCATCGCCGCGATTCTACCGGGGTCGTTGCTCAGATCACCTCGACCCGGGAATGGTCCCCCAGACTCAGCTTGTAGGCATGCGGGCGCACCGAAGTCCGGGTGACGACGACGTCCTTGCCGATCAGGCTGTCGGCCACCTTTCCCTCGATGTCCAGAATCGAGCTGTTCTCGAGCACAATCGAGTGCTCGATCTCCGACCCCCGGATGTGACACCCGAAATAGATCGAGGTGAAGGGGCCGATGTAGGCATCCTCGATAAGCGCGCCCTTACCGATGATCGCCGGGCCGCGGATGAGTGATCGCTTGACCACCGCCCCCTCCTCGATGACCACTGTGCCGATCAGCTTGGACTCCGAGTCCACGTCGCCGCTGTTGCTCGCCCGCGCGCCCTCGAGAACGATGCGGTTGGCCTCGAGCATGTCTTCCAGCTTGCCGGTGTCCTTCCACCATCCGGTGACCAGGTGCGGGAGCACTTCGCGGCCCTGGTCGATCAGCCATTGGATGGCGTCGGTGATCTCGAGCTCGCCGCGTGCCGACGGGTTGATCGCGTTAACCGCCTCAAAGATGTGCTTGGTGAAGAGGTAGACGCCGACCAGGGCCAGGTCGGACCGCGGGCTCTCGGGCTTCTCTTCGAGGGTTTGGACCCGGCCGTCATCGGTCAGCACGGCGACCCCGAAGCGCTGTGGGTCAGGCACGGAGGTCAGCAGGATCATCGCCTCCGGCTTGCGCTCGGCGAACTCCTGGACCAGGGGCTTGATGCCCCCGGGGAGCAGGTTGTCGCCCAGGTACATCACAAACGGCTCGCCGGCGACGAAGTCCTCGGCGATCTTGACGGCGTGGGCCAGTCCCAGGGGCGCCTCCTGGGGGATGTAGGTCAGCTTCAGGCCCCAGGCGGAGCCATCGCCGCACGCCGCCTCGATCTCGGCGGCGGTGTCCCCCACTATCACGCCGACATCGCGGATGCCGGCCTCGGCGAGGTTCTCCATGACGTAGAAGAGAATCGGCTTGTTGGCCACCGGCACCAGCTGCTTGGCGCTGGTGTGTGTGATCGGGCGCAGCCGGGTGCCCTTGCCGCCGCTGAGGACCAGCCCCTTCATGCGCCCATACTAACCAGCCGCCTAGTTCCGGACTCGTAGGCTCCGGCGCAGCCTGAGCATGTCGCGCACCGTCCGGAGGATGACCTTGGGGGTCGCGCCCTTGGGCTTGCCAACCGTCCGTGGGTAGTGGTGGACGCCGATTTCGACGACGCGAAAACCCTGGTGATGCGCCCGCAGCAGGAACTCGGCGCTGAAGAAGGCGCCCCCGGAGGAGGGCTCGACCACCTCGACCACCTCTCTTCGCACCAGCTTGAAGGCGCAATCGACGTCGTGGACGCGGAGGCTGAAAAGCACGCGGATCACGTGGTTGTACGTCCACGCGATGAAGAGCCGGTGCCATGGATCGGCGCGCTTGATCCGGTACCCAGCCACCACGTCGGCTCCAGCGAGAACCGGCCAGGCGAGGCTCAGCTCATCGAGGTCGAACTGGTTGTCTCCGTCGGTGTAAAAAGCCACGTCGCCCCGACAGGCCTTGAAGCCGGAGCGCAGGGCCTCGCCGTAGCCCAGGTTCTGCGGATGCCGCACGTATCGAACCTCGGGATGCTGCGCCTCAAGGGCCCTGGCCTCGGCTTCGGTGCCGTCCCGGCTGCCGTCGTCGACGATGACAATGTCGAAGTCGGGCACGAAGCCGGGCAGGACCTTCAGCGCCTTCCCCACCAGTGGGGCCAGGTTCCCCTCCTCGTTGTAGGCGGGAAAGAAGAACGTCATCGACGTGGGCAGGCCTTTGGGGGCCGGAGCCTGAGCGGGGACCGCCTCGGCGGAAAGGTCGGCCTGGGCTATGTCCATCTCCAGCCGGGAGGTCGCCGATCAGTACGCATTCCGATGGGCGAAGACGCGGAGGAAGGTCGCCACCAGGATCTTCAAATCGAAGGCCAAGCTCCAGTTGTCGACGTAATAGGTGTCGTAAATCGTCCGCTGCTCGATCGAGGTGTCCTGCCGGAGATCGTTGAGCTGCGCCCAACCGGTGATCCCCGGCCGGACCTCGTGGCGGGCGGCGTATCCCTCGACCTCCTGCTCGAAGAGGGCGACGAAGTGCGGCCGCTCCGGGCGGGGACCGACCAGGCTCATCTCGCCGCGCAGAACGTTGAGGATCTGGGGCACCTCGTCGAAGCTGGTGCGCCTCAGGAAACGCCCCACCCTGGTGATGCGGGTGTCCTCCCGACTGGTGAAGACCGGTCCGGTCTCGGCCTCGGCGTCCGGGATCATGGAACGGAACTTGTAGGCAGTGAAACTGCGCCCACCCTTACCCACCCGCTCCTGGCGGTAGATCACGGGGCCGGGAGAGTCGACCCTTATCGCGATCGCGACGATCGCCATCAGGGGCAACCCCGGGATCAGGAGCAGGATGCCCACGCCCAGGTCGAAGAGCCGCTTGACCAGCAGGTTGGTCCCCACCAGGCGGGAGCGCCGGACGCCGATGAGTGGGATGCCGTCGATGTCGTCGGCGACCACCCCACCGGACATCACGTCGAGCAGGCTGGGCAGGATCTTGATCTCGGCCCTGGTATCCGCGATCACATCGATGAGCTGCAGCGTCTGCCGGTGGTCGGCCGGAGGCAGGGCCATGAAGACCTCGTCGACCGACTGATGCATCACGACGTGGGCAAGGTCGCTCCGCGCCCCCAGCACCGGTACCCGGTGGTATTCATCGCCGCGAGTCAGGTGGTCGTCGATGACGCCGACCAGCTGGTAGCCGTATTCAGGGAACATCTCGAGGCGGTGGATCAGGGCATCGGCGCCCGCGCCCGAGCCCACCACCAGGGCGCGTGTGGTGCCCAGTCCCCGGCGGCGCAGACCGCTGAGGACGACCCGCATGCCCAGCCGGAAGGCGACCGTCAGCAGCACCGTCACCGCCGCCACGTAGATGACCATCAGTCGCGAGTAGGAGAACGAGCGGTACAGCGACATCGCCGCCAGCACCAGGATCGTTCCCACGAAGACTCCCCCGATGAGGCCGTAGACCTCGTCGATGAAGGCGCGGCCGCGGGTCTGCGCATAGCCGCGGTTGACCGCCAGCGCCAGCAGCATCACGACAACCAGGACCGGGACTGCCTGCAGGTAGCGTCCGAAATCCGGAGACTCGACGCCGGGCACGGGGATCGGATCCCGGTGGCTCAGATAGCGATACCAGTACGCCACCAGCAGCGCCGCGACCACAGAGAGCGCGTCGCCGGCCACCAGGCCAAGGCTGAACCAGGGCTGGATCGAGTGGGCGCGGACATGCCGCCGCGCCAGGGTGCCCTTCAGCGCCTCGTCAGCGATCGCGACGCCTCCTTTGCCAGCGCCAGCTCCTCAGGCGTGAAGGCGTGGGTGCCGAACAGTCCGAGGACGTAAACCACCACGCCGGCGACCAGCGCCGCCGCGTATCCAAGCAGGTGGGGACCAAGCGCGATCACCGCTCCGACCATCACCGCCGCGCTCAGCGCGCCGGCGGGCAGGATTCCCTTGAGGCTGGAGAGCACGGGCAGGGCGAACAGGTGCTTTCGCAACAGGTACCAGCCGCCGGCGAAGAGCCCCACCTCGGTGAGCACGGTGGCCCATGCGGCGCCCATATACCCGCCGTAGACGGGGCTCGGCAGTGGAATCAGGATCAAGTTCAGGACCACGTTCACGACCAGGCTCATCAGGGCCAGGCGAGTTGAGTCGCTCTGGCGACCCATGGCGTTCAGAGTGTAGATGAACACGTTGTTGACGAAAAGAAAGACAACGCCCAGCGCCAGCACCTGCAGCACCGGGATCGCCTTCTCGAAGGCCGGGATGGTGTAGCGGATGATCGGCGGCGCGAGGACAACCATGCCCACCGCCACCGGGGTCCCCACCGCGGCCAGCATCTTGTAGACCTTGACGACGGCCCCGCCGAGCCGGTCGATGTTCTCGTGAGCCAGCTGCGACAGGGCCGGGAACACCGGGTCCATCAAGGTCTGCGGAACGAACACCACAGCCTCGAGGTACTTGTAGGCGGCGCTGTAGATGCCAACCGCTACGAAGGTGGTGAAGACGTTCAGGATGGGCACGTCGATCTTGAAGTAGAGGGTGCTGATGATGAAGGTCAGGCCGAACGGGAGGCTCTCCCGGGCCAGCATCGAGAGGCGGGCCATCTGCAGGTCGAAGGCAAAGCGGTGCCCGAAGCGGAGCACGATCACCACCACGGAGTAGATCACCGTGAAGGTGTAGGAGGCGGCGTAGGCCCATAGGAAGAACCACCAGGGCAGACGCAGAACGGCCACCACCGTTGCCGCCGCCAGCAACACCAGGGACTCGCCGAGGATCGCGATGCCCTCGTATCGAAGCTGGCCCATCGCATAGAAGGTGGCTCGCAGCTGGTTGCTGAAGCTGGTGGCGATCAGAAGCGCGAAGGTGGGCACCACAAAAGGCACCAGTGACGGCAGCCCCAGCGCCACCGCGCCAAAGAGGATGCCGAGAACAGGAATGCTGAGAGTCAGCTTGAGGCTCAGGATGCTGTTCAGGTACGGGCTCAGCCGGGTCCGGTCCTTGGCCACCTCGCGAGTGAAGAGCGGCCTCAGGCCGAGGTCGAGGGCGATGCTGACCAACGCCGCATAGACAACCAGCGAAGTGAAGCGGCCGTAGTTGGCCTCGCGCATGCTGCGGATGACGATGAGGACGACCGCGAAGACGAAGACCTTGGACAGTAGCCGCGCCGCCACAACCATGGCGGTGTTGCGCGCGGTCCGGGCCGCCAGGCTCATCCTTGCTGGCGGATGAGGGCGGCCTGGGTACCGACCAGGGCCAGGGTCAGGAACGAGAGGTCGTTTTTGAAGAACGGGACATCCAGCAGGCCGTGGACCACGATGGTCACCCCGGCCGCGGCCAGCCCGATGAAGTACACCCTCTGGGGGGTGTCAGGACGGACGCGGGACCAGCCCTGGCGTGCGAACTCGACCGCCAGCCAGAGGAAGGCAGCCAGGCCCAGCAACCCGGTCTCGGTCCAGAAGTTGAGCAGGATATTGTGGGGGTAGATCAGGTTCTCGCTGTAGCCGCTGAATTCCTTGTATGGAAGGATGTCGTGCTTGAAGCCGGAGAGCCCGGTGCCGAACAGGATGTGGCGCAAGTTGCCCTGCATCTGAAGGGTCGCCTTCCAGAGGTGCTGCCTCAGGACCAGGCTGTTGGATGGGTCGGTGGGGTTGAACTCGTGCTCTATGCGCCTGCGAATCGAAGGCACGGCGGCGGCAGCCACCAGCGCGACAGCGATCCCGGCCACCAGCAGCAGGCGGCGCCGGTGCTGCCAGACGAGGACGGCGGCGGCGGCCAGCAGGCCGAGCCAGGCTCCGCGGGAAAAGCTGAGAACGAAGGCCGGGATCGAGAAAACGGAGAAAAAGCCGGCGCGCCAGCGCTCCTCACGGTTGCCGAAGAGGAGCATAGAAAGGGCGATCGCGAGCAGGGGGCCCAGGAACAGCCCGGTGGCGTTGGGGGTGTTGTAAAGGACTACGACAGGGTTGTCGACGAGGTTGGGCCGGTGAATGCCGAGTGCGTAGACAAAACCGGCAATCTGGTAGACCGAGACCAGGATTCCTGAGGTGAAGAACGCCCCGATCAGCTTTTCCACGTCGCGTGGGCCCCGAAGGACATCCCAGAGGACCATCGCAACCAGCGCCGGCTCGACGAAATACGCCTTCCATATGCCTGCCGCCGCCCGCTTGTCGGGGGCAACCACGACCGAGATCGTGGCCGCCACCAGGAGCAGGACGAGGGGCCAGAAATGGGGCATCTGCCGGGGGTCGGGGAACCGCTCCTTGCGCACCAGCTTCTCGACCACGTAGGCGCCGAGCACACACAGCAGGGCCAGCTCCAGCGCGGTGAAGGGAAAACCGAAAAGCTGGCCACGAACCACATAGGCGAAGCTCAGCACCGCCGCGAGGCGGGCGAACGAGCGGGTCGCGAGCACGACCGAATAGTAGTGCCTATATAGACTCTGGCCAGACATGAGCTCCGCCGCCGCGCCAGCGCGCGTCTTCAGCGGCATGCAGCCGACCGGCCGCATGCACATCGGCCACTACTTCGGCGCCCTCCAGAACTACGTGCGGATGCAGGACGCCTACGAAGCCATCTACTGCGTGGTTGACCTGCATGCCCTGACCACCTTCGAGAACCCCGACGAGCTGTGGCCCAACGTCACGGCCATGGTGGCCGACTGGATCGCGGCCGGCGTCGACCCTGAGAAGGCGACCATCTTCGTCCAGTCGCAGGTCCCCGAGGTGACCGAGCTGCACTGGATCCTGTCGGCGACCACTCCCATCAGCTGGCTGGAGCGGGTGCCCTCGTTCAAAGAGAAGAGCGAGCAGCACCCCGACAACATCAACTACGCGCTCCTTGGCTACCCTGTGCTCCAGGCCGCCGACATCCTCCTCTACAACGCCACCAAGGTCCCTGTGGGCGAGGACCAGCTGGCCCACCTCGAGCTCAGCCGCGAGATCGCTCGCCGCTTCAACCACCGGTGGGGCAAAACCTTCGAGGAGCCGACCGCGGAGCTGACCTCGACCCCCAGGATCATGGGGCTCGACGGGACCAACAAGATGAGCAAGAGCCGGGACAACTACATCCCCATGACCGGGGACCCCGACGAGATCCGCAGGCTCGTGGGCGGCGCCATCACCGATGTGACCCGCGCCTACCGCCGCGACCCCGGCCACCCCGAGTCATGCAACGTCTGCCAGCTGCACAAGGTCTTCAGCCCGGGAGACTACGAGCAGATCTGGGAGGGCGAGCGCACCGCGACCACCGGCTGCGTCGACACCAAGAAGCTGCTGGCCGATCGGATCATCGATTACTTCGCGCCGATGCGGCAGCGCCGCCTGGAGATCGACGCTCGCGAGGGCTACGTCGAGGAGGTGCTGGCGGCGGGCGCCGAGAAGGCGCGGGGGATCGCCGTCGAGACGCTGGCCCGGGTCAAGGCCAGGGTCGGGCTCCGCTAGCCAGGGGAGCGGCGCCGGCACTTACTCCTTCTCGGTCACGCGGTATTCGAGGTAGAAGCCCAACATCAACCTCGTCTGCGACTCCAGCGCCGGGATGACACTGAAGACCAGGCCGTAGATCGGGTACAGGAAGATCTCCACGTAGGACTTGAGCCGTCGCGGCAGCGACCAATCCGACGGCCGTGGCGGAACCAGCTGCTCGTCGACGGCGATCAAGAAGGCGACGTTGACCAGCGTGAAGGTGAGGATCCCGGCGATCACGTAACCGAGGTAGTCGGACATCTTGGTGAGCGAGTAGTCGGTCGCGCCGATGAAGTGGATCCCGGTCCAGGTGGTCACCGCCGCCAGCTGGCCGGGGATGCTGGCCCCGAAGAAGAGCAGGATCGGCATCGCCACCCACATCAGATGGTTGAAGACCAGCAGCATGAACTTGTAGACCCGCAGCCACAGCGGGATCTCGCGGTGGGTGAGCATGTTCAGGAATACGAAGGGCACATCACTGACGCCCCACGCCCAGCGCTTGATCTGGTTGTACTGGCTGACGTGGGTGGTGCCCCAGCTGCGCGCTCGCGGGCAGTCGCCGTAGAACGGAAGCGCGACGCCGTGGACCCGCAGCCGCTCCCCGTAGCGGAAGAAGGCGCGCCAGTAGAACCGTGAGTCCTCCTGGATCACGTGGGGGTCCCAGTAGCCGACGTCGCGGACAAGCTGCATCGACATCGAGTAGCTGGCGAAGGTGACCAGCCGCTGGGGGCGGGTGTGCAGGAACATCTGCCACTGGGTGGAGGAGCTGGCCAGGACGTGGACCGCGGCAGGCACGCGCCAGAGGTTGTTGTGGAACATCGGCACCGGCTGGTAGATCGCGAAGTCGCGCGCGCGATCCTGGGCGTACATCCAGGTCACCCGAGCCATCCACTCGCGATGGACCCGGAAGTCGGAGTCGAGGTCGGTGACGATGACCCGGCGCGGATCTAGCCCCACCTCGTCGAGGTGCTCGTGTAGAACCGGCCCGCCGTAGGCCATCGCCGCCGACTTGCCCACCACGATCCCTGGGACCAGCGGGTCGAAGATGTGCCAGAAGTGAGCGAACCGTCCGGCGAACTCCTCCTGCAGCCGCCTCACGTTCTCGATGCCGCCGATGTCGGTGGTGCGCGTGATGATCGCGACGATCTTGCGATCGGCAGGATAAGAGGCGTCGTCCCACGCGGCAACGGTGGCCTGGAGCACTTCGTACTTCTCGGTGTACGTCGGGATCAGTGCCGCATGGTAGATGTCGCGGGGGTCGTA
>Ga0210400_10000862_pt1 | contig 31602 bp, 27 predicted proteins | sample IncBWH26MmetaG_FD_155456 | JGI IMG/M metagenome (GOLD analysis project Ga0210400, IMG submission 155456) | Forest soil microbial communities from Barre Woods Harvard Forest LTER site, Petersham, Massachusetts, United States - Inc-BW-H-26-M | ecosystem: Environmental > Terrestrial > Soil >... | reverse complement strand
TAACACCGAACCATTTGATAATACGCTCACCAATTCCCGGCGCATCAATATGCATGATGTATAAACCGCTGGCAACCGTTACGTTCTTATCGTTTTTCAAATCCCACGTAATGTATGTTTGATCATTATCTTTTTCAAGCGTGCGAACCAAAGTACCCGCAAGTGTGTATATGCGAATCTTACATTTTACAGGAAGGTTAATGATTTTAATGACATTATCAATCCTTGTTTTTTCATACGCGCTATGGCCATAATAAGGGTTAGGCACCACATTGATTTTTGCAAGCGCATCTTTTGCAACGTTGGAATTGTATGTTTTAGGAGCCAGGTCATTTGTATTAAACGTATACATAGGGAAGTTACCATTGGCAGGAAGGTTCACAACATCCGAAGGAATGTTTGCAATGGCATCACTGTTAATCGGCGTATTTGTATATGTTAAGTTAAGCACCGAAGAAGAGGCTCCTGTTTTGCTGGTATTTGCAGGAGAAGTAAGAGAAGATAATCCGTAACGATAAGGTTTTGTTACACGAATTTTTATTTTTACATCTCCGGGTATATCCGTTGGTTTGTTTAAAGATGTTTTAGGAATAGGAATATTTACCCACATTATGTCTTTAAATAACTCCGCCAGTAAACTGAATTTAGAAGCTTTTAAACCGCCCATTGCATTAAAATCATAAGGCCATGAGTTAAGGCCTTTCAGCATTTTAAAAGCACTTAATCCGGCATCATACCTTCTTACATCACAAGGGATTATTTCGCCGCCCAATGTATCATTACCATCACCATTATGACCTAATACATAGATATAGTGCATGCCTCCGTTTACAACATTACCCGAATTGTCCAGTATGGTTTTAGTTGGATTCCACATCATATCATTTCCATGATTGATTATTGAATCCGCTGAGTTTTCTCCGAAAATAATATTCAAGCGTTCACCTGTTTCAAGGTTAATCGCATATCCGGGGAACCAACTCATACTGCTGTCAGAAACGGGATCAGTTCCGGGAGCAACTGAATTTCCATTTTTATCCACAGATAAATGGTGGCGCAATTGCCATTTACGCGGCAGGCCGGAATGTGGGTTTGTAGCACCACTCATATCTATAACCGGGCAATGTGTCCATTTTGATTGATCGCTTGTAAATACGATATCCACACTACTCAATAAACGTGTATCACAATAGTTGTCGGGATTTGTCTGAGCAGAGAAAGCAAAATTTGAATATCCCGGTGTCCAATCATTTGGTCCCATTTTAACAAACCTGAAAGGCGCCCAAGTGCCATTAACAACTCTAGCCCAAGTACCTGATGCATCAGCAAAGAAAGATTTTGCTAAACCTGATCCATATTTTCCGGATATATCTCCGGCTGAACCACCTGAAAGTATCCAATTCTGAGTGGTGCTTCCTTCAACATTCTGCAAGCCACCTTGTCCTAACCAAGGATTTCCGGCATCTGAATAATTAATGGAAGATTCCAAGAGATCAGTAGGAAGGGTTGCGCCTGCCTGAACCTTAGAAGTAAGTGATAAAACTTTAGCTGTCATTTGCGGATCGGCTACTTGTTTTATCGTAACTGAAAAACCTAAAGGTTCATTGCTGTTGCCGGTTATAATTTTTTCCTGACCCACGCTAATAGCTTCATCAGATAGCCATGTTTTTGTTACATTGTTTCCATTAGCATCAGTATAAGTTCCTGTCATATACCATCTCATGGCTCCGCTGGCTTTAACTTTTCCGGTATCTAAAGTAGAGGTTGCAGGTGCGGGGGGATTGCCAAAATACTGCCATAAACTATCGGGTCCTACTTTTACTTTTGTGGCGGCAATAAATTTAACGGTAAAATCTCCTTTTACAACACGTAATGGGTCTGTAACTTTTACTCCGATCGGACCACGGTTACCTACATAAGTTATTTTTTGTACACGGTTATTGTTAGCGGGATTTAAAATATCGCTAATTGACTGGTCTGTTAAATCCAGAGCAAATCCACCATTACCTTGTCCCTCTATACGGGTAATCATTGGCCCGATTCCGTAACTTGAATTCATTACACTTCCGTAAGCTTCCGGAGTAGGGTCATGGGGGATACCTGTATATACTTTAATGTTTTTGCGACCTCCAAGGAACGGTTTTTTTTGTCCGTTATAGTCTCCGGAACTGGGGTCAGTAAACACAATGTGACCACCGCCGGCAGTATCATAAGCCGCAGTAGGAGCCACATTGGGAACATAAGTAAGGTAATTATTATAAGCGTAAGAAATTGCCATATAATAGTAATTTTTAAAGTTTACCATCCTTTGATCTCCGGAAGCGAATTTATCCTGACTGCTTACAAATGAATTTTGTATACCCGCATCATTACCTGAAACCATTAATTGCGGTACAGTTCCTAATACAGGGTCTCCCGTATAATTAATTAATTGTTTCACGCCGTCCTTAATATCACATTGAAATACAATACGGGCTTTGTCTGCATTATATAAATCGCTCGGGCTAACGGTTTCATCTTTTAATTGGTAAACTATATATCCCTGAAAACGGTATAATTGATCGGGATTTGTAACCGTGCCAACCGGTTGAATGGTAGGATCGGCTTCCTGATACCTTTTTGCCTCGTAGTTATTACTTACATAAGGATTATTACTGATAGTAAATAATAATTGGTTGCTGATTTCCTGTATAGTTAAATCAGGTGCATCTGGACCATCCAATACTTTAAAGCAATTATCAAAAAGCGCCTGCGCTTTATCGTCAGCCGTTTGCAATAACGGAATCGGAGCTTCATTATCGGCAGAATTAGATCGTGCAAAAGGAATTCCGTAAGTTACATAATTAACGGCGCCCGGTTTAAGTGTAAACTTACCGCAGGACTGTAAGAAACGCATATCGTTTTTCACTACGCCGGCTTGCTTTTGCGTCCAACCTTTTGTACCATAAGGTCCATTATTAGGAGTTTGCACAGGACCACCAGGATGATATCCTAATCCCCAACCGTTAGGGTCAGTAATTCCCGGAAATAAAAAACTGCAATGCTGATTAGTTTGAGTTAATCCGCTTTGACCATAAGTCATCCAAGTACCATTTCTCCATTTTCCATCCATGAAATTATAATACTGTTGTGGTGAGTTAGAGGTTGGGTTACCGGTTTGTGCATCACCTGTGTTGGTATAGTACGTAAAACGACTCATAATAATTTGCTCGGGCAATTGAGTATCCGGAATTTTTACCGTGTAATCCGGTTTTCCGGTTGCAGGATTTATGTACCAAGAACAGTCAATGCAACTATCTCTATCGTTATCAATACCATCTCCCAAATCCGCATAGGGCCCCTGAAAAAAGTCGCAACCAATGGCAGGTAATTTATCGTGGTAACCTGTTAAGCCGTTTGCATCTTCGTCGTAATTATCTCCGTTATACTGATAACCTAAACCACGTTTAACGTCGCAACCGATATAATCATCCAAATAGTTTCCTAAATCGCAATCATCCCAAACAGTAAAGTAGGTACTGTCTAATTTATCCGAACTCCAATTAATAACTTCATAGTTATAAAAAGTCATTGAGTTCAACTCATCTCCCGTTGAAAATTCAAAAGCCTGCGCGCGAATTTCAACACCAATAGAAACACCCCCGGTTTCGCCGTGTTTTGATCCTTTATCATTAAATACCCAAAAAATAGTTTGGTCGCCAAATAATTTACGAACACACTCACCCCTCTTAACGTGTGCACCGGATACATTATAATTAGGATAATCTCCGTCTGCAAAATTATAATAACCATCGCCGTTATTATCAAAATATGGTGCGAGGTAATTAATAGTCAACGGAGCTCCGGCTACGTTTATTAATGTTGAGTTATCAGAAATTGTTGACCAGATTCCGTAATCATAATTACCCGGATAATCCTTTATCCAACTGGCCGTATTTGGACTCGCAGCACCATATTGCTTCCAATAAGAATAAAAATTATCTACATCGGTCCTGTTAAAGATATAGTGCCTGTCATACTGCGTGCAAACAGTAGGGTCTACGTTTACATTAGACGGGTTTAATGGCCCCGGCCAAAAGTCAACACCGTTTTGACGATATGTCATCGCAGAAATACGTAAGCTTCCGTTATGATATCCGCCAAACCATAGAGAACCGGCAAATTGTGCCATGGAGTTACTTCCTTTAGGAATCTCGTATTTTGCATTTGTCAAATCCCACCACATATCACCATCGGTAAGGATACGCGTGCGCACATCATTAATTTTTAACTCGGTTTGCGTTTTACCTGCAATACAACCGGTAAGCACTTGTCCGTCGTGGCCGTCGCGGTGACCTTGCCCTAATTCGTCAGGTACGTTTGCGTTTTCACGGGCTTGTGTACCAACACAAATGCCCAGAGAGAACATCATCAGGATTGATTTATACATCGTTGCTTTCATGAGGATTCTTTTTAATTTTTTATTTTGTCACATGGTATATCCATGCTGCATTTCTTGTTTTTAATGTACTGATTGCATGTGTATTTTATCGCTTAATCTTTTTAAGAATTAAAAATCAAATTGTAACCCGATGCGGAACTGGCGTGGCAAACTATAATAACGGCCATCGTTTAGTTTTGCATTATACTGATCCTGAAAAGCTGAAGCGTAAGCAGCACCCTGAGTGTATTTTTGGTTTATCTCGTTTATACCGAAATTTGAAGCGAGATATCCGTCATCGGTTGGGCTACCGGTGTAGTTGTGTACATTGATAACGTTTTTAGTATTAAACAGGTTCAGAATCTGGAAATAAACGTTCAGATTGGTAGTACGCTTGCTTTCTTCTTTTCCAAAACTAAGTGTGAAGTTTTTATCAACGCGCAAATCGGTACGGAACTGCCATGGGAAACGAGAACCGTTAAGGTCTCCGTAAATAAACTGAGATATGTTTTGTCCGAATTCTTCATCCGGTGCAGGCGGATATCTGCGGGTGTAAGGAGTACCTGAACCTAAACGGCTTACAAAGTTAAATCCTACATCTTCCAGCCAGCGCCATGTTTTTCCGCCTTCTTTGAAAGTTGTTTGCGGGCCGCGGTAATCTTTACCTGCACCGAAACGATAATCAAAATTAGCTGTTAAAGTATGGCGTTGGTCAAAATCAAGAGGCGTAATTACGCGTAAGTTTGGTTGGCTTGTGCTGGCAAGATTATATCCGCCGTTTGCATTAGAGCCGGATCCTTCAGCAAACTGCATGGTGTAGTTAGCAGAAAACTGCACACCGCCCGTGCGGCGTAATTGAAACTCGGCTGAGAAACCTTTTACAGTAGAGAAGTCGATATTTCCGTATGTTAAGTAAGACAACGGATAAGCCTGGTTAACGCGGGTAATTTGTTGCAGGTTACGCATCTCACGATAGAAAGCTGTAATCTTTAAAGCCGCGTTTTTCTTTTCATTTAATATCTGGCTGAAACCTAATTCATAATCAATAACCCGCTCAGGCTTTAAATTCGGGTTAGCTAAAACACCTCCCTGATTGGCCGACATGAAGTACCAGTCTTTTGGATTCATACGGTTGTAAGCAGAGGAAGGGCGTTGCGTTAAAATGTCGTAGTGAGCAAAGAAGTTGGCTACATCTGAAATAGGGAAAGAAAAAGCCACGCGGGGCATTACGTTTATTTGCGGTTTGTACTGAGTAAAGGCCGCATTTTCATACGGTTTTTTATCAGACGGGTTAACTAACCAGGGTTGTGCCTGCCCGTTACTTGCTTCTGCAATAATTTTTGGATCAGAGACAGCATTACCGGACGCATCATACCAATTGTCTCCGTCACGATAACCTACCAGACTCTTTGTAGACGAATTATTATCTGCTACATAAACTACGGCAGTGCTTGGTATACTTGACGGAACCTGCGAAGCATATTGGCTTGTTAAATCAGATACGTGATAAGCTTCTTTCAAAAGGTATTTGTCTTTCAGAACCATCTGATTGGCATCATAACGGTCAATACGTAAACCAATGTTAAATTTAATGTCTTTAAAATCGAATTTATCCTGGATATAACCCGCCATGTAAACAGGCCTGAACGCACCCTGTAATCTATCATGTATAGTATCATTAAATTTATCCATGTGAAATTTATTCAGGAAATCGTTGAAGGCAACTTTACCTGAACCTGCCAAACGCTTACCGGTATAATCATATCCGTAAGCATCTACTAAAGCCACGCCGCCGTTTAATAATTCATCAGGAGAAAACATTCCCATGTTAAATTTGCTCGGGTCATATTGATCAATGTTAATATAGGCTGTTGACATTCCATTGTGAATACCCATAATCTGGTCGTACACATTTTTAGAGAACACAGATTGTTGAGAAGTGTCATATTTAACCGGGTAGCCGATTACTCCGTTTGCGGTACCGGCGTTGTAAGCAACACCCCCCGTACTTGTATAGTATACACCTGTTCCTCCAAATGTGCCGGGTGCATGGTAATTAGATGCTGCACTTGTGCTATCTGTTAATAATCCGGTATTGTGCTGATTGGCCAACTGGCGCATAGTTCCCCACAAACTACGTGTTTGTACATTATAACCACGCTCATTACGTTGGTCAAACTCAACCCCGATCATAATCGAGTGATTTTTTATATCCGCCGAAAAGTTTGAAGTAATACGGAAAATACTTTGTTCAGTTTTAGTATATCCACCGTAAGCACGACCGGTATTGTACCATAAAGAATGCACGCTTTGCGGAACATCACCGTTACGTAAACCGTTGTTCTGATAAATTTGTGAATAATTGGATACGTGAACTCCGTTAGCTGCGTAACTGTTCATTAACTGAGTGGTATAATTAGCCGTTAAAGGGTTTGTTGTGCCCGGAGAAAACGTAATTGAAGTGTCATAATCTCCCAAATAGGTATAAACGTTATTGTAAACCGTATCTCCAACTTTTACAGTATTATTGAAAGCATAATGCGGAGCGCGATACTCGTTAAACTTACCAACGTATCCGTAATCAAAATAATTGTTTTTAAATTGTTCATCCTGTACGGTATTTGTATACCTCTGATAACCTGCCTGTACCGTAAAGAAAGCACGTTTAAATAACGATTGCGATTTTTCCTGTTCAGAAGAGCTTGAAGAACCGAATTTTTGGGTTAAACGAATATAACCACGCATCGTATTATCAATCGTTTGCGGATTGTGCTGGCTGTTTAATAAAGCATACTCGTAAACAAAACTGTGGTAGTTATTGTAATCCCAAGAACCGCCAAGAGTAATATTTAAATTAGGTGTTGGCGCAAAATCAATTTTCGGGCTTAAGCGGATTGCTTTAGAAGCCACATTAGGCCTCACCGCAGAAGTATACATATCGCTATTATTTAAATAACCTGAAGCAAGGTAATAAGTACCACTTAATGGGTTATATTGCAGAGGACTTGCTTCTAATTTTGAAAGTTTATCTTTATTTACCTGTTTAATACCATTTGCCCAAGGAGAAGGGTCTTTTTGGTAAACAACCTCACCTCCTAAGAAAAAGCCAAGTATCGGACGCTCGTTTTTGCCTGCCGAATCCTTTTTGTTTAATATAGGGCCGCCAACACTGAATCCTAAAAAGTTGTATCCGTATTTATCGGTAAGCTGCGAAGAAACAGCCTCAATACCACCAAAGAATTTGGGTTGAGGACCACGTGTAGTTACAGAAATTACACCACCTGTTACGTCGCCGTATTGTGCAGGTAAACCACCTAATACAACGCTGATTTGATCAACCGCCTGCTGAGGAATGTTTTGTGTTCCAATGGCACGCTCACCATCAATAAACACGTTTGTTGAAGAAGAACGGCTACCACGCACGTTAATCGCTGATCCGTTATCCTGTTGGTAAACCCCTGCTTGCGTAGATACCACTGCGTTCAAACTTTTATTTGCCATTTGTTGGAATTGCTCACGAGTTGTAGTTCCTCCGGTTTTTGTATCAGGGTCAATTAACGGAACCTTATATTCGGTTACCGGAATTTCATTCAGATCAACTCCTTCGTTTGCAAGTACCGGAGTTAAATAAGTTGTTTTATCATTGGTAACAAGTACGTCATTAAATTGTTGTGCCTGGTACCCGATGTACACAACCTTAACGGTGTATTTACCCGATGCAAGTGGCTTAATAATAATATTTCCGTCAAAGTCAGCTGTACCCGCAGCCACCTGAACTTTCCCGTTCATTACTACGGCATTAGCGAATGGAATTGCTTCTTTGGTTTTCTTATCGGTTACGGTAACCTTAAGTGTACCCTGGTTATTTTGAGCAATTGCAGCAAAGCTGAAAGCAATAAATGCAGCGATAAAAAGATAAATTTTACGTACCATATTTTGTGTTTTTTGTAGTAATCTGAGTTAATTCAAGTCGGCTAAAATAGTATCCTGTTAAAAATTCACAAAATTTTTTTTCGTTTATTTTTAGTAGACTGATTTTCAGGCTACATGCGGGGCTTCATTTAACCCTTTTTTAAGGTATTTTAACTAAGCCTATACAATATTACAATAAAGACATGAAATGTATTGTGCCGTTTGATAAGTGGCGGGATATTTTTGATAAGTGGTCGGTTTTGGGAACTTAGGTAGGGTACTTTGTATTATTCTTACGATCGCGGCGGCGGTTTTTCTTCATTCGCTTTTGCACATCCTTGGTTTGAATACGCTTATGGTGCGCCCTTATGGCTTTCTCTTCGGCCCTTTTTCGCTTACGTTCTTCACGTGCGGCACGCCTGTCTTCCTTACGTTGTTTGCGTTTGGATTTCATGCTCGTGCCTCCTGCCTTGCTGTCTCCGCCCCCGCCTTCTTGTTGCGCAACGGCACAATTAGCCGAAAGAAGAAAAACAAAGAGTATTATGCCTGATAAAAACCGGTACATTTTTATTGTTTTTTGTATTTAATCACTTCTACGCCAAATTTTTTTAGAAAATCAGCCCCTTCTTCGTTAGGCAAGCCTTTCATTTCGGCATAGGAATTAAGAAAAATAACTTTTTTTATTCCTACCGTATAAATAACTCTTGCGCAGGCAATGCACGGGGCCAGCGTTATATAAAGCGCCGAACCCTGCATGGAAACATTATTTTTTGTGGCGTATAAGATGGCATTCTGCTCAGCGTGTAATGCAAGAGAACAACTGTTTTTGCTATCACGGGGACAACCCACTCCGGGCCACTCTGTATCGCAGTTATGAGTGCCGGCCGGCGGACCATTATAACCTACTGAAATAATTCGTGTGTCTTTTGCAAGAACTGCACCTACCTGGGCTTTTACACAATGAGATTTTTGACTGAGGTTAACCGCCAAATCCATATATATATCGTCGAAACTGGGTTTTTTCATTTGCACATTGCGAAAGTAGGAAGATTTACCGAATTCTTTAAAAGCAAAAAGTTCGGCAAAAACCGAACTTCTTGTGCGGATGAAGGGACTCAAGTGAGACATTCCCTTAATCCACTGGTTATTAATTCTTAAAAGCTGATGAACAAAAATGTTCACAGGTCAAATATAGCAAAAAATGGCTTTTTGAATAAAAGTTCACGAAATAGTCACTTTGTAGACTGTAACTTTTCTTTTGTCTCAGAATAGACCTTTAATATTATAGGGGTCAAGGGGATATTTATGAAAGAATCTCTCCTTATCATCTTTACATGCTGTTGTCTTGTAGTTTGACTATCTTGAAAAGTATATGAAAAATCAGAAAATATTATGAGATTCAAGTCATACTTTTTCAGAATAACCAAAGCAATTTCATGCTCAAATGAATTACTTATAAACTGTATTTTATCAATGCTTCCTAATTTCCCACTTTCAAATAATTGGTAATGCAATTTTTTAACTTTTTCTAAGGAAATTCCGAGATTTCGCAGTTGTATTATTATTCTTATCCAAACTATTTCAACTCCTGAAAATTTCACCCACGTTTTATTCCTTTTATCTTCAGAACCAATAATTTTCAATTCCTGATAATGACCTATTGTTCTATAGGATAGTCCACAATCTTTACTCCCAAAACATTTAATCTTTAAATTGGTAGAGATTTTGGCAATTTCCCTTGGAAATTCAATAAATAGGCTATGGTTCATTAGTATTACAAATATAAGTAAATTATACATATACGTGCAATTTACTTCCAAATTTTGCCGTACATTTGCCTGCTATTTAGATAAATCTTGAATAATTATTAACTAATATGTCCAACATTCAAAGCAGTGAGATTTTCGAGAAAGCTCCAATAGTTTTGGCAATAATTCAATATCGCTATGAAAAGATATTGGATTTTGATTCAAAAAAAATAAGGGAGATTGGAACTTCGATAAAAAAAGAATTTCCAAAGAGCAGCGAAAGTGTTTTACAAAACATCAAAATTGACCAAACAGCCGAGACGAAAGTTTCAATAGATAAGAGTGAAATACAGGGAGTAAGATTTGAGACTGAAGACAAAACAAAAGCCTTAACTGTTGGAATTGAAAAATTTACACTTGAAATTAATGTCAATTATCCTGGATGGAATGCGTTTAGTTCTGAAGTAATAAACCATTGGAAGCTATTTTCCCCTGCATTAGGTGATGTAAAGCTCACGGGTTTATCAATGCGTTATTTAAATAGATTTGACCTTCCTCTTGACATCTCCGATATTAGAAAATATTTCACGACATATCTTAATTCTGACACTGGAAATCATCCCATGATGAATTTTCAATTCAAATACTCATACATTAAAGGTGACAATATTATTCACTTAGGACATGCTTTAGACAATGAAATAGAGGGAAAAATCCCGTATTTTTTCGATATTGATGTTATTAAACTTGCTGCTATTGAGAATAATGAAAATGTAATTTTGCAAATTTTCGAGAATTTGAGAGTAGAAAAAAACAGTATCTTTAATGATGGAATCACAGAGGAATCTAAAAAATTAATACGTTAAATTATGCCGTTTTTTATTCAGCAACCCCCAAGTCAATACATCGAGTTTATTAGGACTGATAGTTTTTTTGATTCACAGAATCAAAAGGAAAGACGCTCTAAAAACTTGAATCTTGATAAGGATTTAATCGAACACGTTTATTTAAAGGAAAGATTTTTGTCACTAAAAAAATTGTGGGAAGCAAAAACTATGTTTACGTCTTCAATTTCAAATATAATAGAAGACCCAAATTTCAAGAAGATTGTTCAGATGGGTAACAAAGCGATTCCGTTTATAATTGATGAGTTGGAAAAAAAGCCGAGTACGTTAGTATGGGCACTAAATCTTATTACGAATGCCACAATTAAGTCAAATAGCAGATTAACTGTTTCTGATGCCTGTAATGCCTGGGTGAAGCTTTATAAATCAGGCAAAATATCTTAACAATGTGATTTATGCTTAATTCTAATGTGAATAAAGCAAAACTTATTCCTGCATTTCCTCTTTTAGCGAATGACCCAGCCTTTGAAATTACAGACAAGGAGAATATAAACTACAACTGTATTGCCTATGCTGCATGTGAATTTAATGAATGGTGGCAGGCTTTGCCTATAGACAAAAGACCGAGTGTGGCTCTTGATGGCGTAAAGTATAATTGGCCATACGATGTACCAAACGATTCAAAACTGAGTACACTAATAGAAATATTTTCTAAAAAAAAATATGAAGTATGTGTCAACGGGAATTATGAAGATGGATTCAGAAAAATATGTTTTTATGGGCACACTCCTGACAAAATTGAACATGCTGCAAGGCAATATGCTAACGGAAAAGATGCTGGTAAATGGACAAGTAAACTTGGGCAGTCCTTTACAATAACCCATGGAGAGGCGACCTTTATTGAATCTACAGAATATGGAAAGGTGCTTTGTTTTATGCGCTGCCAATGGCCATAAGTTGATTGTAAGCCCCCAAAAGAGAGAAGACCAGCCCAAGGATTTAAAAATTCGTTGCGGCCAGTATTAAAAAGGAGACCTTTTCGCTAAAAAGCACCCCAAAACCTTTCATTTAACCTGATTTTTTGGTTAATTTCCTTACTTTCGGGTGTTAAATTACGTTTTTGAAAGCCCAGCCCGAATGACAAAAGACGATAAAATACGCCAGCTCATAAATATCGGTTGGACAAGCTATAAAAACAAAGTTGCATCTGGGCTCTCTGACCCAGAAAATGAGAAAATGATGCAACTACAATTTGCTCAAACTCTGCAAACCTTAATTCCTGTTTTTGAATACAAACCTGATGAGACAATCAAAATATTACTTGAAGTTCCTGTGAATATTAAAAAGCGAACTGTCAAGCGCATCATTGATATAGTAATCCTTCACACAGAAAACGGTCAAAAAATTTATTATCCAATCGAGCTAAAGTGCTATCGTTTATATACGAGGGAAGGAAAAGAAGGGAAGGATAGAAAGCGTGGAGCAGAACCTCAAGGCATGTTTAATTATTGGACTGACATTGAAAACATTGAACAATATACATTACTTGATAATTATTCGTTTGGAACACAATTAACTTTAACAGACCACGGTTACTATGTTATAGGGAAACATGAAGGGAAACAAGTTTCGATTTATTCAACCAAAAAAGATAGAAAGGGTATAACAGGAATTTTAAAAAGTTCCTACGGGCAAATAAAATTAAATGGGACTTATTATATGACAGCCTGGGAGCAAATTGACAATTTCCACTTTATTAGACAAGAGTATAACAATGCCGTCATAAGCTCTAAGCAAAAGCCTAAGAATAAATAAATACATTTGAGGAATAGTAAAAAATAACCCGTGGGAAAAACAGAAACAAAAATAAATCTATCGTCAATCCGTGACAACCGTGATAGAGGCTCGGTTGGTAAATTTCTACGTGATAACATTAAAAAAGATTCTGACTTATCTATCGTCTCTGCATACTTCACAATTTTCGCATACTATCAACTTAAAGATAATCTTAACTCAATAAATGAATTAAAATTTCTTTTTGGCGAACCGACATTCATTAAATCTCTTGACCCAAGCAAGACTAACAAACGAGACTTCAAAATTGAAGATGATAAAATTGTAATTCCTATTGAAACCCGATTGACACAAAAGTCAGTTGCAAAAGAATGTTCCGATTGGATTCAGGAGAAGGTTTTAATAAAGTCAATGGTAAAACCGAATTTCTTACACGGTAAAATGTATCACATTACCCAGCAGAGCGGTGTAGAAAAGGCTGCGGTGGGAAGTTCAAACTTTACAGTTAATGGTCTTGGGCTTGGCGGAAGCCCCAATATAGAATTAAACCTAATTGTAGATAATGACCGTGATAGAGGAGATTTAAAAGAATGGTTCACCGAATTATGGAATGATGAAACTGGTTTAGTAGAAGATGTAAAAGGCCAGGTGCTTAAATATCTCGAACAATTATATGTAGAGAACGAGCCTGAATTCATTTACTTTAAAACATTATACCACATTTTTGAAAACTATATTAACGAACAACAAAAGGGTGGGCTTCTCAATGACAAAACTGGTTTTTTTGAAAGCGAAATTTGGCAGATGCTTTACGATTTTCAAAAAGACGGAACTAAAGGAGCAATCAATAAAATACTAAGACACAACGGATGTATTATTGCTGATAGTGTGGGTTTAGGGAAAACTTTTGAAGCTTTAGCGGTCATTCGTTATTTTGAATTACTTAATTATCGTGTTCTCGTGTTGTGTCCGAAAAAACTTTCTGGTAACTGGACTATTTACCAGGCCAGCCAAAATAACGCATTAAATCCATTTACAAAAGACCGTTTCAATTACACGGTTATGTATCATACCGACATGGGTAGAACAAGCGGTAAGTCAGATGCGAACGGAATTGATTTGGAAAATTTCAATTGGGGAGCTTATGATTTAGTAGTTATTGATGAAAGCCATAATTTCCGTGGGAATCCAATGGAAAAAGTAAAAGAGGATGGCACTACAAAAATGAATAGGGCAAAATGGTTGATGGAAAAAATCATCAAATCAGGTATAAAAACAAAAGTGTTATTACTTTCTGCAACACCAGTAAATAATAGTCTTCGTGATTTGAGAAATCAAATTCACTTGATTACTGAAGGTAAAAATGACGCAATGTTTGAATCGACCCAAGTAAAAGATATTGCTCAATCGCTAAAAAATGCTCAAACTCATTTTACAAATTGGGCAGACAATGCAAAGAACCCCAATAGAACAGTAAAACAACTTATTGAAAAACTGGATTCTTCATTCTTTAAGTTGTTAGATGAATTAACTATTGCAAGAAGCAGAAAGCACATTAAAAGTTTCTATAAGGTAGAAGAAATTGTCGGGAAATTTCCTGAGAGATTAAAACCGATACCCGTTTATTCAAACATAGATTTGAAAGACCGATTCTTCACCTACGATGCTTTAAACAAAAAAATACTTCAGTATAAATTATCCGTATTTAATCCTTCTGCATATATACAGGAAGGAATGAAAAAGAAATATGAGGAATTGGCTACCACCAATGGAGTATTAGGCTTTAAGCAGAGTGACCGAGAGCATTTTCTAATTGGAATGATGAAGGTCAATTTCCTAAAGCGATTAGAGAGTTCTATTGAATCTTTTGAGGTTTCAATGGATAGGACAATTCAGAAAATTGAAACACTTGAAGATAAAATAAATGAATTCCTTAAATCAAAAACAAAGTCTCAGGTAGAGGATTTAGAAACACTTGAACCAGATGAAGACGAGTTGGAAGAGAATGGTGATGAACTGGAGCAATGGCAAGTAGGTAAAAAATTAAAATTTGATTTAGCAGATTTAGAACTAAAGGATTGGCTGGAAGATTTGAGAAAGGATAAAGAAGCTTTAGTTGACCTGTACAACAATGCTGTGGCAGTTACTCCAGACAGAGATGCCAAACTAAAAGATTTAAAAAACCTTATTGAAGCAAAAATAAAAAAACCAATAAACAGCAGGAACGAAAAAGTAATTGTTTTTACCGCCTTTGCTGATACTGCAAATTATTTATTCGACTGCTTAAAAGATTGGGCGCAAAAAGAATTAAAGTTGAACATTGCCCTGGTAGCTGGCTCTATGACCAAAACTACCTTTGGTAAAAGCGAATATTCAAATATTCTTACGAACTTCTCTCCTGTCTCTAAGAACAGAGATAAAATGAAGGGGATGTCTCAAGAAGGAGAAATTGATATTTTGATTGCAACAGATTGTATCAGTGAAGGACAAAATTTACAGGACTGTGATTATTTAGTTAATTATGACATTCATTGGAATCCAGTTAGAATTATTCAACGTTTTGGACGTATTGACCGCTTAGGAAGCAAGAACACTGCGATACAGCTTGTAAATTTTTGGCCTACCAAAGACTTGGATAATTATATCAATTTGAAGGAGCGAGTTGAGTCCAGAATGGCTTTGGTTGATGTAACTGCAACCGCAGATGATAACGTTTTAGCTTCTGACCAGATTGAGGAACTTATAGAGGAGGATTTAAAATATAGGAATCGACAATTAAAAAAATTGCAAGATGAAATTTTGGATTTAGAGGACATGAATGAAAGTGTTTCCTTAACTGATTTTACGCTGGACGATTTCAGAATTGAGCTGCTTAACTTTTTGGAAAATAATCGCCAAAAATTAGAAGATGCCCCTTTCGGTTTATATGCAGTTGTTCCATCACCTTCAGGGAAACATGCCGTAGCATCTGAAGCAAAACTTCTAACGGATAGTGAAAAGGAAATTATAAAACCAGGAGTTGTTTATTGCCTAAAACAAAAAGGAGATACAGACGGAAACGAAGAGGTGAATCCATTGCAGCCTTATTTTTTGGTTTACATAAGAGATGATGGTCAGGTAAGATTCAATTATACCAACGCAAAACAAATATTGGAAATATACCGCCTAATGTGTTCAGGAAAAAATCACGCTTACGAAACACTGTGCGATATTTTTAATGCAGAAACCAAGAATGGTGAAGACATGAGTCAATATAGCGGATTACTTAAAAAAGCAGTAGAGGAAGTGTGTAGAGTTTTTAAGAAAAGAAGTAATCAAAAATTAACTTCCGATAGAGGAGCACTACTTGTCCCAAATTCAAAACAGATAAACGAAATGAATAATTTTGAACTTGTAACTTGGTTAGTTATTAAATAATATATGCAAGACTCAGCTAACAAACTTAATATTAAATCGTCCATTACTTCCTTTGTTAAAGGCAACTTAACCGAAAATGGAATAAAGCTTTTTCAATCTCTTGGTTACGTTACTGAAAGACAGGCTCATCTTGATAAACCAACATATACAGAATTTAAGGATAGTTATATTGATTCAAATTCAAAATTTAATGAAGAAAAAGCTTTAGTAGAAGACTGGAAATATGTGGATTTACTTTTTCAACTTTCAAAAGAGGAAGTCCTTAAACAAACATCTTTATTTGACACAAAGCAAGTTGACAAAACAGTTATTGAAACATATTTATTTTTCACAATTGAATTAAAAAAAGACCAATATAGCAGAACCGAATTATCTCTTATAACACGAGAGGTAAACCGCCTCTTCCCAATGCCAGTAATGATTTTATTTAAGCTTGGAGGCACCTTAACTTTATCAGTAATTAATCGAAGACTTCATAAACGTGACGAAACTAAAGACATTTTAGAGAAGGTAACTCAAATTAAAGATGTAAATATTGAAAACCCTCACAGAGCGCATATTGAAATTTTATTTGACCTTTCTTTTGAGGAACTAAAAGAAAAGGAAAAATTTACAAATTTTGTTGAACTTCATAATGCTTGGCAAAAAACGCTTGATACAAAAGAGCTCAACAAGAAATTCTTTAATGAGTTAGCTAATTGGTATTTTTGGGCAACACAAATGGTCGCATTTCCAGATGATGCAGAAAAAGATAAGGACATAAGAAATGCAACGGGAGTAATTAGGCTTATTACCCGCTTAATGTTTGTTTGGTTTTTGAAAGAAAAGGGGTTAGTATCTGAAGAGTTATTTGATGAAAAGCAATTAAAAAAATTAATAAGATATACTGACGAAAGAAAAAGCACTTACTATAAAGCAATTCTTCAAAATTTATTTTTTGCAACCTTGAATACTGAAATGGGTAGCCGTAAATTCAGAACGGCATCTGATAAGTCGCAGAGTAGTCATTATTTTATTCATAACCTTTTTCGCTATGAAAAAGAATTTATATCTGCAAAAGAAACCCTTGAAAAATATTTTGCACCAATTCCATTTTTAAACGGAGGATTATTCGAGTGTTTGGACAAACAAGTTGAGACAAAGGAGAAATTAAAATCAATTCGGATAGATGGATTTAGCGACCGAACGGATAATGTCTTAAAAGTGCCTGATGAATTATTTTTTTCTGAAAAAGAAAAAGAGATTGATTTAAACGAAACTTTTGGCACGAAAAATAAGCATTATAAAGTTCGTGGTTTGATTAATATTTTAAATCGGTACAAATTTACCATTACAGAAAACACACCTATTGAGGAAGAAATTGCACTTGACCCCGAATTACTTGGAAAAGTTTTCGAAAACCTATTAGCTAATTTCAATCCCGAAACACAGACAACAGCCAGGAAACAGACGGGCAGTTTCTATACACCAAGGGAAATTGTGAACTATATGGTGGATGAAAGTTTAGTTGGCTATTTGAGACAGCAACTAGATGATGAAGCAGAGACCAAACTTCGTGATTTACTTTTATATTCTGAAAAGGAAACTCGGTTTTCAGTGGTTGAAAAAGAAAAACTTATTACTGCTATAGACAATATAAAAATTATAGACCCCGCTTGTGGGAGCGGAGCTTTCCCAATGGGAATTTTGCATAAATTGGTTCATATTCTTCATAAACTAGACCCGAAAAATGAATTATGGAAACAAAGACAAATTGAAAAAGCGAATTGTCTTGACGATGCACCAAGCCGTGAGGCGGCAATTGAAACCATTGAGGAAGCATTTGAAAACAACGAACTTGATTATGGCAGAAAATTATATCTGATTGAAAATTGTATTTATGGGGTGGATATTCAGCCCATCGCAGTGCAAATTTCAAAACTTCGTTTTTTTATTTCACTTATTGTTGAGCAAAAGATAAACCAAAAGAAAGACAATCTCGGCGTACGGCCATTACCTAATCTTGAAACAAAATTTGTTGCTGCAAACACATTAATTGAATTAGAAAAGGAAAACGCAAACTTGTTTACCAATCCTGAAATTGAAAAGAAAAAGGAACAGATAAGAAGAATTAGGCATGATTACTTTGAAGCACGTACACCCAAGCGCAAGGAAAATTGTAGAAGTAAAGACAAGCAACTTCGGAATGAATTAGCAGAACTTTTAGTAACTAATCATGACCTTCAGCCAGCTACGGCAAAGAGAGTGGCGGCTTGGAATCCATATGACCAAAATGCTTCTGCGGCCTTTTTTGATATGGAGTGGATGTTTGGACTGCAAGATGGCTTTGATGTTGTTATTGGAAATCCTCCTTATGGGTATCTTTTTAAGGAAAAATCGGTTTTTGATTTAATGAATGTAACATATAAAACAGCAGAATATAAAATTGATTCATACACTGTATTTACAGAAAAGGCAGGGAGGATTCTTGCCAAAACAGGACTGGTTTGTTTCATTACGCCTTACACTTTTTTATCTGGAATTTATTTTTCAAAATTCAGAACTTATTTGAAGGAAAATTATCTCCAAACATTAATTGTTCTTGGGAAAAAGGTTTTTCAAGCAGCTGAAGTTGATACTTGTATTTTTATTTTCAAAAAAGCTGGAAATAGGAATCATGTCAATATTGCTGATTTTCGAGACAGTGAAAGCATTGAAGCAATAAAAGATTTTAAGACATTTAAAGTTGAGAGTGGACTCCTTTTTACTAGCTATGCTACTGGAATTTTAGTAGCGAAAAAAGAATCAATAAAAACCTATTTCAAAATTACAAACGGAAAACAATCGTTAAAATCTTTCGTTTTGTTTTATCATGGCATTCAGTCAAGAGGAGATGAAGGGGCGATAACTTTAAAGCGAAATAAATATTCTTATCCTCTTTTGAAGGGGCGGGATTTTAATAAATATAAAGTTGAAGCTGAGGAAAAATATTTCACTTTCGTACCTGAGAATATTAAATCTGGTGGTAACCTTGATTTTCACCTTTCGGACAAGAAAATAATAATAAGAACAACTGCTGATAGAATTGTTTCAACAATTGACTATAATAAGTATTTAGTTTTAAATAGCGTCAATATTGCTGTATCTAATACATCGGAATTGTCACTAGAATATGTCTTAGGGATAATAAACTCTAGGCTCATTGAGTTTTGGTACGAATTAACAGTTCAGGAATCAGGAAAAACTTTTGCGGAAGTTAAGATTGTTTATTTAGAGAGAATCCCGATTCTTGTAGCTTCCGTAGGCAATCAAAAGAAGTTAGAATATTTTGTTAATGTACTTTTACAAATTAATAAAATTTCAAATGAAGAATACTTCTCTTCTTTTTTCGGCCGCTTGATTGACGCAATTGTATATGAGTTATATTTGTATAAGGAAATAAAAGAAGCAGGTTGTGAGGTACTCAAACACTTAAGCAATTTACCTGTATTAAAGGACAATAATGAAAAAGATTTTAAAATAATAGAAAAAATGTATAGGGAATTATCCGACCCAAAGCATCCAGTTAGTAAAGCGATTGAAAGAATGGATATAGTTGAGGAAATAAGAATTATCGAAGGAAAGGAATGAAATGGATAACAGAAATAGTTCTTAATAATTATAGGGGATTTGGAGAGCCTAAAACAATTACTATACCCAATGGAAGCCATCTCTTAATTTATGGTGAAAATGGTAGTGGCAAGTCTTCAATATACAATGGACTAAAAGATTTTTTTTCTTCTTCGGTTGCAGGAAGCAAGACAAAATACAAGTTGAACAAATTTCTTGAGGCCGCAGGAAATACTACAGGAAATGTCGCTATCAGGGTTGAAGAAACAGGGGTGACACCAATAGATTACAATTTTGCTTTGCCTGACACAGCAAGTGACCATCGTAAACCTGAAATCATTTTAGCGAATAAATTCAAAGGATTTTTGGATTATAAACGAATGTTGAAGGTTCATTCCTTTGATGTGCCAGAAGACACAACGCCAAATATTTTTCAATTGCTAGTTGAAGAATTATTGTGCGAGCACAAGGTTGCTGACCCGAAAGGAGGAGTCACTACTATCGAATTACTTGTTGAATACAAGCGCCTAGTTGAAATACTAACCAAAACAAAAAGTGGGCTTGAAGCAGCACCCAAATCTGAATTACAAGAACGTCTTGCGGCAATTGAAGAAGAGCAAGAGAATATTAAAGACGAATCTCCTGAGTTAAAAAAACTGCCCGAAAATTTAATTGCACAAAGTTTTGCTTTAGATGAGGAGAAAACTAGTATAGTTGATGCTTTAAAAATTATTGATTCAAAAGAACAACTTGCAAAACTTGACGCTTCATTTAAAATCTTATTGACAAGAGTAATTTCTGTTGCAAATGATTTTTTGAGAGACCATTTTAAAAATAAACTTTTGCTTGATGTCAGTTATAGTAAATTGGAATATGACGATAAGGTCAGCTCAATGAAAGAATCACTTTCACTTAAAATTAAGTATGCTGGAACAGAGATTGAATTTTATCAAGCATTTCTAAATGAAGCACGAATTTCTTCATTAGCTATTTGTCTTTATTTGGCATCAATAAAAACATATGAGCCCGAAGCGGACACCCTGAAAATTTTGTACCTGGACGATGTTTTCATTGGTCTTGATACAAACAACAGAATTCCATTACTCAATATTTTGAAGAAGGAATTTATTGAAAAGGGATTTCAAATTTTTATTTCTTCATATGATAGGCAATGGTTTGTTACGGCCAGACATTGGTTTAAAAATGAAAATTGCAAGTTTAAGTCAATCGAATTATTTATTAACGATGATGATGGAAACCCAACGACACCTGATTACCCAGTTTTAATTGACCCATCAGAAAATTATTTGCAAAAGGCGGAATCTCATTTTGCTTCCAACGACTTTCCAGCGGCAGCGAATTATTTGCGAAAAGCATGCGAATCAGAATTAAAACGGGTACTGCCACGCCATTTGCTCTTGAGAATGAATAACGATGAAGTCGAAATTATTACAAAACTTGAAACATTGATTGACCACTTTGTAATTTTTATGACAAAGAACAATCTTAATCAAACTCCATTTGCCCATTTTAAGACTTACAAGAAAATTCTTTTCAACCCGCTATCACATGATGATTTGGAAGCGCCGCATTATAGAAGCGAAATTCGTGCTGGTATTATTATAGTAAGGGAGTTGCAAAAAATTAAAACTAAAGAAATCGTTCTTGCAAAAGAGAGTGCTATTAGTCCCATGAAACTTGGTATCTTTCAAAATGGAACAAGATTAGTTCACAATTACGAAATTACAGCTTTAGAGAATTTACAATTAATTCAACAAGACCTTGCTCCAGCGCAACTTTCCGTTGTTGAGTGTGAAATAAAGTACGGAACGTTGGTTAGAAAATTTCCGACTTTAAATGCTGCCTTTGACCAATTAAGGATTGACAGGGGTTATCCTGCGTCAAATGTTTACACTGAATTCTATACGAACATAAGTATTTCGGCTAACAGAAAGCTAATAGAAGCAATGGCGTTTTAGAACCATTTACATGCTTTCAATGCCACAGGCCTTTGTGACATGTGCCAAATTTTCAAATTCTTGATGGTTGAGAGTTAAGTTATCAACTTTTTCAAAAATCATTTTGAATTCTCCCTTTCAACTTTTATTATTTATATAATTTCTGATTGTAGTCAGAAGTTGTTTTAAATATTGGTGTTTCATAAGAACACCAGGAGGTTGAACCACGCTTAAATGGGAAATAGTTACAATACAAAGAATGATATTTTAAAAAGCTTTTATCCAAAATACCAGGCGGAATTTTGTAGAGGCGAAGATATTTACTTTGTTACAATTACACCCAACAAAAATATTTACACTGAAGCTGAGGCAAGAACATATTTAGCAGAATTAATACCAAATGCAACACCGTTCATACTGGTGCTTGAGAACAACGATAACGTTGCTCACTTTCAGCGATACAAAGAATACGGTCTGCTGCCAACCGCTCACATTCATATACTGATTGGCAAATCGTACCTGCAACATTTTAAAGAACTGGTGTTTTACGAAAACAAAAAGGAGCTAAAGCTTTTAAAAAGACAACACGGAGGTGAGATTCATGCGGTTGCCACTTGTGTTTACGATTCAGACGGAATATGCGATTATCTCAGCAAACAGTGCGACAATAATTTCACTCCCTTAATGTGCAATCTTAATAAGAATCGCTCCATTACAAATTTAAAAGAAACTGTTATGAAAGTAAAGCAAAAAATAGATTTATTATTGTTGTACCAGTTTATTGTTTCTGGCGGTCATAGTTACTCTGAGGTAAAGCATTTTTACAGAAAACAAAAAATAGTTCAATTGGAATTACTCCTGGATAAGTTCAGTAATTTTGTAAATGGTATTCTTATAGAAGCGAGAGATTGTTTTAATAGGAAGGAAATTTTTTCCTTTAAACATGCTCCCTTTCTCAGCAGAGGTCTAATTCAAGAGTCATTCACTCTAATGCACTAAATCTATAAAGAGATTACTTTAACTACCACTCTTCAGGGTTAAGCCATTTGGTTAAAACAGATTCTTGAATGTTTTCAATTCCTTTTTGTTTTAATTCCAGTTTTGTTTCAGTAAATTCATTTTTATTTAAGAGGGGGTTAATAATTATGTCGTAATCATTTGGACAAATATCTCTTAAATGAAAGCCAAATCCATTTCCACTGTATGGACGAGGGAGTTGAATAACAAATCGAAATTCATTTTCATATTCAAATGCACTTTCCTTACGGAGCGCTGGATATTTAACTTTTGAATTATTTAATCTACTATTATTTGTGTTTACAAGGTTTTTATACTCCACTTTTCCATATACTCTCGTGGTTTCAATATGAAATCTATCATTTATAAATACCCATTCTCTCATTAATTCTGTTAACTTGTGTCTTTTAAATCTTATAGCAACAGTTCTTCTGTCTTTCGAGTTGTACGAATATGTATCCCAAAAAGCTAACGATTCAGTATTAGCAACATGCCAGCAACTAATAAGATATTTTAATTTTCTCCTTTCGATTTCCTTATAGTCTGGTTTTTCTTGTAATAAATCTGAGATACGTACGCATTCCATTTTATCACCAAATTGGTCTGCACGGGAAAACCAAATATTCTTGGTTTCAATAAAGTCAAACAAAAATTTCTTTGGTAAAAATTTGAAAAGATATTTTTCGGTTAAGTCTTTTGTATGGTATGTTTTCCACATCACAAATTGGTTTGTTATTTAGTCTTTTAATAATCTACACACTTCCTGCAATAGAAAATCAAGTTCCCTGGACACATCAAGTTGCTCATGGGTTGGTAAACTTTCTTTTTTTCTTGCATGAGAGTGCATAACACCATCGGCAACGTGTTTAAAAAACTCATGCAATTTTTTTACTGCCCCTTTAAAACTCCTTGTGTTACCATCCGCCCTATGATTTGAAGCCACTTCATCAAAACTTTCAAATCCGAAGATTGTCGGCACATGGTCGCAAATAGCTCTGACAAGAGCTGCCTTTGTAAATAACAAATTATTCTTGTTGGCGATATTTAGTTCCTCGCACAATTGAATAAGCTTTTTCAAATTGAATTCTGTACTCGAAATACTTTTTAATTCGGTCAAGCGGTTAGGAAAAACATATTCGCCATGCGATTTAACTTGAATGGATTTTTTCGTATTAATGAATTCGCCTGTAACATTTTTGCAGAGGTTGAAATACCTAATTCGGGATTGGGATTGATTCTCATCAAATGTGTATCCCTTCTTTCTTACATGTAAAACGACTTCTTTTTTCTTGAACTTACCAACAGATATTTTTATTGCACGAACATTTTCAGACTTAATTTCCACTCCATCAAACATTATCGAATGTTTAGAATTGTATGGCTCCACAAATTGTTCTTCGAGTTCATCTTTGCTTATCAGTATTAGGGCATCCTTTTTTTCTTTTGCCTTGCTGTTAATGTAGGTGACAAAAATATTGTAAAGGTCAAGTTCTTCCCCTCTCTTATGAATTATATCTTCTCTCAAACCATAATCATTAAGGCATTTATATAATTTTACAAGGACGCTCATCTTGTGATTTATTTTTTCCTTAAATACCGTTTCCTCGCTAACTGCACACTCCTTCTCTATACGCTGTGCTCTTGTCATATCTCGCAATAGTGCGGAGAATTCATTGTTAGTTTCTCTTAAAGGGTTTTTCGCATTGAATTCGTCCACAGCTTTTTGTTCTAAATACTTTCTTGATATGAGCTGAAAATCGACTACTGTTTTTTGGTCTGTTATAAGACCTCTTACTTTTGTATTAAGATTGTTCAGTTGCGATTCTTTGGAAGTAGTTGGAAAGGGAAGTTGCCCGTTCTTGAGTGCTTGAAACTCCTGGATTAAACTGTACAAATTTGATTTATTAACTCTGTAATTTCTATTGTATAAATCCTGATAATCACTAATAATTACTTCATAGGCATCAGTCAGTAGTGGTTTTATTTGGGATGCGACATTCATAAATTGAAAAATTAATTATATGTTTTTGCTGCAACTTTCGCAGTGTCCACCGTTACGAAAGAATTTCGGCATTTCGTAAAGACGAATAACCGCAGTGCATTTGTTGCACACTGGTCTTGCAAGTTCTTTGTTTAAAATTTCAAAGTTACGCTTACTTGTTTTTGGTTTCTTCTTCAGTTCAACCAATTCTTGCTCATGCTGCTCTTCTTGCCTATGCAAAAAAGCGGTCTGTATATTTTCTTTTTGCTCTTCGGATAAATCGTGTATCATATCAAAGTAATTAATAAGGGTTTTATTCAGTATAAATTTATAAAAAAAAGAGACCGATTGCCAGATAACTCTTATTTTAGCTGAAGTATTTCTACCTCAATAACAGAGCTTTACAATGATAGTTCCAACAATGTCCAAAGAAGAAGTCGTGAAGGAGATGCTTTCTGACTTTGATTTGGTAATGCGTAAATCAAGATATGAGATTAAAGCTCTACGAAGATTCTTTCTGAAAACAAAAAAATATCCCTTTGTAAAAGCCTATGATTACGTTACACCGAAGACAAAGAACAATTGGATTTATTTTATAGAAGCTAAAACAAAAGACGATATTTTTCAAGTTTTCATCAATTACCACTACACTTCAATTGGACTAATGGCAGCTTTAGTGCATACGGATAAGACGATTGTTTTTTACACAAGCCATTTTTTTACACGCTTCATTGAAAGAGAAAAACTTGATATTTCAAAACCACAGGATATGATAAAGAAATATTTCATTCTTAATTATGTCAGCAGTTTTGAAATTCAAAATAACCCAAGCGGTAAAGCTGATGAATTTATCGGAAGGGTGAATACAGGCGTTGTACTTGGCGTTAGAACTAAAAATAAGATAATGGTTTGCAATACGTATTTATCTAATGACATGTTGCACAAAGACCAAACACTTATTGTGAGCAACCTTAAAGCTGACGTAGATAATTATCAATTAATGTTGGATACAGGATTGATTTAGCTTTTACTTTGTCTTTTTTGAAATCTTAAAATCGAATAGCTCCGATACAGGTACATCCAAAGTCCTGGCAATGCAGAAAATGGTACTAACAGTCGGATTAATCTTTACGGTTTCAATCCTGGCAATCTGAGATAGACTCAGACCAGATTCGTAGGCAAGGTCTTCCTGAGTATAGCCTTGTTTGGCTCGTACTTCCTTCAGTTTACTGGCCAATAGCTTTAATCCCTCCTCATCATAGATTAAAACTCGCTTGCTTTTCTTGGTCTTTTTCACATACCAAATAGAGCATATTTGCTATAAAATAGTTATAGCAGAAGTGCTATAATTTTGTATATTTGAAAAACCTTAATCCGAACAGCCATGAAAAAACAATTACTTTTCATCTTACCATTGCTGAGTAGTATAAGCCTTTCAGCTCAAAGTCCGACTTGTTACACAACGCCAGACGGAACTGATGTGAATAGCTGGTCATACAAAGATTATGTAATTCCTACTGGGTACAAGCTTGATTCAGTTATGTTCTCAGCTACCAGAACTGGATACCCTGCCAGTAACGAAGATTTTATTTTTGATTACTGCGCTGGTACAACAACTTATAATCAGGGAACGGCAGTTGAGCCGTGGAATTATATCACCGATAATAACAGCGAATACAACCATTGGATTAATCTAACGTCCTTCGGATATACGTCAATAGGGATAGTAAGAGTTCACTTGCCGACAAACGCAGGAGCTACCTGGAACCAGGTTTGCTTTGCGATTTCCCAAACAGGAACTTGCTTTGCTACACCAGACGGAACGGATGGCAACGGCTGGAGCTATAAGGATTTTATTATCCCAGCAGGACACAAGATGGATTCAGTTTACATGGATGCGACAAGAGCAGGTTATCCGACCAGTGATTATGATTTCATTTTTGATTACTGCGCTGGTATAACAATATACAATCAGGGAACAGCCGTTGAACCTTGGAACTACATAACTGATAATAATTCAGAGTACGGCCATTGGATTAACCTGACCTCATTTAATTATACGTCAACAGGTATGGTAAGAGCAACTCTGCCGACCGTTGCTGGGGCGGTTTGGAATCAGGTATGTTTTGCCACATCGCAAATTACGGGTATTCAGGAGCAGCAAAACGCAAGCGCATTTAAAATTTACCCTAATCCTGCCGATGCGTATTTAATAATTAAAACAAGCGCAAGCAAAAATAAGCTCATTACAGCCGAGTTAATTACTTTGACTGGCCAGACAATCAAAATGGAAAGAAAAGCGTTCTCTGGGACTGAAAACGAGCTGAGAATTGATTTAAGCGATGTACATCAAGGGTTTTATTTCGTGAAGGTCGGAAACAACGTTCAGAAAGTGCAAGTCATTAAATAAACTAAAAACAAAATCACATGAACAAATTAAAAACAATCAGCCTTGTAATGCTTATCGCAATACCTGCCATTTTTGCTTGCAAGAAAAGCAGCACAACAAATTCTAATAGCAACAGCTCAAGCTCACCCACGGTAACATATAGCACCAAAGGAATTACTGTTGCCCTTGTTGATGCGAGTTATTATTCTGGGACATATACGTCCACTCGTAAAGCCATCATGCGCTGCAATGGCGTAAAGCTTGACAGCTTGCTGGGATTGGACACAACCCATACATCAATTGGTTCTTACAGCCCTTGCAATTCGCCATCCATAACGCACAGCAATTATAAGGCATTTAAGATTCAAAATGGCGCTGAAAATTATCTGGACATTTATGACAGCAACACAGTAATTTGCAGTTACCACGTATGGCTAACAGCTCAAACTCCTTATCTTGAACCTGTCACGGGCTCCTCCACCGCAGGAACAAACGGTGCCCTGACTTGCAGTCCGAATCCGTGGCTGGCACAAGTATTCCGATAAAAGTTTTCCTGATTCAACAAGCCTCACAATAACGGTGGGGCTTTTTTTATTCTATTTATTTACATGAACAGCGTTAAGATATATTCAACTACTAAGGATAATAAATTCACACTATTACGTGAGGGAAAACCTGCCATAATTGGAACTTGCGATGAATACGGTAAGAGATACGAACCTGATGCCACTTGTGTTCTTACAAAACTTATTACATTTGATTTTGAAGGAGACGGAGTGAAAGATTATTTTTTTTTCGAGGACAAAAAAATAGGGTACTACTTTATTTCCATTGATAGACCAGCATGGATAAATGATTTACTCACCGATTGTATGGAGATGGACTTTATAAATGATGAAAAATTCATTGATGCCGTTGTATCAGGTTATACTATCAGGGCATTAGGATTTAAGTAAAATGGAATGATTTATTTTTTCGACTATGTATAAGAAAGAAAACATTATGAATTTTTTTGACATAAACGGAGATTTATTCCTGAACGATGAAGCTGGTCTTCCAGTAAGAGTTGCCAACGTAAAAAGAGGTGTTAGCTATAACAAGGATAAAGGCGTACATAAAGCAAGGCAAGTTACCAGTGTAACCGTTTTCCCACTTGGAAGCAATAACCTTTCCGATGTATTTTTGTTTTATTCAGACGAGCTTGTACCCTTTCATAGTCTGCAATCAAGAGATATTGTGCCAGGTCTTTTAAAAGTTTACGTAGAATTTTTTGTCAATGGAAAACACTATGGCATCGAAGATTTTCTCTCAAGCGTAGTAACTGATTATTTTGTCGGCCAGCATAATTACACCCTCAGAACTGACCTAATGCCACAAACATATAAATAAGCCCCCTAATACCCTTAAAGAAGGCCTTCTTTAGGCTCGCACTTTTAGATAGCGTCAGACCCCTTCCTTAATACCATTCCGTATATATTGGCGCATACTTTATTTTTTGTTTTGAGTTTTTCCATTGGAATAAAATTTTCCCTTCCAGTGGTATTTCCTGCACGGTTTTTGTCTTCTGTGATTTCTTACTAAAACATTACAACCATCATTATTTCAATAAAAACGCCAGAAATAAAATTTTCCGTTTCTATTTATTAAGGTAAAATACAAAATATGTCAATGAACATCAATGAAAATAATCGCATCCAATGTACCTATCCGCAGCTATATGCAGAGGGAGAGTTCTGGTTGGATTGGCCAACATTTTGCACAGTAGCTAATCAGCCTTCAACGACACTTTGGCGCATAATTAAATCACTAAATAATGTTCCGAAATTTAAGTACAGAAATCGAATTTATTACAAGACCACATTCTGTTTTTCCTTCTGGAAACATGTGGACGAACAGAACCGTTAATTTTTTCTTTGCAATAAGGAACTATCATTCTGAGTATATATTCAGCACTTTTCATAGCTAAATGTTTGCAAATCAATTCTACTTAAAAAAAGTAAACTCATCAGAAATAATTGCTTTACACATTGCTGGCCGTTGTAGCCGATTCTGCCTCCTTGTGCAATTTCAAGTTGTATTTCATGGTGCGAGAGATGTAAGTGATTTCTTCTTCCTTCTCCGTTAGCAATTCAAACATTGAACAGTAAGCAAAATAATTATCGCTTGCCAGTTCCATCTCTTTTTTTCGATACATCATTACACAACCGTTTTCATCTCCCTCTTGAAAGTTTACGAAATAGATAAAGTCTTTCGTCTCCAATGCTCGGTGGTATCTACCAATGCAATTAATAATTCTTTTGGTTCCAGGGGAAATATGTTCAGGCGTGTATTCTCCAAGTGGAATTACGATTGTGTGGTTGCTTTTCATTGCAGTTTCTTATTATAGGTCAAGGATTAGAAAAAAAAGAACCATAACTGCTTTCTTTTTTTTCCTTTTTCTGACCTATACTGGTATAAACACAAGAAATGGCAAGTAAAAGAGCGAAAACAGTTTACAACGTCAGCTACTACAATTCAGTTGGAGAATTGCTTGACCAGACGCAAATAGATGAGAACAACGAAGAGCTTGCCTGGGAATTGTTTGCTGAGTTTGGGCATACAAGAAGGAAAGGCTACACCGTGGAGATTGAACCGACAGAGGAAGAGTAGCTTTTCTTTTTTTCTTAAACCTTGACCTATAACAGTAAAATCAGAGTGATGAAACAAATTAAAAAACGAAAGGATGTTAGAGTTTTGGAGTACATGCTAAGTTATGTCCCTGCCGACCACACATTATTTTCTATCTGCAAGGGATTTGAACCAGGAAAATTCACTGTGAAAGCTGTGAATGAAAAGGGAACCTCTGAAAGTGTAATTGCAGTTTGCCCTACAAGAAAGACAGCAAAAGAAATAATTGAACAGGATTTAAACGGAAACATTATCAATTTAATCTAATGCCATGCGAATTAAAACAATCATCTTACTGGCCAGCCTTATGTTTGCTTGCGGCCAGAGAAAGGAAAACAAACAACAGGTTAAACCAGTTGTTACAGAACAAACAAAACAAAAAGAAGAAAAGCCATATTCAAATCCTGCATTGATATTTGGAAGCTCTTTCGGTGAGTTTTTTCAAAGCCTCTACCGTAACAATTTCTATAAAGAGATGCTTGCCTTCACTTCAATAAGAACAAAAAAGAAATTTGGAAGTAAACTACTGCACCATTACAAGAACGAATTTAAGTTTGATTATGAGCTGGGACACCTTTCTAATATTACACAAGAAGGCGACACTATTTTCCTCACTTACACTAAAGCATATCGTTTTGCAACACGGCATAAAGTAAAAATACCTTGCGTTTTGGAGAATGATAGTATTAAGCTGCTACTTACAAATCTTCGCAAAAACTCTTTTGAGTAATATGAAAAGACAAACAAAAAAATTATTTAAAGGTATTGCGCTTTTTGCAAGCTTTTATCTGACACATAATTTCATTGGCGAAAGTGGTTTGTACAAAATTGAAAAACAAATTTTGCTCTGTTTAGATTTTTTGCCAAATGCGCTTGCTACAATTATGGCATCACTTTCAATTATAGTAATTGGGTGTACAATGATTTATTTTTTTTGCAGCGGTCTTTACAGAATATGCACGTTTCACTTGCGGATTCCTGAGTTTGAAAAATAGTTTCTTTTTTTTTCCTTCTATGACCTATAAGAATAAACGAAGCAAATGGATAAGCAAAAGAAACAAGAAATTCTAAATAACCTGGCCTTGTTTACTGGCACGGAGAATTACCATAGGCACATGGGCAACATAATAATTACGGATGGCGCAAAATTTTTTGCGGAGAACTGTGCTGCGTTTTGGCTGCTCGACCTCATTTTCTCAGTACAAACAATATCCGAAGTTCGCAACCAGGAAATGCAGGTCTGTAAATTAAAAATGACAAGCGAATCAACGGCAACTGTAACAATCGAGGATGGAAATGACAACGTGCTGTACACGCAGGAAATTCCTTTCACAGATTTTCCGCTCAATGAAATAACACTTTGGGCTAACATGAATGACCGCCACAGAGTTATATTATTGCCGAGTGAATATTGATTTTCTTTTTTTTGATTTCCTTGACCTATAAGTAAAACAAGAAGCAATGGCGGATGAAAACAAAAAGGCACACAAATTTATAATTATGTTCGACACATTATGCACTGGTTGGGATTGCATGAAAACCGATAATGAAAAACCTGTCTTGTTCGATAACTACGATGAAGCATTTAAGGAATTGTTTGACGGCTCGCTCGCAATGTTGACAAATTATACAACAAAAGAATTGAAAGAATACTGCGGTCTTAAAAAATCTGATGTGCTGGCCATGCGAAAGGTTCAAGATTCAGGAAATGTAATAGCAATGGAAAAGTTTTTGCAGGAAAATCCCAACTGCAATACAAATAACGAAAGTGTAATTTCTGCCGAGGAGTATATACAAGGGCGTAAAACAATATTCACTTAAATTAATATGGCTTTCAAAATCATACAGGAACAAACAATAGATTTC
>Ga0210400_10000861_pt1 | contig 31621 bp, 34 predicted proteins | sample IncBWH26MmetaG_FD_155456 | JGI IMG/M metagenome (GOLD analysis project Ga0210400, IMG submission 155456) | Forest soil microbial communities from Barre Woods Harvard Forest LTER site, Petersham, Massachusetts, United States - Inc-BW-H-26-M | ecosystem: Environmental > Terrestrial > Soil >... | reverse complement strand
TTCGCCCCTTCGGGGCTTTATCAGTTCTCACTTTCTGCCCACGGCTTGCGCCGTGGGCTGCATTCTTTCGCCGCTTCGCGGCTGGGTTCGATAAGGTTATCTAGTAGGCCGGAGATTTCTAGTTCTCACACGGACTCCTAACGTGCTGGACGATGGGCTGCGAAAGCGCGGGACAGGCGCAGGTTTCCGGCGACCAATTTTTCCAGGCGCTTGGTGATCTCTTCGGAGGGCGCGGCGCGGAGGATGGCTTCGATGGCGGCTTCAGCTTGGGGGGATTCGGTGCGGACTTGATCTAGCAGAAATTCCAGGGCTGCGTCCTGGCGGGTTAGTGCGATGGCGGAGAGCAGTACAGAACAGAACCACGGGTCGGATTCATTGTTAAAGCGTTGCTTTAACGTTTCGAAGGCTTGTGGAGTATGCGTGCCGGCTATGGCCAGGGCGGCTTCGGCGGCAGGGTCGTCGCCATCGGCTAGGAAACGGGCTACCCAGGGGATGGCGCTTGCACCTTCTATGCGGAGGATGCCGCTGTAGCAGGCTCCGAGGACTTCGGGTTCTTCTTCTGGAGGTTGGCCTGGCTTTCTGGATTTCACATTGGAATCCAGAATCGCTCTCAGGCGGAGCAGTAGCGCGGCGGAGGGCGAGCCGACCTGCTCAATCGCCCGGACCACTTCGGTGCGCACCGCCTTGTCCTTATCCGCCAGCAATTCGATTAGGTGCTGCAGCAATTCCGTTTCACGCAGGTCGCGGCATTGCACCAGGGCCAGGGCGCAGGTCGCGCGCAGGGTTCCGGCGGAATCGGAAGTGCCTCCCCAGACCGGCTCCAGTTGAATGTGGTGCATGCCGCGAAGGAACACATCCGGATCCTGATGCTCGAATGCGGCCAAGGCGCGGCTCAAGGCATTTTTCGCCCAGCATTGCGGATCGGTCTTGGCTGCCTCTTCGAAGAAACGGTCGAACGCCACGAGCAAGTCAGGAGTGAGTTGGGTGAGCTGAAGATCGCGAGCCAGGTCTGCGGCTTTGGCAACTACGAAATTGTTGCGATTCGCCAGCGCTTTGCGGAGAGGCTCAATGGCGGCTTGGGGGGAAAGCTGGCGCAGATTATCCAGAGCTGCAATTTGCTCCTCGAATTTTCGCTTGCCGGGCATTGGGGTTCCGATCTAAACACAACTTCAAAAGCTTTAACACAGAGGACACGGGGATGCACGGAGGGGCTTTCTCCCGGTACTTTGAATACCGTCACCGAACTGGTTTCTCAGGGCCACTACGCGCGCTAAAAAGGTAGGGACGAGCGCGTGCATCTTTTCACGTTGTTCCTGTAAAGTAACTTCTCGGGAGATTTACGAGTTGAGCTTGGAGGCATCTTCTTGAAACACGGCAATCACGGAAACTCGCATCAGGGCAAGACGCATGACCACGCTGCCCATGGTGGGGATGGCAAAGATCGTCGCCTGCACAATCCCATCGAAGACCGGCTGATCCCGCTGGAGCCGCTCGATCTGACAAAAGTGAAGTCGATCGACGACCTGGTGCGGGCGATGTCGAAGACGGCCTTCACCGGCCGCCAGCTTGGCGAGGCCGCAGACGTGCTCGAAGCTATGGCCCGCGATGAAGAGTGTTTCGTGGTGATGACGCTCTCGGGCGCGATGACGGTTGCGAAGCAAGGCCTGATCGTGACCGAGTTGATTGATCGCGGCATCGTCAATGCCGTGGTCTCGACTGGGGCGTTGATGGCTCACGGGCTCGTCGAGGCGACCGGGCGTGCTCACTTCCGGCATAATCCTGAGGTTTCCGACGAGGAACTGTATGAGCAAGGCTACAACCGCGTCTATGACACGCTGGAACCCGAGCAGAACCTCGACGATGTGGAAGAAGTGATGTCAGCGGTGCTGGAGGGCTGGGATCACAACGAGGTGATGTGCTCGTACAAGCTGAATCATGCAATTGGGGCTTATCTGGCGAAGACCGTGGGCGATCAGCGCGGGATATTGAAATCGGCGCATGAGATGGGCGTGCCGGTGTTTGTACCGGCTTTCAGTGATTCGGAGATGGGATTGGATACGGCGCTGAATAACCGGCTGCGGGAGTCGACAGGGCGGCACAAGATAAGGTTTGATCCGTTTCTGGATTTGGAGCATTTTGCGGCCACTTTGCTGCGGCAGAAGAAGTTGGGCATTTTGACGATTGGCGGTGGAGTGCCGCGGAACTGGTCGCAGCAGTTTGGACCGTTTTGCGAGTTGAGGCACCGTCGGCTGGGGGAAAATGTGCCGCTGAAGCGGTATCACTACGGGTTGAGGATTTGTCCGGAGCCGGTTTTTTGGGGCGGGTTGTCGGGGAGTCCTTACAGCGAGGCGATCTCGTGGGGTAAGTTCGTTCCTCCGGCGGAGGGTGGGCGGTTTGGGGAAGTGTTTGTGGATGCTACCGTGGGACTGCCGTTGATTGTGGCGGCGGTGTTGGAGCGGTTGGATAAGAAGGGAAGTAAGGTAGGGAGAGGGAAAGCTGTAGGGGCTAAGAAGTAGAGCCTTGGAGGCGGATTAGCTGTTTCCAGCCTCCGAGGCCGAAGAATCGTTCGCGGCGCGGGTCTTGCGGTAGAGCGGGGCCAGGATGCTGTTTTCGAGCACACGAGATTCGGCTTCCACCCAGTCTTGCAGGGCCAATCCTTCCTGCTGGCCGCGCTGATCGTAGAGATGCTGCGCATGCAGCCTGATCTTTCTCTCGAGCAATTCGGTCAGAAGCGCTTGCTGCTTTTTTCTTCGGGTATCGGTATCCAAAACAAATCCTCTAGCGTAAACCGGTCTTTCTTACAGTTCTATTCTACGGGAAAACTGTTAACGGAAGATTACATCGGGGAGGGCTGAGGGGTTACTTAAGTACCATCATTGGTATTAGATGCGCGCTGTACGAGGACGGTCGCAAATTCGATCTACAGTGATGATTATGAAGCAGTAACTTCAAACTGCATGATGGACGCTGCGACCCAGCTGTCGCGAGCCCAGGGCTAATGGGCGATTAAGCCTTTCATTGAGTAAGGGTACCGTGGTAAAGTAAGGAATTGAGGTTTGACATGCAGAAGCAAGCCACGCTCACTAGCAAAGGGCAGGTTACGATTCCGCTGGAGGTGCGCAAGATGCTGGGGCTGCGCTCTGGCGACAAATTGGTGTTTGAGGGCGACGAAGCTGGAGTGCGCGTGCGACCTGTGCGCAGCAAGAGCACGTTCTCCAAGTACAGGGGGATTGGTAACCCGGGAATGGGACCGGGCAGGGCAGGCATTGCGCGCTGGCTGCGGGAGCTGCGCGGCGAGTGACTCCGGCGGGACTCCATGACCACAGCCCATGACCACATCCATTGATACCAATGTAATCGTAGCGTTGTGGGCGGACGATGCCGAGTTGAGCCTGGCGGCGGAGGAAGCGCTGGAATCGGCATTTCGGCGTGGGAGCTTAGTGGTGGCAGCTCCAGTGTTTGCTGAACTCATTGCAGCTCCCGGCCGCACGGAAGCATTTGTCGGATCCCTGCTGGAAGAAAATGGAATCGTAATCGACTGGAACTTGAATGAAGCGGTTTGGAGAGCGGCTGGCCGAGCGTTTCAAGGCTATGCGGAACGTCGTCGTCAGCAACACGATCAAGGCACGCGCCGCATTCTAGCGGATTTCCTGATTGGGGCCCACGCGCAGGTCCGTGGGTATCGACTGCTTTCGTTGGATGAGCGGTTGTATCGGGCTGCATTCCCAACGTTGAAGATAGAAACTGTCTAGCCCATTTTCGTTCTCATAGCATCTTTTCTCCGTCCGAGTGGTTTGCCGCGCTTCGATCCCTGTTTTCTAGTCGAAGATCAATACCGCCGAAGCGATCACAGTAGTCCAGAGCCCTCGCTTGTCACCGACGGCCGACTGCGTCACGTTGGCGGTGCGGACGATTTTGTTCGACAGGCGGTAGATTTGTTTTTTCTCATCCCAGGAGCGGTCGGGGTCGAACTCGACGTTCAGGGTGGTGGCCAGCATTTCGGCGGCTAGCTCTTCGGCATATTCACCGGCGGCGTCTTCGGTCTCGCCGAACGAGTGATGCTCGCTCAGGTAGCCGTACGTGTTTTTGTCGGCAGGAATGGCTACACCGATCGATGAGGCCAGCAGCCGGTGAGCTTCATGGGTCGAATTTTCTGCCACCACGGCGAACACGACTTCGCCCGGGCTTAGATACTTCACGCCTTCTTTCCGAGCCAGCATCTTGCAGTTGGGAGGAAAGATGGAGGAGACGCGCACCAGATTCTGGGCCGCGATTCCGGCGTCGCGCAGGGCCAACTCAAAAGAAGTTAAACGTTCGCGGTGCTTCCCGACTCCCTTGGTGAAGAACATCCGCTTGGGGACCATATCTTTGCCCAATGCTGTCGCCTCCCGGCCAGAAAATGTGAGATTGAGACTGAAATTTAACACAATGCTTTGTAAAGAAAAGATGAATTTCACGTGGGGCAGGAATTTTTCAGGAAAATGGCGGAAACCGCTGGCGCGATTCCCGCCACCATGCCCGGAGTCTTCGGGGGGAGGGCCCGGGCAAAATCGAATCACTCTACCACAAGGGTGTACGTGGTCAACAACAAAGAGAAAGAATTCCGGATTTCGGAACAAGCTTGCTTCGCGACCTGATTCGTCCGATCACGGTTCGTCCAGTCAGGTGCGCCACGCTACTTCGCGGCGACGGAGCTGACTGTGATCGTGTCCTTGTCCAGGGTTCCGGTCACCGTGACATTTTTCCCGGCTTGCTTGTCAAGCGTGGCCAGAACCGCCTTGTCGGTGGTGTCAAGAATGTAAAGCTTATCTCCCACCGCCAATGCGTACTTGGAGCCACGCGCCACGCAGGTATGGGTACACTCTGCGGGCGTACCCTCCATGTGCTGGCGTCCGCACATAGCATCGCCGACCTCGCCGGTAAAGGTTTGTTTGCGCGCAGCAAGGGCATAGAGATTGAAAAATGCGGTCAGGGAAAACACTACGGCCGCCATCGTCTTCGACCATGATGAACTACGTTTCATTGCATTCGCTCCTGATGAAAGCTCTAGGATAAACAGGCGAATCCGCCGCCAGTTCCAGTTTATTCCCGACTGGCCGGTCAGAATCGAGTATTGCGCGGAGATTTCGTTCACTGCGGGGCTTTCGCCGTGTATTGCAGATCGACGTCGACGGTTTTGTCCCGGGCCATGGCCGTCACGTGCGGCGCAACCTCCCAGTCAAGGTTGGCGGGAAGGAGCTTTCGAGCCTTCGGCAAATATTCCTTCAGGTAGCTGGCATCGTAGATGTCCCCCGGCCGCAGCTTCCAGGCCGCCTGCAGCCGGGCGGTCAGAGTGTTATCGATACCGCGAAACTGAAGCTCTCCCATGCGAAAAATGGAGTCCTCGCTGACCGCAAGGTGATAAGCCACGGTTTTCGCGGCGTCGTCGAATTCTGCGTCCACTTTTACGGCGGCGAGAATATACCCGCGCGATCCATAGAGCTCCTGCACGGCCCGCAGATCGCCCTGAAGTTGAACCGTATCGGCGGGCTGCCCCGCCTTGGCGTGAAGCAGCGGCTCTAGCTCGTCGGTGGAAATCGCCTTGTTGCCGGACCATTCCCAGCGACTCAGCTTGTATTGAATGCCGGGCGTGACCGGAAAAGCGACGTCGACAAAGGTGGGCGGCTGCCGGTTGGCGAAATCCGAAGACGCCTCCTTTAAGACTTTCAGTTGCGGCAGGCCGCACGACGCTTTGAGATATCCGTGCTCGTGGTAGGCCGGCAGGATCTTTTGCTCGATGAACGAATTCATGTAAGCGCGGGAATATTCCCGATCGAATAGCTTGTCTGCCGCGCTCTCGAGTAGAGGCAGTTCGTCACCTCCCGCTCCCGGAAACTCGATATGCCGGATGCGGATGCTCACTCCCGCGACGTTGTACTCAATCGACTCCAGTTTTCCGTTCTTGCCCTCATGCCGCAAGGACTCGACCGTGCCGGGGACGGCAAGTTCAACCAGCGCGGCCTGAAGAACGTCGGAGACCTGTTCGGCCAGACGGCCGCTGGTGGGCAATTCGCCGTTGAAAAAGGGGATGCGCTCATGCAGTCTTTGGCGCAATTCATCGTCGGTGAACCAGACAAAATCAGAAAAGCGCGCCGGGACAAACGTATCCGCGTCGGTGACCTGGAACTCCAGCTTCGTACCCTCCGCCGAATAAGAGAATGTGTAGGCGATGTTGCTGAAAACTCCGCTGTCCCCGAGCTGCCGCGCCGCTTTTTTGAAGTCTTCTTCGTGGGCGACTGTCCCCACAGGCAAGCCGCTCGCCGCGGCAACCTCCTGTGAGGTAAATCTCTTGCTGCCGGTCACCTTGACCGAAATCAATTTGTAGGCGGTTGCGGGCATGGAAGAGCCGGCTGTGCCCGGTGTGGATTTACTCTGTGCGGCCACGGACAGGGTGAGCAAAGTGACCAGCAGCGAGGAACTCAAGCAGCAAGTCGGAAATCGAGGCATGAAAGAGGTTATCCGCACCTGCCATGGCCGGGCGCGGATCTAGCTAGAAATGTATTACGGAGGTGAACCGCAGGGCAAGCATAGCTACGTAACCGGGAAGTACAGCTGCTCGACGGCAGACTATTGCTTCAGCTGCTTCTCGATCGCCGCGATCACTTCTTTCGAATCCGGCGTGACCTCTGGCTCGAAACGCTGGACCACATTTCCGTTGCGGTCGACCAGGAATTTGGTGAAGTTCCACTTGATCTCACCGCGAAGGCCCGGCGCAGTTTCTGTCGTCAGGTAGGAGTAAAGCGCCGCCTGATCTGCGCCTTTCACAGAAATTTTCGAGTACATGGGGAAAGTCACACTATATTTGCGGCTGCAGAAGGTTTTGATCTCTTCATTGGTGCCCGGCTCCTGGGCGCCGAAGTTATTGGCTGGAAAGCCAAGGATTACGAGGCCACGGTCTTTGTATTTCTCATACGTCGCCTCCAGCGCGCTGTATTGAGGCGTGTAGCCGCACTGGCTGGCCACATTAACCATCAGAATGACCTTCCCCTTGTAAGTCGCCAAAGGTGCGGGTTGGCCGTCGATGGAATTCAGAGTGAAGGTATAGATTCCCGATGCGGCAAGCAGCGATCCAGCCATAGTGAGAAAGACTCCAAGCAAGATATAAACACGGACTCCGACCAGCCACTGAAGATAAGACGATCTCATTGATAGCTCCTCAAGCTTTGTGCTGCGGACGACCCAAGAATTTCCTTAATCGTTAGGATTTCAGCATAGCGGGAGCAATCCAGGGGCGCAATCGCTCAATTGTAAAATCTGTGTCTCGGATCCAGAAGGGCCAGGCAATAAGAAAGGAAGTCGGGAGAAATCCCGGTCGCCTTTGATCGTCGAAGCCTGGCTCGTCCAAGGCTGAGTCAGAAAAGTTTGGGCTGAGGAAGCCTAAACCGCAGTGCTGCTCAGTGCAGAATGCTTAGCGACCCGCTCCACAATCTTGAGTGCTTTGGCCGGCTCGGAGGCTACGGGTGCGTCGCTCTGACTGCCCTCCCTCAACCCCTGTTCAACGGCATCCAGTGCCGCAGTGGAGCGTTCCAGCACTACAAGGAGATACTTCTGGGCGATGGGGCGATCGGCCGGATGGATCAGTTCCCACCAGCGGCGGATAGATTCCTGAACTTCTGCTTCCGTTTTCTCGCCCACCACAAGGGCGTCAATCAACCGGTAGACTTTGCTCTTAATAGCCTGGTATGAAACAGAAATTTCCTGGGGCATGGGCGTTTTGGGGGCTCTCTACTTTTTAGGATCAGCAATCCGTCAGCCAAATGGTATTTGGTTGCACTGTAAGTCCTTTAACCTGAAGAAGGCCCGGCCATAATCCTATGAATGGGATAATTCTGAATCTGGGATATGGATTCTGGAAGCTGAATGCGTTCGCCACCCCGAACCCTTGGAAGTTCTCCGAGAACTCTCTTCTTCAGCCGTGGCCTCGTTAGAGAATGGGTAACATTTTCGAGCAAGATTACAATCTTCCGCCAAAAACGACCTTAATGCCTGATATCTTCCTTGCGTTGCACGGGAGCCGATGACGCACGCATATCACGCCGAAACGCTCTCAGCGACAAAAACCTTCGGAGGCACAATGAAGAAGCTGTCGTGGATTCTTGCATTTCCCGTATTGATGTCGGTACTTGGCAGTGCGCAGACTGCTCCTGAGAGCAGTACGAAAAATGGTGAAGTGCAAGACCGCCTGTTCCTTCCTCGAGATACGTTCTGGGGATGGGGCCAGTTTGACATCGCGCCTCCGCACAATGAAATTGACCCCAACATCTGCGCCGGCAATGCCGGACAGTATGGCGGCGTGAACGCCCCGTGCAGCATGTTTGCCCGCTACATGCTCTCTGGAATGCTGGAAGTGCGTCCCTTTGGCCGCACTCAGCTGAGGCGCTTGATGATCTTCGGCGCGCCTTCCTTCCTCTTTGGCAAGAACGTACCGCACACGCTTTATACGTGGTCTCCCGATGCGATCGGCATTGAGCACTCCTGGGGCGTGGGGATTTTTATCGCCAAAGGATTTGAATTTCGAGTGACCCAGCATTTTCTCTTCGACCGGCTGGGCGCACGTGACACCTACCTTGGCGTTGCCGACCAAGGCAACAACGGTCCCTGGGGCAGATACACATCCCTGGGAATTCACAAATCGTTCGGCACGCGGCGGTGGTGATGCTGGGGAATTCTATGCAGCCGCCGGCATAGAGGGCCGACGCCCCCTCTGAACTAGCCACACGATGAGGGCTACCAACAATCCGACGACGACAAGAGGAAACAGGAGGATCGGTATGATCCAGCCGCGCCCGCCCATGGCCGAGACATCGCCCGAGATGGTGGCCTGAGGATCGCGACTGAGACGGCCAGCGAATACGGCCACATCGCCGGCAATTTTTGCGCCTCCGGCAACCCGCACATCGCCGGCAAACGAGGCGACGTCACCCGCGACTTGCCCCTGGTCTTCGATCTGAATGTTACCGCCGAATGTAGCTACATCGCCCGCCACGTTCCCGCGGATGCGGATGCTGCAGGCGAAGCAGGAAAGGTCGCCAACGTTTTCGTTCGGGCCGATCGTGATACTGCGGCCGAACTGCGCACGGCTGGGATTTGTCTTCGGCAATGCGGCACTCGACAGTGACAGGCAAAGAATGGCCAATCCGGTGAGTATGCGAAGGTTGAAACTTCCACTAGTGTTCATCAGAGGCATCTCCGGCTAGAGTGTAGCTCCGATTTTGCATTGTGTCGCAGGTAAATGCAGGTAGTGCGTCGGTCTCAATTTTATGCTTTTTTTCTGATCCGTGGCTGGAGTTTGGGAATTGGAACCTTGTAGAAACTATTCAGGAGCGGGAGTTTCTTCTTCCCGGTGATTTGAATGATGGCGCATTCTTCGTGAATCGCATTTCCGTGCTCGTCCGTCTTTGCCTTCTCAAGTTCTAGCGGGTGATTGCAAAAGCAGCATTTTGGAAGGTCGCCAGTCAGTGCCATACGAGCCCCCGACCGAGTGGAGGACCTGATGCTATTCCGAAAAAGAAATCGTGTCGGTACGCTATCGCACTAAGGCTGGCGGCTGCCTCCTGCACCAGGTTTTGCAAGCGCAAAATGAACCGAAAATTTAAAACTGGCGCACCGCCAAACTGTGATTTGGTAGTGGGTCAGTTTGAACTCTGAATCTCGCAAGGCGTCGTCCCGAAGAGCCCGCGTTGTTGCCAGCGGGCCGAGGGATCTCCCATTGCACACAGTGTCGTAGCGGGAGATCCTTCGCTCCGCCTGAAGAACGGCTACGCTCAGGATGACACCATCGACGAGCGAAGATGCCATCAGAAATTCATACTGCACCACTACCCCTGTGATTTGGTTGGTGTCAGCTCCTCCTGATTCTCTATATAATGATGGGTTTCGACCAACCGCTTCGGAAGCAGCTTCTGGGTACATAAGGAGATTGGCATGTCTGGCTCTTATAACGGTGTGTCTGTACCGTCCAACGGCAAGAAAATTGGCTATTCGGGAGGGAAGTATGATGTCCCGGATCATCCCGTTATTCCGTTTATCGAAGGCGACGGCACAGGCCGGGATATCTGGAAGGCCTCGTTGCGTGTCTTCGATGCAGCGGTCGAAAAAGCGTACAAGGGCAAGCGCCGGGTCGCCTGGTACGAAGTGTTCGCGGGAGAGAAAGCCAAGGCGAAGTTCGACAACTGGCTACCCGACGACACCATCGATGCCATCCGTGAGTTTCGCGTCGCCATTAAAGGTCCGCTGACCACGCCCGTGGGCGGCGGTTTCCGCTCGCTCAACGTCGCCCTGCGCCAGATTCTCGATCTTTATTGCTGCGTACGCCCGGTAAAGTATTACAAGGGCGTACCCTCGCCGGTGAAACATCCCGAGCGCATGGACCTGGTGATTTTTCGCGAAAACACCGAAGACGTGTACGCCGGCATCGAGTGGGAGCAGGGAACTGCCGACTGCGTGCGCCTGATCGAATTCCTCAACAAAGACATGCTGAAGGGCGGCAAGAAACAAGTCCGGCTCGATTCCGGCGTAGGTATCAAACCGATCTCCGTGAGCGGAACTAAGCGCCTGGTTCGCATGGCCATTCTGCACGCCCTCGAAACCGGGCGTCGTAGCGTCACCCTGGTTCACAAGGGCAACATCCAGAAATTTACGGAAGGCGCTTTCCGCAAGTGGGGATACGAGCTTGCCACTGAAGAATTCCGCGATAAGGTCGTCACCGAGCGCGAGAGTTGGATCCTCGATAACAAAGACCGGAATCCGGAGTTGACCGTGGCGCAGAACGCCGAGCTGGTTGAGCCTGGGATGGAGTTCGCTCCCCCGGCGTTTCGCCAGACAGTGGAGCAGGAAGTGAAAGAGGTTCTCGACCGTATTTATTCCACTCACGGCAAAGGCCAGTGGAAGAAAAAAATCATGATCAACGACCGGATCGCGGATTCCATCTTTCAGCAGGTGGTGACGCGGGCGGATGAATATTCAGTTCTGGCGTGTCCCAACCTGAATGGCGACTACATCTCTGACGCCTGCGCGGCGCAAGTGGGAGGACTCGGCATCGCCCCCGGCGCGAACATCGGGGATGGTTACGCCATTTTCGAGGCCACGCACGGTACGGCTCCGAAATATGCCGATAAAGACGTCATCAATCCGGGCTCAGTCATGCTCTCCGGCGTGATGATGTTCCGCTTCCTGGGCTGGAACGAAGCCGCCGATCTGATCGAGCAGGGAATGGAGCGCACCATACTCCAGAAGAAAGTTACGTACGACTTCGAGCGCCTCATGGAGGGCGCAACCAAGGTCAAGACCAGCCAGTTTGCCGACTGCATTGTGGAGAACATGGGAGCAGCGGTGCTGGTGTAACCGCTAGATCAAAACCTTTAACACAGAGGACACGGAGGTGCACAGGGTAGATCGGTGCGGTTTTACTCTGTGGGCCCCTGTGTCCTCTGTGTTAAGGATTTTTCTTCAATTCTAGAAAGGGTTTATACATGCGCAAGAAAGTAACGATCGTAGGTTCGGGAAACGTAGGTGCGACTGCGGCTCATTGGATTGCTTCGAAAGAACTCGCCGACGTCGTTCTTATCGACATCATCGAAGGCGTGCCGCAGGGCAAGGGGCTCGACCTGCTCGAAGCCATGCCGATTGAGAAGCGCGACTCCTACATCACCGGCACCAACGACTACAAAGACACGGCGAATTCCGACATCGTGGTCATCACCGCCGGCATTCCGCGCAAGCCCGGCATGAGTCGAGATGACCTGCTTAACACGAATTACAAAATCATGAGCTCGGTCGTCGGCGAGGTGGTGAAGTATTCGGCGAACTGCATTCTGATTATCGTCTCGAACCCGCTCGACGCCATGGCGCAGGCCGCGTACAAACTGAGCAAGTTTCCGCGCGAGCGCGTCATTGGCATGGCCGGCGTGCTCGACTCCGCTCGCTTCCGCGCCTTCATCGCCGATGAACTGAAAGTCAGCGTGGAGAACGTTACGGCCTTTGTCCTGGGCGGGCATGGCGATACCATGGTGCCGCTTCCGCGCTATTCCACAGTTGCCGGCATTCCGATCACAGAGCTGATCGAGAAGACAAGGCTCGATGCGATCGTCCAGCGCACGCGCGATGGTGGCGCCGAGATTGTGAAATATCTGAAGACCGGCTCGGCGTACTACGCTCCGTCGGCGGCCGCGACGGAGATGGTCGAGGCAATCCTCAAGGACAAGAAGAAGATTCTGCCTTGCGCAGCGTATCTACAGGGCGAGTACGGGATCAGCGGACTCTACGTCGGGGTGCCAGTGAAGCTGGGCGCGAAGGGGATTGAGCAGATCATCGAGATCAAGCTAACCGCGGAGGAGAAGGTCGGGCTGGAGAAGAGCGCGGCAGCGGTGAAGGAGTTGTGCGGGGTGATCGGGGTCTAGTGGGTTCGATACTCCGAATAGGCGTCGAGCACGTTAATCAAGTTGAGAAGGACGCGAGACATTTCCTCGTAGCCTTCTACTGATTCGTTTGAAACTCCTTGAATCATTTTTCGTCGCCCTTCGCGCAAGGCATCGAGATCAGAGGTAGTAAGCGTGGCGTAAATGCTGTTGTCCAGCGCTTTGTCTTCGGTCTCGTCCATATTCGGATCGATCTCGGGGAGCCGTTCTAACTTTTCCAGCATTTGCTGCCGCGTGTATTTTGCCGGTTTCGTTACTGGTATCGATCGTTTCGATCGAACGAAGGCGACACCCTCCCGTGTTTCCTTCGAGAAAGTCGGCATTGCTGTAAGCGAACTCAATGCCCTAAAACTCGCTTCCGTCATGTTCATGGACAGGATAAATGCCGCCGTATTGCGCACCTCAGAATTAGGCGACGATAGTTCAGGAATCAAATAGTGATCGACTAAGCTGGGTTCTAAACTTCCATACAACAAAATCGCTCCCTGCGGACGGTCCAGCTTATACCCGCCATGACGAGGAAGGTAAGCCGTCACATCAGGCGCATAGAGATATTTCCTTGCGGCGGATTCGATATCGACGTTGCGTTTACTCAGTTGAAGGCAAAGAGCGACGTAACCATCTGGAGTGACGTCTTTCATCTCCGCACGTTCCAGTCCATCGAGGATGGCCCGGTCCGATCCATGGGATTTGTCAAGATTCGCCAGAAGCGAGGCGCCGTCGAAAAGAAAATATGTGTCGGTTGCTTCCTTCGCCATCAGTTGCCGTACGCACTCGACCCCTGCTGGCCCGCTTGATTGCACCGCCTTCCAGAATTCATCCATCTCCTTGGATTTCAGATCGCGCTCTGCCTTAGACAATGCAGGTGGGTGGAAGCCATACGTGTGTTCCTTCGACTGATTAATGGCAGAGCATTGGTTTTGCCCGAAACAGGTAACGGCGAACGATAGAAACACAAAGCAGAGGACGAGCAGAATGTCCGTCCTCAAATTTGAAGTTCCTCGGGTTCTTGTTCGCGGCAAGGATTTTTTCATCTTGTATCCAGCTCCTCGGGCGCAGATCCAGTTTTTGTCGAATCGCTGACTTACACTTTCTCTACCGTCACCTTCTTCACCATCACATCCTTATTCGGCTTATCATTTCGGCCACGGGGCAGTGCCACAATCTTCTCCGCTACTTCCTGACCCTCCACTACCTCACCAAAAATCGTATGTTTGCCCGTCAGCCAAGTTGTCGGCGCGAGCGTAATGAAGAACTGTGATCCATTCGTGTTTGGACCGGCATTCGCCATGGCCAGCTTGCCGGGCTTATCGAACTTGTGCGGCGAACCCTTGGTTTCGTCTTCGAACTGGTAGCCGGGTCCACCCATGCCGGTGCCCTGCGGATCGCCGCCCTGGATCATAAAGTCAGGAATTACACGATGAAAAATCGTTCCATCGTAGAGGCGATCTTTGGATTTCTTCCGCGTCGAAGGATGTGTCCACTCCCGCTTGCCCTCGGCAAGCTCCACAAAATTCGCTACGGTTTTCGGCGCATCTTTTTCAAACAGGCGGCACACAATGCTGCCTTCACTGGTTTCAAACGTTGCATAGAGTCCTGGTTGACGAGTCATGAATTCCTTTCTGTGATTTAGAACTGCATAAAGCTCGATGAATTGAAATTCCGGATCCCAAGTCCGAGGTCAGAAGTACGATTCTATTTGTCCGTAGCAGATGACGGCGACGCAGCCGCACTCTTCTTGGCCGGAGTTGCTGGCTTCGCCGGCATAGCCGATGTAGCCGCTCCGTAGGTGATCGCAATGTGATTGATCTTCACTGGACGAAATGGACGGTTGTTTCTCGGGTCGGTGGCCATGCGCGCAATCTGTTTCACCAGCTCCAGGCTGGCGTCATCGCATTGGCCGAAGATGGTGTAGCTACCGCTCAGGTGCCGGCTGTGGGCCACATCCTCGGTGATGAAAAACTGCGAACCGTTCGTGTCGGGACCCGAGTTCGCATACGCCAGCCGCCCCGGCTTGTCGAACAACAAATCGGAAGATACCTCGTTCTTGAACTTGTATCCCGGATCGCCGGTTCCATCGCCCGCAGGATCGCCGCCCTGAATCATGAATTCAGGGATGACCCGGTGAAAAATAGTGCCGTCGTAGAGCGGCACGCCGTGTTTCTTCGCTCCTTTTGAAGTCGTCCAGTCCTTAGTCCCCGTCGCGAGGCCGATAAAGTTGGCGACGCCAATCGGAGCTTTATCGGGGAAGAGCGTACACGTAAGTTTCCCGGCGGTGGTGTCGATGATCGCCGTGGGCGGCCCGCTTGCAGCGTGATGCACGGGAGCCTTGGCCGCAGTGCCCGTTTTCGCCGCAGGTGTAGTGGTGGACTGCGCCCAGGCCATCGCGGCCACCAACAACAGAATCAAACTCAGAGAAGCATTTCGCATGATTGCTCCTTGGTGCAGCAAAGTTGCAAAACAATAATGCGCGACAATCGGGTACGAACTTTTATGCGCAACGTTGCATTGTCTGAAATAGTGCGATGTCGTGTGTTTTAAATACGTTATCTCACTCTCGGACACGCATTTTGCGCACCATTACGACACACTACGTAAGACTTTATGCAATGAGCATGCAACACGTCAAAATACAACATTTTTCGACCTAGCGGATAAATTTTCACGCAGCAAAGGTCAGCAGAACTGATTTTGTTGGTCGCCTGCACCGAACGCCGTAAGCTCCAGCAGACAAAACTAGATTCCGCCGAGAACGCGGGGGAAAAGGTGTAGCATTCAGGCGCTGGAAAAGAACTACCGCCTTGCAAAAAGGAGACACTCGCGTGCAAAAACAAATATCGTCTTCCGTTTTGATGATTTGTGCGGTAATTGTTCTACTCACCAGTGCAGGGATGTGTGCGACGATTCGACAGCACAACTGTCCTTGGTAATCAGGTAACAATTGGCGGAGCCGGCTTCACCGGGGTGCTTTCGGTGACACTGAATAACCAGAGACTGAAAATCCTAAGTAGCACCCCCACTCGGATAGTGGCGACCGTGAACTCTGTGTTTGCCGTTGGCCAGTATCGGCTAGTAATAGAAGCAGGGAATACGTCAGTCACTAGCACAGCAAACATTCCTTCACCAAGTATGGTGTTTCTGCAGTGCTTTGAGGGATATTCGGGCGGCGGGACTGGTCAAACCTATACGATATATTTGCTCGGAGACCAACCCTGCAACTCAGGATCGAACTATCCGCCCTACGCTGGTGTTCCGTTTCCCGCAGGAGCGGTAAGCAACCTCAGAGTCAAGGGAGCCTTTACTGGGGCGGCCACCGTTTTCGTCAACTACGCTCCGACTGCTTTGTCGTGCGCTATCGCGGATAATCCACCAAACCTCGAGTCTTCGTGTACGGACCTCACCGACCTGCTTGTTATCAACGCGGGGGATGAGCTGAATTTTGGGATCACGCCAACCGCTCCTAACGGGGTTAACCAGGTTCGTTGTCACGTTCGAGTTTCAAGGGCAATGAGTATCGCCTGTCCAACACCGCCTGTCGACCCGTCGATTTCTAAAATTAAGGAGACAGCTCGACGTATCCATTCCCAACAGTCGTTGCGATCCGCGCGGACCGACGCCGACCGCATCCAAGGCATTGGGAGGTGCTGGCAAAGCTGGCGGGCGTTTCGTGGGATGGGCAAATCAAACCTGAGCCAATGTCCTACGCCTATCCTCGCTAAAAAATTCCGAGATTGACGTATTCGACTGGTGGGAACCGCGGAGCGCTGGAGCAATGTTTCTCTGGCCATTCTGCATGTGCAGTAATATCAAAATCCAAAGAGGTTCACGATTTAGTATCCCCACCCTTGCAAAGAACGCCAAGGATGGGCACCCTCATTCGTGATGGCGCTAAGAAAATCATGGCTGCGCCACCCGCCGCTGCGTAGCGGCCCCCTTGGGGCCATGGCAAATGGATTACGAAGACGATTGCCCTTGCTCCATAACCCCAAAGGAATTCTTCCGACCCTACAGCATTATCGCTCGGCTCAATTCCTCCGAGCCTTGGTTGCTTGAGCGCTTCCAGGTGGTCGCTCGTTAGGAGCCGACACGGTTATCTTATCAATCCCGATTGCCCTACCCCTACTCTCCCAATAGGCAGTATTCGCCAACTTTGTTTTCTGCACTCGAATTTGTGAGTCGATAATAAAGATCCACGTTCTGGCAATCCGTATAGGCTCCTTTGCCTGGAGGAAGTCTCTCAATCAAATAAGGTCCGGTCTTCGGGATCTGGCAATCTGTTGTTGATTTGAAGCACTCAAGCTGTAGTGCTGTCCCTCTCTTGTCAATATTAACCAAAATCACATTCTTTTCTACCGAGGAGCTCCTAACAACTACCTCTTCTCTTTCAGTTGCAAAAAGGGATATCGATGCGAGCATAAGCATAGCGCCGATCGCACCAATCGCCCACGTATAAGAGAACCGAAACTGCCGCTTGCCATTTGTATCGTACTTCGACTTCTTACACATAGTTCCTCTACTCCGTCTTGCTAGTGTACGGTGCCAGCTACTGTCGATCCGCAGTGAAGCAAAATTACACCGGTATTTTGGTGGGAAAGCGAGAAGTTATTTCCATCTGCCGGGATCATATTAAGGTCGTGGGCAAACTCTGCAGCAGCATGATTGTTTGACCCTGGGGGCTTGACGAGACGAACGGACCGACGGTGTAGGAAAGGTAGTGGGACTGCGATTGAGCCTGCAGTTCGCGGCTGACGCTCTCGACCTGTTGAAAAACACGAAGCAAGTTCCCGCCCAGAATCTTTTTGATATCGTCAGCGCTGTATCCGCGATCCAGCAACGACTGGGTAATTTTCGGCAGGTCTGCCGCCGAATCCATGCCCTGCGGAGTTGCGCCGCTTACGCCGTCGAAGTCAGAGCCCAAACCCACGTGGTCGACACCGGCGACCTTCGCGATATGGTCAATATGATCAATCAACACTTTGAAGGAAGGGCGGGGAATCTTCGCCATCCACTCCCGCTCGATGCGGTCGACTTCGATATAGTTCACCGGCTTGCCCTGAGCCTTCAGCGAATCAATATATTTCTGAATCGCGGCATTCTGATCCTTCTCCTGCGCCAGCATGGCGTCGCGATATTTCTGTTCAAGAAAGCCGGAGAAGAAATTTACCTGCACCACGCCGCCATTTTTGGCGACCGCGCGCAGCATGTCGTCGGTCATGTTACGCGGCGCATCCACCAGGGCTCGCGCCGAAGAGTGTGATGCGATCACTGGAGCCTTCGTCGTGGCAATCGCATCCCAGAAAGTTTTGTCGGCTACGTGAGAGATATCGACTATCATGCCGAGCCGGTTCATCTCCAGCACAACCTGCTTGCCAAAATCAGTGAGGCCGTTATGATGCTGAACTTTCGCGTCGCCGATGTCGCCGGAGGAATCGGCCCACTCGTTGGTATTCGACCACGAAAGCGTCATATAGCGCACGCCGAGGCGGTAGTAATCTCGGAGCAGGTGCATGTCGTTCTCGATGGAGTGTCCGCCTTCGATGCCCATCAGCGCAGCCAGCTTGCGCTCGCGATGCGCGCGTTCAATGTCGGCGACGGAGAACGCCATCATCATGCGATCCGGGTGCCGCGCCGCTTGCTCGTAGACGGAATCGATCAAGTCGAATGTGTGTTGCGCGAAGTGTCCCTGGTTGGTCTCAGGGTCGACCCAGATGGAAAAGAATTCCGCTCCGAGATTCCCTCGATGAATCTTGTCGAGGCTCAAGTGACCAATATCCGTGGGATCGGTCGAGCCGAGGTCAAAGCCCTGATCGAGAAAGCGCTGCGGCGTGTCGGCGTGAGTGTCGACGACGATGGCGGAGTCGTGAATGGCACGCGCTCGCGCGCTAACGGTTGGGCCTGGGTCGGATTGTGCCGCGGCCAAAGTAGCCGCCAGAAATAGGGAAGAGAGGATGCAGGTGTTAATACGAGTCATAGGGTGAGCGAGCCGGTCTGGCAAGTGACCGATTGTATAGGGACGGTCGGCAGAATAAAAGGAAGGGAAGGTTCGTCAGTGGTGCATATTGGCTTACGCGCTGAGCTAGTTGAGCGGGAGATCCTTCGCTTCGCCTGAAAAACGGCTCCGCTCAGGATGACGCCGAAACATGAAGAGTCAATACACGACTACCAAAGTTCTTGTAACTCAGGCGCTAAAGCGCGGGTTCTTTTGGACAGCTTAACGGCACGACTGAAGGTCGTGCCCTTCCCCATCCAATCTGCTTTCAGTCCTATCCCGCGCCTGATCCCGTCTACGAGAAAATGAATGGACTACTCTACGCGGCTGTCGGCCGTCATGGCGGCAACTGGAGGCTCGGGGCGCTCGATCGGCACGATGGTTTGGCTCTCGCGCCAATCGGCGTAACGGCCGGAAACCATGATGTGGAAGACCCACTGATGACGCTCTTCCTCAGGCTCAACCAGCCCAACGGACTTCATGTAAAACAGGTAGCGCTCGACCCAGTGAATCTGCTCCTGGGTCATGCCGCGGCGTTGCAGGTCAACCGTAAGCCCAGCGAGATGCGACGATGCTGTGTCGCCGTCGGCGGGTGCTGCATTGCGATTGTGGCGGCGCAATTTCTTCTGCACCTTCACCGTGCGGACCGCTGAGTTCACCTGAATCTGCTCGTGGAAGCGATGGTAATAAGCCTGAGACAGATCCTGCACAAAATCGCGGGTCCAGGGGCGGCAATAGCGCCGCGAGGGATCCAACCGGGGGTCGAAGCGCAACGTCTCTCCCGCGATAATCGGAAGCAGCGCGCCGCTGGCCTTCAAAGCTTCCAACTCGTTGTCGTCCTCAATGCGAGGCAATTCCATCCGGTCGACTTCCGCGTTTTGCAACAAAAGAGATTCGTGCGAAGGACGGAACATCGGATTCCACAGCGTCCAATGGAAGCGGTGCAGACGATGATGGTGTATAGGTTTGCGCACCGTTGCCGAAGCTCCGAATGCGGCGCCGGATAGGCAAGCCAGAAATGAAAGAAGACAAAGTTGGCGTTGTAGTCGTGAGTTCAAGAATTATCTCGTAGTCTGTCGCGGGGACCGCCCCCGCAGCTGTTCGGACATTCTAAGCCATGCTGTCAAGTCTTCGAGCCTTTTGATTGCAGGCCTCTTATTACCGTTGTGTGGTTACCGGCGTTCCTGGAAGTCACCAGCGGCGACGGTTACCTTTGGTGACCAGCCCGGCGCCGCGTGCGCTTCACACCTCTTACGATGCACGCCACGCGCCAACAATCAGAAGGAGACTACGACCGACTCATGTGCTCCCGAAGCAAGCACATAGCGGCGTTCAATGGATATTCGATGCGGGAGCGTAAGTGCCCAGTTGTGGCAGGATAACAAAAATCAGCGACGGAAAAGGTCACCCAAAGCCTGCTTCATGACCGCTCCGCTGACCTCGGAAATCGCCTTCGTCAGAGGGATATCCTTGGGGCAAACCTCGACGCAATTCTGCGCATAGCCGCACTCCTGAATGCCGCCATCGCCCATCAGCGCGGCCAGGCGCTCGTGCTGCAACGCCTTGCCGGTGGGATGCGTATTGAAGAGGCGTACTTGGGCGATAGTCGCGGCTCCGACGAATCCCGTATCTTCATTAAATTGCGGGCAGGCTTCCATGCAGCAGCAACACGAGATGCAGCGCGAGATGGGGTAAGCCTGCTCCTGCTCTTCCGCTGTCATGCGCGGGCCGGGGCCGAGGTCGTACGTGCCGTCAATCGGAACCCAGGCCTTCACTGCTTTGAGATTTTCAAAAATCACGCTGCGATCGGTAGCCAGATCGCGGACGACGGGAAATTTGGAGAACGGCTCAAGCTTCACCGGCTGTTCGAGATTATCGATCAGAGCCGAGCAAGCCATCCGAGCGCGCCCGTTGACGAGCATGGCGCACGAGCCGCAAACCTCTTCCAGGCAATTCGAGTCGTAAGTGATGGGCGTGGTCGGCTTGCCCTCGCGGGTGACGGGGTTGGCGGCGATCTCCATGAGAGAGGAGATCACGTTCATACCCGGATGATGGGCGAGTTCGAATTCCTCCCAGTAGGGCTTGGAGGTGGGAGTGGATTGGCGCTTAATTCTTATTAGGACGGATTTATTAGCCATTGATCTTCAGGTCTCAGCCGCAAACGATTTGTCATTCTGAGCGGAGCGGAGAACCTACGTATTCTGGTCGCGTCCAAAAAAAATGCATGGGTCCTTCGCTTCGCTCAGGATGACAATTTGTTTCATTGCAATCATTCACTTTGCAGGCGCTGCCACTCGAATAAAAACTTCATCCCAGCGATGATGCTTGCCCGACACTTCTCGATTGCCTGCGAAATGCTTATCGAGCATTTCGCAATTCTGTATTCCGGCCACATCGATCATGCGCCATCCGGGAATGCGGTTGCTGCTTTTTCCGCCGACTTGCCAGCAAAACAAACGAACAATTCCGCTCTGAATGCCGTAGTCGTGCGGCTCTACGACGCGCTCGTTCCCCTTATAGGTAAACCGAATCAGTCGCTTATGCTCAATTGCGCTGCGGAGCAACTGATCCAAATCTAAAGCGATTTCCATACAGCTCATAATCAAGCTCGCGAGATCTTCGCTTCGCGTAAACGGCTACGCTCGGCGTGACGGCCACCGGCTTAAGTCCCGCAAAAACGTCGTCACTTGGCAGCGTCGTACTTCCTCGCCCGCGGCGGAATCAGGGAAACATCCACCGGCTCGAAGTCGAACTTCGGCTCATCGGCATCTGGCGCGAAATACGCCTTCGTCGTCTTCAGAAAATTCTTGTCATCGCGATCGGGGAAGTCCGGCTTGTAGTGCGCCCCGCGGGATTCGTCGCGCATGCGAGCACCTTGCGCAATCACGCGCGACAACTGGAGCATGTTATAGAGTTGCCTCGTAAAGACCACGCTGGTGTTCGCCCATTGCGTGCGGTCGCTCAGATTTACCTTGCGGAAGCGTTCCAGCATCTCCACCAGTTTCGCGTCGGTCTGCTGCAAATTCTTGTTGTAGCGGATGACCGTGCAATCTTTCGTCATCAACTCGCCCAGCTCCTGCCACAGCCGGAACGGATTCTCCGTGCCCTGATTGTTCATGAGCAGGGCGTTGCTGTCTTCCTGCTTTTTCTTCTCCGCGTCGAAGCAGCCGTTGCCGTTCGGCAGCGCCTGCAAGCCGCGCGCGTATTTAACGGCATTCGGCCCGGCGATGCCTCCGCCGTAAATGCAGGAGACGAGCGAATTCGCACCCAGCCGGTTCGCCCCGTGATACTGATACTCGCATTCGCCCGCCGCGAAGATGCCGGGGATGTTCGTCGCCTGCTTGAAATCCACCCACAGGCCGCCCATGGTGTAATGCATGCCCGGAAAAATCTTCATGGGCGTGTCGCGGGGATCGTCGCCGACAAATTTTTCGTAGATTTCGAGAATGCCTTCCAGCTTGCGATCGAGAATCTTGCGGTCGATGTGCGTCAGGTCGAGGTAAACCATCGGCTTGCCGTCGATGCCGAGGTTATGCTCGAAAACCACCTTGAAGATGGCCCGCGTCGCGATGTCGCGCGGCACAAGGTTGCCGTACTTGGGATACCACTCTTCCAGAAAATACCAGCGGTCTTTTTCCGGGATCGCCTTCGGATCTCGTTTATCCCCCGGCGTCTTCGGAACCCAGACGCGTCCGCCTTCGCCGCGCGCCGATTCCGACATGAGCCGCAGCTTGTCTTCGCCCGGAATGCAAGTGGGATGCACCTGGATAAATTCACCGTTGGCGTAATAGCATCCCTGTTGATAAAGCGCCGACTGCGCCGATCCGGTGCAGACGACGGAGTTGGTCGACTTGCCGAAGATCGCGCCGTTGCCGCCGGTGGCGATAATGATGGCGTCGGCGGGGAAGGTGCGGACTTGCATGCTGCGCAAGTCCATTGCGCAAACACCGCGGCAGACGCGGTTTCCATCGAGCACCGCCGACAAGAATTCCCAGTGCTCGTACTTCTTTACCTTGCCTTCGGACTCGTAGCGGCGCACCTGCTCATCGAGCGCATAAAGAAGCTGCTGGCCGGTCGTGGCTCCGGCGAATGCGGTTCGGTTATATAACGTCCCACCGAAACGGCGAAAATCAAGCAGGCCTTCCGGGGTGCGATTGAAGGGCACGCCCATGCGGTCCAGCAAATCGATGATTCCCGGCGCCGCCTCGCACATATCCTTCACCGGCGGCTGGTTCGCCAGAAAATCTCCGCCGAAGACCGTGTCGTCAAAGTGCTGCCAGGTCGAGTCGCCCTCACCCTTCAGGTTCTTTGCTGCATTGATGCCGCCTTGCGCGCACACCGAGTGCGACCGCTTCACTGGAACAATCGAGAACAGATCGACGGTCGCGCCCATCTCGGCAATCTTTATCACCGCGGAGAGTCCCGCGAGCCCGCCGCCGATCACGATAATTTTTGGAGCCGCCATTTCCTACTCCACCCGCTTTCCATTCTTTGTTGCGTTTGTCCCAGTGTTTGCCGCCGCGGAAGTTGGCGGGTTCGCCGCCGGCGCCGTCACCGAAGTTCCCGGCTCGCCGAGCGGTTGCTGCGGACGCGAACGGAAGGTAGCCACACTCGCCAGTCCCACTCCGCTCAGCAGAAAGAAAAATCCGATACACACCGCGAGGAATCTCTTGCGCGCCTTCTCACCCGAAACAATGCCCCACTTCGCCGCGAACAGCCAGATTCCGTACGCGAAGTGCCACGAGGCTGTGATCAGCCCAACTACATAGAAAATAAACAACGCCGGCTGCATGACTTCCTGCTGCACTTTTCCGAACGAGGCATTGGGATAGGCGTGCAAATCAATTCCAGTGAAGCGCATCGTCCACGTGTGCCAGATGATGTAGACGAAGGCAATGCCCCCGGTCCAGCGCTGCGCGGTGTACATCCAATTTCCGGTCCAGGGATACTCGGTCGTATTCCCGTCTCCGCGATACCAGATGTAGAAGCCGTACAGAGCGTGGAATGCGATGGGCAGCCAGATCCCAAAAAGCTCAAGAAAAAAAACCAGCGGCAGGCCGGCGAGAAAGGCTACCTGCTTCGCATAAGGGTCGGGTCCGCTGATTGCGGTTGCGTTTGAGATCAGAATATGTTCGAAAAGGAACGCGCCGACGGGAATGATCCCCGACAGAGAATGCAATCGGCGCAAAATGAATGAAGTTCCTTGACCAGCACGGAGTGGAGCTACGCCGGATTGAACTGGAGTTGCAGGATTGGCACTTGCCGCCAAGAAGCTCTCCCTATGAATGCGGATGTCAGAAAAGAACCTTTTATTATGTTGGTCCCAAGGAACGGAAGTCAAGGTGATGGCAGCACATTCACGTCCGGCTTTCTTCTTTTCTTCAGCCTTCAGCCGAGTTCGCCGATTAAATCCCGTTCGGGCGCTGGCGGATGAGCGAGAGAAATTCCTGGCGAGTTTCATGCTCGGTCCGGAAGCAACCCAGCATGGACGACGTTACTGCCGCGGAATGTTGTTTCTCGACGCCCCGCATCATCATGCACAAGTGCCGCGCTTCAATCACCACTCCGACGCCTTGCGGTTCGATGACTTTCTGAATCGTCTCGGCGATTTGCGTGGTCAGGCGCTCCTGAATCTGGAGCCTTCGGGAAAAGAGTTCGATCAGGCGCGGGAGTTTACTGAGGCCGATCACTTTGCCGTTCGGAATATAGGCCACGTGCACCTTGCCGAAGAAGGGCAGCATGTGATGCTCGCACAGGCTGAACATTTCTATGTCCTTGACGATGACCATCTCGTCGTAGGTGACGGTAAAAAGAGCGCCCTTGAGTAAAGTCTCAGGATCTTCGCTATAGCCGCGGGTGAGAAACTGCATGGATTTGCGCACGCGCTCAGGCGTGAGTTGCAAGCCTTCGCGCTGCGGATCTTCGCCGAGGCGGACGAGCATTTCCTGGACAAGATCTTCGAAACTGGCGCTGGTCAGACTGGTTGAAGGTTCGGTTGTTGGTCTCATAAGTTAGCTAAGCATTCGAAATCGCGTTTTCGGGCTTCAAGATCAAGGGGTAATTGAAGATCAAGATCCTTCCCCGGCGTACTCGAAGGAATTCATCAGGGTTTCTTCGAGCCTTATTCTTTCCAGATGCGCCTGGGGGAAGCCACGCTGCACTATTTCGTAAATTTGAATGCAGAGATTTTCCGTGGTGGGCACATCCTGGGCGAATTCTTTCAGGGTATTCAGATTTTCGTGGTCGTAGCGGGCGAGAACTTCTTGCTGGATGAATCCGTCGAGATCAGTGAGATTGCAGACCATGCCAGTTCGCTCGTCGACCTGGCCGCTGACGGTAACTTCGACGATGTAGTTGTGCCCGTGTCCGTAGGGATTATTGCACTTGCCATAGATGGCCTGATTTTCGTCATCGCTCATGCGATCGCTGTGCAGTCGATGCGACGCGGAGAAGAGATAACGGCGTGAGAGATGGGCTTTCATTTATGAAACTCGTAATCCTACGAAACTCGTAATCTCATCAAACTCGCAATCTCGCGCTTGATCCTTCTGCTCTCGCGGGTCATGCTTCCCCGTAGAAATCGACGAACAGGTCTGGAGTCTCGTAAACCCGCACGCGGTGCAGTTTCGCAGCCGCGAGTTTGGCAGCGAGGCGCTGCCAAATGGCGATCGCGATGTTCTCCGTGGTCGGGATGCGATGCAGGAACTCAGGCACCTCTTTGTTCAGAAAGCGGTGGTCCATCGCATCCAGCACTTCGCGGTGCATGATTTCTTTCAGCTCTTTGAGGTCGACCACGAAGCCGGAACGGGGATCGATCTCTCCTTTCACCGTGACTTCCAGCGTGTAGTTGTGACCATGGCCGTTGGGGTTGTTGCGTTTGCCGAAGATGCGGCGGTTCTCTTCCGCGCTAAATTCTGGATTGTGGTAGTAGTGCGAGGCGGAGAATTCGGCTTTGCGCGTGAGATAGACCATGGCTTTCGGGCTATGAATATATTACTGGGTTATGACGTGGGGTGCTGGCAAGTGCGGCAACCCGTCAATGTGGGACAGTCGGCCCCGTCGCCGGTTGCGCGAAGCAAGACTGCTTCTTATCATGAACCGAGCACATTCATGAACTGCGCGGCGACGAGTGGTCCGTCGAATTGCTCCACCCAGCAGCGAGATTCGTCGACGAGCGCCGCCCGCAGCGCAGGATCTTTGTAGAGACGTTCAATTCCTTCCGCTAACGCCTCATCGCTGTCGGGTTCGACGAGCACTCCATATTTGACGACTTCGGGTACTGACGCAGCCCGGCTTGCTACGATCGGTTTTCCGGCGGCCATGGCTTCAAGAAAAACGATGCCAAAACTTTCCTGCACGCTCGCCATACAGAAAACATGGCAGCGATTGTATTCGCGCGCCAGTTCAGACTGCGAGACGTTCCCCAGCCAGGTCACGCTTCCGTCCAGGCGCTTCTCTCTTGCGATCGCCTTGAGACGCGCGGTTTCTGGGCCTCCGCCGACAAGGCGAACTTCGAGTCCCGGAATCCTGGCGCGCAGCCGACAAGCGGCGGACAGCAAAACAGGTAGTCGCTTGCGGGGATAGAACCGGCAAACGCAGAGCACGATAAATTTCCCCTCCTCCGGAGGAGAGACATTTTCCGTGAGTAATCTGCGCCATTGCGCCAAGTCGATGGGTTCGGGAACGACGCGCGGTTTAGTGGAGATTCCATAAAGTTCCTGAATGCGCGCGGCGGAGTATTGGCTTGGCGCGATCACCAGGTCCGCCCGCTGGACGTGAAGCTTTTCATAATGCGCCTGGATGCGCATGGTGGCGTGAGTGAGACCGCGTTCAAAACGCATCTCGTCGGCGATGACGCCTTTGATCGATGCGATATGAAATCCGGCGCGAGGAAGGGAATAGCCATCCATGTCAAAGCCAACGGTGACCGCGTTTCGATCCGCAGGTTGGAAGCGAAACCTTTCGTTGAAAACGATGCGCTCAGCGGTATGGACCGGGAGTTTTATTCCGGGCGTGACCAGATCGACGGTTTGACCAGACTCCCGCAGAAACTTTGCCAACGTCGTGATGCCAGTATAAGTTCCGCTGCCGCGAGCGATCGTGAGAGGGGTTGATGTGATGAAGCGGAAGTGCATCGGGAATAATCCGTCGCCTCAATGATCCATTGCCTTGACGATCGGTCACCTCAATGACCGGATCGACCGCACCTGCTTGTTGCTTCACCGTCGTGCGTAGAATCCTCTATTATAGCGAGGTGCATCGCGCGATTCGCGTCCCGTTCTCAAGTCTCCCGCCTGTGACTGTTCCTCCGTTCTTTCTTCGGTTGATCCTTCTTCTGTCGCTCTTTCTCATGTCGATGGTCGGCTGCTACAGCGGGTCGCGGCCGGGACGAATCGGCTCGCCTGCGCCGGACTTCACCGTTCGCGACGCGGATCGTTCGGTTACGTTGAGCCAGTTGAAGGGCCAGGTCGTGGTGCTGAATTTCTGGGCCACGTGGTGTCCGCCGTGCATTGAGGAGACGCCGTCGCTGGTGCAAATGCAGCAGCGGATGAAGTCCAAAGGCGTGACTGTGCTCGCCGTGAGCGTAGACGTTGACGAGAGAGCCTACCGGCAGTTCATTAAAGCTCACGGCGTCGATCTGCTCACGGTGCGCGACGCCGACCAGAAAAGCAACTCACTCTACGGAACGTTCAAATTTCCCGAAACGTATGTGATTGATCGCAGTGGCGTAGTGCGCCGCAAGTTTATCGGCGCGGTCGACTGGACCGAGCCGGATGTGATCGAGTATTTGGGGAAGCTGTAGAAACCAGCGATCGACTTCCCTTACAGCTTCAGATTCCGCAAACGCAGGGCGTTGGTGATTACGGAAACTGAGCTGAAGCTCATGGCGGCCGCCGCGAAAATCGGGCTCAGCAGCAGTCCGAAAAACGGATAGAGAATTCCCGCCGCGATGGGGACGCCGATGGCGTTGTAGATGAAGGCGAAGAAGAGATTCTGCCGAATGTTATGCATTGTTGCCCGGCTCAAATTGCGGGCGCGCAAAATGGCCGAGAGATCCCCCTTCACCAGAGTGATGCCTCCGCTCTCCATCGCAACATCAGTGCCCGTGCCCATGGCGATGCCGACGTCGGCCTGCGCGAGCGCGGGAGCGTCGTTGATGCCATCGCCGGCCATGGCGACGATTCTTCCTTGTCCTTGCAACTTGCGGACGATTTCTAATTTCCCCTCCGGCAAAACTTCGGCTTCAAATTCGTCGATGCCGAGCTGTCGTGCAATGGCCGCGGCACTGGCACGGTTGTCGCCGGTGAGCATGACGATGTGAATGTCCTCAGCCTTGAGGTTGCGAACCGCCCCCGGCGTGGATGGTTTGATCTGATCTGCGACGGATAGGGTGCCCGCGTAGTTGCCGTCAACGGCTATACAAAGAACCGTGCCGCCGGCTGGAGCTGTGTTCAAAACTTGCGGGCTTTGCAAAGCGCCGATTTCCACCATCCAGGCGGGATTGCCGACTGCCACTTTTCTTCCGTTCACCACGCCGCGAATTCCCCTTCCCGCGACGGAAGTGAACTCCCCGGGCTGGAAAAGTTTCCCGCTACGCTCCGCCGCGGCCTCCACTATCGCTGCCGCGAGAGGATGTTCGCTGGCGCGTTCAAGGCTGGCAGCCAGGCCCAAGAACTCAGGATGCGCTCCAAGTTCCTCGGACATTGCGACGACGCGCGGCTTGCCTTCGGTGAGCGTCCCAGTTTTGTCGACCACAAGAGTGTCAACTTTTTCCATGATCTCAAGCGCCTCGGCGTTCTTGATCAGGACTCCCGCGCGCGCCCCCCGTCCCACGCCCACCATGACGGCCATCGGAGTGGCGAGCCCCAAAGCGCAAGGGCAGGCAATAATGAGAACGGCGACCGCATTCACCAGCGCGTGCGCGAGCCGCGGCTGTGGACCGAGCAAGAGCCACGCAAAGAAAGTTACAACTGCGACCGCAATCACGATCGGGACAAACCATTTCGCAACGCGATCGGCGAGGCGTTGAATAGGCGCGCGGCTGCGCTGCGCCTGGCCCACCAGTTGCACGATGCGCGCCAGCAAAGTTTCGGCCCCGACGCGTTCCGCTCGCATGACGAATGATCCGGTTCCGTTGATGGTTGCGCCAACCACTTTGCTCTGTGAAAGTTTTTCGACCGGAATAGATTCGCCGGTGATCATCGACTCATCGACTGTGCTGCGACCCTCAAGCAGAACGCCGTCGACGGGAATTGTTTCGCCGGGGCGGACGCGAAGCCTGTCGCCCGGTTTCACTCGTTCAAGCGGAACATCGTTCTCGCTACCGTCACCGCTGAGCAATCGTGCAGTGCGCGGGCTGAGGTCGAGCAGTGCGCGGATGGCGGCGCTGGTGCGGCTACGGGCACGCAGTTCCATGACCTGGCCTAGCAGGACCAATGTGGTGATCGCCGCGGCGGCTTCGAAGTAGACGTCGGGATACCCACTCATCGACCGGAGGGATTCTGGGAAAATCTGCGGCGCAACCGTTCCTACGACGCTGTATCCGTAGGCAACGCCTGTGCCCATGCCGATCAGCGTGAACATGTTTGGGCTGCGGTTGACCAGCGAAGTCCAGAAGCGTTGGAAGAACGGCCAGCCGCCCCACAGGACGACCGGCGTGGCGAGCGCCAGTTCGAGCCAGGGCAGTGTTGCTCCAGAAAGAAAGCCCAAGCGCATTTTCCAAAACATGGCCGACATGGCCGCAATCAGCAGCGGCGCGGTGAACACCAGGCTCATCCAGAAACGTCGCGTCATGTCGCGAAGCTCGGAATTATCTTCGGCCGCCGCGGTCACGGTGCGCGGCTCCAGCGCCATGCCGCAGATCGGGCACGAACCGGGCCCAGGGCGCACGATCTCAGGGTGCATCGGACAGGTGTACTCGGTGCGCGTCGCGGCGGGAATTTCCGGTTCGAGAGCCATTCCACAGGACGGGCATGCGCCGGGTTTCGTAGCGCGAACTTCGGGGCACATCGCACAGACATAGGCCGCAGGCTTCTCTAATTTGTCTGGTGACGGCGGCGTCGGGTGGGGCACGATGGCAATCGGTCTGGTTGGCAGGGCAGGGCCTGATGAAGCCGCTGTATTCCTGAGATGTCTTTCAGGGGCGAGATATCGTTCAGGGTCGGTTTTAAATTTTTCAGCACAGCCTGCGCCGCAGAAGTAGTGGTTCTTGTCATCGTGTGCGTACACATTTTTCGCGGTTGCGGGATTTACATTCATTCCGCAGACCGGGTCGCGCTCGAGAGTAGATGGCGAATTTGTGTCTGGCGTAGACATACTCCTTCAGCAAAATCACGGCGCGCGGTTCTTCACAGTCGATCCAGCCGCCTTCTGGGTTCGATGGGCGATGCGTTATATTGGATTCAGTCCCGAAAAACAGCAGCACAGTTTCATCGCTCCATCGCTCCATCGCTCCATTGCTTCAGCAGAGGATCATCCCAATGACTTATTTAGAGGTTGTGTATCGTTACGGAGCGGCGCCGGGCGAGGCTGAGTTGAAGGCCATCGATGGCATGCGCGAAGTTTATGGAGTGCGCCGCGTGCAGTTCAACGAGAAGGAGCAGACGGTGCGCGTGGAGTTTGACGCTTCCAGGCTGAAGCCGGACGCGGTGGCGAAACTGCTACGCCAAGCCGGGGTGGATGTGCGAGACCGACTGGTTCTGGCTTAGAGGACTTGCAATCTGCGCCGCTGGCGCTGCACGGCCCATTTAGCGGGCCGTTTCAAATGTTTGCGAGCGGTTGAGGGGATGGGGAGAGCTAGCCGAGTGGTGGGGGAGTATGCAATGGGACGCCCAAGAAAACCTCTGGCCGAAGTTCTTCTTGGAGCGCCCCGTTGCGCGCCACTTCGTCTGGCATTGCTTGTTGCACACGGCGTGCCGTTTGGTAAGTGCCTCATAACAAACAAGGCGAGCTGCGCGGCGTTGGTAGTAATTTCTCTAGGGGCGGGGAAAATTTACCCCGGAGTGTAGACGCACCGAGAGGGCCGAAAGGTTGTGGAAAAACGAAATTCGTTCGAATTCCGGCATTCCGCGCCCGTTTTGGGAAAGTGCAGTTCGTGAATTCAGGTTTTCGCCGGAGAATTCCTAGCCTCAGCGATCCACAAGGAACTTTTCGCGGCAAGCGGCGACTTCCGTTATAATTCCGGAACGAAGTTCACCTGCCAAACCAGTCCGCGCCCTTAGCTCAGCTGGATAGAGCGTCTGGCTACGAACCAGAAGGTCGGGAGTTCGAATCTCTCAGGGCGCACCATTTTCAACGGCTTGTCAATAAATTGCAGCCGGGCCGCTTCTCTCTCGAAAAGCACTGAAGTGCGTCAGTTGCCGGTCCGGTACATGTCCTATTTCCTAGCGTGATGCAACGCGTCTCTAAGTTTGAAGAATCAAGTAGTTCTAAGGGGTAACCTGGGGAGGTGACGATCGGCACATTGCAGCGACCAGTAGCACCTTCTAATGTCCCGATCAGAATGAACCTGAAACCTGCACATCCCCGCCCGAAATCGCACCGTCCAGACCTGGCTGCTAATGCAACCGCCACCGGCAGGCAGATTGCAAAACGCCGTAGCAATCGCATGGCGCTCCACGCTTCCGTCGGGTTATCCGGCGAAGATCGGGGGAAATGTTCCTTTACGATGCCGGCGAAGGCCACGAAATTGAATAAGCACGGCGCTGCGGTCCAACTTAGCCGAGACCTTCTGGTGGGCTCGATCGTTTCCGTAAATAACAAGCAGGGCACCAAGCTCTCCGCGCGCGTAGTGGCGCAGTTGGCGGCACTGGAGGGCGTTTCCAGGTACGCAATCGAGTTTGTCGAGCAGGACGAACGGGCGGAAACCTTCTGGGGAATTGTCTTCCCGCCGAACACCTCAAACGCCTAGTTCGTAAATGTGGCGCTGCGAACCAGGAACGAGACGAACTGCTACAAGAGGAGCGGCGAATAGAACCCTGCCGAAGATTCGCCTATTTGGATTCGCTGTGCAAAATTGACCATTTTTCCTTTTCTGATTCCCGCATCATCCTGTCATGAAGGTTAAGCGGCCTGTTCTTGAACAGGTACAAGCTGTCCCTTGCCCGGCCTTGGCGTTCCACCGGATGAGAAGTGCGAACCGCGACGGGCTTTCAGTGAAAGGATTGTTTCCATGACC
>Ga0210400_10000860_pt1 | contig 31652 bp, 37 predicted proteins | sample IncBWH26MmetaG_FD_155456 | JGI IMG/M metagenome (GOLD analysis project Ga0210400, IMG submission 155456) | Forest soil microbial communities from Barre Woods Harvard Forest LTER site, Petersham, Massachusetts, United States - Inc-BW-H-26-M | ecosystem: Environmental > Terrestrial > Soil >... | reverse complement strand
GATCGCGTCGATCAACTCGCCGATGCAATGCATGATGAAGGAGATCTGCGCCCAGTGCCTGCAGCGCCATTACGATCCGGCGACCGGCACCGAGACCGTCGTGTTCTCCTGCTTCAACCAGGACCAGGACCTCGACCGCGTCGATTTTCCGACCCTGCGCCGCCGCCTGTCGCAGAACGGCGCGCAGGAGAAGCTGACCAAGCTGTGGATCGACCGCTGCCTGCGGCGCCTCGGCTGGCGCGAGGCCGCCGCCGCGGAGTGAGCGGCGGTTGTTCTCTACTCGCCTGATGCTATATATCAAAGCTATGTATCAAGGGGCAATCGGCGATGAAGACGGCGAGACTTTTCTGGTCGGGTCGGTCGCAAGCAGTGCGGCTCCCCAAGGAATTTCGTTTCACCGGGCCGGATGTTAGCATTCGGCGTCACGGAAGCGCCGTTATCCTTGAGCCGATCGCAGAGGAATGGAGCTGGCTCGATGGCCTTGTGGGCAAGCTCGACGACGACTTTGTAGAAGCAGCCAACGAACAACCCGAGCAACAGAAGCGGCCCGCGCTCGACAAAGCCTTCCGCTGATGCGCTATCTGCTCGACGCGAATGCTGTCATCGCGCTGTTGAACGATAGGGCGTCGAAAGCAGCTCGGCGTCTACGGCGCGAAAAGCCTGGCGACGTGGCGATTTCGGCGATCGTCGCGCACGAGTTGTTCTACGGCGCGTTCAAGAGCCGGCGTGCCAGCGGAAATGTCGCTCTGGTCGATGCTCTCCAGTTTGCGGTACTGGAATTCAACAAGGAGGACGCCCGCGAAGCCGGCGCGATCCGCGCCACACTGGCCGCGCGGGGGACGGCCGATCGGTCCCTATGATGTGCTGATCGCCGGGCAGGCTGTGGCGCGGAGCATGATCCTGGTGACCCACAACACGCAGGAGTTCGAACGGGTGCCGGGCTTGCGAATTGAAGACTGGCAGGAATGAGATACGCCCCGCTAGGCGGCCGCTTTGCCCCACAGGCGCCTGGAGGCGATCGCCGCGCCCTCGACCATCGCCCGTAGCTTCTTGAAGGAGATGTCCGGGTCGAGCTTGCCGTAGCCGGCAAAGGTGCCGAAGCCGCAATCGCTGCCCGCCATCACCCGTTCGCGGCCGACGATGTCGGCGAAGCGGCAGAGGCGCTCGGCGACCAGTTCGGGATGCTCGACGTAGTTGGTCGAGGTGTCGAGGACGCCGGGGATCAGGATCTTGTCGTCGGGCAGCTTGACCTCGTGCCATACCCGCCATTCATGGGCGTGCCGCGGGTTGGCGGCTTCGATGACCAATGCCATCGGCTTCGCCTTGACGAGGATCGGTGCGACCTTGGCGAAGTCGATGTCGTGATCGTGCGGTCCCTCGTAATTGCCCCAGCAGATATGGATGCGTGCCCGGTCGGCCGGCACGTTGCGCAGGGCGTGGTTCAGCACCTCGATGTGAAAGGCGGCGCGCCTCAGGAAGTCGGCTTCGCCGAGGTCCTGGAACGAGGTGTGATGCGCCATCGCCAGATCCGGGCAATCGAGCTGCAGCACGAAACCCGCCTCGACGATCGCCTCGTATTCCTGCTGCATCGCGGCGGCAATCGCCTCGACGTAGGCCTCGTGCGAGGGGTAGTAGCGGTTGTTCTGGAATACCGGCACGAGGCCGGGCGAGGCAGCGGTCATGAAGCCCTCGACCGCGCTGACCTGGGCGAGCGCGTCGCGCAGATTGGCGAGATCCTGGGCCAGCGGCTCGCGGTCCTGCACCGCGATCGGCCCGACGCAGACCGACCGACGCGCGATGTTGGAGCCGGTCATCCGCTCATAGGCCGCCATGAAATTCGGGTGGTCGCGGGTGTCGAGGCGGGGCTTGGCCGGCTCGTGGCCGGCAAACCCGGACAGCCGGTCGGCGACATAGGTCGAGTAGCCCGGCTTCGACATCTCGCCGTCGTTGATGATGTCGACGCCGGTCTCGGCCTGGCGGCGGACGATGTCGAAAACGGCCTGGCGGGTCAGCCGCTCGAGTTCGGCCTTGTCGTGGGGCTCGCCCTTGTCCTTGGCGACGAGGAGCCGGCGCAATTCGGCCGGCCGGGGCAGACTTCCGACATGGGTGGTAAGAATACGATCCTGGCTCGTCTTCATCGCGACCCCCTGTTTTCGTCGATCATTTCGGCAAGGGTGCCCCGGCGCCATCCAATCGGCAAGCGAAACGCCCCGCTTTCTTGCACAGGCGGCCCGCAGACGAGAGGATTTGAACGCCGGTCAGAATCCCGTAATGTGCCGGCCGAGGCATTCTTCGATCATCGGGCCTGACCGCGCGTCACCCATCGGTCGGCGTCCGCCCCCGGGACTGAAGTCACTGCGAGTAACTTACAGGAGAGAGACAGAGATGGCAGAAATCAAAGGCGCCGACTTGCTGGCGAAAAGCCTCAAGGAGCAGGGCGTGCAATACATGTTCGGGGTCGTCGGGTTCCCGGTCGGCCCGATCGCCGAGGCGGCCCAGAAGGTGGGGCTCCCCTATATCGGTATGCGCAACGAGCAGGCCGCCTCCTACGCCGCCGGCGCCGTCGGCTTTCTGACCGGCCGGCCGGGCTCGTGCATCGTCGTGACCGGGCCCGGCGTCATCCACGGCCTCGCCGGCCTCGCCAACGCGCAGCAGAATTGCTGGCCGATGATCCTGATCGGCGGTGCGTCCGAGACCTACCGCAACGGCATGGGCTCGTTCCAGGAGGAGCGCCAGGTGCTGGCGGCGACGCCGGTCAGCAAATGGGCGCATGCGATCGAGCACGTCAACCGCATCCCGTTCTATGTCGAGATGGCGGTGCGGCAGTCGATCTACGGCCGCCCGGGCGCAACTTATCTCGATTTCCCCGACGACATGATCACCGGCTCCTGCGATACCGGCCAGGTCGCCCAGGTCGCGAGATGCCCCGACCCGCCGCGCACGATGGCGATGCCGCAGGACATCGAGCGGGCCCTCGACGTGCTGCAATCGGCGCAACGCCCGCTTGCCCTTATCGGCCAGGGCATGGCCTCGTCGCAGGCCGAGAACGAGGTGCGCGCCTTCATAGAGAAGACGCAGATACCGTTCGTGCGTACGCCCAAGGGCAAGGGTGTGTTGCCCGACGACCATCCGCTATCGGCCGGCGCGGCCCGCAGCCTGGCGCTGCTGGAGGCCGATGTCGTTTTCCTGATGGGCGCGCGCTTCAACTGGATCCTGCATTTCGGCCTGCCGCCGCGCTACAACAAGGATGTGCGGGTGGTCCAGCTCGACATCGAGCCGGAGGCGATGCACCAGAACAAGCCAGCCGAGGTGGCGCTGGTCGGCGACGGCAAGGCGATCGTCGCGCAGCTCAACCAGGCGCTCGCCGGCCGCCAGTGGTTCCACCCGGAAGGGTCGCCGTGGCGCCAGGCGATTGCCAAGAAATCGGCCGAGAACGCGGCGATGATCGCGCCGCAAATCGACGACGACTCGGCGCCTGGCGGCTATTATCGGCTGTTCCGCGACATCCGCGAATGGCTGCCGAAGAACGTGGTCCTGTGCAGCGAGGGCGCCACGACGATGGATATCGGCGGGACCCAGATGCCGCTTGAGAATCCGCGCTCCTACCTGAACGCCGGCAGCTACGGCACGATGGGCGTCGGGCTCGGTCTCGTCGTCGCTTCCTGTGTCGTGCATCCGGACCGGCCGGTGGTCCACGTCTCGGGCGACTCGGCGATCGGCTTCTCCGGCATGGAGATGGAGACGCTGTGCCGCTACAACATGCCGGCCAAGATCGTCGTCCTCAACAATGGCGGCATTGGCCCGGGCATGGGCGACATCCCGGACAACCCGATGCTCAACATGAAGCCGAACACGCTGATCTACGGCGCCCGCTACGACAGGATGATGGAGGCGTTCGGCGGCAAGGGCTTCTACGTCGAGGATCCGAAGGACCTGCGCGGCGCGCTCGACGAAGCGATGAACTTCCCGGGCCCGGCGCTGGTCAACGTCAAGCTGAGCCTCGGCTCGTCGCGCAAGCCGCAGCAGTTCCGCTGGCACTCCTGATCACCACACACTCCCTCTCCCCGCTTGCGGGGAGAGGGGCGGGGTGAGGGGGCTTTACGGGGCCGCTCCGTTGGGAGCGGCCCTTTTTTGCGAGATCAGAGGGCTAAGTGCCGGCCTGTTGGGGAGCCGGCGCGTCGGAACGCGGGACGGTGAAGCGCTGCAGCAGCGCAAGCACCGCCGCCACGTAGGTGAGCCCGACGACGACCCCGGCGAGCCGGGTCCAGATCCGGTCATCGGCGTCCGCGTAAAATACCGAAAACCCCTCGCCCATCAGGATCGCGAGCACATTCATCGATTTCAGCGCCATCGCGGCGTAGGGGCCGCCGCCGGCGACGACGCGCGCAAACGGCCAGGCGGCGAGCAGGACGACTGTGGCGAGCACCGGCAAGGTCGGCGCCAGCCACAACACCTCCCAGACAAGAACCGCCACCGCGCCGCCCAACACTGCCGCGGCAAACCGGTCGCGGATCACATTTGCGGCGGTTTCGCCGTCGGCGCGCAACGTGATGATGATGCCGATCATCACCGCGCCCGGCGCCGGCGGCTTCATCGCCGCCGCCAGTATCACCGCGAGCAGCAGCGCCAATGCCGCGACCAGCGGCGGCAGCTGCGGCGCTCGCGGCGCTTCCACTTTTGGTTGCGGATCGGGCAGCAGCCAACGCATCGCCCACGTGCTCGTCGCCGCGATCGCGAAGTTGAGGAAAAACCAGTAGGCAAGGTCGCTGGAGAGCTCGGGCCCCTTGATTAGGGTCTGCGGCACAATCGTAAAGACGATCAACATCACCAGCCCGAGCGTCGCCTTGTGGGGATCGGCAAGAAGCTTGAATGCGCCGTAATAAATCCACAGCCCGAGCAGGCAGAGGACAAGCGGCTGCTCGGCCAAAAACTGCATCGCCAGCCCGGCAAGGGCCACCAGTAGCCAAGCGATAATCGTCAGCGCGACGAGCCGCCCGGCGCCGATTGCCGGGCCGGCGGCGAGCGTGCCGGCGACAAGCGGCGCCAGAAAGGTGAGCTGAAGGTCAAGGCGCAGCAGCTCGGCCGTCACGAAGGCGATCGTGAAGGTCAGCGCGATGCGCAGCCCGCGCCTCGTTTCAGTAGACATAGTCGACGATTGAAACGACCCACAACCAGGCGCGCCCGAGCGGGGCGACCCACCCCGCCTGCTTGGTCGTGACGACGACATTGGCGCGCGAGCCGATCCGGAAGGCGGGAATATCCGCCTGCCGCAATAACTCGATCCTGACCGGGATGCGCTGGACCTCGCGCAGCCACTCGCGGCGCTGCTTGACGTAGGGGAGATCGCCCTCGACGGCGGGACCGCCGGGAGAGCGCGCAACGCCGGAGGCGATGCTCGCGACCCGGCCGTTGAGAATGTGTCCGGGGTCGACGTTGAACGTGATCAGCACCGGGTCGCCAATCGTGATGTTACCCAACGTGTTTTCCGGCAGGTTGGCGACGACCCATCCCGCCTCGGTGTCGACGATCGTGCCGACGGTGTGGCCGGCCGAGGCGAATTGGCCGGGCGCGAGGACGGTGTTGGTCACTCTCCCGTCGACCGGCGCCTTGACGTCGGTATCGTTGAGATCGATCCGCGCCCGTTCGTACTGCGCTAGCGCCGCCCTAATCTGCGGATTGTCTTGATTGGTTGGCCCCAGGCGCTTGCGTGCCTCCTGCAGGCTGGCTTCGGCCTCCTGCACGGCGCCTTCCGAGGTCGCCAGCTTTGCCTGCGCCCGATCGGCGTCAGCGCGCGGCGAAAAGCCTCGCGCCGTGAGTTGCAACGTGCGCTCCGTCTGAGCCCGTTCATTTAGGAGATTTGCCTGCGCGTCACTGACCTTTGCAGCGGCCGCGACCAGCGCGGCGGCGCTGGCACCGACTTGCTGCGTCGCATTGGCAAGATTGGCTTCCGCCTGCTTGACGGCGGCCTCGAAGCGCCGGGGGTCGATCCGGAACAGTCGGTCGCCGGTCTTGACCGGCTGATTGTCCTGTACCGAGACCTCGATGATCGTACCCGAAACATTTGGCGCAACGCCAACTACTGGGGCCTGCAGCGTTGCTTCCGATGTATAGGGGGTCAGCCGGTCGAACAGCGTGTGCAGCAAAAGCCCTACAAGGAAGAGGCCGAGCAGAGACACCCCCACCAGGGAGAAGCGGCGGCGTCGAATGACGACCTCGTTCGATATTTTCGGGCAGTCCTGTTGCGCTCGGGTCAGCCGTGCGCGGTCGTCCACGGTCATGGCCGGAGACGGACTACTGCATTGAACGGGTGGTCGCAGCAGGCTCCGATTGCGCGCGGAGGCGATCGACCTTGGCGTAGGCGGCGGGCCCGGGCCAATCCTCGGTCAGCCAGCCGGGGAGCGGGTCGTCGGAGCCGGACAGTGGCAGGCGCTCGTCCTCATCGCCACGGCCGTTGGGAAACAGCTGCAGCGCCCGCGGCATCTCGTAGTAGATCTCGAGGCCGTTGCCGTCGGGATCGGTGAAATAGACGCTGCGCTGGCAGACATGGTCGATGGCGCGCTGGATCTCGACACCGTGCTTGAGGAGGTGGGCGTAGGCATCGCGCAATCCCGCATAGCTGCCGACCTTGAACGCGATGTGCACCAACCCGAGTTGCCCGCGCTGCGGGGGCGCCGCGTCCTGCGGCGAGGGATGTTGCGTAATGTCCAGTGTGTGAAAGCCGTCGCCCAGCGTCATGAACACGCCGCCGTGCTCGGGGTCCTGTTCGGCGACGCTGAACCCGAGCACGTCGCGGTAGAAGCGCTTCGACGCCTCCTCGTCGGCGACCCTGAGAAGAACGTGGCCGATGCCTGCCAGCTTGATCATTGCGAACTCTCCGCTCCGGCACAGATCGAAGCGCCATGTTAGCGCGGCCACGCTGCCGGCGGTATAAGCTTGGCGGATGGCCTACGAGACCTTTCGCGTCGAGATCACCCGCGACGAGACCGTCGCATCCGGCGGCGTCAACATCGACATCACCGCCTATCTCGACCGCGTGCCCGAGACCGACGCGCCGACGCGCGGGATGCTGACCCGCGCCTCAAAGGGCGTGTGGAACAGCCGGCTGCAATTCACCGGCGATTTCGAGACCTTGGCGGAAGCGCTGGCGGCAATCGACGCCGCGCACCCGGATACCGACCGCATCCGCTGCTACGAATACACGGTCGATGACGAATATGCCCGCGAGGTCGCGCCGCTCGTCAAATCGGGCGGCAGATGGCAGCCCGGCGGCAGCCCGCAGGCATAGACCAGCCGCCATCCTGAATGCGAATAGGTCACGCCCGCCGGAACAGTTCAGCCGCGCAACGGCCACCGCGCGAGCGGAACATGCCGGCCCTGACCCTGCAGGCTGCACACAAGAACAAACTCGCGCACGACCCAGCTGATTGCCGCGACGGGCTGATCTGGGATGCTGCGCTCATCGTAGAGCAAGGTGACATGCGGGTTGTACGGCCGCTGCTTGCACCGCCCGATCCCGGTTTTGTCCAGCGCCGCGACGAGCTCCCGCTGCAACAGCATCAGCCCGGCGACGCCATCGTCACCGACCAGGACGACCGGCTGCTTGTGTCCACCGCTGAAACTTTGTGCTTCATTAAAAGCCACCAGGAAGGGCGGCATCGTGATCGTCGCCATTGCCTCGTCGATCGCGGCGGCGGCCTCGTTCGTCAGTCGGGCGTAATCGCCGATGTTGCACAACGAGACATGCAGTCGCCGATCTGCAAGAGGCCTGCCGTTCAGCCCCTGCTTGTGGCGCAAATGCCAGGCGAGCCGGTGAAGTCGTCGCGCCGTACACGGGTCGGGATAGAGCGCGAAAAACACCGAATTCGCTGGCGGAGTGCTCCCGGTGGTTTGGCGCTGTTCTGCCCGCCACAAGCTCTCCGGGCGTGTGCGGTCGTTGGTATCGGTAATCAGCATTGGGCCCTGACCAGCCCGGTTATCTGACTTGCCGCATTATGGAACAATTCATGAACACAGTCGAGTCAGTCAGATTTACCTCGGGCCGCGGCGCGCCTCCGCAGCAAGGACGAAGGCGCCGTGGTCTTTCCGTTTTACAAGCAGGCATTTCTCGTAGCTGCGTGTCTGGTTCGCACTCGATAATTGAGAAGCAGTATTTCTCAAATATCAGAAGATCCGCTTTTATCTGTGGATGAAATTTAACCTTGTATTTTCCATTGAACCGCAGGCTGCCGCAACGCAGCCGCGGAGCAATGGCAATGACATGGGTGCCGCCATACCGACGTCCGCAGCGGTTTTGGATGCCCCGCCTCTCGACGATCCGTCTAGTGGTTCTCCTCGGGATTTTGGCGGCGATCTTCGTGAAGGAGGGGCTGGGGCTCGAAATTCTGTCGGCGCCGAGCCGGTTCTCCGGCTCCGGCGGAGAGCCATTCACGCTTTGCAACAGGGGAAACCAAGCGCGATGCGTCGTCGACGGCGACACCATCTACTACGCCGGATTGAAGATCCGGCTGGAGGACATCGACGCACCCGAGACCTACCAATATAAATGCGAGTCTGAACTCGCCCTCGGGCAACGCGCGACAAACCGGCTGCTGGAGTTGATCAACTCCGGGCCGTTTGAGATCGTCAAGCGAGGCGGCCGCGAGGAGGACCGCTACGGGCGCAAGCTCCGCACGATCGAGCGCGGCGGTCGCTCCCTGGGCGAAATCCTGGTCGCCGAGGGTTTGGCGCGGCGCTGGGACGGCGCCCGGCGCAGCTGGTGCGGATAAAGGCGCGTGGGAGCACGCCGCTGCGCTTGAGTTCGCCTAAAAGCCCTCTTACGTATTGAATACGTATTGGGAGCGGGTGCATGTAATGGCGAAGAAACTGACGATAACCGTCGATGACGCGGTTTACGCGGGCCTGCACGACATCATCGGGCGGCGGCGTATCAGCCGGTTTTTGAACGACCTCGCCCGTCCGCATGTCCTGCAGCGTGAGCTGGCCGAAGGCTACCGGGCGATGGCGGCCGATGAGGAGCGCGAGCGCGACGCGATGGAATGGAGCGAGAACTTGACCGGCGACATCGCTGATGAGCCCCGATAGGCCGCCGCATCGGGGCGAGGTTTGGTGGGTAGCGTTCGATCCTACAGTGGGCGCCGAGATTTGAAAGACCCGCCCGGCGGTGATCGTTAGCAACGACGTTGCGAACCGCGAACTCAATCGGGTTCAGGTAATCCCGTTAACGAGCAATGTTGCGCGCCTTTATCCGTCCGAGGCGTATGTCCGTGTTCGCGGACAGCAGCGGAAGGCGATGGCCGATCAGTTGAGCACGATCAGCAAGCTTCGCCTGCGCGAAAGGATCGGCCGGATCGGTCGCGAGGACATGCTGGCGGTCGAGCGCGCCATCTGCACCCAACTCGATCTTCCGACCTGATCTTGCATCCCGAGCCGTGGCAGTGGCGCGGGTATTCAACCATGGCCGATCGCCTGGTCGAGCTCGGCGGCCAAAGCCGGCGACACCCGGGTCAACGGCAGGCGGCATTCGGGCGAGCGCAGCAATCCCTGCCGCCACAGGCAATACTTGATCGGCATCGGGTTGGCCTCGCGGAACAGCAACGGCACCATGGTTTCGAGACCCGACCAGATGCGCCGCGCGCCGCGATGATCATTGGCGAGCATGCGCTCGTACACCGAGACGAAGGCGGCAGTTTCGAGATGCGCTGAGGCGAGGATGCCGCCATCGCCGCCATGCGCCAGCATCGTGTAGTAATAATTGTCCTCGCCGGTCATCACCGAGAAACCCGCCGGACGGCGCCGCAACAGCTCGATCGACTGCGCGAGATTGCCGGATGAGTCCTTGACCCCGACGATGTTCGGCCGCTCGGCGAGTTCGAGGAGCGTGTCGTTGGCGAGGTTGACCCCGGTGCGATAGGGGATGTTGTAGATCACGATCTGGCGGTCGGTGGCCTCGGCGATCTGGCGGAAATGCTCGAAGAGGCCGTCCTGCGACGGGCGGTTGTAATAGGGGCAGACCGAGACGATGCCAGCGAAATCGAAATGGTCGAGCCGCCGTAGTGTCTTCAGCGTCTTGGCCGTCGAATTGCCGCCGACGCCGACAAACACCGGCACGCGGCCGGCGACGACGCCGAGCGTGCGCTCGACCAGCGCCTCGCTCTCGTCATCGTCGAGGGTGGGGCTTTCGCCGGTGGTGCCGAGCGGGAAGATCCCGCTGACCCCGGCCGCGATGTAGTGCTCGATCAGCTTTTCGTAGCTGACGAAATCGACGGCGCCGTCGTGAAACGGCGTCGCGATCGGCAGCCAGACGCCTGACAGGGTGGTCATTGCATATCCTCCACTTGCGTGCGTGAGATCAGGGAAGCAGCCGTTCGGCGATCTGCACCGCGTTCAGCGCGGCGCCCTTGAGCAGCTGATCGCCGGCGGCGAACACCGCCAGCGACCGGCCGCTCGGATCACTGAGGTCTCGCCGGATGCGGCCGACCAGCACCGCATCCTGGCCGGTCGCGTCTGACGGCATCGGGAAATGATTGCGCTCACGATCGTCGATGAGCCGCACCCCCGGCATGTCGGATAGAAAGCCGCACGCCTCTTCCGGCGTAATCGGCTGTTCGCATTCGACGGTCAGCGCCATCGCATGGGCGCGCAGTACCGGCACGCGGATGCAGGTCACCCCGATCCGCAAATCCGGCGCGCCGAAGATCTTGCGCGTCTCGCTGATGACCTTCGTTTCCTCGTCGTTGTAGCCGATCGCGGGATCGATCGGCGTGTCGTGACTAAACAGATTGAAGGCGTAGGGGTGCGGCAGCACCCGCGGCGGGTAAGGGCGGTCCTCAAGGAACGCAAGCGTCGCCTCGCGCAACTCCGTCATCGCCGCCGCGCCGGCGCCCGATGCGGCCTGGTAGGTCGCGATGACGACGCGCCGGATCGGGTTGCGGCGATGGATCGGCCACAAAGGCAGCAACGCGATGATCGCGGCGCAGTTCGGGTTGGCGATGATCCCGTTATGGCCCTCGATTTCCGCCTGATTGATCTCAGGCACGACGAGCGGCACCACGGGATCCATACGGAATGCCGAGGAATTGTCGATGGCCACCGCGCCATTCCGGACAGCGATCGGTGCGTATTCGCGTGCCGTCTTGCTTCCGGCCGAAAACAGCGCCAAGTCGACGCCGTCGAAGCTGTCCGCGCTCAGCGCCTCGACGGTGAGATCACGCCCGCAAAACGGCAACACGCTACCGGCCGATCGTGGCGAGGCATAAGCGCGAAGCACGGCGAGCGGGAACCGACGCCGTTCGAGAACGCCGAGCAATTCGTTGCCGACCGCGCCGGTCGCGCCAATGATGGCGACGACCGGCGGCGATCGGCGCAGATGGTAGGATCGTGTCGGGTTTCTCGATGGGTTGGGCACGCTCTGTCTCCATTGCTGAGCCGGGAGACGGGCGCCTAAACAAAAGGCCCCGTCGGTATCCCGGCGGGGCCTCGAAGATGGACTTGTCGCTGATCTCAGCGCGCAGACACCTCCAACGCCCGCCCGGGCGGGGTTTTCATGGTCTTGCGCTTGAGGGCGACGAGATTCATGGCGGAACGGTTAGCGGGTCTACGCGGCAAAAGCAATCGCCATCGCGCAAAAGGCGAAGGATCTGCGACCGTACCGGGCCGAAAGCCCCTCGGCGGTTTACCGCTTCCCGGCAGGCTGATACCGTCCCGGTCGCAAGCCCGCGACGGGAACAGCGCTCGCGGCGCGCTTTGAAGCAACCACCCAGGGGAGGAAGCGATGGCAGCTTTCACGCATGTCACGGTCGGTACGAACGATCTCGCCAAGGCCCGCGCGTTCTACGACAGCGTGCTCGCGCCGCTCGGGCTGAAGCGCGTGAAGGATCTTGGGGACCGCGGTTCGTGCTGGGGCCAGTCGGCGGAGGAATTCCTGGTACTGACGCCGGCCGACGGAAAGCCCGCATGCCCGGCCAATGGCGGCACGGTCAGCTTCGAGGCGCCGAGCCGCGCCGCCGTCACCGCCTTCCACGAAGCTGCGCTGGCCGCCGGCGGCAAGGATGAAGGCGCGGTCGGACCGCGCGGGTTCTGGCCCAACGCATATGCTGGGTATGTCCGCGACCCCGACGGCAACAAGATCGCCGCCTATTGCCGTAAGGCGGAGTAGTTCGTCCGCGCTGACGTTTAAGCGGGCGCATGAATGAGACTTGATGCGCCTGCGCACTTGGGGGGCCTTTGCGCGAGGCTTATAGGTCCCCATATCTTACCTTCGTCTTACTCAGGCATGGCATAGGCGATGGCGGCTGACGGAAGCACTACGACCCTGTCGACCAAGGGCCAAGTGATCTTGCCGAAATCGATCCGGGAACGGCGGCGTTGGGGTCCCGGCACCCGCCTGCTCGTCGAAGACACACCTGAGGGAGTGCTGCTCAAGCCCGCGCCGCTCTTTCCGCCGACCCGGCCCGAGGATGTCTACGGCATGCTCAAATATTCCGGGCCGCCAAAAACAATAGAAGAGATGGATGCTTCCATAACGGCCGAAGTCAAGCGGCGGCATGCTCGCGGTCGACACTAATATCATCGTGCGATACGTGACCCGGGATCACGCAGAGCAATCGCCGAGAGCGAAGACGTTGCTCGACGGCAACGACGTCTTCGTTGCGACCACCGTCCTCCTTGAGACTGAATGGGTATTGCGGAGTGCTTACGGATTTGACCGCCCCGAAATTGTAGAGGCATTGGGTTCATTCGCGGGTTTGCCGAGCGTCACGCTCGAGGATCCAGCGCGCGCCCTCAACGCACTGCGCTGGTTCGCCGGCGGCATGGACTTTGCCGATGCGCTGCACCTGGCCAAGGCTGAAAGCTGCGAGGCGTTTGTCAGTTTTGACCAGCGACTCACGACTGTGGCGAAGCGGGTCGGCAGCGTGGCGGTCCGAGCGCCGTAACCCGCGTATTCACGCCGATGCCGCATCGACCACGCCGGCGTCAAATTCGTAAAGCCAGCGCAGCGCGTCGGGCGAGCGGTCGCCGGCCCGGGCCCATTCGGCGTCGCGCGCCTCCTGCCCCGGACCGTCGCGCATGTGAAAGCGGAGCTTGTTTGCCCGTGACAATTCCTGAAGGCGCGTGACGCGGGGCAGGCGCAACAGCTCGTAACGCTGCAGCCCACCGGTGGGGTCTTCGCTCTCGGCCGCCAGACAAGCGGCGAGGGTGGCGCCGTCCTCGATGGACTGGGCCGCGCCCTGGCCCATGAACGGGTACATCGGGTGGCAGGCATCGCCTAGCAAAGTCGCGTGCCCGACCGACCAGCGCGGTAGCGGGTCACGATCGAACAAGGCCCAGATGAAGCATTCGTCGGCCGCCCCAACGATACGGCGCACCTGTGGGTGCCAGCCCTCAAAGGCGGCCAATGCCCGCGCCACGGTGGCGCGGTCGGTCCAGTCCTCGCGGTTCCATTCGTCGTGCTCGGTCCAGCCGACGAAATTCAGCAGCCGCCCGCGCGACACGAAATAGTGCACGAGATGCGCGCCGGGTCCGACCCAGGACTGGCTGCCAAGTTCCAGCCCGAGGTCGGCCAATCGCTCGACCGGCACCAGCCCGCGATAGGCGACGCAGCCGGCGAATTGCGGCGCTTCCTCGCCGAACAGGATGGCCCGCACCGCCGAATGGATGCCGTCGGCGCCGACCAGAATGTCGGGCGCAATATGGACACCGTTGTCGAACCAAGCCTCGACATGGTCGCCCTTCTCGGCCAGTCCGACGAGTCGATGCCCGAGATGAATGCGTTCGGCTGGGATTGCCATTGAAATCACCGCTAAGAGGTCGGCGCGGTGAATTGTGATATGCGGCGCGCCGTAAAGCTCTTGGCATTGCGGATTGAGCGGCGCGCGCTGCAGAGTGCGCCCATCGTCCCAACGCCGCTGATGGGTGCTGCGCGGGCGTACGCCCTCGCGCAGCAATCCCTCGGCAAGACCGAGTCCGAACAGAACACGCGCCGCGTTCGGGCCCATGTTGATGCCGCCGCCGATATGGGTCAGCGCCGGCGCCTGCTCGTAGACATCGACCTCGAACCCGGCTTGGCGCAACGACAGCGCGGCGGTCAGGCCACCGATGCCGCCGCCAATCACGGCGATGCGAAGCGCGCGTCGAGTCATGCGCGGCCGGCGCTAGCCCTTCACCGAGCCCGAGGTCAGTCCGGCGACGTAATGTTCGACGAAGAAGGAGTAGATCAGCGCCACCGGGATCGAGCCGAGCAAGGCTCCGGCCATCAGCTGGCCCCAATAGAACACATCGCCGCGGATCAGCTCGGCGATGACCCCGACCGGCACGGTGCGAACCGAGCTTTTGGTCAGGAAAATGAGGGCGTAGAGAAACTCGTTCTGCGACAGCGTAAAAGCGAAGATCCCGGCCGAGATAAAGCCCGGTGTGCATAACGGCAGAAAGATCCGCCGCATCGTCTGCAGCCGGCTCGCGCCGTCGATGCGCGCCGCCTCTTCGAGTTCCTTCGGTACGGTCTTGAAATAGCCGATCAACAGCCAGGCACAGAACGGCACCAGCATCGTCGGATAGGTCAGGATCACCGCCGTCAGAGTGTTGCCGAGGTTGAGCCGGTTGATGACATCGGCCAATGGCAGGAACAACAATGGCTGCGGCACTAGGTAGATCGCCGCCACGGTCATCGCGATCAGCCCGGCGCCCGCGAAGCGCATGCGCGCCAGCGGATAGGCGAGCATCGTGCCCAGCACGAGCGAGATCGCCGTCGATATCACCGCGACGAGCAGCGTGTTCCACGTCCATACCAGAAAGCTCGTCTCGGTCAGCAGGTCGATGTAATGCTTCAGGGTCGGGTTGTGAACCAACAGCGGCATCAGGTTCTTGTTGTAGAGCTCGGCGTTCGGCTTCACCGAGGTGACCGCCATCCAATAGAACGGGAACAGCGCCAGCAGCAGAAAGAATCCGACTGGCAGCCAGACCCGTACGGCCTGCTCGATGCGGCCCTGGCCGGTGACCATCCCCGGGACCATCACTGTCTCCGCATGTAGAGGGTCAGCGCCAGGATCAGAAGCGCCAGTGCGGGCAGCATCATCAGCGCCACCGAAGCACCGAGGCCGAGCTGGCCCGCGCCCATGCCGATATCGAAGGCATAGGTCGCGAACAAATGCGTCGCGTTCTGCGGCCCGCCATGCGTCAGCACATAGACCAGTTGGAAATCGGCGAAGGTGAAGATCACCGAAAACAGCGTCACGATCAGGATGATCGGCTGCAACAGCGGCAACGTCACGTAACGGAAGCGCTGCCAGCCGCTGGCGCCGTCGATCGTCGCCGCCTCGTAAAGCTCCGGCGGCACGGTCTGCAGCCCCGCGAGAAGCGTGATGCCGTAGAAGGGCAGGCCACGCCACGTATTGATGACGATGATCGAGGCCATCGCCAGATACGGGTTGCCGAGCCAGGACGGGCCGGGCTTCGGCATGCCGAGGGCGATCAGGAACCAGTTGAAGATGCTGAATGCCGGGTCGAGCATCCACATCCAGGCAACCGTGCTCAGCACGGTCGGGACGATGAACGGCAGCAGCAACACCGCGCGGACCAGGTTCTTCATCCGGAAGTCCTGGTTCATCGCCACTGCGAGACCGAGCCCGCCGACCATCTTCAACAGCGTCGCGACGCCGGTGTAGATGAAGGTGTTGACCGCGACGCGCCAGAAGATCGGATCGTTGAAATCCCTGATGAAATTCTTCAGCCCGACAAAGGTGCCGGGCTTGGCGATCGGCCGGTCTTGCAGGCTCAACAGGATGCCGTAGACAAAGGGATAGCCGACAAAGGCCGCCAGAAACACGATCGGCGCCGCCATCATCAGCCAGCTGAACACAGACTCCCGGTCGAGCCAGGCGGCAAGCGAGGTAGGGCGGCGCCGGCGCTGCGCCTGCCGGACCCCGATCAGCCGTTCGGTGCGGATCGTCATTCCCGAGGTTGCCTCACGCCGTCTTGTAGATTTCCTTCAGCTGCGCCTCGGCGTTTTTGATGACCTCCTTGGTCGAGCTGCCGGCGCAGGCCTTGGCGAACATGTCGACGGTGACATACTTCGCGACGACCTCGGCCAATTGCCGGGTTGGCGGCGCCGGCCAGCCCGGCAGGTGGGCACTCGCCATCGCGTCGCGATACGGGATATTGCGCGGTTCGACCTGCCACATCGGCGCGTTGTCGTAGGCATGCAGGAACGGCTGGTAGTAGGTATCGGCCGAGGCATACCAGCCGCCGAGCTGCTTCTCCTCCATCACCCAGCGCAGGAAATCGTGCGCTTCCTGTTTCTGCGGGCTGAAGTTGAAGACCGAATGGCTGATGCAGTTCAATAGATGAAAGCGGCCTTTCGGGCCCTGCGGGTTCATCGCCTGATCGGTGACCTTGGCGATCTCGGGGAAGTCGCGCTTGGCCAGCCACAGGATGCTCTCGGCGTTGTTGGTGCAGGAGATCTGCTCGGCGAACCATGCCTTGTTATTGCTGACATCGGTCCAGCCGAGCACGTCGTCGAGCATGCAGTCCTTGAAGAATTTGCGGGCGAAATCGACGGCGCGCGCGGTCTCGTCGGAATCGATCACGACGGTCTTGCCGTCCGCCTCGACCTCATGCCCGCCATACGACCATAGCAGCGGGTACAGCCAGCCATGGTTGTCGCCGAAGCCGTGGCCGAGCTCGAAGCCGAACGGGTGGTCCTTGGCCTTCAGCTTCTTGCCGACCTCGTAAAGCTCCTCCCAGGTGTCGGGGAATTTGGTCACCCCGACCTCCTTGAACCAATCGGTGCGCCAGTTCATCAACTGGCCGATATTGCTGTGCGGGATCGCCTTCCATTTGCCGTTGACGACGCCGGCCTCCTTGGCGGCGTCATACCAGCCGCCCTGCTTCTTGCCGATCTCCTCGGCGATGTCGCCGACATCCATCAGCTTCTCGTCGAACAGGAAGGGGTAGAGCAGAAAGATCATCGTGACGTCCGCGCCGGAACCGGTTTCGGTGACCGTGCTGATGCGGGTCGGCAGGCTGCCGACGCTGGTCAGCTCGTAGACCACCTTGACCCCGGTTTCCTTCTCGTAGGCCGGCGCTAGGGTCTTCAGCATGTATTCGTCAAAGGTCTTGATGAACGAGCTTTCGTGCAGCATCGTCACCGACTTGTCCGCGGCGCGCGTCGCGCCGGGCGCCAGGGCCGCGCCGGCGGCGCCCGCCATCGCAATCTTCAGAAAATCGCGCCGCGACCTGCTCATCGGCTCCTCTCCCTCGATCGCGTCGAGCGGCGGAATTGCGCCGGACGCCTGCTCTACTGTCGACGTAGCAGGATCGTATTGCTTTTGTCGCGGCCCCGAAACCCGCTTGACGTGATCGTGACGAGCTGCGCTTAGCGCGGGATGACCGAAATGTTGTCGATCAGCCGGGTGCGGCCGAGGCGGGCGGCAGTGAGCAGCCGGGCCGGACGGTCGAGCACGGTCATCGGCGACAGGTCGGCAGCGTCGCGCATTTCCAGATAATCCGCCACGAAACCCGCCCGGCGCAGCGCGGCGAGCCCCGTGTCGATGTTCGCCGCGACGGTGTCCGGCGAGGCGACGATCGCGGCGGCGGTGTCGTGCAATATCCGATGAAGCCGCGGCGCCACCCGCCGTTCCTCGGGCGAGAGATAGACATTGCGGGAGGAAAGCGCGAGCCCGTCCGGTTCGCGCACGGTCGGCACTCCCTCGATCCGCACCGGGATGTCGAGATCGCGCGCCATCCGGCGCACCACCATCAGCTGCTGGTAATCCTTCTCGCCGAAATAGGCGGCGTCGGGCAGGCATTGCAGCAGCAGCTTCGACACGACGGTCGCGACCCCGTCGAAATGGCCGGACCGGTGCGCCCCCTCCAAGGTGTCGCCGATCCCGCTGACCTGTACCGCGGTGGCAAAGCCGTCTGGGTACATTTCCTCGACCGTCGGCGCGAAGACCAAATCGACGCCGCCCTCGCGGAATTTGGCGAGGTCAGCGGCCTCGTCGCGGGGATAGGCGGCGAAATCCTCGCGCGGCCCGAACTGCTTGGGATTGACGAACAGCGAGGCGACGACCCGCTGGCAATCGCGACGGGCGGCCGCGACGAGCGCCAGATGCCCGCGATGCAGCGCCCCCATCGTCGGCACCAGCCCGACCCGCTCCCGCCGCTCCCGCCATCCGGCGACCGCTTCGCGCAATCCCGCCACCGTTCGCGCCACGGCGATATCGCGGGTCGCCATCTAGCGCCCGTTTAGCACGCGGTCGATCATCGCTTGGGCGGCGCCGAGATAGTTTGCCGGGTCGGTCAGCGCCTTGAGTGCCTCCGGCCGGAGCGGGCCGACGACGGCCGGAATCTCCAGCAGCACGTCGTAAAGCGGCCGGTCGGTCTCGATCGCGGCGCGGCAGGCATCGTAAACGAGATCGTGCGCCTCGTTGCGCCCGATATGGGGCGCCAATCCCATCATCACCGCCTCGGCGACGATCAGCCCATGCGTCATGCCCAGGTTCTTCGCCATGCGCTGCGGATCGACGATCAGCCCGCCCATCATGAATTCGGCCTGGTACAGGGCCCCCGCCGCATAGCAGAAGCTCTCCGGTAGGGCGATCCATTCGGCGTGCCATGGGCCGGTCGCGCGCTCGAAATCGCTGACCAGCGCGTCGAGGATCAGGCCGGCATGCTGGCGCAACGCCTTGGCGGCGGCGAGGATCAGCTCGCAGGAGATCGGGTTGCGCTTCTGCGGCATCGTCGACGAAGAGCCCCGTCCGGCCACGAAGGGCTCGGCCGCCTCGGCGAATTCGGTCGCCGCCATCAGCATCACATCGTAGGCGATCTTGCCGAGGCTGCCGCCGAGCAGCGCGAGAAACTGCACCGTCTCGGCGATAGCGTCGCGCGCGACATGCCAGGTGATCGCCGGCTCGGCCAGCCCCAGCTCGCGGGCCAGCTCGGCGCGCGAGGCGAGGCTTTCCTCGCCCGAGCCAAGCGATGCGAGGGTGCCGGCGGCGCCGCCGAACTGCACCTGCAGAACGCGCGGGCGCAGCTCGGCGAGGCGCGCGGCGTGGCGGTCGCACGCGGACAGCCATACCGCCGCCTTGAAGCCGAAGGTGATCGGCAGCGCGTGCTGCAGGTGGGTGCGGCCGGCCATCGGCACGTCGCGCCAGCGCCGCGCCAATCCCGCAAGATGGCCGCGCAACGCGATCAGGTCCGCTTCAATCAGCCCGAGCCCGGCGCGGATCTGCAGGACCGCGGCGGTGTCCATGATGTCCTGGGTCGTGGCGCCCCAATGGATCCAGCGCCCGGCCTCGCCGGCGCGTTCGGCAAGCTGGCGCACCAACGGCAGGATCGGGTAGCCGACCGTCTCGGTCTCGCGCTTGAGCCGGGCGAGGTCGAGGGATTGGGGCTGCTCGATGACGGCCTCGGCGACCTTGGAGATTGCCGCCGCCGCCTCGGGCGGAACGATGCCGACCCGCGCCTGGGCGCGCGCCAGCGCCGCCTCGACCTCGGTGCAGCGGGCGAGAAAGCCGAGCTCGCCGAACGCCGCTCGCATCGCGGCGGTGCCGAACATGTCGCCGAACAGGGTGGATGACAGAACGCCGATGGTCATTTCTGACCTTCGTGCCTTCGCCGCTAACTAGAGATCCGGCGTGAACGGCGCCCAGGCTTTGTCGGTCAGGCGCTCCAATGCCGGAAAGCGCGCCTTGTAGGCCATCTTCGGGCTCTCGGCGATCCAGTAGCCGAGATAGACGAATGCCAGGTCTTGGCGGCGGCATTCCTCGACCAGCCAGAGGATGCTCCAGGTGCCGAGGCTCTGCTTGCCGCGGCTCGGATCGTAAAAGGTGTAAACCGCGGAAAAGCCGTCATCGAGCCGGTCGAACAGCGCCACCGCGGCGAGCGCGCCCTCCGAATCACGGAATTCGGCGATCTCGGTGCGTACCGCGCTGTCCTCGACCATGCTGCGGTAATCGTCATAGCTCATGCCGGCCATGTCGCTGTCGCGATGGCGCGAGTGCTGATAGGCGGCGAACAGCCGGAACTGCTCGGGGGTGGCTCGTCCCGCGACCAGCCGCGCGGCGAGGCCCCGATTGAGGTTGCGCACCCGGCGCGTCGAGCGGGTTTGGGCGAACCGCTCGACGGCGATCCGCACCGGCACGCAAGCGGCGCATTGGCGGCAGGCGGGGCGATAGGCGAAGCGGTGGCTGCGCCGGAACCCGGCGCGCGACAAATCGTCATAGAAGGGGGCGGCGCCGCGCCCGGTCAGTTCGACGATCAGCTTTCGCTCGGAGCGGCCGGGGACGTAGGGACAGGGAACCGAGGTCGTGGCGAAAAACTGCGGGAACGGCCCGATCCGGTCGCGCAGCGCCGGGGCCGCTTGCGCCGCCTGAAGGCTGCCCGGCCGGCCTTGCGGCCTCGGCTTCGTCCCGCTCGACCCGATCTCCATTCCGGTCCCCTCGCTCGCCGATCGCGATCGGCCGCGCCGGCTTGACCGCCGGCATCTCAGGCTAGCATGCCAGAGCGATGCCCCGCAGACAACGCCGCGCGCTGACGCAAACAACCGGAAAGCCCGTCCGATCGCGGCCGGCCGAGGCCCAGCGGTCTGGAGTGGGCCGCGGCGTTAGAGCATTTTTAAGCGCGGGACAGACCAAATAAGCGGCGAATCACCGGATCGGCCCTACAGGTCCTGCCGCGGAACTAGGTTAATAAGGAAATTTTAAGTAAAGGCGCGGTTAAAACACTGGCTGAACGGCCCCGATTCATGATTCGTCAATAATCTCCCGCCTATGTTCTGGCGGCGCCAACCATCGGAGGGCGCGGGATGTTTTTGATGTCGTGGATTCCTTCGTTGCGTACTTGCCGGCTATCCGGGCGGCTGGCCGCCCGGCTGCGGCCGAGTCTCGCCTGGATCGGCGCCTTGGCGCGCGATCGCCGGGGAGTGTCCGCGGTCGAGTTCGGGCTGGCGGCGCCGGTGTTTCTCGCCGCCCTGTCGCCAATTATCGATCTCGGCCTTGCCTTCTCGCAGCAGATCCGGGTCAACCAGGCGGTCGAAGCCGGCGCGGCTTATGCTGCGGTCAACCAGTACAACGGCAGCACGTGGTCTACCAACGTCCAGAATGCCGTGACGAATGCGACGACGCTGTCGATCACACCGAACGTCGGAAGCGAGACCTGCGGCTGCCCCAACGCCACCAACACCCAGATCATCAGCCACGACACGGCAACGACCTGCGGAACGGCAAACGGCGGCACCGCCTGCTCCGACGGTACCCAGCCCGGCTATTACGTCACGATCAGCGCGACGGCGACTTATACGTCGGTGATGCCGTATCCGATCATCAACAATCCCACGCTGTCGTCGCAAGCCGTCGTGCGGATCCAATAGCGGTATGCCGATTATGCAATCTTCCATCATGCATAGGCTGATCGGCCGCATCCGCGCTGTCGGCAAGGATCGGCAGGCCGCCGCTGCGGTCGAACTGGCGCTCGCGATGCCGGCGCTCTGCCTGTTCATTTTCGGCATCATCGAGGTCGGTTACGCGCTATGGGTGCAGAACGCGCTCGATTATTCGGTCGCCAGCGCGGCACGTTGCGCCAGCTTGAACGGAAGCGCCTGCCAGCCTTCCGGCGGTAACAGTCAGGTGACGACCTATGCCGCCAATCAGTCCGGTGCCTACGTTGATTCGACCGCCTTTACCTACACGCCGGCGGCCGCCTGCGGTTGCCAGGTTTCCGCGAGCTTTACGATCGCGCTCGACATCCCGTGGGACAACGCGCTTTCGGTGACGCTGTCGTCGAACTCATGCCTCGCGCCGCCGCCGACGAAAAGCTGCGCATCTTGATACCAGAAGAGGTGAGCACCATGGATATCATCCTCTCGATCCTGAATCGGCCGTTGCCGGTGGTGGCCAAGCTGTTCCGCGACCGCCGCGGCGCCGCCGCGGTGCTGTTGGCCGTCGCGCTGTCCGCGATCGTGGGCTTTGCCGGCCTCGGCTCGGAAGTGGCGGGCTGGTACTACACGACGCGCTCGATGCAGGGGGCGGTCGACTCCGCCGCCTCGACCGCCGCCGCCGCGCTGGCGTCAGCGACCTCTACGGGCTCGACGATAACCGGCGATCAGCTCCGCAACGCGGCGCGCAGCGTCGCGGCGACATTCAATTTCACCAACGGGACCGGCAGCACGACCGTCACGGTCAACAATCCGCCGGCCACGACGACAAATCTGACCGCCTGCTCGACGCCCTTTACCGGCTTCAACTGCTATGTCGAAGTGCTGATCAGCCAGCCGCAGACGGCGCTGCTATCGGCGGTGTTCATGTCGACCGGCCCCACTATTTCGGCCCGTGCAGTGGCGCTGGCCAACACGACCGCAACGGATGTGGGCTGTGTCGTCACGCTCAACAAGACGGCGAGCCGGGCCATGCAAAACTCCGGCAGCGGCGCTCTGACCTTCACCGGTTGCGCGCTTTACGACAATTCTTCGGCCTCGGATGCCCTCTACCAGGGCGGTAGCGGCTCGATCAGCACGCAGGCCGCTTATGTCGTCGGCAATTCCAGCGGGTCGATCACGGCGACCGACGGCATCCATACTGGGATGAACCCGACCAATGACCCCGTACGCGTGGGTGCCTCTCCTTCGGCTCCCGCGACGACGGGCTCTTGCGGTACCGGCGGGGCAAACGGGCAGGGGCTGGACAAGCTGTTTCCGAACAACAGCAACACGGTCACGATCAACCCGACGGGCTGCACGACCTACGGCCTCGGCGGCAGCAAAGACCTTCACATGACCTCTAGCCAGACGCTGAATCTCTGCCCAGGCACTTATGTCTTCTACGGAACCTCGCTGAGAATGGACGGCCAGACCACGATCAATGCTCCACCGACGACCAACCTCAGCACTTTATGCCCCGGCAACACGACCGGCGGGGTCACGATCATCTTCAGCAACAGCAGCGGCAACAGCCCCGGCATTCCCAACATCAGCGCCGGCGCCACCGTCAATCTCACCGCGCCGACATCGGGCACCTATAAAGGCGTTGCGATGTTCCAGGATCGGCTGACCTGCACCGGCACCGGTAACAACAACAACGGCTGCAATGCCGCGTTGCAAGGTAGCGGTACCCAGAACATCACCGGTGCGATCTACTTTCCAAAGAGCTCCCTCAGCTACTCGGGCGGCGCCTCGACCGGCGGCGCGACGTGCACGCAGCTGATCGCGGATACGATCAACTTCACCGGCGGCTCGACGTTCAACAGCAACTGCTCGTCAGCCGGCACCAAGACGATCAACTACACCAACGGCACGCTGGTTATGTAAGGCGATGCCGGCGCCGGTCCGGGCGGCTTATGGCCGCCACGGATCGGGGCCGGTGCGCGCCCCGTTCGGGCGGCGCAGCATCAGCATGCCGGTTAGCACATCGTGCAAGGTGCAGCGGCGCCGGTTGAACAGCGCGAACAGCAGGATCAGCGAGCCCGTCAATCCGACCGTCAGGTAAAACAACGCGGTATGCGCCAGCGCCTGGAGGAACACCGGGCGCTCGCCGTTCCAGGAATGCAGTTGCAGGCCGAACGCGCGCATGCCGATTGTGGCGCTGTGACGGCCGCTGACCAGCAGCGTGTGATAGGCGAGCGGCACCAGGCCCAGCAGAAACCACAGCGCCGGCCCGAGCACGCCGAAGCTCAGCACCGTCAGCAGCAGAACGAAAAACCACAGCACAACGACGATCGCGCCGATGCAGCACGCATCGATCAGGTAGGCCATGGCGCGGCGCCACAGCACGCCCTCGAACAGATCGGGCCGGGTCAGGGGTTCCGGCGCGCCGGTATGGTGGTAGGCCGAGGCAAAGGTGAAATTGGCGGTCACGGGGGCTGTCCTGCGCTGGTGCTCGTCGGCGGGGATGTGGGTGAGCCCGCCCGGACCCGCAAGACGCCGGCGTTTCCGGGCGGCCGCGCTTCCCGTAAGCTGCGCCGGCCAGAAGTTCGAGCAAGGGAGCGGAATATGCCGGCTTACTTCGTCGCCGAGGTCGAGGTCACCAACCCATCCGGATACGAGCCCTACCGCGCTCTCGCCGGCGCCAGCATCGCGCAATACGGCGGCCGCTTCGTCGCGCGTGGCGGCAAGAGCGAGCTGATCGAGGGCAGCCCGGAGCCGCAGCGCGTCGTGATCATCGAATTCACCGACGTCGCGGCGGCGAAGCGCTGGTACAACTCGCCTGAATATCAGAGGGCGTTGCCGATCCGGCTGGCCAATTCGAAGGCCCGTGCCTTTATCGTCGAGGGCGCCTGACGGGGCCGATCCATCGCGAGCAGTCCTGGATGGCGAGGGCCAGGACGGTCGCCGCGGTGAAGGCGCCGGCGATGCCGATCGGTTCGATCGTCAGCGCCAGCACGACAAAGAAACCGGTAAACCCGAACAGGCCGATCAGCAGCCCGCGCAATACGCGCCCGGCCGCGGCGGCGCCGCTCAGATGATGGGCAAAGACGGCGAGCACCGCGCCGAACAGCGGATAGGTGGCGAGCAGTCCGCTTGTCCGCGCGCCGACGAACGGCGCCACCGCGGTCAGCGCGAGAACAAGACCCGTCGTGGCGGCCATGCGCGCCGGCAGATCCCAAGGTGGCGGCGCCGGCAATTGGGCTCGCCCGCCGGCGAGCGGCGGCATCAGCCACAAGGCCAAGGCGAGCGCGGCGTAGACGATCGGGGCGAGCAGCCACAGCGGCAACTCGGCGACCTGCAGCAAGGCTGCGCAAGCCGCGAAGCCCGCTGTCCCGGCGCCGACGCTCTGAAGCCAGCCGGCGTTTCGCGCCATGGCACCGTATGCCAGGCAAAACCCCGCCTCCGCCGCGGCGCCGCCAAGGCAGCCCCGCGCCGCCGCGGCGGCAAAACCTGTCCCTTGCTCCAGCGCGAGAAACCAGCACACCGGCCCCGAGCTCAGCGGCAAGCCGATGAACCAGCCGCTGACCGTCTCGCCCCAGCGCCGCCCCGCCAGGCTCGCCGCGCCGATCAACAGCGGCGTGACGAGCAGCTTGAGGAGCAGCGTATCCATCGCTCGTTCGGATGTTTGGCCGGATGTTTGGCCGGATGTTTGGCCAGGGGGTGTCGGGTCGTCCGCCTTCGACACGTGTTGCAGCGGAGCCGCGGAATGGGCAACGTTGCGGCACCGCGCGGGGGCGGCCGAAATCCGCGGCAGCATCGGGTTCGGCGAGCGAGACGAGGGTAGCACGCGATGAGCTATATCCAACGGGTGTTGCAGCCGGGCGAGGCCGTGGTTCACGAGGCGCGGTTGCATCCACTGATCTTTCTGCCGGCGCTGTTCCTTCTGGTGATCGCGTTGGCATTGCTGGCGGCGAGCACTCAATTTACCGGTGACATCAGCCTCGGCTTTAAGGCCGCGGCAGCGATGTTCGGCTTGCTCGCCTTGGCTTCCTGGGCGCGGGCGGCGATCCGCCGCGCCACCACCGAGCTGGCGGTCACCGACCGCCGCGTTATCTACAAATCCGGGCTGCTCGCCCGCCACACGCTGGAGATGAACCGCAGCAAGGTCGAAAGCGTCGATGTCGACCAGTCGATCCTCGGGCGCATCTTCAGCTTCGGCACGATCATCGTGCGCGGCACCGGCGGCAGCCTCGAGCCGATTCGCCAGATCAGCGATCCCCTGACCTTCCGCAGCCATATCACCGCAAGCTGAGTTGATGCCGTTATCCCGTGCCATCGCCGCTCCCGCGAGCCGAGGCTCGGGCGAAACATCGCCAACCGCGCCGGGCGCGGCGTTGTCGATCGGCCTGTCGGCGGTGATCGTCGCGGCCAGCGTCCAGGAGCCGCGGGTCTTGACGATCCGGCTGCCGAACCGTGGCCAGGATGGCATATCGGTCGAGGCCTTGCCGTCCGGCCCGCTCGAAGCCGAGCACCGCACGCTGGAGCTCGGGCTGCGCACCTGGGTCGAGCGGCAGACCAGCCAAAGGCTCGGCTATGTCGAGCAGCTCTATACGTTCGGCGACCGCGACCGGATGATGGGCGAGGAAGCGCATGCGTTGCCTGCCCTGGTCGTCGCCTATCTCGCCTTGGTCCGCGAAGCCCGGACAGCCGGCTCCGCCGATGCGAGCTGGCAGGGCTGGTATCGCTATTTCCCGTGGGAGGACTGGCGTAACGGCAAGCCCGACTCGCTCGTCCGGATCGAGGAGCGGCTGGCGTGCTGGGCGTCCGAGGCCCCGACCGAACCCGAGCGGCGGCTGCGCGAGGAGCGGCTCGGGCTGGCCTTTGGGCTGCCGACCGGGTCGTGGAACGAGGAGCTGGTCCTCGAACGCTACGAGCTCCTCTACGAAGCCGGGCTAGTCGGCGAGGCGGCCCGCGATCTCGGGCGGCCGACGCTCCCGGGCGATCGTCTGGGCACCGGCGTCGCGATGGCGCTCGACCATCGCCGGATCCTGGCGACCGCGCTTGGCCGCCTGCGCGGCAAGATCAAATACCGGCCGGTCGTCTTCGAGCTGATGCCGCCGGCTTTCACGCTGCTGCAATTGCAGCGGACCGTCGAGGCGCTCGCCGGCGTCAGGCTGCACAAGCAGAATTTCCGCCGTCTTGTCGAGCAGCAGGGCCTCGTCGAGGAGACCGGCGAGATCAGCGCGGCGACCGGCGGCCGGCCGGCCCGCCTGGTCCGCTTCCGCCGCGAGGTATTGCTCGAGCGCCCCGCTCCCGGCCTGCGCCTGCGCGCCGGCCGGCGCATACCGTCCATGTCGTGACGATTTGATGACACCCCCTTGACGGCGGGCTAATCGACCTTATCCTCATGTGCAGCATAATAGCCGCTGCCGGACGGTGCCCCACCGCCCGGTTTTTCCGGACGCCGCAAATGCTCATTTAGAGCATTAGTTCGAGGGAGTTGTCCCGTGCTGCACACCGCCACCCCCAGGCCGACTCAGAATTCCCCTGTGCCGCCGCTGCCGTTGCCCGAGCTCTACAGCCGCGTCGAACGCCATGTGCCGCCCTTCGAATGGCGCATCCTGGCTGACGACGTCGCCGCGATCCTCGCGCTGAAGCGCGAGAAGAACGCGGTGATCCTGGCGCACAACTACCAGACGCCGGACATCTTCCACACTGTCGCGGACATCGTCGGCGACAGCCTGGCCCTGGCGCGCGAGGCGGTGCGCACCGACGCCGAGATCATCGTGCTGGCCGGGGTGCATTTCATGGCCGAGACGGCCAAATTGCTCAACCCGGGGAAAACGGTGCTGATCCCCGATCTGGAGGCCGGCTGCTCGCTCGCCGCCTCGATCACGGCCGCGGATATCCGCCTGCTGCGCGCCCGCCATCCCGGCGTGCCGATCGTGACCTATGTCAACACCTCGGCCGCCGTGAAGGCGGAAAGCGACATCTGCTGCACCTCGGGCAACGCCAAGAAGATCATCGAGGGCCTCGGCGTTCCAAAGGTCATCATGCTTCCCGACGAATACCTCGCCCGCAACACGGCGGCCCAGACCAAGGTCGCGATCGTCGCCTGGAAGGGTCATTGCGAGGTGCATGAGCGCTTCACGGCGGACGACATCCGTGAGCTGCGCGCAACCCACCCCGGGATCACCGTATTGGCGCACCCGGAATGCCCCCCGGAGGTCGTCGCCGAATGCGACTTCACCGGCTCGACCGCGGCGATGGCCGATTATGTCGGGACGCAGCGGCCGGCGCGCGTCGTGCTGCTGACCGAATGCTCGATGAGCGACAACGTCGCGCTGCAATACCCCGATCTCGATTTCGTGCGGCCGTGCAATCTGTGCCCGCATATGAAGCGCATCACCTTGCCGAAGATCCGCCGCGCGCTCGAAACGATGAGCCATGAGGTCACCGTCGCGCCGGAGATCGCCGACCGGGCGCGGCTGTCGGTCGAACGCATGCTAGCCTTCGGCTGAGCGGGGCAGGTTGATGCTGCGCCTCCTGGTCGAGCCGATCGTTCGCGCCGCGCTCGCCGAGGATCTCGGCCGCGCCGGCGACATCACGACCGATGCGATCGTGCCGGCCGACGCAGAGGTCACCGCCATCATGGCCGCGCGTCAGCCCGGCGTGCTGGCCGGGCTCGATGCTGGCCTGCTCGCCTTCGAACTGCTCGACCCGGGCCTGCGCCTTGAATGCCTCTGCAGCGATGGCAGCCGCGTCGAGCGTGGCCAGGCGGTGGCACGGATCAGCGGCCGGGCGCGCCCGGTGCTGGCGGCCGAGCGGACCGCGCTGAACTTCATCTGCCGGATGTCGGGCGTCGCCACCGCGACCCGCTCGCTGGTCGATGCGATCGCCGGGCACAAGGCCAAGATCGTCTGCACCCGCAAGACCACGCCGGGGTTGCGCATCCTCGAAAAGGAGGCGGTGCGGCTCGGCGGCGGCGCCAATCACCGCTTCGGCCTCGATGACGCGATGCTGATCAAGGACAACCATGTCGCGCTGGCCGGCGGCGTCGGCCCGGCGCTCGACCGGGCGCGCGCCGGCGCCGGCCATCTCGTCAAGATCGAATTGGAGGTCGACACGCTCGAGCAGCTCGCCGAGGCCCTCGAATACGGCGTCGACGCGGTGCTGCTCGACAACATGGACCCGCCGACCCTGCGCCGCGCCGTCGCGATGGTCGGCGGCCGCGCCGTCACCGAGGCCTCCGGCCGCATCACCCGCGAGACCGCGCCGGCGATCGCCGCCGCCGGGGTCGATCTGATCTCCTCCGGCTGGATCACTCACAGCGCCCCGATTCTCGATCTCGGCCTCGATATCGAGTAAGCAAGACTGCAAGGCTGGTGCACCATGGAGTAGGATGGGTTGAGCGGCGCGAAACCCATCTACGCCGACCGGAAGCTTGGTCATGGGTTTCGCTGCGCTCAACCCATCCTACGCGACGACGGCATTGTCGGTTCGATAGGGGCCGCCGAGATCGGGTTTGCCCGGCGGGACGGCGTGACGCGGCTGACACATCTCCATCAGCGCAATCCTTTGCGTGTGCTGTTCCCGGCACCGGAAGCCGGCGACGTCGATCTCGCGGTGCTGCTAACGACCTCCGGGGGGCTCGTCGCCGGCGACCGCCTGGCGATTAGCGCGCGTCTCGATGAGGGCGCCGCCGCCCATGTAACGGCCGCCGCCGCCGAGAAGGTCTATCGCTCGACCGGCGCGACGACGATCGTCACGCAGTATCTGACGGTGCGGGAGGGTGCCTGGCTCGAATACCTGCCGCCCGAAACGATCCTGTTCGACGGCGCCCGGCTGCGCCGGGAGACCAAGATCGAACTTGCCCCGGGTGCGGGGTTTCTCGGCGGCGGCATTCTCGTTTTTGGTCGCCATGCCCGCGGCGAGCGGCTGACCCATGGCTTGGTCAACGAGCGATGGGAGGTCTGGCGCGGCGGCCCTCTCGTCTGGGGCGATGCGCTGCATCTCGACGGGGACATCGCCGCGACGATCGCCGACCCGGCCTGTTTCGCCGGCGCGGCGGCCTGCGCCACCCTGATCCTAATGCCGCCGACAAGCGAGCCCGGTGCTTTCCTCGATGCGGCCCGCGACGTCCAGGCGCGCTCTTCCGTGACAGGCCTGCAGGCCGGCGCGACCGTGGTCGGCGGGCTGCTCGTCGCGCGTTGGCTCGCCCAGGACGCGTTGCCGTTGCGCCGCGCCTATGCCGATCTCGCTTGCCATTTGCGCCACGCCGCGATGGGATTGGCGCCGCGCCTGCCGCGCCTCTGGCACGTTTGATGCTCGGCCGGCGGGGGCGCTGCAGGGAGGAGGGGAGGCGGTGAACCTGACCCCGCGCGAGAGGGACAAATTGCTGGTCGCGGTCGCGGCGATGGTCGCGGCGCGCCGGCTCGAACGCGGCGTCCGGCTCAATTATCCCGAGGCGATCGCGCTGATCACCGATCACGTGCTGGAAGGCGCGCGCGACGGCAAATCCGTCGCCGAGCTGATGCGCGACGGCGCCACGGTGCTGAGCCGCGAGCAGGTCATGGAGGGCATCGCCGAGATGATCCACGAAATCCAGGTCGAGGCGACGTTCCCCGACGGCACCAAGCTCGTCACCGTCCACCAGCCGATCCGGTGATACAACAATGACGGCACCCAAAGCTCGTCATTCCGAGGCGCCGCGCAGCGGTGAGCCCGGAATCCATGAACATCGGCCTCTGGAATATGGATTTCGGGCTCGCGGCCTTCGGCCGCGCCCCGGAATGACCGCTCACTGGGTGGCGAGATGATCCCCGGCGAATTGTTCCTGGCTGATGGCGATATCGAGCTGAACGCCGGCTGCCCGACCCTGACTCTCGCCGTGGCGAATATCGGCGACCGGCCAATTCAGGTTGGCTCGCACTACCATTTCTTCGAGACCAACCCGGCTTTGCAATTCGACCGCGATAAGGCGCGCGGCTGCCGCCTCGACATCCCGGCCGGCACCGCGGTCCGCTTCGAGCCGGGGCAGACGCGCGAAGTACAACTCGTGGCCTATGCCGGAGGGCGCCGCGTCGTCGGCTTCCGCGGCCAGGTAAACGGGGCCCTCTGATGCCAACCCGTCTCAGCCATGGCGCCTATGCCGCAATGTTCGGCCCAACGGCCGGCGACCGGCTGCGCCTTGCCGATACCGAGCTCGTGATCGAGATCGAGGCCGACCGCACGGTCTACGGCGAGGAGGTCAAGTTCGGCGGTGGCAAGGTGATCCGCGACGGCATGGGGCAGAGCCAGCAGAGCCGCGCCGAGGGCGCCGTCGATACGGTGATCACCAATGCCGTGATCCTCGACCATTGGGGCATCGTCAAAGCCGATATCGGCATTCGCGACGGCCGCATCTGCGGCATCGGCAAATCCGGCAATCCCGATGTCCAGCCCGGAGTCGACATCGTGATCGGCCCGGGCACTGAAATCATCGCCGGCGAGGGGCGCATCGTCACCGCCGGCGGCATCGACTCGCACGTTCACTGGATCTGCCCGCAGCTCGCCGAGGAGGCGCTCTACAGCGGCATCACGACGGTCCTCGGCGGCGGCACCGGCCCGGCCGCCGGCACCGCGGCTACAACCTGCACGCCGGGCCCATGGCACCTCGCGCGCATGCTGCAGGCGATGGAGGGGATCCCGGTCAATATCGGTCTGTTCGGCAAGGGCAACGCATCCGAGCCGAAAGCGCTCGTCGAGATGGTCGAGGCCGGCGCCTGCGCCCTCAAACTGCACGAGGATTGGGGCACCACTCCCGCGGCGATCGATTGCTGCCTGTCGGTCGCCGAGCAGCTCGATATCGCCGTCGCGATTCATACCGACACGCTGAATGAAAGCGGCTTTGTCGAGGACACGATCGCCGCCTTCAAGGGCCGCAACATCCATGCCTTCCACACCGAGGGTGCCGGCGGCGGGCATGCGCCCGATATCATCAAGGTGTGCGGCCTGCCGAACGTCCTGCCGTCATCGACCAACCCGACGCGGCCGTTCACGATCAACACGATCGACGAGCATCTCGACATGCTGATGGTGTGCCATCACCTCGACCCGCGCATCCCCGAGGATGTCGCCTTCGCGGAGAGCCGCATCCGGCGCGAGACGATCGCCGCCGAGGACATCCTGCACGATCTCGGGGCGTTCAGCATGATGTCGTCGGACAGCCAGGCGATGGGGCGGGTCGGCGAGGTCGTCATCCGCACCTGGCAGACCGCCGACAAAATGAAGCGCCAGCGCGGGGCACTCCCTGAGGACA
>Ga0210400_10000857_pt1 | contig 31824 bp, 25 predicted proteins | sample IncBWH26MmetaG_FD_155456 | JGI IMG/M metagenome (GOLD analysis project Ga0210400, IMG submission 155456) | Forest soil microbial communities from Barre Woods Harvard Forest LTER site, Petersham, Massachusetts, United States - Inc-BW-H-26-M | ecosystem: Environmental > Terrestrial > Soil >... | reverse complement strand
TCCCCTCCGACGTGGCGACCAGCGAGAGGGTCTGGAATCAGGTGATGGAAGCGGGGCGCGAATTCGCGGTGGTTCCCTGCGGCCTGGGGTGCAGGAATACGCTGCGGCTAGAATCGAAGATGGCGCTGTACGGGCACGAGATCAGCCACAAGATCAATGTGTGGGAAGCGGGGCTGGATCGCTACTGCAAAATGGAAAAGGGCGATTTCGTGGGGCGCGCGGCGCTGGAGAAGGCGAAAGCGGCAGGATTGCAGCGCACGCTGGTGGGGATCGAGATGATGGACCGCGGAATCGCGCGCGACAAATACTGCTGTTGCGATGAAGCGGGTAAAGCTATCGGAGTGGTGACCAGCGGTTCGCCTTCGCCAACGTTGGGGAAAAATATTGCGCTAGCCTATGTGCCCCCCGCGTATTCGGCTGTGGGCGCGATTTTGTACGTAGAAATTCGCGGGCAGAAGTGCAAGGCGCAAGTGGTACCGACGCCGTTTTACAAGCGGGCCAAGAAAGCTGCGGTTCAACAAGTATCATGACGGGCGGAAAACGATCTCAAGGAGTCGTCTGATGGCATATCCAAAGAATTATCGTTACAGCAAGGAACATGAATGGATCAAGGTAGACGGCGGAGTCGCAACAATTGGGATCACCGACTACGCGCAACATGAATTGGGTGACGTGGTCTTCGTCGAATTGCCCAAGCCGGGAGCGAAAATCGAGGCTGGAAAATCCTTTGGCACGGTCGAGTCGGTGAAGGCCGTCAGCGAGATTTATGCGCCTGCCGCGGGCGAGGTGATTGAATCCAACGGCGAGCTTCAGAATACGCCGGAGAAAATCAATGCTGATCCGCACGGCGCGGCATGGCTGATCAAAGTGCGCCTGACCAACGCCGCTGAATTGAGCGGGCTGATGGACGCAGCCGCTTACGAAGCTTACATCGCGGCGAAGGGCCAGGAAGCTTCGGCCTGATGCGCTACCTCCCGAAGAGCCCCGCTGAGCGGCAAGAGATGCTCGCCGCCATCGGCGCGAAATCCATCGACGAATTGTTTTCCAGCATTCCCGAACGCTTCCGTTTGCGCGAAGCGCTGAATATTCCCGGGCCGTATTCGGAAGCGGAGGTCATTCAGTATTTCAAGGAGCGGGCCGCGGAGAATTCGAACGGGTACACCAGCTTTCTCGGCGCGGGAGTTTACAACCATCTGCGTTCCGTGGTGACGGACGCGATCATCCAGCGCGGAGAGTTCCTCACGTCGTACACGCCCTATCAGGCGGAAATCACGCAAGGCACGCTGCAGGCAATCTTCGAGTTTCAGACGCTGATGTGCCAGCTCACGGGTCAGGAAGTGGCGAACGCGTCGATGTACGACGGCTCGACGGCCACCACCGAGGCGGTATTGATGGCGGAGCGCTTGACGGGCCGACAGCGGGTGCTGGTGGCGCGGTCCGTGCATCCGGAGTACCGCGACGTGCTGAAGACCTACGCGAAAAACTCCGGGTTGCGCGTGGAGGAGATTCCGTTTACAGCGAACGGCACAGTGGATGCGAAAGCGTTGCACGCGGCCTTGAAGGATGACGTCGCGGCAGTCGTCGTACAATCGCCGAACTTTTTTGGCGTGATTGAATCGTACGCGCCGATCGCCGAAGCCGCCCACGCAGCTGGCGCGATGTTTGTCGTCGCGATTGCGGAAGGAGTTTCGCTCGGGATCGTCAAACCGCCGGTGGAAGCGGACATCGTGGCGATGGAAGGCCAGAGCTTTGGGCTGCCGCCGAGTTATGGCGGACCGTTTGCCGGCGTGATCGCTTCCCGAGACAAGTTCGTGCGGCAAATGCCTGGACGGCTCGCGGGGCAAACGACAGATTCCGAGGGCCAGCGCGGGTTCGTGCTGACGCTCGCGACGCGCGAGCAGCACATCCGCCGCGAGAAGGCCACTTCGAACATTTGCACGAACCAGGCGCTCTGCGCGCTCGCAGCCACAGTGCACCTGACGCTGCTCGGCAAGGAAGGCTTGCGTGAGATGGCGGAGCAGAATTTGTCCAAGGCGCAGTTCGCGCTGGCAGAGTTGCTGAAGATTCCCGGCGTGCGGCGGACATTTGACGCGCCGTTCTTCAACGAATTCACGGTGGAGATGCCGCGCTCGGTGAAAATACTCAATGGCCAGCTCTTGCGCGAAAAAATCATCGGGCCGCTGGCACTTGGCACGCGGTATCCGGAACTGACCAAGCACGCGCTAGTGTGCGTCACGGAAACAACCACGCGGGCAGAGATCGAGCGATTCGCGGAGGCGTTGAAGCTGGCGCTTGCGCGGCCGATTTAAGGCAACGTTCTCAGTAAGGCGCAGCCCGCGCCGTGGCGGGCGTCCCTACAAAGGAAAATGGCCCGCCGCAGGCAAGGGCAAGCTAAAACAGGAAAATGAATACGAAAATAAAAAAGGCTTCGAGACACACCAGTCAGAGCGAAGGGCTCATCTTTGAGAAATCCTCGCCGGGAAAGCGCGCGTTCGAATTGCCTCCGCTCGATGTGCCCGCCGCCGACGCCGCCAAAGCTCTCGGCGCGCATCACCGGCGCGCGGGCGTCGAAGGCTTTCCCGAAGTGAGCGAAATCGAAGTTCTCCGCCACTTCACGCGTCTTTCCACCTGGAACTACGCCATCGATTTGGGCATGTATCCGCTGGGCTCCTGCACGATGAAATACAACCCGCGCGTCAATGAATTCGTCGCCCGGCTCGACGGCATTGCAACCGAGCATCCTTATCAACCCCAGGAGCTTTCGCAAGGCTGTTTGAAGATTCTGCGGCTGCTTGAAAAGTGCTTATTGGAAATCACCGGCATGGACGCCATCACGCTACAGCCCGCAGCCGGAGCGCAAGGCGAAATGACCGGCTTGCTGCTAATTCGCGCGTACCTGGAGAAGCAGGGGAATCCGCGCAAGAAAGTGCTAATCCCGGACTCCGCGCACGGAACGAATCCGGCAACGGCAGTGATCGCAGGCTACGAAGTAGAGAACATCAAATCCGAATCCCACGGGCAGATCGACGTGGAAAAGCTGCGCGACCTGGTGACCGGAGACGTCGCGGCGCTGATGATCACCAATCCCTCGACGCTGGGAATTTTCGAGCAGCGGATCCCGGAGATCGCGGAAATCCTGCATTCAAAGGGAGCGCTGCTCTATATGGACGGCGCGAACATGAACGCGCTCACGGGCGTGACGCGTCCGGGCGACCTAGGCGTCGACGTGATGCACCTCAACCTGCACAAAACGTTTTCGACGCCGCACGGTGGCGGGGGGCCCGGCGCAGGTCCGGTGGCGATGAAGAAAATCCTCGAGCCGTTCCGTCCGGTGCCCATTCTCGTGGAAAAAGAAGGCGGGCGGCTGGCGTTGGAACCGGTGCGGCCTGATTCCATCGGAAGGGTGAAAGCGTTCGCCGGAAATTTTGGCGTGCTCGTTCGCGCGCTGGCATACATCCTGGCCTACGGCCCGGGAGTGCGCCAAGCCACGGAAGACGCGGTCTTGAACGCAAATTACATTCGAAAGCAGCTCGAGGGCGTATACGAACTGCCGTATTCCCTTCCCTCCATGCACGAAGTGGTGTTCAGCGACGCGATTCAAAAGAAAAACGGCGTGAGCACCATGGACATCGCCAAGCGGCTGATCGACTACGGCTTTCATCCCTACACAACGGCGTTTCCACTGATTGTGGCGGGAGCGATGATGATCGAGCCGACCGAATCCGAGTCCAAGGAAGAATGCGACCTCTTCATCGATGCGATGAAAGCCATCGCAGATGAAGCTGCGACGAGGCCTGAAATTGTAAAGACCGCGCCGCACACCACACGAGTCCGCCGTCTCGACGAAGTCGGTGCCGCGCGCAAGCCGATTTTGCGCTGGAAGCCGGCCACGCGACGGAGCGAAGCCGCTGACTGAGAGAAAGAAACAAATTTCCATCATGCGCGCATCAACCCAAGATTTCCTTCAAGACACAGACCCGGTTCGCCACGCAACCATTCTCGCTTGCTCCTTGCTAGGATCTAGGTAGACACTTTCTTCCCTGGGCAGATAGCCGCATGACACCCGCCGTCGAAGCCTGGCTCCCGAAATCGATACTCCTGCTGCGCGGCTACGACCGCCACAAATTCTTCTCCGATTTGGTCGCCGGAGTAACCGTAGGTCTCGTGGCGCTGCCGCTGGCGATGGCCTTTGCAATTGCTTCAGGCGTATCGCCCCAAGCCGGTCTGTACTGCGCCATCGTCACGGGCTTCCTGATCTCGGCCCTAGGCGGCTCGAAAACACAGATTGGCGGCCCAACGGGAGCATTCGTCGTGGTGGTTGCGGGCATCATCGCCAAGCACGGGATCGACGGCTTGTTCATGTGCACGATGATGGCGGGCGTCCTCCTCGTGCTGCTGGGTGTCACCGGCATGGGCACCATGGTGAAATACTTTCCCCGGCCGGTCGTCGTCGGATTCACCAACGGGATCGCCATCCTCATCGCCAGCACGCAGATTCGCGACTTCTTCGGCCTGAAGATGGATCACGTCCCCGGTGATTTTTTTCACCGCATGATGGCCTTTGGACAGTCGTGGAATACTTTTTCAGTTCCCGCAACCGCCGTGGCCATCCTTTCGATTGCGGTGATGGTTTATTGCTTGAAGTACGCCCGGAAAATCCCCGGCGCGATCCTGGTCACGTTTGGCGCAACTGCGGCAGTCATGCTGTTGCATCTGCCCGTCGAAACGATTGGAACGCGTTTCGGCGGAATTCCCAGCGGCCTGCCGCGATTGGCTATTCCGCACTTCCACTATGATGTCTTCAGGCAGCTCTTGTCCGCTGCTTTCACCGTGGCCATGCTCGGCGCGATTGAGTCCCTGATGTCCGCCGTTGTTTCCGACCGCATGAGCAATGACAAGCACAATCCAAACGTGGAATTAATTGGCCAGGGCATCGCGAACATCGTTTCACCCTTGTTCGGCGGACTTCCCGCCACGGGCGCCATCGCGCGAACTGCCACCAACGTACGCTCCGGCGCAAAGACGCCAATCGCGGGAATCATTCACTCTTTAACACTGTTGGCTATCGTCCTGTTCGCCGCGCCGCTGGTGAAGAACGTTCCGCTCGCCGCTCTGGCCGCCATCTTGATGATCGTGGCGCACAACATGGGAGATTGGGAAGAAATCCCTGAGATCTTAAAACTCAGCACCGCAGACATCGCTGTTTGGCTGCTGACGCTGGCGTTGACCGTGGTGACCGATCTGACGTTCGCCGTGGAAGTTGGAATGGTCCTGGCCGCGCTCATGTTCATCCGCAAGGTTTCCAGAACCACTACGGTAAGCCCGGTGACCAAGGATTATGTGGAAGACAGCCGCGTGCACGTCCTGCAAGGCAAGGATATTCCGGACTACGCGATTGTTTACCGCATTCATGGCCCGTTTCTTTTCGGTGCCACGGACAAGTTCGCTGACATTCTCCATTCCATGGATAAATTGCCGCCCATTGTGATCCTTCGCTTGCGCAATATGACCGCGATCGACGCCACCGGCCTGGGCGCCATTCGCGACCTCGCCGACACCCTGCACGCTTCGGGCCGCTCGCTGCTTCTCTGCGGAGCGCGCGAGCAGCCTTCGCAACTGATGAAGCAAGCGGAGTTCGAACGCCACGTCGGCGCGGAAAATATTTGCGGCAGCATCACCGAAGCATTACAGCGCGCTGCCGAAGTCCATCGCTTGCGCCACGCGGACAAGGCGGCGAGCGAGTTAACCGCGAGCCGGTAAGAATGCGGCCTGCAGTTTATACAATGCTAGCAAGGCCGGTACCCCACAACTCGCCCCTGAAATCCGTTCCAGAATCGCGCCGATTTTCGCCTTTTCATTGAGCTTCCATCAAGCGTTATCCGTTCCGTAACACCGCAGGCCTACTCTTCAGCGCTGAGGCGTTCGTCTCGATCCTCGTTTCCCAAATAAAGGAGATTCACTTGAAACAAAGATTGCTAGCAGTAGCCCTGTCGATCGGCTTGATCGGCACCACTCTTCCCGCACCAGCCCGTGCCAACGATGAGTTTGGCGACGGACACAAAATCAAGCACGTTCTCCTCATCAGTATTGATGGGATGCACGCGGTTGATTACGAAAACTGCGTGGCATCCAACACCTGCCCGACCTTGGCCGCCTTGGGCAAGACCGGCGTGAACTATACGCGTACGAGTACTTCACGGCCGTCCGATTCGTTTCCCGGCTTGATGGCGCTGGTCACCGGCGGCTCACCGAGAACAGTCGGCGCGTTCTATGACGTGGGTTACGATCGCGTTCTGGCGCCGCCGAAGATTGCTACGGGCAACCAACTGCCGGGCGGGGATTGTGTCGTAGGTCAAATCCATCGAAACTCAGACGGATCAACTGGAACACAGACCGAATACGAGGAAGGCAACGAATTCGACGAGACGCAGCTCAACGGCCGCCCCTTTCCTCCGACCAGTCCGTTAGATGCCATCGACGGTGGCGTTAAATCCATCAATCCCGACCGGCTCATTCGCGATCCGTTCAACAACTGCCAACCCGTTTACTCCTGGAACTTCGTTCGCACCAACACCATTTTTGGCGTGATCCACGCCGCCGGCGGTTACACGGCTTGGTCCGACAAGCACGCTGCTTACGCGTCCGTTTCTGGCCCCACTGGAACCAATCAACCCAGCAACGTGGATGATTACTATTCGCCGGAAGTTAACTCTCTCCAGATTGTCCTGCCAGGGCTAACGACGGCTAATGGTTTCGACTGCGGCACGCTTGTTCCCAATGGCGGCGACTGGACTACCGATTTCGACGCTATCAAATGCAACGACCAACTGAAGGTCAACGCCGTGCTCAACCAGATCCACGGCAGGACGCACCTCGGTACAACCAAGGCTCCTGTCCCAGTAATCTTCGGCATGAACTTCCAGGCGGTTAGCGTCGGACAAAAGCTGATTGAACCCGGTTCCGCAACCCGAACTGACGCAAACTCAGGCGGTTATGAGGATGCCCAGGGTACACCAAGACCCAAAATGATGGCCGAGATTGGATTCGTGGACGCGGCGATCGGGCAAGTGGTTACCGCACTCAGGAGCCACCACCTACTAGACTCGACTGCGATTATAATCACTGCCAAACACGGGCAATCACCGATCGACCCAAACCGCTTCTTCCCCATTCCGGGGAAGTCGGGTAACAACGGTACGCCGCCATCCGGGATCATCGGGGCGCTTCTCCCAGCGGTCTATAGCGATCCAAACAATGGCCTCGGACTGGCTGAGGACGACATTTCCCAGATCTGGCTTGCGGATCCAACCAAGACTGGCGACGCAGTGACCGCCTTAGAGAACGCCGGTACAACGATCGGATTGGGCCAGATCTACTTCGGCGCCTCATTGAACAGCCTCTTCAACCCGCCGGGCGTGCCGAATAACCCCGGTCCCTGCTGCAACCTTCGGGAAGGGGGCGACCCGCGTACTCCCGACATCGTTGTGATTCCAAATGTAGGCGTGGTCTACACGGGCAATTTAAAGAAACAATCTGAGCACGGCGGCTATGCGTGGGATGACACCAACGTAATGCTGCTCGTCTCGAACCCGGACATCCGGCCCAAGACCCTTCACAGCTTTGTGGAAACCGCGCAAGTGGCTCCCACAATCCTGCAACTGCTGGGACTCGACCCGGCTGCGCTGGATGCCGTTAGGTCGGAAGGCACGCCGGTTCTGCCGGGCCTGGACACAAACCGATAGGTACCGGGAGCCGGGAAATAACAAAGTAGTATTGAATCGCTCATAAGGGGCGGGCGCTGGTATAGCGCCCGCTCTTTTTTTGCGGGCCCAAATCGCGGCCACAGGACAGACAGAGAGGTGAACGTTGCGCAGGCCAGGTCCGTCCGATTCCGTCCATTCTTTCTAATGGGTGAATCGAACGCTGTCGAGGATCGAAGAAAACGTCTTGTCGTAATTGTCGTAGGCAGACTGCGGAGCGACGCACACGAAATAGACCAAACCCTCTGGACGCAGCACCGTCACCACCCAATCCGTTTCCTGTCCGCCGGCTGGAGAAACATTGCTGAGATACGTCGAAAGGCCCGGCTGGCCGTTCAAGCGCAGATGCTCGCCTTGCCGCGTGATTTTCATGCTCGGGTTCGACTTTTGAAGTTCCTGAATCACCTGGCTGGTCGCGTTGTTCAGAACGTTCGCATCGTTGGGATCGCCCTTGGCCTGGGCTACGCCGATGATCAGCCCATAGGCAAGGGCGCTATGGCCGCTCCCGTCGCCCACGACACCGCCTTCCGGCGCAAGGGAAACGCCGCTTCCGTCGCTATCGGGATACTTCTTCCAATTGTCCGGGTACTTGACTGAGTACGACTTCGCCTGGTATTCCGCGAAGCTGCGAGACGGCAGCGCGGGGGGCGCAACCGGGCCAGCCGCTCCGGGAATCACCTTTTTCACCACGGGCAGCGCCAGGACCTCGCGCTTGATCGCCTCGAATTCAGCGGAGTCTCGCCTGGCGTTCGGCGGAGCACCTCCCAATTTGTCGATCTCTTCATCGACGCGTTCAACGCGGCGCTCCGGACTCGGGTGGTCGGAGAAAAATTCCGGAGGGTTTTTCCCCTTCGTCTCCGCTTCGAGCTTTTCGAAAAATTGCGCCATGGCTCGCGGGTCGTATCCCGTGTCGTAGAGGACCTGAGTGCCCATCACGTCGGCCTGTGATTCGGCGGTTCGCGAATAACGCAGCAGCACGCCGCCGGCCGTGAAACTGCCCAGGGTGGTCAACAGCGCGCCGCCCGTGCTGTCCCCGAAAACGGCGCCGAAGATGCCCAAGCCGGTTTGCGCCAGCATCGCCTTGGTTGCCTGGTTGGTGCCATGACGCAGGGCCACGTGCGACAATTCGTGCGCCATCACCGCAGCTAGCTGCCCCTCATTGTCCGCGGCTTCGATCGCGCCGCGGTTCACAAACACGTATCCGCCGGGCAATGCGAACGCATTGATGGCTTTGTCGTTCACGCAATGGAATTCGAACGGATACTGCACGCCGCCGGTGGGCAGCTTTTGCGCCAGACGCGTGCCGAGCTCCGTCAAGTACGTATCCACCCTCGGTGCATTGCAGAGCGGCAACTGCTTTTCCGCATCGGTGGCTGCTCGCTTGCCCAGGGTTATGTCGTCCTGGGGAGAGAACTTGTTCCAACCCTGTTTCAGTTGTGTGCGTTGCGCCAGGGCACCGGGAATGAAAAGTAAAGACAAGCCCAGAAGAATTCCCGCCGCGAATCCGCGATGCGTCCGCGCCGCACGGTGCCAACAGCCAGCGTCTCCCTTGAAAGTTTTCCCTTTCCGCGCGCGGATGCTCACGATGACCTCCCCAAAACCCTGTGAGGTAGGATGGCATTCCTCGATTCAAGGTTACTCCGGCAGCCGCTGGGGAAGAAAAGAAAAAGCCCGGGCAGCAAGCCACCCGGGCGGAATCAGAGAGAGAAGAAACTTCGTTTAACGAACCATGCGGGGCGCGGGTTCCGGCGCCAGCGTCGCGCCGGGCGCATCCGCGGACTTACCGCTCTTTGCCGGAGCGGTGCGCGCGGCCGCAGTAGCCTCAACCTTGCGCGCGGGAATCGCCAGGTTCTCGCCCTCGCGGGTGAACGTCAGGCACTCCTGCTCCTTGTTCCAATCGATGCACACGAGGTCGCCCAAGTGCACCTGCTCGGTCGCCAATAAATTCGCCAGCGGATACACGACGTGGCGCTCGATGGAGCGCTTCAGGTGCCGCGCGCCGTAGCGCTGATCCGTGCCTTCCTGCAGCAGGAAGTTGCGGCCGTTATCGGTGACGCGGAACAGGAACTGCCCCTTGGCCGTTTCCAGAACGCGCTGTTGCACCTGGCCCAGCTCGATTTCCAGAACCCGCTCCAGTTGCTCGCGCCTGAGCGGATGAAACACCACAACCTTGTCCAAGCGATTCATAAATTCCGGAGAAAACTTGCGTCGCGCCGCTTCCACGGCCGTTCGTTCGATCTTTTCATCGAAGCCAGCGGCTGGCTTCTCGGGCGGGCGAACAAAGCCCATGCCGCCCTCCATAAGTTCGGTAATCTCTCCCCCGCCCAGGTTCGACGTCAGGAAAATGACCGTCTGCGAGAGGTCCACGCGGCGGTTGTCGCCCAGCGTAAGCGTCGCCTTATCGAGCATCCCCAGCAGCAGTTGCCAAAGGGCGTCGCTGGCCTTTTCGATCTCGTCGAACAGCAGAAAACTCAGCTTCAGTTTTTCCGTATGGCTCGCGGACAGCGCTTCCTGCGTGATCAATGGATGCGTCTCGCGATGGCCCAAATAGCCTGGAGGGGAACCAATCAGCTTGGCAATTTCGTGCGAATGTTGGAACTCCGCGCAGTCGACCTTAATGACCGCCCGCGCATCCCCGAACAGGATTTCCGCAGCCGCTTCCACGATTCGCGTCTTTCCCGAACCAGTAGGCCCCAGGAACAGCAGGTTCCCTACCGGCCGTCCCGGCGAGTTCAATCCGGCACAAAACACCTGAAACATGTCAACCAGGGATTGCACGCCCTCTTCCTGCCCCACGATCTTGGCCCGCAGCGAAGAGTGAAAATCGCACGTATCATTGCTTCGGATGCTTGGATCCAGCTGATGGCGAACGGCGGCTTTCATTTCATCAACCCCTTCTCCGCGTCTAGCTCGCCCAAACGCGTAGCGTCTCAACTTTCGCGCCTTCATGTCATACTGCATGAGAAGTGCCAATCTTTTCCACACCTTAGGATGTCCAAAAACAGAGGAAACTCAACAACATACAGGGTTCGCAGTTCTGGAAACTGTCTCAGCCGTGAGAAAGTGTTTCATCGGCGTGCAAACTGAGAGAGCTGAAACAGTTTGTGTCCGGCCCCGAACGACAAAAAGGGCGCATCTTTCGACGCGCCCCGTTAAAGTTAAAGTTCTGCTTTAACTATTTACCGCTCCTGCTTCTTCCGTCCCTGCGCGGACGAGCCGGGGCCCCCGCCAGGCTGCGCCGCTCGAGACTTTCTCTCTTCCGTCGTGGCTTGCAACGGCGGCTCAGCCGACTTTCCGTCCATGGCTTCGACCGTGGCCGCGCCGCCGCCGGAGGCTCCCTGCGATGCCGCCTGCACCAGCGCGCCTTCGCCTTCGCGCACAAACGTAAGTTGCTTGTGGCTCTCATCCCAATCGATGCGTACCAGATCGCCCAACGTGACTTGATCCGTGGCCAGCAGGTTTGCCAGCGGGTAAACCACGTGCCGCTCGATGGCGCGCTTCAGGTGGCGCGCGCCGTATCGCTGATCCGTGCCTTCCATCAGCAGGAAGTTGCGCCCAGCGTCCGTCACCCGAAAGAGAAACTGCCCCTTGGCCGTGTCCAGGACCCGCTGCTGCACTTGTCCCAGCTCGATATCGAGAACTTCCTGAAGCTGCTCGCGCTGCAACGGGTGGAACACCACCACTTTATCGAGGCGGTTCATGAATTCCGGCGAGAACTTACGGCGCGCCGCTCCCACCGCTGTGCGTTCCACCTTCTCATCCAGGCCGGCAATCGGTATATCCCCCGGCTGAACGAATCCCATCCCGCCGTGCACGAGATCGGCAATCTCACCGCCGCCCAGGTTGGACGTCAGGAAGATTACCGTCTGCGACAAATCCACTTTTCGGTTGTCGCCCAGCGTCAAGGTAGCCTTGTCCAGCATTCCCAGCAGCAACTGCCATAGCGCATCGCTGGCCTTTTCGATTTCGTCGAACAACAGGAAGCTGAGCTTCAGTTTGTCATTGTGGCTGGCCGCCAGCGTCTCCTGCGTAATCAGTGGATGCGTCTCGCGATGCCCCAAATACCCGGGGGGCGACCCGATCAGCTTGGCAATCTCGTGGGAGTGCTGAAACTCCGCGCAATCAATCTTGATCACCGCGCGCGCTTCGCCAAAGAGAATCTCCGCGGCCGCTTCCACGATGCGCGTCTTCCCAGATCCCGTCGGCCCCAGGAACAGCAAATTCCCCACCGGGCGGCCGGGCGAATTCAATCCGGCACGAAACACCTGGTACAAGTCCACCAGCGCCTGCACGCCCTCTTCCTGTCCCACAATTTTCGCACGCAGCGCGGTCTGGAAATCGATCGTGTCCGTGCTGCGCTTTCTGGTATCGAGTGGAAGGATGTAGTCGCTCATGACTGCCTCCTAGTGAACCCGCGATGACGGGTTCACGCTGCCGAATCGCCCACGTCCACACCCGAACTGGTCCAGCTTGACGTGAATCGTTGACTGCAAGAGCCGCAACTGCACGAGCAGCTCCCGTGCTACCACGGGCGACTCAGAAATTCGGAGCAGCGGCGGAACGAGGTCCGCCAGTTCGAGATTCAGATCTCGAAGGGAGGAAACAAGTTTTTGGACCGCCGGCGAGTTGGGATTCGCCAGGTCCACTTGGCCGTTCAATTGTTCTCGCAGCGTTTTCCAATCCAGCTCCACGAAGGGATGCTTTTTGGAAACTTCGCGCACCAGGTCGTCCGTAATTCGCGCGCGCGCGCCGAGCCGCGCCAGATGCAGTTGGCGCACTTTTCCGCCGCGGCGCACGTTGTGCACCAGATACAGCGAGTTTCCTTTACGGCGGACAAAAGCCACGACGTCACCTCAAACTTCCATCATCTCGTGTAGTGTATTTCTCTTCCACTACACTCTACAAGCTTAGACTCATTTTTTTGCAAAAAGTTGCATCCAATCGATAACGCCTCTAACGCAGTGGAAACAAAGCGCGATGGCCCATCACTTTTTTTGCTGTGTTTCATCGAACTTTCGCATCCTCGGTTCATCGCGCTGTTTTCCTCTCATCATTCACTACTATCTTTGGATGTCCAATATTCCCAGCCGGTTCTTGTTTTATCCGCGCAACCAGCTACTCCATTAAACCCGCCTCCGCCATTTTTCTCTTGTTCTTCCCGCGCCCCGCACTTAGGATGTCGCACCAGTTTCTTCCCATCTCTCCCTGGAGCTTGATTCGCCATGACTTGGGATCCCGTTTTTCGCTTCGTGCAACGAATTCCCCGCGGCCGGGTTCTAACGTATGGGGCCTTGGCGAAAGCCTTGCGCCTCCGCGGCGGCGCGCGCAGCGCCGGACGCGCCATGGCCGCCACTCCTTCCGGCAAAGGCATTCCCTGGCATCGCGTTATCGGCGAGCGCGGTAAAATCCTGATCCGCGAGCCTTACGCTTCCCTGCAAAGAAAGCTCCTCGAAAGCGAAGGCGTCGCCGTTATCGAGTCACGCGTGGACCTGAAACGCCACCTCTGGAAGCCCCCAAAAAAATCCGCCACGAAACTCCGGGCGACTAAAAAACGTATTCCCAAGTGAAACCGCGTCGCGTTCGCTCTCCCGTTGCGAGCCAGGCGCCTATCTGCGGTATGCTATACGCTCTCTCACATCCCCCGGCGAGTGGGGGCAACGCACGATGACAACTTCCATTCTTCAGGTAGAAAACCTCGTAAAACGCTATGGCGAGGTCGAAGCCGTCCGCGGCGTCAGCTTCAATGTCGAAGAAGGCGAAGTCTTCGGTCTGCTCGGCCCCAACGGCGCGGGAAAAACCACCACCGTCGAGATTCTGGAAGGCCTTCGCGACCCCGACAGTGGCCTCGTTTCCGTCTGCGGCCTCAACCCGCAACGCGAATCGGCTGCCCTCAAGCATGAGATCGGCGCTGCGCTGCAATCCACTTCCCTTCCCGACAAGCTTCGCGTCATGGAGGCCTTGCGCCTCTTCGCCAGCTTTTATAAACGTGGCCGCAAGCCCGAGGAATTACTCCAGCGCTTCGGTCTCGAAGAAAAGCGCAACACCTTTTACAGCCAGCTCTCCGGCGGCCAGAAGCAGCGCCTCGCTCTCGCCATGGCCCTCGTCAACGATCCGAAAGTCGTCTTTCTGGACGAACCCACCGCTGGCCTCGACCCCCAGGTGCGCCGGGAAATCTACGACATCATCGAGGAACTCCGCCGCGAGAAAAAAACCATTCTCATGACCACCCACTACATCGAAGAGGCCGAGCGCCTCTGCGACCGCGTCGCCATAGTGGATCACGGCAAAGTCATCGCCCTGGGTACCCCTCGCGAATTGAAGGCCCACTCCGGCGGCGCCACTCGCATCGAGGTCCGCCTCTCGAAGCCGGAATCCAACGGCGCCCTGAAAAATCTCGAAGGCGTCGCCGATGCGCGCGAAGTCGACGGCACTTACGTGCTTCATTCCAAGCGCCCCCCGCAGGCCATCGTCTCTCTCGTCAAGCATCTGGAAGCCGCGGGCAACGAACTCGTCAGCCTCGAAATCGCCACCCCCTCGCTCGAAGACGTCTTCATCGAAATGACCGGAAGGAGGCTACGCGATTGAAAAACTTTGTCGCACTCACGCGCATGCGCATGCGCCTGGCTATGCGCAATAAAATGTTTTTCTTTTTTCTCATCGTCATGCCTTTCGCTTTTTTCTTCTTGTGGTTGGGAGTAATTGCCCAAGGTGTTCCGCAAAGGGCCGCGTTTTATCTCGGCCCCGTCCTTGCGTTTAATGTGATGGGCAGTTTCTGGGGGCTCAGCGCCGCCCTCGTCAGTTTCCGGGAACAAGGAATCTTGCGCCGCTTCCACGTCACCCCGGTGACGGCCAGCGACATGCTCGCCTCAAGCATCGTCGCCAATTTCATACTCACCATCCCCATGGTGTTGGTCGAATTGTTCCTGGCCCGCGCTGTTTTTCATGTGCCGAGTCTTGGTGATCCCATTTCTCTTTTCTTGCTCATCTCCGTCGGCATCGTTTCATTTAGTTCCCTCGGATTGGTCGTGGCCAGCGTGACCAATACCATGCAGGAGACCCAGGTGCTGAACCAGCTCCTCTGGCTCCCGCTGATCTTTCTGTCCGGCGCCACGCTCCCCCTGGGCTTTTTGCCGCGCCTCGTGCAGCGCATCGGTCTGTTTCTTCCAGCCACCTACCTCGTCAATGGCCTTCAGCAGACCATCGTAAACTCTGCCACCGCTTGGAGCCGTTATGTGGAAATCCTCTCCCTGGCCGTCTGGGCCTGCCTCACTTTTTTCCTTTCCGCCCAGCTCTTTCGATGGGAGCCGGAAGCCAGGACTCCCCGTCGGGCAAAGCTGCTGGTCGCAGCCACGGCGATTCCATTTCTAATCTTGGGTGTCGTGGAGAATAGGTCGGATCGCATCATCCTTGAAGCCAAGTCGGCGTTCCTTTCGACGAATTCGCCAGCGTCTGTACCAAAGACCGGCGCTGCCGGTTCCACCGGGAAGCCCACGCCCGGGGAAAAACAATCCGAAGTCTCCCCAAAATAATTGCCGTACGCGCCAATTTGGTTCCGGCTAGCCCTCTCTCGGCGCACACCGCGCATTGACGCTCACCCCCACGTACCGTATTCTGCAATTTCGAGCAGCGAGCAGCACCACGCGAGTGGCACCAACAATCAGGGAGCATCTATGCCAATTCAGGCGACCGAGAAAATCTGGCACAACGGTAAGTGGATCAACTGGGACGACGCCAAACTTCACGTCCTTTCTCACGTCGTGAGCTACGGCTCCGCCGTCTTCGAAGGCATCCGTTGCTACGAGACCAAGCAGGGCCCCGCGATCTTCCGTTTGCGCGAGCACATGCAGCGGCTCATCAACTCCGCGAGAATTTACCGCATGGAGCTTCCCTTCTCCGTCGATCAATTCTCCAACACCGCTTGCGAACTCGTCCGCCTCAACAAATTAAATTCCTGTTACGTGAAGCCCATCGTCCTGCGCGGCTACGGCGAAGCGGGAGTCAATCCCCTGAACTCGCCGATCGACATTTACATGGCCTGCTGGAGCTGGGGCGCCTATCTCGGCCCGGATGCTCTTTCGAAAGGCGTCGACGTCGGCGTCAGCTCCTGGACCCGCATCGCCCCCAACACCCTGCCCGCCATGTCCAAGGCCGCCGCCAACTACATGAACTCGCAGCTCATCCGCATGGAAGCCAGTTTCAACGGCTACACCGAAGGCATCGCTCTCGACGCCGGCGGCCACGTCAGCGAAGGCTCCGGCATGAACGTTTTTCTTGCCCACGACGGCGTGCTTTATACTCCGCCGCTCGCCACCAGCATTCTCCCGGGCATCACCCGCGACGCCGTCACCAGGCTGGCGGAAGACCTGCACATCCCCGTAAAAGAATCCGTCGTGCCCCGCGAAATGCTGTACATCGCCGACGAAGTTTTCTTCGTAGGCACCGCCGTCGAGATCACACCGATACGCTCGGTGGATCACATCCAGGTCGGCAAAGGCGTCGCCGGCCCCATCACCCGCAAGCTCCAGGAAGAATTCTTCGCCCTCACCAGCGGCGCCAAGTCCGATCGCCATAATTGGCTAACACCCGTTAACACTCCCGTAGCCGCCACAACACGCTAGCTACCGTCAAAGGTTCAGAGAACTACCGTGAGCGAAGCCTATGTGCACGGCTACCACCCGCGTGAGAACGAACGCCTCCAGGATCAGGCCGGAACGCTCGTTGACTTACTTCACTCCGACACCTCATACCCGCCTGGAAGCGTGGTTCTAGAAGCCGGATGTGGCGTCGGAGCACAGACGGTCACTCTAGCGCAGCGAAGTCCGGACGCGCTATTCACGTCGGTCGATGTCTCCGCGAAGTCGCTGGCACAAGCCAAAAGGGCGACAGATGCGGCGGGACTCACCAACGTGCAGTTCCAGCAGGCGGACATCTTTGCCTTGCCCTTCGCCTCTGAATCCTTCGACCACGTCTTCGTTTGTTTCGTCCTCGAGCATCTGTCGCGGCCTGTTGAGGCGCTGGCAATTCTCAACCGGCTGCTCCGGCCCGGTGGCACCATGACCGTCATCGAGGGCGACCACGGTTCGACCTACTTCCACCCCGACAGCAGCGCAGCCCGTAAGGCAATCCAGTGCCAAGTTGAGTTGCAGCGGTTGGCGGGAGGCAATGCGTTGATCGGCCGTCAACTCTATCCACTTATGGTGGAGGCGGGGCTAGCAGCGGTTCGCGTGTCTCCACGCACGGTCTATGTGGATTCGAGCAAACCCGGCCTCGTCGACGGCTTCACCAGGAAGACCTTCACCGCGATGATCGAGGGCGTTCGCGAATCCGCGATTACCGCCGGCATCATCGCTCCCGAAGCCTTTTGATGCCGGTGTTCGTGCTCTTCACAGAACGGCTGAGCCGGACGGCGTCTTCTGCTACACCTTCTTCAAGGGCGTGGGAGAGAAGCATCGCGTCCAACACTAGCCTAGCTTCGTCGTAATCTTGTAACGCCGCTGAGCGCGGCGAGCCGCATCCCATTCTTGATACTCTCAACCAACTCCCGCACCTCGTCTTTCGGAGTGCTGGCGCGTTCCGCCGTATTCCAGATAGAATGCACCCGTTCGAATCGAGCGCGCGTTTCTTCTCTTGCGCGGAGGATCATCGATGTACAACACGTCGCAAAAACTGATCGCCGAATTCCTCGGAACCTTCGCGCTGATTTTTTTCGGCGCCGGCTCGATTTGCACGGATCAATATCTCCACGGCGCCGGCGGCCTCGGCCTCCTCGGAATTGCGCTGGCCCACGGTCTCGCCATTGCCATCATGGTTTCCGGGCTCGGACACATCTCGGGCGGACATTTCAATCCCGCGGTGACCATCGGCTTTTGGGTCACCCGGCGCTTGAATACCGTGGACACTGTTCTCTATTGGGCCGCGCAGCTTGCTGGAGCCATTGCCGCCGCATTCTTGCTCAAAGCCGTCGTCCCTGAAGAAACCTGGCGCGCCGTCGCTCTGGGCACGCCGGAACTCGCGCGTGATTTCCCCCGCTGGGCGGGCATGGCGCTCGAAGCGGTCACCACGTTCTTCCTCGTGCTAACGTTTTTTGCGACCGCCGTCGACGAAAAAGGCTTCAAGTCCATCGCCGGATTCACCATCGGCCTTTCCATCTCCCTCGGCATCCTCGTCGCCGGTCCTCTCACGGGAGCGGCCTTGAATCCCGCGCGCGCCTTTGGTCCCGCGCTGGCCTCAACTCACTGGGCCAATCAAGGCGTGTATTGGGTCGGCCCACTCGCCGGTGGTTTCGTGGCCGGCTTGCTTTACGATTCGCTCTACCTGAAGAAAGCCTAAGCCATTTCTGGAACTGGGACCTAAAGACTCGCAACTTAACCCGCCCTCCGTACAGTTAACTAGCGCGCAACCGGTCCGCGCGGTTTCCTTGCCCGCTCCCCCCGCCGATGCTAGCTTCGTGTATTAGCTGCATCCTTGCGGAGTTCACAGAACATGGCCATTAGCATTGACGATCTTCTGCGGCGCGCGGTCGAAAACAAAGCCTCCGACTTGCACCTGAAAGTCGGCAACCACCCTTACTTGCGCATCGACGGCCTGCTCGCCGCGCAAACCGACGTGCCCCGCGTCACTCCCGAAGAAATGCTTTCCATGGCGTTCAGCATGATGACCAACCGCCAGAAGCAAAAGTTCAAGGAAACTGCGGAATTGGACATGGCCTATGGCGTAGCGGGTTTGGGCCGCTTCCGCGTCAACGTGTTTCAGCAGCGCGGCAACGTCGGCATGGTGCTGCGCGTCATTCCCACGAAAATTCGCACCACAGAGGAATTAAATCTCCCCGCGGTCATTTCCAAAATTTGCGAAGAGCAGCGCGGGCTGGTGCTGGTCACCGGCACCACCGGTTCCGGTAAATCCACCACGCTGGCGGCGATGATTGACCGCATCAACGCCAACCGCGCCGACCATTTGATCACCATCGAAGACCCTATCGAATTTCTGCACCGCGACAAAAAGAGTTTCATCAATCAGCGCGAAGTCGAAGTGGACACTGCGAACTTTTCGACCGCCTTGCGCGCCGCCCTGCGTCAGGACCCCGACGTGATTCTGGTCGGCGAAATGCGCGACCTCGAAACGATTTCCACCGCGCTGCTGGCCGCGGAAACTGGCCACCTCGTTCTTTCCACTTTGCATACTCTCGACGCCACCGAAACGATTCAGCGTATTATCGCGGTCTTTCCGCCGCCGGAACAAAAGCAGATTCGCTTGCAGCTTGCGGCCACGCTGAAGGCAGTCGTCTCTCAGCGCCTGGTGCGCCGCGCCGATGACAAAGGCCGCGTGCCCGCCTGCGAAATCATGATCGCCACCGGCTACATCCGCGATTGCATCATCAACGCGGACAAGACCCGCTTGATTCATGACGCCATCGCCGCCGGCACCAGCCAGTACGGCATGCAGACGTTCGACCAGTCGCTCTTCGATCTCTACTCGAAGCAGCTCATCACCCTCGACGAAGCCCTCGCCCGCGCCTCCAACGCCGACGAATTCAAGCTGCGCATCCAGGGCATCCGCTCCGCCGCCGACTCTGCCCGCGAGGAAATGGCCTCCCAAATGGCCGACTTCGAGCGCTTCGCCCGCAAATAACGCTTCTAGTGTTTACTGAGGTCGACTTTAATGCCGTTTCCCCAGCAACAAGTCGAGTGGCTCCTCGCCAACCGCGCGAAAATTTTCCGATTCGCCTTCGTGCCTCAATTGCTCGCCGCAGTGGCATTGCTTGGCGTCGCGTACTTCACCGGAAAAACCGATGCCCATCTGCTCTTCAAAGGCGCTCACGCCCGGGGCAAGATCGTCGGCTTCCAGCCGAGGCAGTTCCATAGGTATCGCACTCCCACCTCTACCGGCATATTCGGCCGCACGGTGTACCCTGCGATCGTCGAATTTGAGGCGCAGGGCGCCGTGGTGCGCTTCGAGGAGCGCAAACTCGTCTCCAGCGGCGAAGGCGTTGGCTGGCCGGTCGCCGTTCTCTATGATCCGAACAACGTGTCCCTGGCCATCATCGATCGTCCCTTCTGGAACTGGATACCCTGGGCTCCGGCGTTTGCTATGGGCGCGTTTCTCGCCCTCGTCTCGCTCAAGGGTCTCTTCGTCTTCCTCGCTTCTTCTGAACCTTCTTCCAGCTTCGCCACCGGCGCACAATAGCAGTTGGTGTGACCGCCATTTCATCCGCGCTCGCGCAACGCTGTCGTGCTGTGCGAAATAACCAGTCGACGATGGCTCGTTAACTCTTTCCCGCTTTACTTCCTTACTTCGGTGCTCCATCCTCTCCTCGTGTTCTCCAAACGTCGCCAACTTGAGAACGAAGAAGAGCTCTACGACGTTGCGGTACGCGCGCTGATACGCCGTGCGCATTCGGTGCACGAAATGAAGCAAAAGCTGGAGCGGCGGAGCGAGAACAAGCTGCTGGTGCAAGTGGTGATGGCGCGGTTGAAGGAAAATGGGCAGATCGATGATGCGAAATACGCGAAGCAGTTCGCGCGGCAGCGTACCGAGGGGCGCAAGCAAGGGAAGTTTCGGGTAGCGCGGGACTTGCGGGCGCGTGGCGTCCCCGACCGGCACATCGAAGCAGCGCTAAAGGAAACGGCCGAGCAAAACGATGAAAGCGCGATGGTGCGCGCGCGGATTGAGCGGAAGCTGCGGTCGTATCGCGGGGAGATTGATGAGAAGAAAATGGCTTCCATTTATGGGAGCCTGCTGCGGGCGGGGTTTTCGGCGGACGTGGTGCGCCGGGAATTGAAGGCGATTGTGAAAGAGGATGTGCCCGACGCGGAGATGGAATCATAGTAGCGTTCCAATTTGGGAAGAATACCCCCACACCCCCCTGTTTTTCACAAAGAGTGCGCAAGCGAAAGAAAGGAAACGAGATAGGCAACGCTCTTGGTGCAGAAAAGTGCAAAAGAGTGCGGAAGTGATTGAAAACAAAGGAGGGGAAATTTGCGCTCTTAGGGAAGAGTGAGGAACGAGGAAGATGTGGAGCGGAAGCATGGCACGGGCTGGCGTCTAACTATCAAGACTTCGATGGGACTAGTTGGAGCATGGTTGCCTCTAGGAGGGGCGCAGCATGCTGCGCCCCTCCAGACGAATCGTGGCTAGGCGAGGGCGGTGTTCAGGAAGTTAAGGGTGCGGTCCCAGGCTAGTTTGGCGCTGGCGGGGTCGTAGACTCCGGGGCGGGCTTCGTTCATGAAGGCGTGCTGGGCGTCGTAGCGATAAATCTCAAATTTGGATTTGGATTGCTTGAGCGCGGCCTCGAAGTCGTTGACTTTGGCGGGGGTAATCCAGCCGTCCTTGTTCGCGAAATGGCAGGTCAGTGGAATCTTGATCTTCTTGAATTCGGCGGCGGGAAGATCCGGGAGGCCGTAGAAGCAGGCGCCGGCGTCCATCTCCGGTACGCGGACGGCGGCGAGGATGGTCAGCAGGCCGCCCATACAGAAGCCGCCCACGGCTACTTTTTTGGAACTTTGCTTCAAGTGCTGCACGGCGCCGCGAACGTCCTGCTCGGACGCATCGGAAAGGTTGAGGTTGGCCATCATGTGGCTGGCCTCGTCGGAAGCTTTGGCGATCTTGCCGCGGTAGAGGTCCGGCACAAGCGCACGGTAGCCGGCTTCGGCGAGGCGGTCGGCGGTCTTCTTGATTTGCTCGTTGAGCCCCCACCACTCCTGGATGCACACAAATCCGTGCGCACCAGTTCCTGCTTTGGGAGTTGCCAGATAGCCGGGACAAGTCATCCCATCCGGTCGCTTGAACTGAATCATTTCACCCATGAGGGCCTCCGTGCGACGTGGCATGCACGCGCTATGTTATGACAAACAGATGGCTATTGTCTGAATTCCGGCTGGAGACCGGCGGAGCACGTCTACTCTGGCTGGCGCGTCAGATTCCGAGAAGTACGTTACTCAGGAGTTTGACGAAAGTATTGGTTCAGTTCGGGGAATCGGGGACCATCTCGGCGTGCACAATCAGACGCTGTGGGGCGGTGCCGATGAAATTAAAAGGATAACAGGTAACTAATGTTAGCGTGGGCAGTTGCGTGTCATTTAACACCTCGATGGCATTGGGAAGAACAATGCGGAGAGAAATAACTCGATATCTGAACGTGCCCGCCACGGTGGTAAACCGAATCTCGTCTCCCACCTTGATCCTTCGCAAGGGACGAAAGAAAGTATCCCGATGGCCCGCAAGGCCGACGTTGCCGGAGGGGCCGGGAAGAGCGGTGCCCGGGATGTGCCCAACGGCCAGCCGGAGTGTACGTGCATTGGAGCCTTCGAGCACCCTTGTCGCGAGACCAACGGCGGGAATCTCGATCATTCCGACCGTAGTTGTCCCACTTGGTGGGTTTACGCTCACGGCGCGCGGCTGTTCAGTGGCGCGTGCCGAACTGCCTCCCACGAATGACAACACGGCAACCATCGCCGCGCTCAGAACGTTTTTCTTAGTTCGAAGAGTAAAGCTCATATTCCCTTCATTTTCGGCTTCAGATCGGGCCGAGAAAACAGCGCCCTGCTCGCGTATTGCACCGATTCGGAAACCGTGGAGAGTGAGGGACAGAGTCGCGGCTGAAGACACATTAGCTTGTCCCGGAATGACCGCGCTACTGGTCACTGGGACGGAATGAGGACAGCAGTACCAATGGCGTAATCGGAAATTTGGCCCACATCCCGACTGTGTGTTCATTGCGGGGGTTTGCTGCGTCTGCGATAATCTGGGGATTGAATCCTGCAAAACTGGGGCTGACGTGCCCAGGATGGGCACGCAACAAAAATGGCGGGTAACGAAATGCGCGAGAAGCCCTGGAGTGGCAACGACATCCGCGAGGCTTTCTTGCGCTTCTTTGAAAGCAAGGGGCACCGGCGGGTGCGGAGCTCGTCGCTGGTGCCGCATGGGGATCCTACGCTGTTGTTTACGAACGCGGGGATGAACCAGTTCAAGGACATTTTCCTCGGCCTCGAAAAGCGGGATTACACGCGGGCGACAACGGCGCAGAAATGCGTGCGCGCGGGCGGGAAGCACAACGACTTGGAAAATGTGGGGTTTACGAAGCGGCATCACACGTTTTTCGAGATGCTGGGCAATTTTTCGTTTGGGGATTATTTCAAGAATGATGCGATCGCCTACGCATGGGAGCTGATCACTTCCCTGCAATGGTTTGGCATTTCAAAGGACAAATTGTACGTCACGGTTTTTGGCGGCGCGGAAGTCGCCCCTGGCACCACGTTAGGCCTGGACGAAGAAGCGAGAGGTTTTTGGCTGGGTCAAAATGTTCCCGCTGACCGCATTTTCGCCATTCCGGGCTTGAAGGAAAATTTCTGGGCCATGGGCGACACGGGCCCTTGCGGCCCGTGCAGCGAAATTCATTACGACATGGGCCCCGCCGCTTCCGACGAAGGCCATACCGATTGCAAGTTTCCCTGCGATTGCGGCCGCTACGTCGAAATCTGGAATCTCGTTTTCATGCAGTTCAACCGCGACGCTAGCGGCACGGTCACTCCACTGCCGAAGCCATGCGTAGATACCGGGATGGGCCTCGAACGCGTCGCCGCCGTCCTCCAAGGCGTCATCTCCAACTACGAAACTGACCTCTTTGTCCCGCTGATTAACAAGGCCACGGAGGTAATTTCTGGCAGACGTTTGCAGCAGGGTTTGGAGGTTCTCCAAGTTGCGCTTCCAAGCGGCGAGATAGCGCAGTTCGATCTGTATAACCCCTCGTTGCGTGTCATTGCAGACCATACGCGCGCAACTACGTTTCTCATCACCGATGGTGTTCACGCTTCCAACGAAGGTCGCGGGTATGTTCTCCGCAAAATTATGCGCCGCGCCATCTACCACGGTCGCCTCCTGGGCAGGCAAGAACCTTTCATGTACAAAGTTGCCGAGGCGGTCCAGCAAGAGATGGGAAAAGCCTACCCCGAACTACCAGAAAGTGCGGAGCAAGTCCGTCAGGCCATACTTATTGAGGAGGAAAAATTCGTCCGCACCATCTCCACCGCCCTACCAAAACTGGAAGCGGAATTTTTGTCAGCTGAGTCGGTAGTGCGAGTGATTCGGGTTGCCCGGCGACACTTCGACAAACTTGTGGAACGTGAAGAATCTGAAATTGAGCGGGAGCAATTTCCGGAGTTTGAAAATCGACTGAAAAGACTTGAGTCTGGCGCGTTTGACAAACTTGATCTTAATTCTGTCCTCGCTCTGACAAAGGACGTCCTTCCGAGAACCGAGTGGCCTCTTTTTCCCGGTCAGGTCGCATTTCGACTCTACGACACGTTCGGCTTGCCGAAGGATTTTATTGAGGACGTTTGCCGCGACAACGGTTTTGGAGTTGATTGGAGCAGCTTCGACCAAGCGATGGAGGAGCAGCGGACGCGGGCGCGGGCGTCGTGGAAGGGAGCGCACAAGGAAGCTGCAAAGCCCGTCTACATGCAGATTGCGGCAGCGTTTAGGACAGAGCCCGACTTTTATTTCAGCACGACGGCTAGAGACTGCCGGATAGAAGCGATTGTCAAAGCGGGAATGTCGGTCTCACAGATCGAGGCGGGCGAGAGCGGCGAGATCGTTCTGGACCGCACGGCGATTTATGCGGAGTCGGGCGGACAAGTGGCGGATACTGGGGCGTTCTATGACAATTCGGAATCGCAACAGCTCGCGGATGTGACTGGAGCTTTCTACCCCGTCGCGGGGCTGGTGGCGCACAAAGTTGTGGCGAAGGAAACTTTGCGCGTGGGGGACCGCGTGGCGGTGGTGGCGGATGCGGAGCGGCGGGCGCGGATTATTCGCAATCACACGGGAACGCACCTGGTGAATGCGGCGCTGCGGAATATTCTGGGGACGCATGTGAAGCAGTCGGGTTCGCTGAATGCGCCGGAGCGGCTGCGGTTTGACTTTTCGCACTTTGCGCACGTGGATGCGGAAGAGTTGCGCGACATCGAGCAGCAGGTGAATGACGAGATTCGCCTGAACACGCAGATTGAGACGAATGTGACTTCGCTCGAAGAGGCGCTGGCTTCCGGGGCGCTGGCGTTTTTCGGGGACAAGTATCCGGAGCAGAACGTGCGCGTGGTGACGATACCCGATCCGCGGGCGGCGCGCGGATTCTATTCGAAGGAGCTTTGCGGCGGGACGCACGTCCGGCGCGTGGGCGACATCGGCGTGCTTAAAATCGTGAGCGAGGAATCTGTGGCGGCGGGCGTTCGCCGAATCGAGGCCGTGACAGGGGTCGGCGCGCTGGAGCATTACCAGCAGCAGGCGGAAATCCTGCGGCAAGTGGCCGGCAAGCTCAATGTGGCGGAGGACGACATATTGGCGCAGGTGGAGAAGCTGGCGCAGACCGCCAAGCAACTGGAGAAGGAACTGGAGGCGCAGAAGAGGAAGGGGGCGCTTAGCCAGATTGATGAGCTGGCGGGGCGGGTGCAAGTTGTTAAAGGGATTAAGGTTATCGCCGCTGAAGTGCAAAATGTTGACCGCGAAGGACTTAGGCAGCTGGTGGACAGCCTGCGGCAGAAGCTGGGTTCCGGTGTGGTGGCGCTGGGGATGCCGGAGGACGGAAAAGTGGCGCTGATCGCGGGCGTAACCAAGGACCTGACGGGTAAAGTCCATGCTGGCAAGCTGATGCAGGCATTGGCTCCTATGGTGGGCGGTAAAGGGGGCGGTAGGCCTGATCTAGCGGAGGCTGGCGGCAAAGACACGGGAGCGCTGAAAAGTGCCCTATTGAGTATCCCCTCCCTGCTGGAAGGCTTGTTATAATTGGGGGTAGGTGGCCTCTGGCGAGCTATTGGTAACCCTAAGTGGCTCAGCGCCATGCCGCCACCGGCCGGTCCAGTGTGCATAGTACGGAAGTCGCATTGACCGGGACGAGGCGCTCGGGAAGAATGGTGGCGGTGTGGCTGGGACTCGAATGTGTGGTATGCCTAACCGCAAGGGCATGATGAATAGACGCGCGACAAATACGGCAAGGCTTCTGCGAGGGGCGCTGGTTTCTTGCGCGATTCTTGCTGCGTCTTTTTTCGCGAAGACTGCTAACGGGCAGATCGCCAAGGTTATTGAAGATGATGGGCGGCGTTTTTTCGTGAACGCCGAACCGCTGAGAACCCCCAAGCTCACTGCTGCGAGGGCGCACAGCAACATCTACCTTCCCGCTGAAGCTTCGTTGATGGGACGCAGCCGTCCGGCCGTGGACATGGGGCGCGACGGCGTCGAAAAAATCGTTCGAGAGGCGTCGGACCGGCATCGCGTAGACCCGGCGCTGGTGCGCGCGGTGATCGAGACGGAATCGAACTGGAATCCCAAAGCGTGGTCGCACAAGGGCGCGGGCGGATTGATGCAGCTGATTCCCACGACAGCGCAACGCTATGGCGCCTACGACGTGTTCAACCCGCAACAAAACATCGACGCGGGGGTTCAACATTTGAAGAGGTTGCTGGAACGATACAACGGCAATCTCGACCTGGCCTTAGCGGCGTACAATGCGGGAGAGGGCGCGGTGGACCGCGCTCACGGCGTGCCCGCATATCGAGAAACGCGCGACTATGTGCAGAAGGTACAGAACGCTTACTTCCGGCCGGGCTCAGGACGGCTTGCTGACGCTTACGTCAATGCTCACGCGATCCATCGAGATGTTACCGCGGATGGGCGCATCATATTCACTAACGAATAGAAGAGAGTGTGTAGTGGGTAGCGAGCAGTTTTCGAGAAGCCCTATTCTCGGGCCTCGAACGTTTTGCATGTTATTGGTGAATTGAGTTTGGGTTTGCGGATAGGATGGAAGCGGCGTTGGGGGATGTGAGTTGATGTTGGGGAGGAAAAAAATTTTGCGCGTTAGCTTCGCCTGTCTTTCGCCGGTTTTTGCGGCACTGGGCGGAGCGCTGATGCTGGCCTCCGCAGCTTCGTTGGCGCTGGCGAAAACGGGCGGGGAGCCTACGGCGACGGCAGCAGTGCGGCGCCAGTCGGCGGCTGCGCAATTCGCGCGGGCTGAAGAGCAGCGCGCAGCGCTAAACAGCAAGCCCAGCGAAAAGCGCACGCTGGCGGATTACAAACAAGTGGTTACCGGATATCGCCGCGTGGCTATGATTACGCCGCGCGCCACGGAAGTGCCCGATTCCCTTCTTACGATCGCGGAACTTTACACCGAGATGGGCGACCGGTTTGGGCGAAGCTATTACCAGTCGGCCGTCGATTCCTATCAATTCCTGGTGCGCGAATATCCGACGAGCAAGTATTGCCAGGATGCGATCCTGCGAGTGGCGAAGCTGCAGCGCGAGCAGCTTGGGGATTCGGCGCAGGCGAAAAAGAGTTATGAGGATTTTCTGAAACGGTATCCTCGTTCGCCGAGGAAACGGGAAGCGCAAGAAGCGCTGGCGGAATTGGCGCTGCTGCAGAACGACGACGCGCCGGCAACGACGAACAGTGTGGCTGTCAATTCGAACGCGGCGGCTATGCCTAGCCCCGAGGAAACGCGGGCGAATGCGCCGGTACACTCCGGGGGCAAGTCCGCGGGCCGGACGGGAGCACGGGAGATTCCGCAAGTGCGGCGGATTCGCGCGGCGGTGAACGGCAATGCCACGCGAGTAACCATCGATCTGGATGACAGCGTGCAATTTGTTTCCGGGAGGATCGCGAATCCTGACCGGATTTTTTTTGATTTACACGCGGCGCGGCTGACGCCGGAAGTCACTCGCGGGAATATTCACTATGACGGCGGCATGCTGACGGCCGTGCGTGTGGCGCAGAATCATAATGGCGTGGTGCGCGTGGTGCTGGACGTCAACGGAGTGAAGGATTACAGCGCTTTGCTGACTAATAATCCAACGCAGCTTTTGATCGATTTGTACGGGAATGCTCCGACGGCGCCGGTACGCACGGCCAAGGGGAAAAAGCCGCAGCCGGCGGCGGAAGATTCGAATGAGAGCGCTACAGCGGCGAACGGCGAAGGGCGAACGGTTCAGAACGGGGCGGCGAAGGCTTCAATGGAGGATCCCGCCGCGGGTTCAGAGCGGCCGGCGGTAAATTCGAAAAGCGCCATCAGCAGCACGATCAACAGCGGCGCGACTAGCGCTGGCGCAGTTGACGGTTCGGGCGTGGGGAGCAATTCATCCGCGGTGGCACGTAATTCGCCGCCTGCCGCGAAGAATGCTAAATCAAAGCCGGCCAGGGGCACGGCAATGAACGCGAAGCCGGATTTGGTGCGGCCTGCCAGCGCGCCGCAACCGACGCGCGATGGGCAGTCTACGCTGACACGCGCGCTGGGACTGAAAATTGGAAGGATCGTGATCGACGCGGGCCACGGCGGGCACGACACGGGAACGATTGGGCCGACCGGATTGATGGAGAAAGACCTGTGCCTGGACGTGGCGCTGCGGCTGGGAAAAATCGTCGAGCAGCGGCTACCCGGAGCGGACGTGATCTACACGCGTTCGGACGACACGTTTGTTCCGCTGGAAGAGCGGACGAATATCGCCAACCAGGCGAAGGCGGACCTGTTCATTTCCATTCATGCGAATTCGAGCAGAGACCACGCGGCGCGCGGGATCGAGACGTACTACCTGAACCTGAAGGGCTCGGCGGAAGCCATGGAGGTGGCGGCGCGGGAAAACGCCACCGCGCAGGGAGGCGTTCACGAACTGCAAGACCTGGTGATGAAAATCGCGCGGACGGAAAAAATTGACGAGTCCAAGGAACTTGCCGAGGACATTCAGGATTCTCTCGCCAAGCGGATGCAAAAGTCGAGCAAGCCGGTGAAAAACCGCGGGGTCCGAAAGGCGCCGTTCGTGGTGCTGATCGGCGCGGACATGCCATCGATCCTGACGGAGATTTCGTTTCTGAGCAATCCGGCGGACGAAAAACTGCTGAAGCAGCCCGAGCAGCGGCAAAAAGTGGCCGAGGGGTTGTATCAGGGCATGGTCAGTTACCTTGAGAGCATGAACAGCGTGACGATGAACCAGCCAGCGAAGCCCGGCGCCGGGCATCCCCCCGCGGTACCCGTGGAACAATCTCGCAACCAAAACTAGGCAGTTGGTGTCTAATAGAGGCTGGGATGCGAAAGCCTTGTCTTATTGCCATTGCTACGCTTATGGCGGCGGCCGCCGCTGCGCCGTGGGCGTCCGCGCAGCAAATGTCGCTTCCCTCTCATTTCAACAAATGGTCGGGTCATCCGAGCGCGCAGTGGGTAGAAACCGAAGGTCCATCAAACTACGTAAATCTTTGGAAAGAAACCGGACGAACGACAGGTGAATTCTGTCAGTACACTGCCGGCGACGCCAAGATCGACGTGCGATTGGAAAAATACCGGGATCCCAGCAACGCTTACGAAGTGTATACCGCGCTGATCAGCCCGGAGATGCATCCGTCCACACTGGACCGGACTTCGGCGGTGGATGGCGATAAATTGTTTGCGCTGCTGGGGAGCACGATTCTGGAGGTGCGCCCGACGACGGCGATTTCCACGGAAGACTTGGCGGCGCTGGTGCAGGCGGTGGGCGCGCGTGCCGACCAAACGCCGCTGCCTCCGATTCGCACGTATTTGCCGCGGGGCTTCACGGATGGGACGCAGAAATATGCGCTGGGGCCAGTGGCGTTTAGGAATGCGCTAACCGCGTTGAAGCAAGAGGAATTCGCGGGGCTGGTCAATGAAGCCGGCTTCGCGTTGGGTGCGGAGGCCATCTTCGCGCACTACCGCGCGGGAAAGGACGAGGCGGTGCTGCTGCTGATCGAATATCCCACGCCGCAACTGGCGGAGCAGCACTTGCGTCACCTGGAACAGGCGATTTCATCCACGGCGAAACAGGCGGGAACGAGCATCGAACGCAACGCTTCCCTGCTCTCGGTGGTATTGAGGCCAACTTCGGCGGCGTATGGCAAATCGCTGCGGAGCGCGGTGAATTACGAAACGAACGTGACGTGGCACGAGCCGAGCAGCACCGCCACCGATCCGCCGTGGGCCTATATTCTCGCCAAGATTTTCTTCTTCACCGGGATATTTATGGTGCTGGCTATCGCGCTGGGCGCGGCGTTTGGCGGCGTTCGAGTGGTGGCAAAGAGTTTATTCCCCGGCAAGTTTTTTGACCGACCGGAACAGATGGACGTCCTGCAGCTTGGGCTTTCCTCAAAGAGAATCGATTCCCGCGATTTCTATTGAGCGTCGACTCCAGAAGAATGGGCCCGGCGAGCCATCTGGCGGCGGGGTATAATCGACACTGCGGCTTCTGAGGCGCAGATTGCCGCAGGCCCACAATGGAACTCGCAAAAAGTAACGCATTTCCCTCGTTGGCGTCTAATCTAGTCTTGGGTGTGCCTTGCTTTATGACCGGGCCTCACAAACTTCAGGGATACGAGCAGGGTGTGGTGTCGACCATGGGCTGCTGGGCTTGGCCCGCAATATACCCTTGGCTGGTAGCGTATAGACAGACGAGGGGAGGCTAAGAATGAAGTTGAAGCTCGGATTTCTGTATGTCCTACCGCTGTTTGCCTTGCAAATCGCGGCGCCGGGCTGTAACCGGGCGAATCCCCAAGCTTCTGGTCCTCAACTCCCGCCTCCACCCCTGGTGAGTGTAGTCAAGGCGCAGGGCCAAGACGTGCCCGTTTACCTCGACGAGATCGGCAAGAGCTTCGCTTTCGAGTCGGTTACCGTAACCCCGCAAGTCGGCGGCCGCATTACGCAAAGGGAATTCCAGGACGGCGCTGATCTGGCCAAAGGGCAGTTGCTTTTTGAGATTGATCCTCGTCCGTATCATGCCCAGGTCGATTCGGCAAAGGGCGCGCTGGCCCAGGCAAAAGCGGCGCTTGAGCTCGCGAAGGTAGAGTACGCACGCAGCTCGGAGCTATTGAACGCGAAGGTCATCGCAAAGCAGGATTACGACGCCAAAAAGAGCACCGTCGACGTCGATCAGGCGCAAGTGGAATCTGCGGAAGCGGCTCTCGAAACCGCCCAGCTCAACCTGGAATATTGCTATATCCACTCGCCCATCCAGGGCCGCGCCGGCGCGCGACTGGTTGACGTCGGAAACGTCGTGCAGGCCAACACGACCGGGTTGTTGCTGATCCAGCGCCTGGATCCGATTTATGCGGACTTCACCATAACCGAACGCGACCTCCCCAACGTGCAGAAGGAGATGACTCGCGGAACGCTGAAGACCTTCGTGAGGCTGCCCTCCGATCCGGAAGACCGCGCCCACGGCGGCAAGCTCACATTTCTCGACAACACCGTCCAGAACGGCACCGGCACGGTCAATTTGCGCGCCACCATCTCCAACCCCGATCATCATTTCTGGCCCGGTCAATTTGTCAACGTCAGGCTAGTCCTGGCAACGCAGAAGGGGGCGGTGCTGATCCCCAACCAAGCCACGCAGATCAGCCAGAAGGGTCCCTTCGTCTACGTGGTGAAACCCGATAACACCGCGGACCTTCGGCTCGTGACCTTGGGCCAGCGGCAAGGCGATAACGTGGTGATTACCCAAGGTGTCGCCGCGGGAGAGAACGTCATCGTCGCGGGCCAGATGACCGTAGCCCCGAACGGTAAGGTGCGTGTGGATACCGCCGGCGCTGGGCCTGCAGGTGGCACGCCGGCGGGTGCGCCAGCGAGCGCAAAGTAATGGGAACGAAGATCCATGAATCTGTCTGAACCATTTATTCGCCGCCCGGTGATGACCGCGGTGCTCACGATCTCGGCCATCGTTTTTGGCGTACTCGCTTATTTTGCCTTGCCGGTCAATGACCTGCCCGCCGTCGACTATCCCGTCATTCAAGTCAGCGTAGGCTATCCCGGCGCAACGCCAGAGACCATGGCGAACAACGTGGCCACCCCGCTCGAGCGTCAGTTCATGCAGATTCCCGGCCTAGAGTTGGTGACCTCCAACAGCGGACAGGGGCACTCGAGTTTTGTCCTGCAGTTTGATCTCTCCAAGAATGTGGATGCGGCGGCAACCGACGTTCAGGCGGCCATTACGCGCGCGACGGCGCAGCTCCCCGTGGATTTGCCGAGCCCGCCCACCTTCACCAAGACCAATCCGAACGATCAGCCCATCATGTACGTGGGGATCAC
>Ga0210400_10000856_pt1 | contig 31830 bp, 29 predicted proteins | sample IncBWH26MmetaG_FD_155456 | JGI IMG/M metagenome (GOLD analysis project Ga0210400, IMG submission 155456) | Forest soil microbial communities from Barre Woods Harvard Forest LTER site, Petersham, Massachusetts, United States - Inc-BW-H-26-M | ecosystem: Environmental > Terrestrial > Soil >... | reverse complement strand
CCCCGCGCCGCCGACACCCGAAGAGGATCCCGCCCCGGTCGGTGTGCTTCAACGCGTTGCCGATCAGATTGTCGAGAACGGTCGCCAGCAGGGTGGGGTCGGTCACGACGGCGGCCTGGGAGGGCACGCAGCGGACCGGCAGTCCCTTCCGCGCGATGTGATGCCGCCAGCGCGCCATGGCCGCCTCCATCAGCTCGGAGGCGCGAACCGGCCTGGCTTCAGGCGCGAAGCTCTCCGCGCCCAGGAAGGCGCTCCGGGCGAGATCGTGCAGCCCGTCGGCCGCACGGCAGATTTCGTCACGGACTGCCTGCGTCCACTCCACGACCTCGGCGGGGGTCGCGGGCCTCGCATGGCGCGCCAGCAGGATCTGGATCACCTGCAGCGGCTGGATCAGGTCATGGCCCGCGGTAATCATCAGGCGCTGGAGGTGTTGGCGCCCCCTGAGCGCAGCGACCAGCTCCGCGCGCAGGACCTCTATGCCCGGGGCTTGGCGATGCCGCATTGGCCAGCCGCGCTCCGGATGTGTGACAGCGCCGAGGGGCAGCTCGATGGCGCCCATGACGACGCCGTCCTCAGACCGGGCGAACGCCGAACCGACGGTTTGCGACGGCCCATCCGAACCGGTCTCGCCGATTGACAGATTGAAGACCGACCGTGCGGCCTGATCGAGAGCCGGCTGGAGCCGGTCGCCGAAGTTGCTCTGAACCATTTCACCACCTGGGTCCTGCGCTTCGCCGTCGGCAGGGAGTCCGCCTGGCCGCGCAGGCCGTCCGATTGGTCGTTCTCCGGGTGCTTCGGCTTGGACGTTTGACCGCCGGTTTGGTCGGAGCAGCTTCGATTGCAGGTGGTCGGATTGATCGCCCGGCCGAGGGCATTACCGGTGTCCCTCGCCGATGCGGGGCTGTCGACCCGTCACAGCGCCTTTTGTTCCTTTTCCGGAAAGCACCAGCCGATCCGAACAAGCCAGCCCCTGGTTCGCGGCGGTAGCGCTCTTCAGGCTCTGGACCATCCGGAGCCCTCATCGTCCTGCGCTGACTGGCGCGCCGGATTCACCCTCCCCAACGGGGACCTGACGTCAGGACGGCCGTATGCAGTTCAAGGCAAATGCGACATGGCGCGGCAGTGGCAAGGACGGCGCGGGCCGTTTGTCGACCGCCTCGAAGGTGCTCGACGAGACGCCATACTCCTATGAGATCCGTTTCGAAGGCGCGGCGGGCACGTCGCCGGAGGAACTGATCGCCGCCGCGCACGCCGGGTGCTTCACCATGGCGCTGGCGTTCCAGCTGCAAGCGGCGGGCTACACGGCCACGGAGCTGGCGACGGAGGCGGTGGTCACCTTGGCGTCGCAGAACGGCGGCTTCCAGATCACCCGGTCAGCTTTGCGGCTGGACGCGACAATCCCGGGGATCGACCGCCAAGCTTTCGACGAGATCGCCTCGAAGGCCGAGGCGGGTTGTCCTGTGTCCAAGCTGCTCAACGCCGAGATCAGTTTGGCCGCGACGCTTCGCTGAGGCGCGATGGTCACGGAGAGCGGTAAAAGTCACCTGGAGCGCTACAGCGGCGAGTTTGGCGCAGCCTTCGCGAGTCCGCCCGGCTTCTCGGTGGCCGGCGGGCTTGCCAACGTGACAGCCGCTCTGGTCGGCGACTGGACGCTAAGCGTCGCGGACCGCGCCGGCCAGGACCTGCGCGCCGCCTTGCAAGGGGCGCAGAGGTTGCGGCTCGACCTCACCCAGATGGGCCGGCTCGACACGGCCGGAGCCTTGTCGGTGCTTGGAGCGGCGGGCGACCGACTCGACCTGTCGACCGTGCAGGGGCGGCCGGAACTGACCCGGCTGCTCGATCTTGTGAGCCGCGCCGCTGGCCAGCGCGCGCCCGAGGTCCGCCGGCCGCACGACCTGCACGCCCTGGTGATTTCCGTAGGGCGCGGCGCCGTGGGCCTTTGGTCCGAGGTCGGCGCCACGCTCGCCTTTGCCCATCACGTCACGGTCGGATTGATCACGAGCCTGGCCCATCCGCAGCGCTTCCGGTGGGCGGCCTGGACGACGCAGGTCGAACGCGCGGGACTGGACGCCATCCCGATCGTCGCGACGACCTCGTTCTTCATCGGCGCGGTGGTCGGCCTCCTGGGCGTCCACATGCTGCAGCGCTTTGGCGCGCAGGTGTTCGTCGTGGAACTGATCGGGGTGGCGGTCCTGCGCGAGTTCGCCGTGATCATCACCGCCGTGCTCCTGGCCGGTCGCTCGGCCTCGGCGTTCGCCGCCGAACTGGGCTCAATGCGGATGCAGCAGGAGATCGACGCCTTGCGCGTCCTGGGCGTCGATCCGATCGAGGCGCTGGTGCTGCCCCGCCTGGGCGGGCTGATCATCACCATGCCCCTGCTGACCTTCGTCGCCGTCCTCTCCGGCCTGCTGGGCGGGATGCTCATCACCTGGTCGACCCTTGGCCTCGCGCCGGCGTTCTTTCTCCAGCGGATCGTCGACAACGTCGGCGTCACCCACCTGTGGGTCGGCCTCTCGAAGGCCCCCATCATGGCCGCCGTGATCGCCGGGATCGGTTGCCGCCAGGGCCTCGAGGTGGGGGGCGACGTGCAGTCGCTCGGCCGTCGGGTCACCGCGGCGGTGGTCCACGCCATCTTCGCCATCATCATGATCGATGCGGCGTTCGCGCTGGCCTACATGGAGCTGAACATTTGAGCGCCGCGGACGCCCCCTCGGTCCCGCCGGCGGTCGAAGTGCTCGGTCTTCGCTCGCAGTTCGGCGAAAACATCGTCCATGAGAACCTCAGTCTCACCGTGAAACGCGGCGAGGTGCTGGCCGTGGTCGGCGGCTCGGGGTCCGGCAAGTCCGTCCTGCTCAACACCATCATCGGGCTCAAGGCCCCGGACGCCGGGGTGATCAAGGTTTTCGGCCAAGACATCCGCCGGGTTTCCCGGCGGGGTCTGACCGACATCGAGCGAAGGTGGGGGGTGCTCTTCCAGGCCGGAGCCCTGTTCTCGAACCTTACCGTCCGGGACAATGTGGCCGCTCCGCTGTTCGAGCATGGCGGGATCGCCACGGGTCAGGCCCATGCGCTCGCCGACCTGAAGATCGCCCTTGTGGGCCTGCCGCCCAGCGCCGGACACCTGAAGCCGGCCGAACTCTCCGGGGGCATGCGCAAACGGGCGGGACTCGCCCGCGCGTTGGCCTTGGATCCAGAGCTTCTGTTCCTGGACGAACCCACCGCCGGCCTGGATCCCATAGGGGCCGGCGCGTTCGACGAATTGATCCATGACCTATCCGCCAGTCTCGGCCTTACGGTGTTCATGATCACCCACGATCTGGACACGCTCTACGCGATCACCGACCGCGTCGCCGTGGTCGCCGATCGGCGGATCGTGGCCTGCGCCGCCGTCCACACGCTGGAAGCGTCCGACCATCCCTGGATCCGCGAATATTTTCACGGCCCGCGCGGACGCGCGGCGGCCGCCTCCGCGCAGTGCAAGGGCTAGAACGCCATGGAAAAGACCGCCAACTACACGCTCGTCGGCGCGATCTGCCTCGCGCTTCTGTTCGGCCTGACGGTCTTCGTGGTCTGGCTCGCAAAGTACCAGTTCAGCCGCGAGTACGACCTCTACGACATCCTCTTCGAGGGGCCTGTCCGCGGTCTGAGCCAGGGCGGCGAAGTGCATTTCAACGGCATCAAGGTCGGCGAAGTGACCAAGGTGCTGCTCGATCCGTCCAATCCCAGTCGCGTCATCGCCGAGGCGCGCGTGACGTCCGACGTGCCGATCAAACGGGATTCCTACGCGACCCTGGAGCCGCAGGGCATCACCGGGGTGAACTATGTGCAGATCACCGCGGGAACCGCCACCGCGCCATTGCTCAAGACGACGGTGGCGTTCGGCCACATCCCCGTCCTGCTCAGCCGGCGCAGCACGCTTGACGACCTGTTCCAGGGCGGCGGCACTGCCATGACCCGGGCCGTCGAGACCCTGGACCGCGCCAAGCGGGTGCTGTCGGACGACAATATCGCGGCTTTCTCCGGGACGATGGCCGACGCCCGCACGTTCGGCGACGAACTTCGGGACCGCCGGGCGATCATCGCCGACTCGCAGAAGGCGATCCGAGACGTTGATGCGGCCGCGGTCGAACTCAGAGTCCTCGAACGCTCCGGCGAGACGCTCCTGGACGGCGATGCGAAGCGGACGATCAAGAACGTCGGCGACGCGGCGGAGGAGGCCAAACTGGCCACCCGCGACCTGCGGGGCGTCATCGCCAAGCTGGACGGCCCCGCCGGCGATTTCGCGACCAGCGGCCTGCCGCAGGTCACGGCGACCCTGGTCGATCTCCAACGAACGAGCGAGTCCCTCGACCGTTTGATGATCGAACTCCGCGCCAACCCGCGTGGCGCGCTCGAGAAACCTACGCCCAGCGAAGTCGAGGTGAAACGATGATGTCGCCGATCCGACGCCATAGGCTCACCCTCGCCTTGCTCATTGGCCTGTCATTGACGCTGGGGGGATGCGTGTCGCTGCTTCCGAAATCCAAGTCCGCGGACCTCTACCGCTTTGAGGCGCAACCGGGGGAGCCGACATCGACGCCGGCCCGCGTCCGAACGACCGCCGTGCTGCTGAGCAACGGCGCCTTCGTCGCCGAATCCGCCGGCGACCGGCTCGTGGTGATCCGCGAGGGTCGGCTGTCCTACGTCGCGGGCGTTCGCTGGGCGGCGCCGGCCGAGGTGCTGTTCAAAGAGGCCGTCTACCGCGCATTTGACGGTGGCGATGGGCCGGCGCGGCTGGCGCGGCGGGGGGACCCGGCCGCCGCGCAATATGTGCTCCGGCTGGATGTGGAAAGGTTCGAGGCCCAGTACCTGGACGGGCCCAACGCTGCGCCGACGATCGTCGTCGCGTTCCGCGCGCTCCTGGTGCGGACCAAGGATCAGTTGGTGCTCGGCGACCGTTCCTTCGAGGGACGGGTGCGCGCGACGGACAACCGCATGGCCGCCTTCGTGCCGGCCTACGATCAGGTGGTGAGTGAAACCCTCCGTGGACTGACCTCCTGGGTCCAGGCGGGTGTCACCTCGCCCACCTGAGCGCTGAACGGCGTCTCACAGGTGAGTCAGGTCGCCGAGAAGGTCATCGGCCTGCGACAGCAGGTCCGCAAATCCTGTCCGTTGATAGTCCCAAAGATGAGTGCTGGATTCGACCCAGTCCGGGTCACGCTGACGGGCGAGTTCATGCAACTCGTGGGCTCGCTCAAGGCACACAGCCAAACCGGTGTACCACTTCACGAGCTTGCGCGGGAGCGGACTCGGCAGGAGGCCGGTGTGCACCCCCATGGAGCGATAGATCGGGATGTAGTCCCGCTCGCCGCGGAAGAGCTGGTAGACCGGGATGTTTGAGATGGTTCCGGGTTGGTCGTCCGAGCCGACCAGCCGGCCTAGGTAGCTGTTCCTGATCTGCTCGCAGAGACCCTCGATTTCCCCGACCAGGGCGGCGGCGACGTTGCGGCGCATCCGTAGCTGCCCTCGCCATTCGGTGAAACTGTTGGCGACAAAACCGGAGAAGCCACCGACGAGGCCACCCGCCACCGCACCCGAGATTTGCGCCCAGGGAAGGAGCATCTTTCGCAGCGAACCTCCCTACCGGTGCAGTCCCAATTCGGAAGACAGGCGTTGGAGGGACGCCTCGCTCGCCCTGCCCGCCCTGCCAGGGCGGCAGCCTGCGAGTACAGCTTCGTGCTGGCGGGGGAGCGTCATGCGGGGCGTTCCCGGGACGGCTTCGCGGACGACAGATCGAGTCGGCGCTCGGGTCATGCTCCCCCCGCGACCGCCGCGGGCCCCGCGGGCCCCGCGGGCCGGGGCAGTTCACGGCCCGTCTCCGCGATCAGGCGTGAACTGCGCTGGCCCGTAAAGTAGCTCCACAGCCATTGCACATTGACCCGCAGCCGGTTCTGGATTCTCGGCAGGAAGGCGATGTGGATGAACGCCCAAACGCCCCAGGTGAGGAACCCGCTCATCCTGACCCGCGGCGACTGCAACAGGGCGAAGTTCTTGCCAACGACCGCCATCGCGCCCTTGTCGAAATAGCGGAACGGCCCGGGCCGCGGCCGCCCTGCGACCTCTCGGGCGATGAAGTCGCCGGCGTAGGCGCCCTGCTGGATGGCGGCCTGGGCGACGCCGGGTACGGGTTTTGCGTCCTGCAGGACACTGGCGGTGTCGCCGGCCACAAAGACGCCGGGCACGCCCGATGCTTCGAGACAGGGTCCGACGCGCACACGGCCGGCCTTGTCGGTCTCGACGCCCAGCATCTTGGCCAGGGGCGATGGCGCCACGCCCGCGGTCCAGAGCACCGTAGCGCTGCGGATGCGCGCCTTGGCGACGATCACACCTTCGGAGTCGATCTGCTCGACAAGCGCGCCCGTCGACACCTCCACGCCGAGGCGGTGGAGTTGCTGCTCGGCCCGGGCCGACAGCGTGGGATCGAAGCTCGGCAGGATGCGGGGTCCGCCCTCCAGAAGGATCACCCGCGTGTCCGCGGGGCGGATGGTGCGGAAGTCATCGCGTAGGGTGACCTGCGCCATCTGGGCGATCGAGGCCGCGAGTTCGACGCCGGTTGGCCCCCCGCCAACCAGCACGAATGTCATCAGCCGCTCACGCTCTTCCGGATCCTGCGTCAGTTCGGCCAGCTCATAGGCGCCAAGGATCTTCGAACGGATGGTTTCGGCGTCGGCCAGGGTCTTCAGGCCTGGCGCGTGCTCGGCAAACTCGTCATGACCGAAGTAGCTGGGGCGAACGCCCGTCGCCAGCACCAGATAGTCGAAGGTCACGGTCGCCACTTCACCGTTCGGAAGGCTGAGGGCTACCACCCTCTCGCCGACGTCGATCGAGGTGACCTCCGCCATCTTCACCGTCAGGTTCCGCTGCGTCGCCGCGATCTGGCGGATCGGCGCGGCCACGTCCGCAGGGGCCAGAACCGCGGTGGCCACCTGGTAGAGCAGGGGCTGAAAAATCTGATGGTTCCGGCGGTCGATCAGAACGACGTCGGCGGCGACGCCGCGCAAGGCCCGGGCGGCGGCGACGCCAGCGAACCCCCCGCCGACAATCAGCACACGCGGCCGCGCGCGGCCCAAGGCCGGCCTGTTCTGTGAGGGCCTCTCGCGGCCGGTCACGGTTCTTGGCCGGTCAGGGGCAGATGCTCCGCCGCCCAGCGGATCTGCAGCAGGGCGATCAAGGCCCGGTCGCGTTCGGCGGCGAGCGTCGCAATGGAGCGGCCCGCCGCCTCCTCCAGCACGCCGGCGTTGAATTTCGCCTGCAACTCGGGCGTCACCACCGGATTGCCCAAGGCCTTCCACCAGGCGGTCATCGGCCCGGTGAACTGCGCCCACCAATGCTCCATCCCGCCAGGTCCGCCCCCGAGGTGATAGAGCAGCGCTGGGCCCATGACGCCCCACCGCAGACCCGGTCCCCAGCATATGGCCGTGTCGGCGTCGGCGACGCTGAGCACATCCTCGTTCACCAGGTGCACCACCTCGCGCCAAAGCGCGGCCGAGAGGCGGTTCGCGACATGGCCGGGAACCTCCTTCTTCAGGCGGATGGTGCGCTTCCCGAGGCCCTCGTAGAAGGCGGCGGCGCGCTGGATCGTCTCCTCGGAGGTCGCCGTCCCGCCGACCAGCTCGACAAGCGGAATGAGGTGCGGCGGGTTGAACGGATGGGCGATCAGGCATCGCTCCGGGTGGTTTGGGCAGCCCTGCTGGATGGCGCTCATCGTCAGGCCGGAGGAGCTGGACGCGATGATGACGGTAGGCGGCAGCAGCCTGTCCAACTTGCCGTAGAGTTCCTGCTTGAACTCGATCCGCTCAGGACCGTTTTCCTGCACCAGCTCGGCGCCTTGGACCGCCGCCTCCAGATCGGGCTCGAACCGCAGTCGGCCACGCGAGGCGCTGGCCGCCAGGCCGAAGCTCTCGAGCGCCGGCCAGGCGTCGTCCACGAAGGACCTCAGCGCCGCCTCGGCGTCGGGCGCCACGTCGGTGGCCACCACGTCGAGACCCTTTGCGAGGAACAGCGCCGTCCAGCTTGCGCCGATCACGCCGGCGCCGATCACCGCCACCCGCTGAATAGATTGAGTCATGTTGGTTCCTTTCGAGGGTCAGGTCAGACGAAGGCGCTGAAGCCGGTGATCGCCTTGCCGACGATGAGCGTGTTCATTTCGCGGGTGCCTTCATAGGAGAAGAGCGCCTCCGCATCGGCGACGAAGCGGCCGATGTGCTCCTCCAGGAGGATGCCGTTGGCGCCGAGCAGCTCCCGCGCCCAGCCGACGGTCTCGCGCATCCGAACCGTGCAGACGCCCTTGGCGAGGGAGGCCTGCTCGTCGCGCATCAGGCCCTGGTCCTGGAGTTGCGACAGCCGTAGGCAAAGGGCCTGGGACGAGGTGATGTTGCCCAGCATCCGGAACAGCAGGTCCTGCACCAGCTGGAATCTGCCGATGGGCTTGCCGAACTGCTGGCGGCGCTGGGCGTAGCGCAGCGCGTGCTCATAGGCGCCCGTCGCACAGCCGACGGCCTCCCAGGCGACGGCGGAGCGGCTCATGCGCAGGACCGCGGCGGTGTCGCGGAACGAGTTGGCGTTCTGCAACCGGTCCGCCTCCGACACGCGGCACTCGGTCAAGGTGATCAGGCCGTTCTGGACGACGCGCAGCGCCATCTTCGTGCGGACCTTCTCCACATGGAATCCAGGCGTCTTGTTCTCGACGATGAACCCCTTGACCTGGTTGTCCGCGAGATCGCGCGCCCAGATGATGGTGACGTCGCCCCAGGTCGCGTTGCCGATCCACTTCTTCTGGCCGTTGAGGATCCAGGCGTCCCCTTCCCGGCGCGCGGTGGTTTCCAGACCGCCGCCCGTTCCGGAGCCGACGTTGGGCTCGGTAAGACCAAAGGAGCCGATCTTCTGGAAAGCGGCCATTGGCGGCAGCCACTTCTGCCTCTGCGCCTCGGAGCCGCAAAGATAGATCGAGCCCATGGCGAGTCCGGTCTGGACGCCGAAGAAGGTGGACATCGACGCATCGACGCGCGCGAACTCCATCATTACGAAGCCCATCAGCGTGGTGCTCTGCCCCGCGCAGCCGTAGCCCTTGAACGGCAGGCCGCCGATGCCCAGGGCGGCCATCTTCGGCACCAGCTCGAACGGAAACTCGTCGCGTTCCCAGTAGTCGTTGATGATCGGCTGGACCTCTGTCTCCATGAAGTTGCGAACCCTCAACCGGATCGCGTTCTCCGCAGAGCTGAGCGTCTTGGAGACCACGTAGAAGTCGCCGTCGGCTTCGGGGAGCGGTCGGGCGCCGGTCGGTGCGGTTTGCGGGGCCGCAGTCATCGGAGTCTCCGGGGTTCTAAGGGCTGGGCTGGGCCGCGCGGCTGCCGAGGTAGTCGTGCACGACCTGGCCATCGACCTGCGTGAGGTCGGTGAGGATGTGGATCGAGGAGAGCACCTCCAGGACCGGCAACTTGGCGACCTGAGCGAAGCAGTGCGGGTGCAGCTCGAGCGAGGCGGGACCAGTCCAGGCGCCCTTCACCACCACATCGGTCACGTGAAAGCGCACGAGCTCGCAGATGCGCGGCGAGCTGTCGGGGTCGGGAATGATCTTCAGGAGGAAGCCCGGCGCCGCCAGCGTCTTCTTCACCTCCGCGGGATCGAGGGCGTGGTGCTTGTAGGCCATGGTCGCGGTGGCGACCCGTACGCCGTTGTAGTCCAGCGTGCCCACCAGGGCGTCGTTGCGCACCTCGAGCTTCGGCTGGGCGAGCACCTTCGGGAAGCCGGTCAGCTCCCGACCGGCGGCGATGCCTGCCAGGCTGTCGAGGTACATGGCGTGAGTGTAGCCACCGGCCTGTCCGTCGAACGTCACCGGGATCACCTGGCCGGACTCCGTGTAGGAGCCCAGGCCGCTGGAGTCCGGCATGTTGATGAACTCGAACTTCACCACCGGATCGACCGGCATCAGCGGAGCCGGCACGACCGCCGCCAGCGCCGCGGGATCGGTGCGATAGGTGATGATGATGAATTCGCGATCGACGAACCGATAGGGCGGCCGGGGGTAGGCCGGACTCGTCAGGGGCATCGCGAAAGCCGTCTTGCGGACTTCGTCCTCGGTCATGGCCTGTTCCTTTCGGGTTGACGGAGTGGTCTCGGTTCGGCCCGGCTCAACCCGAATGGATTTCGACGACCTGCTGGGCAATGAGCCTTGCCCGGTCCGCCGGGCTGAAGCCGAGGTCGGCCAGGATCGCCTCGGTATGTTCGCCGAGCTTCGGGGCGCGCCGCGGCGGGACCTTGGTGAAATCGACGACCTGGATCGGGCTGTTCACCGTGTGGGTCGCGGTCCCGTGCGGTTCGGCCAGGGGCGCCAGGACGGCGTTGGCCAGCATCTGCGGATCGTGGGCGACCTCATCCATCGTCTGGATGACGCTGAAGATCACCCGGCCGGTCTCGAAGGCTTCGCGCCAATGGGCCAGCGGCTGGCCTGCGAAAACCCCGTCGAGGATCTCCACGAGGGCAGCCGAATTGACGCCCCGCGCTTTGGCGTCGGTGAAGCGCGGATCCTGCAGCAGGTCGTCATGGCCGATGGCGGCGACGAAGCCCGGCCAATCCTTTTCCTGGATGATGCACGGCAGGATCCAGCGGCCGTCCTGGGTGCGGAACGGGTTGACGACCGCGTTCGGCGGCGACCTGCGGTCGTGCTGGGGGAAGAAGCGGGCGCCGTGCAGCGCGGCCTCGACCCAGGCCCCGGCCGCCCAGACGCCCTCAGCGATCAGAGAGGTCGTCGCGTGACAGCCCTTCCCCGTGCGTTCGCGGGCGTAGAGCGCGGTCACGATCGACGCATAGAGTCCGGTCGCCGTGGCGTGGTCGCCAATGCCCGGCACCGGCAGCGTGGGGGCGCTGTCCGCATCGTGGATCACATCCATCAGGCCCGTGCGGGCCCAGTAGGCGGTGATGTCGAACCCGGGCTTGTCAGCCTCCGCGCCAGCCGCGCCGTAGCCGGTGATGTCGGCGTAGATCAGGCGCGGGTTCAGCGGCGCGACGATCTCGTAGGACAGACCCAAGGCGTGCCGGACCTTGGGCGGATAGTTGGTGACGAGCACGTCGGCCCATTCGATCAGTCGACGCAGAACGGTCGGAGCCTCGGCCGACTTCAGATCGATCGCGATGCCGCGCTTGTTGCGATTGGTCAGCTCCCAGGCGTAGTTCACGGCGCACTGCGGATTAGGGGGCGCCAGGTTGAAGAAACGATGGGGGTCGCCAGTATGCGGCGGCTCAACCTTGATCACCTCCGCGCCGTAGTCCGACAGGATCGTCGTCGCCGCCGGTCCGGCGATGAAGCTCGCGATGTCGAGGACCTTGAGGCCTGAAAAGATATTGTCCTTGGTGTCCGGCATGGCGGGAGGTCCCTGAGGTTGCTGTCCGTTCCGCACTCCGCGTCCGGCGGGTGCGGGCCGCTGTGAGGATCTGGTGGTCGGCCTATCGGCCGTGGAACTCCGGTCGACGTTTCTCAATGAAGGCCTTGGCGCCTTCGGCCAGGTCCTCGGTCGCCGCGCACAGCGCAAAGAGGGCGCCTTCGAGCTGCAGCCCCTCGGACTGGCTGCTCTCGGAGCCCTGGTGCACCGCCTGCAGCGCCATGCGCACGGCCAGCGGCGCGTTGGCGGCGATCTGAGCCAGGAGGGCTTCGGCGCGCGCGACAAGGCCGGCCGCGGGGACGACCTCGTTGACCAGGCCGATCCGATAGGCTTCCGCGGCGTTGATCATGCCGCCGGTCAGGATGAGCTGCAGGGCGCGCCCCTTTCCCACCAGCCGCTGCAGCCGCTGGGTTCCGCCGTAGCCGGGAATGACGCCGAGCTTGACCTCCGGCTGGCCGAACATGGCCTGCTCCGACGCCAGGCGGATCGTGCAGGCCATGGCGGTTTCGCAGCCACCACCCAGGGCCAAGCCGTTGACGGCGGCGATGACGGGTTTGCCCAGCCCCTCGATGAGATTGAGCACCTCCTGACCGGCCCGCGTGGACGCGGCCGCCCCAAGAGGCGTGGTCTGGGCGAGCTCCCCGATGTCAGCGCCGGCGATGAAGGCGCGGTCGCCGGAGCCCGTCAGGATGACACCGTGGACCGCAGGGTCGGCCTGCGCGTCGCGAAAGGCCGCGCCCAGGTCGGCGATGGCCTGCCGGTTGAGGGCGTTGAGCTGTTTCGGCCGGTTCAGCGTGACATAGGCGACGCCGTCTCGCTTGTCGTAGAGGACGGTCTCGAACGTCGGCGTCGGATTCATCGGAGCCTCCTGCAAAGCCACGGAAAGCGAGTAGGCCGCCGGGGGGGCGCGAGCCCAGTAAAGCGGGGTGAAAGCGGGTAAAAAGGAGTAAGCCCGCGGTCGCGCGCAGCCGGACTCGGCGCGTGGAGCGGGCAGTCTCTAGGAGCCCGCCCGCCGCTCAGCGGGCGCGCCCTCCTCCACGAGGGTTCCGGGATCTTCTGTGGCGCGACGACCGCCCGCGCCGGCTCGATTCGTCGGCGCCTAGCTGCGGGCCTCAAGTCGCGCGATCTGCGCCTTCAAGACTTTCAGGGTTTCATTCTGCCGCCGCACGATCTGCAGCAATTCACGCTGCCGGACGGCGTCGAACTTGTCGTGCAGGTGCATGATCTCCAGCTCGGCGCGCAGGTTGACGGTGTAGTCGTGTTCGGCCGCCTCGCGGTCGCGGGCGGCAGCGCGATTCTGGCTCATCATGATCACCGGCGCCTGGATGGCCGCCACCATGGAGAGCACCAAGTTCAAGAAGATGTAGGGATAGGGATCGAAGGCCAGGGGATGGCCCTTCGTCAGCTGGTTCCAGGCGATCCAGACCGTCAGGATCACCCCAAAGGCAATGATGAAGCTCCATGATCCTCCAACAGCCGCGACCCGGTCGGAGAGGCGTTCGGCGAAGGTGCGTTCATCCCGCCTGAGCGCGGGGTTCACGGCGCTGGGAGTCTCGCTGGCGATCAGGTCGATCACGCTGCGCTGGATCGGGGTCAGGCCGGCATAGTCGGAACCCAACAACCCGTGCGCTAGCTCGTCCTGCCGTTGCAAGCTGACGGTCATCCTCCGCCTCCTCAGTTGTTGTCAGGCCCGTGACATCAGGCCCGTCGAAGGTTGCGGCCCACGCCGTCCATGCGGCGGGGCAGAGCGTGTCGTCGCGCCGCCCGCCGCTGGCGAGGTGAATCCGCATGAAGGCGTGCAGGTAGAATTGCGGACTGGCGGCGGCGATCCATGCGCGGCCGGACGCGGCGCACACGGTCACTGGACGGGGAGACCGACGACGACGCCAGCGCATCACCAGCCGCCTCCGAGCGCCTGGAAGAGGTCGACCTGGTCGAGAGCCTTTTGCGCATCCGACGCGGCGAGCGCGGCGTCAGCGTTGGCCAGGGTCCGTTCAGCGTCGAGGTCCGCCAGATAGGTGACGCGCCCGAGGCGGTAGAAGTCGGCGGTCTCGCTCGCCGCCCTGGCGGCCGCGTCGCGGGCCAGCCGCAGAGCGTCATTGCGCTGGATCTCGTGGGTATAGGTCGAAAGGCTGGTCTCGGTTTCACGCAAGGCCCCGAGCACCGCACCATCGAACCGCGCCAACGCTGCGCGGCTGGCCGCCTCGGACTCCCGAACGCGCGCCCGGGCGCCGCGGTCGGGGATCGTCCAGCTGATCAGCGGACCCACCGTGAATTTCTGAGTCGACGGCCGACCAAAGTCGTCCAGCAGCCCGCTCGCGCCCCCCGAGGCGCCTAGCGTAATGGTGGGATAAAGGTCCGCAGTGGCGACACCGATCCGCGCTGTGGCCTGGGCGAGACGGCTCTCCGCCTCACGCACATCCGGCCGGCGGGCCAACAGCGATGCGCCGTCGCCCACCGGAATCGGCCGCGCCACGAGCGGGATGTCCCGACAGGCCTCAACCGCCTTGGGGTAGTCCGCCGGCGGACGGCCAAGCAGCATGGCCAGGCTATAGAGCGCGGCCTGTTGTTGGCTCTCGAACCCCGGCAGGGCGGAACGCAACTGAGCCAGTTGGCTGCGGGCGCGGGTGACGTCCGTCCTCACACCCCGTCCCGCCTTGTAGAGACGCTCCGTGACGGCGAGGCTCTGCGCCTGCAGGTCAATCGCGCGCTCCGCGACCAAGTGCTGGCGCCCCGCCGAGCAGGCTTGGGCGTAGGCGCGGGTGACCCCCACGACCAGCGACACGCGGGCCAGGTGCATCGCCGCTTCGGTCGCCTCGGCGTTGGCCTGCGACGCCTCGATGGCGCGGCGCAGTTTTCCGACGAGGTCCACCTCATACGAGACGCTGACGCCGGCCGCCGCCACATTCTCGGCGGGGACCTTCACGTCGAGGAGGTGATCCTCGCCCGACTCCTGATCGCGCGCGACGCCGCCCGAGACGCCGGCGTGCACCGCGCCGGCGCTCTTGGTTTCGGTGAGCGCCGCGCGGGCGGCCTCGAGATTGGCGGCGGCGACGCGCAGGTTGCTGTTGGCGGCCACCGCCTGTTCGATGAGACGGCTCAGCTGGGGATCGTCGTAGAGGCGCCACCACTCGTTGACCGGCGCGACGCCCGACACGGCAGGGCTGGCGGCGCCCAGGAAGGGTTGGATCGCCGCGGGGTCCTGGACGCCGTCGCGATCAGGCGTCCGGTAGTCGGGGCCCACGACAGTGCAGCCGCAGAACGCGACGCCGGCGGCCAGCACCGCAAGGACCTTCATTTCGCCCTCGGGACGCCGCGAGCCGGCAGCTGGACCAGTTCCACTGACGCGGTCCGCCCAGGGATCAGGACGAGGCCTTCGGGGGCCCGGTCAATGGCGATCCAGACGGGCACGCGCTGGGCGAGGCGCACCCAGCTGAAGGTCGGATTGACGTTGGGCAGGAGGGAGGTCCCGACCGCCCGGTCGCGATCCTCGATGGCCGGCGCGATACTGTCCACGTGACCCAGGATGGAGCGTGGCTCGCCCATCACATGGATGACCGCGGCCTGACCGACGCGCACGGACTTGAGCTTGGTCTCCTCGAAATAGCCTTCGATATGGATCGACCCGCGGTCGACGATCGCCAAGGCGGGCCGGCCCGCGCTCGCGTAGTCCCCGGGCTGCAGAAGAAGGTCGCTGAGGTAGCCGTCCACCGGACTGCGGACCGTTGCGCGTTGCAGGTTGAGCGTGGCGACATCCACGGCGACCTGGGCCTGGCGAAGGCCATCCTGCGCCTGATCGAGCCGGCTTCCGCCCTGCTCGATCGTCTCGGTCGACACCAGGTCGGAGAGCGCGTGATTTCGTTTGGATTCGCGTTGCGCCTGAATCGCGGCTGCCTGTTGCGCCGCGAGCGCCGCGCGCGCCTGACGCAGCGCCAGTTCGAAGCGCGCCGGATCGATCCTGAACAGGACCTCGCCAGCGCGCACCGTGGCGTTGTCTTTCACCAGAACAGCGCTCACCAGTCCGGACACGTCCGGCGCCAGTTGCACAGTCTTGGCCCGGACCCGTCCGTCCCGGGTCCAGGGTTCGACCTCGTAACGTAGCCACAGTGCCCGCCCGCCGAACACGGCGGCACAGAGCACGATCAAGGTGACGGCAAGACGTGGAAGGAGGGTTTTCAGTTTTTGCATCGATGTCACCTCAGCCCCAGGGGCCAGGGCCCGCAGGCGATCAGCGCCCAGAGAATTACGAAGACGGCGAGATCGAAGAGCGCCGGATGCCAGACAAAGCGGTAGGCGTTGGTCCGGACCAGAATCAGGCGCAGCGCCAGGGCAACCGCGTAGGCGACGGTCGCCGACACCAGCGCCGCAGAGAAGAACACGCCGGAGGCGTCGTACTCCGCGGTCATGGGCGGTCACCTAGCGGCGGGCGCTGGAAGTTGGGACTGTCCGGGAAGAGATTTCGCCGCAGGGCGACCAGGCCGAGCAGGCCATCGGTCTGGGCGGGATCCGGCGCGCCGTCGGTCCATGCGGCCAACCCGGCGTCGATTGCGACCCGCAGCGGCGCCGTGGGCTCGGCGCTTCGTCCCGCAGTGGCGAGACCGGAGAAATAGCGGCCCACAAGCCGAACAAGGTCGTCGATGCGCCGCGCGACGCCGGGCGGCGCGGTGTCGCGGGCGTCCTGCACCGCCAACAGCGCCAGGCCCGCCCGCAGGTCCCGAAGCGCTTCGATGGCGACGAGGTCGTCCGGCAGGGCCGGCGCGGCCAGCTTTGGAGCCAGGGCCGCAATGCGGTCGACGAGCCGCGCGGAGACGACGGCCTGCGGCGGCCGCGCTGACCCGAGCGCCTGAGCGGCCAGATCGCGCCAATTCAGTCGGAGGATACGCCACGCCGCGGCGTCGACGCTGACCGCGCGCAGCCAGCGCGCGAGACCTATGGCCGACGCCATCCCGAGCAGCTGCGCCACCGTGGCGTTGGCGAAATTCGCGAATTCGGCCTGATAGGTGGGCTGCAGCGCCAGAACGACGTTGAACCCCATGATGACGGAAAGCGCGAGCGTTCCAAGCTGCGGATTGGCCAGGATCGCGCCGAACACCAGCAGCACAGGCGCCAGGGCCAGCGTCAGCATCGGGAAGCCGCTGATCGAGGGCAGGACGACGAAACTGTAGAAGGCGGCGAGCGGCGCTGTGACGGTCGCAAACAGGACCAACACGATCGAGGCCGGCTTCACGTCGTCCTGCCCCGCGAAGAGGCTCGCGAACACCGCGACGATCACCGCGGCGCCGGCGCCGTATGTCCAGCCCGTCTCGATCCAGAAGAGACAGATCAGCACGATGGAGCAGAAGGCGGCGGCCCCCGCGATCGCGGCCGTCCTCACGTCGATGGGCAGCGGCCGCACGCTGGCCGGCTGAACCGCGGGGGCCGTCGCGCCCGGATCGCGAAGGCGCGACATCAGCTCGTCGGCCTCGATCCGGTGGCCGATGTAGCTCGCCACCCGCGCGGCAAGGCTGGCGGCGAGCAGATCTCGCCACCCAGGCTGGGGCGGCAGGTCCTTCAACGGCGTCAATCGCGCGAGGAGCGTCTCACCGGAGGGGCGGTCGGCTCCCGCGCGCACCCACGCTGTGGTGTCGGCGACGAGGCCCGCGAGACGCGGCGGCAGGCCCGCCGGGTCGCGTTTCAGGGTGACGGTCCGGTCGGCGATCCCGGAGAGGGTCGGGATGATCAGCACCATGCGCTCGCGCAGGGCGGCGACCAGGCCGCTCACCTCGGTGAGGCGCGAGGTGTCGAACGGTAGGTGCGTGGCCAGCATCTGCACCTCGGTCGCGGCGGCGGCAACATCGCGACGCTCCCGAACCATGCGGGGGTCTCCATCGCCTGCCAGGGCGTCGACCGCCCAACGGTCGGCGCTCTCCAGCCAGGCCTGCACCCGGTTGACGATCACAACGGACACCGGCCGCGGAAACACCACGGAATGCACCGCGGTGGCGCAGATGATGCCGAGGCCGATTTCCTCGCAGCGGGCGACCACGACATCCCAGATCCCGTCCGGCGCGTTCACCGCCGGAAATCCCATGATCGCGGCGCTGAAGCCCGCGAGCAGGAACAGGTATGACCGTGGGGAGCGGTCGAGCATGGAGATGAAGATGCAGGCCGACACCCAGAGCGCCAGCGCCACGCTGAGGATGACCGGCGCATTGACCAGGTTCGGCACGAGCGCCAGCACCGCTGTGGCGCCCAGCAGCGTGCCGCCGATCCGATAGATCGCCTTGGATCGCGTGGCCCCGACGATCGGCTGGCTGATGACATAGACCGTCCCCATCGCCCAGTATGGACGCGGCAGGCCGATGCTGAACGCGAGATAGAGCGCCAGCATCGCGGCCGCGAAGCTGCTGAGCGAGAAGATCGCAAAGGCCGGGATGGCGAACCTCTTCAAGCGCAACCTCCATCGCGTCGCAGTGGCCCGGAACTGGCTGGGAGCGCGTCGCCGGGATCGGAGACTTCATCGAAAGACATGGAACCGGCGGCCCGTAGGCCGCCGGCTCGGCGCCAGTGCTGATGGATTCCAGCGTCGGGGGGAGCACGCGGAGATCCGCTCGCCTGCCGTCCTTCGGGGGCTGCCGAGGAGATTTGCGGAAGGGGCCAAGCAATGGCGGTTAGTTCGAATGACCTCCTTTCTGCTGGTGGGTGAAATCGTTGATGGTACGGGCGAAGGGGACCTGCGGCGGGATCGGCGCCGAGCCCCGTCCGATGGCCCAGGGCTCGGGCAAGGCCGGCAGAGGGCCGGGCGTGGGATCGGTCTCATCGCTCCGGAACGGTGGCGGTTCGGGCGCGCCGGCCACACGCCGGGCGATCAGGTCGCCCACGTAGCGCCCCTGCGCCCGGGCCGCCGCCCCGCCCGCCGGACGGACCTCGCCGTCCTGCAGGACGGCGGCAGCTGCGCCGACGACGAAAACCCCGGACTGGCCGACGACCTGAAGGTGGTCTCCCACCGCCGCGCGCCCGAGACTGTCGGTGCGCCAAGCGACCTGTCGCAGCAGGCTCGCCGTCGAGGTCTCACCCGTCCAGACCACGGTGGCGCCATAGGTCCGCGCCTCGCCAACAGCGACGCCATAGCGATCCACCCAGGTGACCTCGGAATGCGCGTGGACCTGCACGCCAAGCCGGTCCAGGCAAATCCGGGCCTGTCGCGCAGAGGCGGGATCGAGATCGCCGAGGATCCGCTCCTGCGCTTCGAAGATCAGAACCTTGATCGCGGCCGGATCGACGGTCGAGCCGGGGGTGTCGCAGCCCCGCCGCGCCAGGTGGGCGATACGGGCGGCTGTCTCGGCGCCCCTGCGGCCGCCGCCGACCACGAGGAAGGTCAGCAAGCGGGCGCGTTCGAACCGGTTCTGCGCCGTCTGAGCCGCCTGTAGGGCGTCCCAGACCCGCGTCTCGAGGATGACCGGCCGGTCGGACGCGGTCAGCAGCGCAGCGTCGGCGGCGACCTCCGGGTGGGAGGAGGACTGCGCCGGCGCTCCGACGGCGACCACTAGGTAGTCGAAGGCGACCTCCGTCGCCTCGTCGCCCGGACGCGCGAAGCGCAGGGTCGCATGCACAACGTCGATGGCGCCGACGTCCGCGTCGATCAACTCCACGTTCGCACCGGTGCGGAACCCGGAAAGGTTCAACTGCCGCGGATCACAGGGAACCGCACGGACATCGAGCCAGCGCCGCCCCGTGCGCTGCCGCCCACGTTCGATGAGCAGGACGTCCACCGCGCCGCGCTCAAGGGCTTTGGCCGCGGCGATCCCTGCAGGGCCAGCGCCGACGATGACAATGCGCGGCCGCGGCCGGCTTTGCCGGGCCGCCGCGATCGGCGGAGCGACCGCCGCGATCGGTGCTGGACCGCGCCCGGCGCCTGGTTCGCCGCCGGGGGACCAATCGGAGAGAATGCGGGCTGGAGGCGGCATGGCCGGGGTCCTTACCGCCCTGTCCGGAAGCCGGAGTCAGGCGATGCGGAAGGCTACCGAAGCCCATCGCATCCGACGCGTAAAAGACGGTGAAGTCCGGTAAAAAGCCGGAAAGGGCGAGGCCCCCTCGCTGTCCCGCCGGCCTGCATGACGACGCTGGCGAAAACGCATCGGCGCGTCATGAGCCAGGGCGCCGCAGGTTGCCCGCGCCGATCCCCGAGAGAGTTCGTCAGCCACGGCCCGCCCTCCCGTTCGGGGTCTCTGCCGTCCGGCCCGCCGTTCATTCCATCCGCATCGGCATCATGTTGTGGTTGAGGTGCGACATGATCCACAACGACCCCCCGACCAGGATGGCCACGACGAGGATGGCGAAGAGGAAAGCCATCCGGTTCCAGCGCTGCTCGGAGGACCTGTTCATGTGCAGGAAGAAGAAGAGGTGCACCAGAATCTGAGCGACTGCGAACGCGACGACGGCTCTTGAGGCTGCGCTCGCGGAGACGCCGCCGCCCATGACGATCCAGAAGGCCGCGCCCGTCAGTCCGACCGCAAGCATCAGGCCTGCCAGGTATGACAGCAGGCTGCCGCCCTGCCCGCCGCCGGAGCGTTCGTGAACCGCGCTCACCGGATGACCCCCATCAGATAGATCAAAGAGAAGACGCCGATCCAGATGATGTCCAGGAAGTGCCAGAACAGGCTCAGGCACATCAGCCGGGTGGCGTTGGTGGCGGTGAGGCCCTTCAACCCCACCTGCACCATCATCACGGCCATCCAGATCAACCCGGCCGTGACATGCAGCCCGTGGGTCCCCACCAAGGCGAAGAACGCCGAAAGGAAGGCGCTGCGTTGGGGGCCGGCGCCAGCGCCGATCATCCGGGTGAATTCCGTGAGCTCCATGCCGACGAATCCGGCGCCGAGCAGGAAGGTGACCAACAGCCAACCCAGGGCGGAACCCCGCCGGCCGGCTCGCAGCGACAACATGACGAGGCCGTAGGTGAAGCTGCTGACCAGCAGACAGATCGTTTCGTCCAGGACGTAGGGGAGCTTGAAGAGGTCCCTGGCCGATGGGCCGCCCGCGAGTTCGCGGCCCAGCACGGCGTAGGTCGCGAAGAGCGCTGCGAACAGGATGCAGTCGCTCATCAGATAGATCCAGAACCCCAACGTTGTCGTCTTCGCCTGACCCTCGTCGTGACCCGGCTGGAGGGCCGACCGCGGCTGACGGCCATCGATTGTGAGAATGGTGGCCGACATGACTACACCTGCGCGGTCGCGAGGGATGGACGGCGAGCTTCGGTGCGCGCCACCTCCTCGGCTGAGAGGAAGTAGCTCTGGTTCTCGAAGAACGAATGGACGATGACCGTCGCAATCGCGCCGACTAGGCCAAGGATCGCCATCCACCAGATGTGCCAGATCATCCCGAAGCCGAGCACCAGGCTGAAGCCGCCCACCACCACGCCGGCGCCGGTATTGCGCGGCAGGTGAATCGCCTCGAAATCGGCGGACATCCGAACCTGCCCCCGCTGCTTCATCTCCCAGAACTGATCGCGCCATTCGACGAGCGGCGTCAGCGCGAAATTGTAGAGGGGCGGCGGCGAGGACACCGACCATTCCAGCGTCCGTCCGTCCCAGGGATCGCCGGTCAGGTCGCGGGTCTTCTCACGCTGAACGACGCTGACGATGAGCTGCAGGATCTGGAAGAGAATCCCGCACAGGATCACCACCGCCCCGAGCGCCGCCACCAGGAGGTAGGGCCGCCAGGCCGGATGATCGTAGTGATTCAGGCGCCGCGTCATCCCCATCAGGCCCAGCGCGTAGAGCGGGATGAACGCCAGGTAGAAGCCGAGCAGCCAGCACCAGAAGGCGCACTTGCCGAGCGGCTCGTTGAGGCGAAAGCCGAACACCTTCGGGAACCAGTAGGTCAGGCCCGCGAGATAGCCGAACACCACGCCGCCGATGATGGCGTTGTGGAAGTGGGCGATGAGGAAGAGGCTGTTGTGCAGGACGAAGTCAGCCGGCGGGACGGCCATCAGGACGCCGGTCATGCCACCGATCACGAAGGTGACCATGAACCCCAGGGTCCAGAGCACCGGAGTCGGAAACCGCACCCGGCCGCGGTACATCGTGAAGAGCCAGTTGAACACCTTCACCCCGGTCGGGATGGAGATCACCATCGTCATGATGCCGAAGAAGGCGTTGACGTCCGCGCCGGACCCCATCGTGAAGAAGTGGTGCAGCCAGACGAGGAACGACAGCACCGCGATCGCCAGCGTCGCGTAGACCATCGGGGCGTAGCCGAACAGGCGCTTGCTCGAGAAGGTCGCGATGATCTCCGAGAAGATGCCGAACGCCGGCAGGATCAGGATGTAGACCTCGGGGTGCCCCCACGACCAGATCAGGTTGACGTACATCATCGGGCTGCCGCCCGCGTCGTTGCTGAAAAAGTGGAACCCCAGGTATCGGTCAAGGGCGAGCAGCGCCAGCGTCACCGTCAGGATCGGGAAGGCCGCCACAATAAGGATGTTGCTGCAGAGCGCGGTCCAGGTGAAGACCGGCATCCGCATGGGCGTCATGCCCGGCGCCCGGTTGCGCAGGATCGTGGCGATGAAATTGACCCCGGCGAGGGTGGTGCCGATCCCGGAGATCTGCAGGGCCCAGATGTAGTAGTCGACGCCCACGCCCGGACTGAACTGAAGCTCCGACAGCGGGGGATAGGCCAGCCAGCCCGTGCGGGCGAACTCTCCGATCCCCAAGGACATGTTGACGAGCGCGAAACCTGCCACCGTGAGCCAGAAGCTCAGGGAATTGAGGAACGGAAAGGCCACATCGCGGGCCCCGATCTGCAGGGGAACCACCAGGTTCATCAGGCCGATCACGAACGGCATGGCCATGAAGAAGATCATGATCACGCCGTGGGCGGTGAAGATCTGGTCGTAGTGCTCGGGTGGCAAAAAGCCGTGGGCGTCGCCCGAGGCCAGGGCCAGCTGGGTCCGCATCATGATGGCGTCGGAGAAGCCCCGCAGCAGCATGACCAGCGCCAGGATGACGTACATGACGCCGATGCGCTTGTGGTCGACCGACGTCAGCCATTCGGACCACAGCCATTTCCACTTGCGGAAATAGGTCAGGATGGCCAGCACCGCGACCGCCACGACCACCATCGCGCCGAAGGCGCCCATGATGATCGGCTGGTCGTAGGGGACCGCCGAAAGCGTCAGCTTACCGAACACTTGGGTCAGCTCCGTGCTGGTTGGCGGCGAGCGTCGATGGACCGCGAAAGCTCCCGATCACCGTCTGGAAGAGGTCGTCGTCCGCCGACGAGAAGTAGCCGACGGGAGTCCGTTCGCTCGGGCGCGCCAGCGCCTTGTAGGTGACCGAGCCCAGCCGCTGGGGCGAGCGCCTCACCCTGCCGACCCAGGCCTGGAACTCCCGGTCGCTCAGGGCGAGCGCCTGGAACTTCATGTCCGAGAACCCGCCCCCGCTGTAGTTTGCGGACATGCCGTCATAGGTCCCGGCCTGGTCGGCGATCAGGCTGAGCTTTGTCTGCATGCCAGCCATCGCATAGATCTGGCCACCGAGCTGCGGGATGAAGAATGAATTCATCACCGAGGCAGACGTAATCGTGAAATTGACCGGCGTATTCGTCGGAAACGCGATCTCATTGACGGTCGCGATATGCAGGTCCGGATAGATGAACAGCCATTTCCAATTGAGCGCGACGACTTCAATATTGATCGGCTTTACGGCGGATTCGAGCGGCCGATAGGGGTCCAGAGCGTGGGTCGAGCGCCAGGTGATGACGCTGAGGCCGAGCACAATCAGCAAGGGGATGAGCACGACCACGCCGGCCACCTTCAGCGAGCGATCCCACTCCGGGGCGTAGGTCGCCGCCTGGTTGGAGGCGCGGTATTTCCACGCGAAGGCGAAGATCATCGCGATCACGGGGATGACGACCAGGAGCATCAAGGCGGTCGCAAGGATGAGGATCGAGCGCTCGTCCCGGCCGATCTGTCCCTTCGGGTCCAGGACGACCCAGTTGCAGCCGCCAAGCAGTCCCGCGGCGGCAAACGGCGCGAGCCGCCGCGCCTTCCGGAGCCACCGGATCGCAAGCGACGTCACAACCGGCTCCGCACGGGGATCGCGCCGTCGCGCGTTCGCTCGCCAACAGGGCCGGCGCGGCGGCCCGACGGCTGGTGCGGCGGCCAAGCCGAGGACAGGTTGCCCGGGAACGAAGGACTTGTGCTGGCCGACGTCACCACGATCCTCATCCTTGACCTTGCGCCGGCAGGAACTGCGAGGCGCCGTGTGAAGGAGGCTTAGCGAGCCGGCTCGCTGCGGGGGAATTAAAGCCGGTGAAGTCCGGTAAAATTCTAGAAGGGCGTTCAGACGGCCAGCGTTGACAGCAGCGCGTCGGCGTCCCTGAGGTCAGCGGCTTCAGGGCTCGCCCCGAAGCCACTTCGCACGGATGAGAGAAGGTCGAGCGCCCTTCCGTTGTCCCCGCGGTCGAGCCAGAGCCGCGCCAGTCCCAGCGACGCGCGGAGCTCCCACGATCGGGCCTTCTGGCGGCGGGCGCAGGTCAGGGCCTCTTCAAAGTCCCGTTCCGCGTCTTGCGCCCTGCCCTGCCGCAGCCTGATCTCCGCGCGATGGCGAAGCACCTCGGCCTCCGCCCAGCCATCGAGGCCCGTCGCGACGATCGACAGGGACTCGGTGATTGCCGCAAAGGCCAAGTCAAACTCGCCTGTTCCGGCCAATCCCTCGGAAAGGTCCATGAGCAGCGGCGCCCGCCGCCAAACCGAAAGTCCGCCGTCGATGGCGCGGAGGGTCTCGCGGATGAGGGCCACGCCGGCGACAAACTCCCCGCGCTTCACCAACATCGCGCCCTCTATTGATCGACCCCACCGGTAGAAGACATGCAGCTTGCGTTCTGACGCGAGGCTCAACAGACGGTCGATGGCCGAATGCGCGACGTCCAGATCACCGGCCCAGAGGGCGATCGATCCGCCGTAGACCGCCAGCGCGGCGCACGTGTGGCTTGGCTCCAGGGTCTCGGCGTCGGCGAGCACCGCGTGCGCCACCTGGCGCGCTCGCCGGTGGTCGCCCAGAATCCAAAGGGTCCGGGCCAGGTCGTTCCCGGCGTCGCAGCGGACGCCCATCGTCTGGATGTGGCTCTTGCGCCACTCGTCAACGGGGCGACCGTAGACGCTCTCAAGGTGCCCTTTGGCCGCCTCAAGCTCCCCGCGATGGAGGGTCGACATGCCCAGGATCGTGCTGGCGGTCATGCTGGCGACGGCGTCCTGCCAGCGATCGGCGGCCGCCTCGCACTTTTCCGCCAGGCGAGACAGCTCCCAATGGTCGCGCCGCCGCAAGGCCTCGAGGCTCAGCCAGTACGCACTCTGAACGAGCAGCTCGCGCTCGCCGTGGGCCTCCGAAAGCGTCAGCGATCTGTGGAGTGACGCCTTGGCTGAGTCGGTGAATCCTTGGGCGTAGAAGTCGGTCATTCCGAGCAGATAGAGAAGCCGCATCTCCGCCGCGTCATCCGGACCGGCCCGCTCCAGCACCGAGAGCGCCCGCGCGGCCCACCGGCTCGCCTCGTCATACATCGATCTGTCGAACCACAGCGGGCCGGCGGCAACCGTCAGCGCGACCGCCAAATCCGGAGCACCATCGGGGCTCAGGGACCACTCGATCGCAGCGTGGACGTTGCCGATCTCGGACAGCGCCTCGGCCATCGCGCGATCCGCGATCGGACTCCGCGCCTGTGCCCGCCGCAGGACCTGCAGAAAATACTCAGCGTGCCGCAACTGGGTGGCCCGGGCGTCTTCGCTGTCCCGCAGCCGGGCCATGGCGTAGGCGCGAAGCGGTTCCAGGAAACGGAAGCGTGGCTCGGGATCGCTGGCGGCAAGGGTGATGAGCGAGCGGTTCAACAGCGAGGACAACAGATCGAACATCCGGTCCGGCAGCTCGCCCTCGTCTGCCGCGACGGCGACCGCGCCATCAAGCGTGAACCCCGCGCTGAATACGGCCAGCCGCGTGAAAGTGCGCTGCTCGGCCTCGTCCAGCAGGCCGAAGCTCCAATCGAACGTCGCTGTGAGCGTGCGGTGTCGAACCGCGGCGGTACGGCGTCCCCGGTTCGCCAGCGGCAGGAGATCTGCCCCGCGGGCCGCCAAGCCTCGGACACCGAACACGTCGGTTCGCGCCGCCAGCAGCTCAATCCCCAACGGGAGGCCTTCAACCCAGGCGCACAATTCCACGAGATAGGGTGCGTCCGCATCGGCGAGCTCGAACCCGTCCGTCGCCGCCGCGGCCCGTTCCACGAACAGTTGGGCCGCGGGGTAGCGCAGGAGGTCGGACGCGCTGACCGCCGCCTCAAGCGGCGGGCCTTCGAGCGGCGGGAGGGGAAAGACCCGTTCTCCCGCCACCGCCAGCGGCTCACGGCTGGTGGCCAGCACGCGGACGCCAGGCGCGGTCTGCAGGAGCCGATCGACGAGCCCGCTCGTCAGGTCGATCAAATGTTCGCAGTTGTCCAGCACCAGCAGAAGGACCTGGTTCCGCAGCGCGGAGATCAATTCCGACAGCGGGTCGGGCGAGCGCAGGTCGAGGCCCAGGGCGAGCGCGACCGCCATAGGGGCCTGAGCCGGCGTCCCGACGGCCGCAAGGTCGACAAGCCAGACGCCGTCCCTGTGGGCGCCGATCTCCGCCTCGGCGGCGGCCAGGGCCACTGCAGTCTTGCCCGCGCCGCCCGCGCCCACAATCGTCACCAGCCGTTGCGCATCGAGGAGGCGCGAGAGGCGTTCCACGACCGCATCGCGCCCGACGAGGCGGGTGGCGCGGACCGGCAGGTTATGGAGCTGGAGGATGCCGGCGGTTTCGCGCTCCAGGGTGGAGACCGCATCTTCCTGATGGAGAACCGGGGCGACAAAGACATAGCCTCGTCCGCTCACCGTTTCGATGAAACGCCGGCCCTTGTGGCCGTCCCCCAGCGAGCGGCGCAGCGCCGCCATCTGCACTTTCAGATTACTGTCGTCGACGAACGTGCCCGGCCACGCCCGCTCGCGAAGCTCTTCCTTGCTGACGAGCTCTCCGGGGCGCTCCAGGAGGGCCATAAGGATGTCGAGTGCGCGAGCGCCAAGTCTGACCTCGGCCTCACCCTCGTAGAGCCGCCTCAGCCTGGAGGCCAATCGATAGCCGCCGAACTGGACGGAACGTCCGCCTAGAGGGGGGGAACTCGTCGACACTTCAGGTCCCCACGGAGTAATTTGGGCTAGATCTACAAAAGGTCTTCAGAGGTGTCGACGCGCCACGCGGCCTTTTTATTTATTTTTATTCAAGCACGTCAAATGGATGCTCTACGGTCGGAGAGATGCTCGATAACGGGATGGTTCGCGGCGTCGAACACCGGGGCTATGAGGATGGCCAATGGCGCACTGGTGGGGCTCATGCCGAGCACCTCGTTGCAATAGAACAGGAGCAGGGTGCGAAAGCCGCCATCCTTCACCCCCGATGCCACGTCGCCCAACCCGCAGAGAATCGAGGCGAGGCGCGGAAGGGACGGGTTCGACGCGCGACCTCCAGCGCCACTGCCGTCTTGCCGATCCCCCCGGCCCCAGGATCGTGACCAGGCATTCGCCGGCCAGGCCCTCTCGCGGGCGGCAAATCGTCGCCTCGCGACCGACCGGGGGCGTGACGCGCCCAGGAAGATTGTCGGGTGGAATTGCTGCGGGCTCCGCAGACTCCACGCCGTAGGACACCGGCGCCACAAAGACATAGCCGCGCCCCGGAACATTCGCGATGTATCGCGCACCGTCGCGCCCGTCTCCGGGCGCGCGTCGCATGGTCTGGACATTGACCGTGAGGTTGGCCTCGCCGACCTCACGGCCGGACCAAACCAGATCCATGAGTTGCCGCTTGGTGAGGACTTCACCGGCTCGCTCCACCAACGCGATAAGAAGCGCGAGGGGACGCCCACCGATCGGGACGAGGTGGTCGCCCTGCCGCAATCGACGGCGTACGGGGAACGGCTGAAAGGCGCCGAACGCGATCACACGGCCGCCCCCGGGGACGCCCGGCGCGCCGTCATCGCACCGGTCGCTTCGGATCAGGCGCTCGCTGGCCAATCGCTCTCGTCCGGACGTTTTCTACATTCGGGCGTGGACCCCTGTCCCGCAAGGCGCCTCGCCGTCAATGCGACGAACCGGTGTCTGTGGCGGCGCGGACCGCCAGGGCAAACGAACCGAGACCCGCCTGAAGTCATCAGCCGGCCATCAGGTGGGCTTCGACGAACCAAAGCTGCTTGTCGGTCCCGCGAGAGACCTGGATAAGCACGTCGGCGGTGTCCGCGTCGCCGAGGGTTTCGGTGGCGTCCACGTCCTGCCTCACCGACGCACCGAACTGGCTGAGCGCCCGCGCGACGGCCTTGAGGTGGGCCTCCCCATCGCGGACCTGCAGGGGATAGGGGTCGAGCCCCGTATCGGTGGCCGTCGTCGCGATCCGTCCGTCGACCACGCCCCCCAAGGCGGTGATCCGCTCGGCGAGGATCTCGACATAGGCCTCGACCTCACCGTGGATGCTATCGAACAGCCGGTGAAGCTGGAAGAACTCCCGGCCTTTCACGTTCCAGTGCGCCTGCTTCATCTGGGCTTCCAAATCCAGCGCGTCTGAGAGACGGGCCTGCAGGTGCGCGATGGATTCTTTTCGGATGTCTTCGGCAAGGTCCAATCGGGATGTGTACATCATAGTCCTCATCGGCGGCCGCCGCTGCCTGAAGCCTACTCAGATACCCAGTACCGAAGGGAGAGTATGAGCCTGTCGGGTCGGCAAGGCGGATTGTACAAATCGGTGAAATTCTTCGATTTCGGCGACGCGCCTAGGAGCGCACGGCCGTTGACCGCAGGCGACCGCTGCGACCATCCGGCCACAACGGCGGCAACCGCTCAAGCGGCCAGTCAAGGCGGCGGGTGCGGGAATCGCCGCCTGTATCGGACGAGTGCTGTCTGATGCGTGAGTGTCATGTGTGGGTCCTGCACAAGCCTGGCGGCCGCCAGCTCGATGGGAATAGGCGCTCGGCGCAGCCGCCGCTGTTATGCTCAAGCCATTGCTTTGATGTATCGGCTGTCTTTGAGCCCGCGGCCTGACCCGCCGGCGGGTTGTTTCGGCGCAGAAAACCCGGACATATATATTGCAATACAAGGTGTTAGCCGGGACTCCACACCCGGATTGTTTGGTCTGGCAAAAGGGGCCCTTCTTCGTGGCTTAGATTATCGTCGGGCGGCCGATCCCGGAGATTGCGCGCACTCCGCTGTCGCCGAACGGCTGCGGCGCCACTGGCGCGGCCTCGACTGCGGACTCGGGCCGGAAGAGTTCGCGATGACGACGCAGCCGCGGAAAGTCCTGGTCGGCGTCTATCCGGTGATCGCCGATATGATCCTGGATCACCAGGTGATCGAGCAACTCCGCGAGCCGCGCGACGGAGTCTCTGACCTGGGGACCGTCATCCGATCCGAGGCGGGTCTCTGAAGATCGCCCGTGGCATGAGCTAGAGCGGACGCCGCGCCTTGGAGGGGCCTGCCACCACGTGCCTGCTGAGCCTGGTCTGCCCAGGCGCGTAGGGTGGCGAACCCAGGTCCCGGCGCTCGGGGCTCGGGACGATGGGCGGGCGTGGCCGGGGTTCTTGGACGCCGAGGTCAGCAAAGCGTGCAACCTGATTGGCGGCAGCCAGGCGGCGATCATGGTGATCGGACGCGCGCCCATCGAGGCGGCGCTCGAAGCGGCGACGGGACGGTCCATGTAGCGACTGCGCTAGGCCTTCGATCTCCCGGCCCGCGAGTCCCAGGGGTGACAGAACCCTGGGCCGACGCCTGGGCTCTGACGCCGCTCCTGCTGCCCGGCGGTTGAAGGCGGAGGGACAAGGCGGACCGGTCAGCGACCAGGCGCCGGACGCATGGAAATGCATCAGAGACGTTCAAGCGGGCGCCTGGCCGTTCAAGCCGGCCCCGCGGAATCGCGATTTTCACGGCGCGCTGGGCGCGCCTCCACAGGCGCCGGCGCAACGCGGAGCCATCAATGTCTGACACCCCCAAGACAATGCCTGCGACCTTGGCCTCGCGCCGGGGCGTGCTGTTTGCGGCGGGATTGGCCACCGTGGCGTCCGGACCGCCCGCCGCCGCCGCCCCACGCGCCCGCGGCGCCGCGCCACTGCATAGAGGACTTGGTCCGATGCACACGCTCACAGTGAAGGACGGCACGGAACTCTACGTGAAGGACTGGGGCGAAGGCCCGCCTGTGGTCTTCAGCCATGGTTGGCCGCTCACGGCCGACGCATGGGAAGACCAGATGGTCTTCCTCGCCTCCCAAGGCTACCGCTGCATCGCCCATGACCGACGCGGCCACGGTCGCTCAACCCAGCCGTGGCATGGAAACGATATGGATACCTATGCCGAAGACCTGGCCGAACTCGTCCACGCCCTGGACCTCAAGGGCGCCGTGCACGTCGGACACTCGACGGGCGGCGGTGAGGTCGTCCGTTATCTGGCGCGGCACGGCGCCGCGCGCGCCGCCAAGGCTGTCCTGATCGGCGCAGTCCCCCCCTTGATGCTGAAAACGCCAGCCAATCCTGGCGGCCTTCCCCTGGCCGTATTCGACGGCATCCGCGCCGGTGTCAGCGCTGACCGTTCGCAGTTCTTCAAGGACCTCTCGGCGCCCTTCTACGGCGCCAACCGGCCCGGGGCGAAGGTCTCGCAAGGCCTGCGTGACGCGTTCTGGCTCCAGGGGATGATGGGCGGCCTCAAGAACGAACTCGATTGCATCAAGGCGTTCTCCGAGACCGACTTCACGGGGGACCTCAGGAAGATCGCGATTCCGACCTTGATCCTGCAAGGCGACGACGATCAGATCGTGCCGATCGACGACTCCGGAAGGCTGTCGGTCAAGCTCCTCCAGCAGGCGACGCTCAAGGTCTACCCGGGCGCACCGCACGGCATGTGCTCGACCGAGAAGGCCAAGGTGAACGCCGACCTCCTCGCCTTCATCCGAAACTAGAGACGCTCACCCGATCGCGGCGTTGCGCGCCGGCCGGTCTGGCCTGGGCGTCAGGGGTCATGCCGCGCCGATGGAGGCGCCGTCCCCGCGCTCCGATGCGGCTCGACCGTGCTCAGCCCACCAGGCGAAGATCGCATTGATGACCGGCTTGAGCGCCTGGGCTGCGGGCGTGATCGCATAGTCCACGCGGGGAGGAACCTCGGCGAAGATCTGCCTTGAAACCAGACCGTCCGCTTCGAGTTCGCGCAGCTGGGCGGTCAGCATGTGCTGCGTGATGCCGGGGATGGCGCGCCTCAGTTCGCCGAACCGATGCACTCGCTGATTCAGCAGCCAGAGAATCTCCAGCTTCCATTTCCCCGAGATCATGCCGAGCGCCCGCCGGAACTCGACGCGCACCCCCACGGGATCCGAAAGCGCGTCGAGACCAATGGTATTATTTTCCATACTAACAGCTAACCATCCATCCTACTTGTCGGAATTCATGTTAGGCGACATTTGTCTCAACGCCTACCTCAAACCCGTGGAGACGTGCCATGAACACCGACACCATCATCCATCCGAAACTTCACCACCTGGGCATGACGACGGGCAACCTCGCGGCCCTGGCCGACTGGTATCGCAAGGTGCTGGGCATGACCGTCGTGCACCAAACGGAGTCGGCCGCCGGCGGACAAAAGAACGCGCCGAAGGCAAGGGCTGCGTGGGTGAGCAACGACGACGCAAATCATCGTCTGGCCTTCGTCGAACTGCCCGGCCTTGCCGCCGACCCCGACCGCTCGCAGCACCACCGGCTACAGCATTTCGCGTTCGAATATCGGAACATCGACGATCTCCTGGGAACCTATGCCCGGCTCAAGGCTCTCGGGATCGTTCCGGTCATGTGCGCCGACGAGGGCGCACAAACCGCCTTCTACTACGAAGATCCGGACCGCAACTCGGTGGAGATCAACGTGGACAACTACGGCTCCGGATTGACCTCGGCCGAGTACATGCGGACGTCGGCCGAATTCGCAAAGAGTCCGCTGGGCGTCTTCGTCGATCCGGACAAGATGATCGTGGCGCGCGAGACCGGGACGTCGCCGTGGGACCTGCACATGCGTGCGCGAGCTGGCGAGTTTGCGCCTGCGCAACCCTATGACCTGCGGGTGATGCTCTAGGGGGCAGAGGCCTGCAGCGCGGGCGGCCGACTGACGGCCCGTTCGTTTGCGGGGCCGCGGGACCGAAGGCGCGCCGCGGTTGGAGCCGATCTAGGGCCGGGTGACCGACGGATTCGAGGCTGCGGACGTCGCCACAAGTCGCGTCTGGAGGCTCAGGCGCACGCCGCTGGCGGCAATCGCGAAGCAGCGTCCGACCATGGTCCCCAGCAGGCGGTCCTTGAGCAGATGCGGGGTGGCGCCGCGCGCGGCGGCCAGCAGTTCGCCCAGCAACAGAACGAAGGC
>Ga0210400_10000855_pt1 | contig 31912 bp, 32 predicted proteins | sample IncBWH26MmetaG_FD_155456 | JGI IMG/M metagenome (GOLD analysis project Ga0210400, IMG submission 155456) | Forest soil microbial communities from Barre Woods Harvard Forest LTER site, Petersham, Massachusetts, United States - Inc-BW-H-26-M | ecosystem: Environmental > Terrestrial > Soil >... | reverse complement strand
TCACGACCAGTTCTATGAACGTCCAACAGTCTCCGAACCATCCGCGCTACGCCACACAGACAGATGCGAAGTCTCCCGCCGACGAAATGGCGCTCGGCAAAGCGTACCTCCCCGCGTCTGACAGTACCAAGTCCGGCATGGTTTGCGGCAGTCCGGTCGCTCAGGGTCCGGTCAAGAAAGTTGATCAGGCGGACATCCGCTTTGGTCAGAAGGAACCGAACGTCGGATCAGTCGGAGACGTGGTTAAAGCTTGCATGGACAGCATCGCCAACACCGGCGGACCACGCGCGCAGATGCGCGGCCAACGTGACAGCAAGAACTATAACGAAAACGGAAAAGCGTTCGACAGAACAAGCAATAGTCCCGACAGCGATGCAGGTAACTAAGAATGAGATCAGCAACTACATCCCAAAACATGAAAAGCAACTCGAATCAGTCTAGCGATCAGTTGCTTTATTCACGGCGCGATGCTGCGCGCATCCTCGGCGGTATCTGCACCGACAGCGTTGACAACTATATCCGGCGCGGCGATCTGCGCGCCGTGCAGGTTGGCGGTCGGGTGTTCATCCATCGCGATGAACTCAACCGCGTTGCGCGGAATGGCACGCGTTGAAACAGCAGAAGCAGAAGTCAGTCCGCCTGTCCTGCGAAGAGGCGATCATGCGTAACCGTGAGCGCCGGGTCGCAGAGCTTTTCAGTGAGCTTGAAAAACAAGCGATAGCCGAGCAATGCAGCGCGGCCAACTGTCCACCACCAACCCACTAAATCCCCACCTGACAAGAGAGAACCATGACAACAAGAATGGCACGGACAGCGGTGATTCAAGACGCTGTGTCCAAGATCAATTCCCTTCGCAAGATCACCGCTGATACCGGAACGATCACGAAGCGCGCACAAAGCAAAATTCTGCAATCACTCACCGATGAAGAGATGACCGCTGTCGCTGAGATTCTGAACCCAGAGCAGGCCGCGCATGTCTAAGGCAACCTGTTTCGCGCACCAACACATGACACCTGCCGAATATGGCTTCTGGCAGCTTTGCCGCGATCTGTCCTTTAAGACTGGGATTCTCTATTTCGACGGTCGGAACATGGTCAACCGATTCGCAGGGACGCGGCGTAACGGTCTGTCAAAAGATTACTTTTACGGCATGGCCGACACACTCACCACCAAGAAGTGGTTTGAGCTTGTGACGGAGCGCAAGCGCGGCGCTGGTGGAAGATATACGCCTTCGATCTACCGGGTGCTGTCACATGAGCAGTTCGTCAGCAAGCATGGCGCTGCACACTGTACCGACGCGCCGGAGGATGATTCACCTGTCGTTATAAGCCCGAAAACCTGTCGGGATAACCGGACTGGTGCTGATTCACCTGTCGGGATAGAAGCACTCACCTGTCGGGATAGCGACCCTACCTGTCGGGATAACGGACTCTCACCTGTCCGGCTATCCCGACATAATCCGATACCCGAACCCGATAACGTCAACCTGATACCTAAACCCGATGCCAAGCCCGATGAGCGCGCCTGTCGGGATAGTGGGACAGGTGTTCTCAGTAAGGCAGGATCAGTCCCAACGGGACAGCCATCCGTGCGGCCTGTCGTGATAGTGAGACAGGCAACCAGTCCGGTCATGCCGACAGGGAAGATCGACTGGGATGCCATCGCCGCCAAGGTTCAGAAAGCAGAAAAGGACAATCACCAAAATGGATGAGTTCAACAAGTTCGCAATAGACTCACGTCAACTCGACGCAGAAGTCGATTCGCTCCGGCTACTTTGGCACGGCACGATCCGTACCTTCGTACCGGAGAAGCAGCAATTCGCCGCATGGCTCAGGTTCGCGGGCTACACAGAAGCCTACCGCGCAATCAATGACACGATCCGGCTGCACATCAAATACGAACCGACGCGGCCTTTGAAGGAAGGACAACTGATTCGTTTCATGGATCAGTGTCTGACGAAGGCGATGTTGAAAAAAGCGGTGACGCGATGAGCACGGTATCTCACGAAGCGCTTATTCAGATGATGGCCGAATGCAACCGTCACGTTCCCATCAACCCTAGCGACCCTGCAATCGCGGCGCTGCTTCCGGGTCTAGAAGCAGCCAGACAGCAAGCTACAGATCAGATAAGCGAAGCCGCTGGCATGATGGTAGTCGTACAGGAAGTAATAAAGCGCGCGATCCAATTCGCCAACGGTGCAGGCGATCTCGACGAAAGCGATCCAAAGGTTACAGCGATCCTCACAGAACTCACAGCGGTTCGTGAGCAGTCACACGCAGCGGCGCAATCGGCGCTCGACAAGATCGCAGTCGTTTTGAACATTCTGAAGCAGATCGAATCCGCTGCGCGCAACTCATGTGCGCGCTTTAACTAGACCACAAAACAAAATTCTCAAACGAGGCTCACCGCTCTGGTGAGCCTTTGATTTTTCAAAGGAAAAGCATGTCCGCAGGTTCTCCAGTTTTTACAGAGGTACTTCAGGTTAGCGTCGATTCGAGCGCCTTCGCCGCGCAGATGGCTCAAGTTGAAAAGATATATGAAGCCAGTTTGCAGAAGATGCAATCGAGCGCGCAACAGTTCGACGGCTTCGAACAAGTCGGAAGGCAGGTGCAAGGCGCGACTTCATACATTGAGCAGTTCGGCGCGGCCTTCGAAAAAGCGTTGGTTCGCGTCCCGGCGCGGTTGGCAGTCATGGCCCTGTTCGCTGCTGCGGTCGCCGCCGTCGTGGAACCCATTCGCCTTCTGAACGAAGGAATGGACAATCTCGAAAACCACAGCGATGCGTTCCACGGTCTTACGCAGGAGTTCAGCGACTTCGCTACGCGATTGGAAACCGTCGCAGCCGTGCCGCTATTCGACGGCCTTCTCTCTGGCATGGGTTCGATTAAAACATTCATCACAGAGAACAAGGCGCAGATCGAAGGACTAGCGGCATCGTTCGGTACGTTCCTCGCCGCTGTGATCCGTCCCTTCTTCGCATTGTTCACCGAAAACAAAGCGCTGGTGACGGGACTGTTTCAGATACTCGGCCTGTCTCTAAACGGAATACTCACAACAGCTAGTTTGCTTCTCGTATCATTCAAGACCCTATTTGGTCTGATCGGAAGCGTGTTCACGGCGCTCGGAAAAATCGACGTGATCGACGGGCCGATGGCATTCATCAAATCCCTCAAGGACGCTGGCACAGACTTCTGGGACAGCTTCGTAAAGAAGGCTGAAAGCTCGGTTGACGAAGTTCAACAGCTTCTATTGGCGTCCGGTCATCTATCCTTGAACATTCTAGGTCTAGAGCAGACCAAAGCGCCGGACACGCCTCTGGTGGGTCCGCCACTGGCGGAACAGAAGGCTGCGTTTGAAAAAGAAGTTGCCGATGTAAAAAAGAGCGCGGATGACGCGAAAGAGAAAATACAACTCGCAGTCGCAGAGCGCACGCTCAGCCATCAAGCCGCGTCACCGCAGATCATCGCCATTCTTGACACAGAGGAAAAGAAGGTCAACGCCCTAGTTCTCAAGTATCAAGAGCTTGCGAAAACTGCGAAGGATTGGACGCCTGTCAAGGGAGCAGAGGCGGAATTACATCTCGGCAAGACTGGTACGGCGACGGATGACAGTCTAGAAAAAGCTAAGACGGCGGCTGCGAAGGCCGCTGATAACGAGCGCGAAGCTGATCGAAAGATCGCAAGCGCCGCGATGCTCAAGATCGAAGATGAGGATGCGAAGGCGGAAATTGCACTTATAAAGAAGGCAGTCTCCGAAGGTCGCATGACTCGCGAAGCTGGCGTCGATGCCGACATCGCTAGTGAACAGCGCCGCCACAGTGCGGCGATGTCTGAGATAGCAGGACGCGACGGAGCAGAAGGTACAGAAGAAGCGGCCAGACGCAGCGCAGCCTTAGCTGAAGAGATGTCCCGCAACCTGCGGACACAAACCGCGTTGATCGAAGCCCACGCGGAAGCAGTCCGTCAAGATGCTGACGCGCTGGAAAAGTTCAACGTCTCACAGTTGAACACCATGATTGCGGCCAAGGAAGCGAATGCAACAGAAGCGGAAACCCTCGGAAATCGCCGCGAACATATCGCGCTGACGAAAGAGATCATTCAACTCAAGCAGGCTGAGGCCAGCCTTGAATTGCAGGCCGCGAAGGATCGGCGCAGTTCCGACATAGCCGGGTCACCGGAGGACGCGAAGGACGCGGTTCTCATCGCACAACTGCAAGCGAAAATCGCTCAACTGCAAACGCAAGCGAACAACGCGAAGTACGGGTCTACCTCCCTCGGAAAGTTCATAGAGAACGAAGACCTTGGAAAAGACAACACCAGCGCGTCCGACCAGTTCAAATCGTCTCTACATTTGGACACCGCTGCTAAGGACTACGACAACGCCAACACAGGGTTGGAAAAGTTCGCAGCCGGACTAGAAGGCGCTACCAGTGTGATGACGGCGTTGAGCACTGCCGTCGCAGATGCGGTTGCGGCCTACAAGAAAAACGGCGCTTTGGGTGCCGCTGCCTCCTTGCTGAACAATAAATCCATCACGTCGGGCATCGGATCGCTGGCCGATTCGATGAGCCAAAACGTTGGTGATGTTGCCGATAAGGTTGGCAGCATGGCACCGATAATTGGCCCGATGATCGGTCAGATGTTCTCGGCCATCACCACTCTGTTCTCGCAAGGGATTCAGACGATGGTGAACAACATCAATCAGCAGATCGCGGCGATCAACCAGCAAGCGCAACTGAAACAGATCGGCATTCAACAGCAGATCAAGGAACTACAACAGGAAGAACAAACCGCAATCAGTTCGCTGGGTGGTAAGAAGAAGGCACAATCACAGCTTCAGTCCATCCTTACATCGCTCAACAGTCAGATCGCTCAATTGCAATTCCAAGCCGCACAGACCGTCCAGCAGTTCAATGACATGGCGACGGCAGGCGGACTCGGCAACATGACAGGTGTCATGGCGGCGTGGGCGAGCACTTGGCAACAGATCAACCAGCAGGTAGAGCAGTACATCCAAGCTGGCGGATCAATGGCAACCGCTGCCGAGTACATGAACCAGCAGCTTCAGCAGCAACGTCAGACCTTGCAAGATCAGGTCAACCAAGGCGATGCCACTGCGATTAACGACGCGATTCAGTTGAACCAGCTACTGACGCAGCGTGTGCAGATGATGAAGCAAGAAGCCGCTACTGAGTTCGGGTTGCTCAATTCCGATTCTCTGGAGCGCCGAACTTCTAGCGCCGTTCAGCTAGGCACACAACTGACGCAACAGCGCCAAGCGTTTGCTTTGCAGTTGCAGAACACGAACAGCCAAATTGCACTTGACGAGGGACGCGTAGCCGCTGAAGGAAAGATTTTCAGCATCGCTACCAGTCTCGCTGCTTTGCAGGCGCAATCCAATGCCTTGAATCTGGCCGCTCTTAACGAGCAGTTGCTGAAGTTCCAAGACATGCAGACGATTCTTAAAGCGACGAATGGATTGTCTTTCACACCCGGCAGCATCAATCCGAACTGGGGTCTGAACGGCAACCAAGCTCCGATCCCCGGAGAACCTACCGTGTCGGGTCCGATCACATTCGGGCCGGGTTCGATTGTGGTTCAGGGCAGCGTCAACGATAAGAACGCTTTGACGCTGGCAAACGCAATCGCGCAGAACATACGAAGCGGACGCACGGGACTCAACACCAACAATCCATAAATCGCAGAGGGAGCAGGCGTACACAATACGTTTGCTCCCTCTCTCCAAAGGACAATCGCAAATGGAATCAGAACCAAAACAAAAACAAAAGCGCGCCTATAAGACACGCAACAGGATGAGCGAGTCTGACAAACTGGTGCGCGATCTCAATGCCGGATACAAAGCCAATCGAAAGCTCATCATCGAATCCATGAAGCAGTGCTCTGTCGGTACCAACTCATATCTCGCACACGTTAAGGCGCTCGACAAACAGTTGCTCGAATACGCAGAGTTCCGGCGCGAGATCGGCGTACTCCCTAAAAATGTTCACGCCGAAACCGCAACACAGTTTGTGTTTAAGGCTCACGTTTCCAAAGGCGGTAACGTAAGCACCGTGCCTGTCTCCACACCGGCACAGATGCAAGAGCTAGAGCGAGCCGAAGCCCGCGAAGTTAAGCGTGGTTACGCCGATTCGCCAGAAGACGAAGCAGTGCGCGCGGCATTCGATGAGCAATTCTCAGGCGGCGCGGAACAGACGGAAAGCAAATAAACTCATGCCGACACTTCCTCTAACGTTAAGCGTGCTCAGTGGCGGATTTCGCGACAGGATTCGGCAGATCAACCAGAGTCTAAAACCAGCAACGCAAGCATGGCTGATAACCGTTCCCGATGATCTCTCGTTCTGGTATTTCTTGGAGTTCGGAACGGCGGGACGGCAAGACGCTGACGCACCTGCTAAATCCGAGCATGGCGGATCGTACGAGATCAAACCGAAACCAGATCACAAAGCACTGCACACCGCTGGTGGACGTTTCAATTTTAGGATAGAGCATCCCGGAGTAAGGCCGCGCCTGATCTATCGCGGCATTCGTGGCGAACTGTTTGAGTTCATATCGAGCCTCAATCTGACGCGCGCCTTGATCGGCGGCGAGACTGCGCTCGGCTTATCTCTATCCGAAACCATGACCGCAGTGATGGCGTATGCTGTCAACGCGATGGCGGATCGAATGGAGACGGAAGCACCCGGCACCCGCGAAGGCGGTAGGTTAGACGGTCGCAGCGCCGGTGACACGTTCCGCGCAGAAGCCAAGATCGTTGAAATTATTTAGTAATGGCAGTGGCGGCGAACTCTCCCCGCTCCTTTAACAATTCAGCCATTGCGGTCACGATGACTACAGCAACTTGTGACTCACGGCCTTTCAGACCCGGCTCTAGGCGCACCATAGCGTCCACTGCGTTATTCACGGCGTTCCCGGACTCGTGCGGCATCGGTTGTTCTCCCTTAATCGTTTGATCTTACACGCAAGAGTTATAATGCGTCTGGCAATCTAGGTCAGCAGATGGGTCAGCACTAGGGCAATCTGCTAAGTTGCTTTATACATTGGATGTCCGCATAAAATGCCCTTTAGGTGTCAACAAGATACGGGGAATGCTAAGTTCCCAAGCTGGATGTCGCCGGTTCGATCCCGGTCTCCCGCTCCATTTATTCAGTCGGTTAGCGATGGAGCTAAAAGCTGTGCGTGAGATTTTGCGCAGATGTGCCGGGGCGGGCCTAAACCCATGAAAAAAACTTTGCTTACAGCCACTGCCGGGTTCGCGTTGGCGTTATCGAACTTCGCTTCCGCACAATCCTCGGACCATAGAGCCATCGCGGCTGCCGGGGCAGCTCTCGATGCCGGCACGCCCTCTTCCGGTAGCGGAACGGCGCGGGCGGTCGGGTGGGTTCAGGGCGCTGCGGACGCTGGCGCTCCAGCTCTGATTTCGAGCTTTATCGCAGTATCGCCGACGCAGACGGGCCTGCCTCAGCTGCGCTCCCGATCCGCCCTTGGGCGAGAGCATTGGCTTGTCGATTCCCCCCGGGGCTATCCCAGCCAGCGATACGCAACTTACTTACGCGTATATGTTCACGGATATCAGCGTCACCGGCAGCTGCACTGTGAGCTTTGCGCTCGTGCAAGGCACAACAGTGCTGGACACGACAGCGTCGCCGCCAATCTAACACCGGGAAGCATCTGGTTGGTCAACTTCCCCAGGAACTTTCCCACGGGGCACAAGGGCGCCGCTAAGGCGGTGGGCATGGTCAAGTGCGGGGCGCAGAAGACTTCGGTTACGACATCAGTTTACCTTCACTAAACGACGCACTCCCGTAGGTAAAGCTGGATGTCGCGGGTTCGATTCTAGTCTCCCGCTCCCAGGCATTCCGGCCAGTTCCAGGTTTGTGGCCATTCCGCCTCGCTCCCGGCGTTAGAATGCTTTTCTCCGGTGCCGAAGCAATGACCAAAACGGAAAAAGAACGCCTCTCCTCCGTCATTCGCGCGACGGAGTATCTGTTCCTCGAAAACATTGCTCTCAAACTGGTTCTCGACCATCGTAAGGTGCCGAACTGGCAGAAGCTGGTCGACCACCTTCTAGCGGACAATGAAATGTTGGCGGGAGTCCGTTTGAAATTCAGAGACCTTTACCGCCACATTGAGAACTCCACGGACCCGTCAGCAGCGCTAAAAGAGCTCTTGGGAGAACTGCCAGCGCAAAAGAAGCCGCAGTAAGCTCTGGCCTCTATCCCCCCATCGTGCCATCGCTTCCGCCGCGCGTGCCATTCCCAAAGTACGCAAATGGCCTCAGATTGTTAAGTGCATCTGATTGTCGAGCACGGAGCGAAGGCCAGACTGGAAATGGAAAAGAAGACTCAGCGCCGGTTGCTCCTCTCCTTCGTAGTCCTGCTGGTCACTCTCATCGTTGTCGTCGTGAAAAATCACGAGTTCTGGTTCGGCAGTGACGACGCTTCAGTGGAAGAGATCTCGCCGGCGCCGGCTTCGAAGACCGTCGCGTCCACACCCGCACCCGCCAAAAATACTCCGGCTCCTGCATCCAGCAACTCCGTCCCTGCCGCTCAGAAGAGCAGCAAAGCGAAGACTAAGAATAGTGAAGTAGCTAGCAAGCCTGTCGAGCCCGTTGTCGCCGCGGCGTCCGTCATTCCCGGCACCCGCATGGAACTGCCACCCATGGAAGTCGAAGTCGTGGCAGGCGATTCTCACCGCAAACTTCGCCCCGGCAGCAACTCCGTCCTGGTTGAGATTCCCACCAAGTCAGGCGCGCGATCCACCGATACCGGGGCCTTCAAGTGGAGCCCGGTCACGAATGCAGCCGAAAAGACCCAGATCGCTGCCAACGATGCCGAGGCGGTATCGCGAGTCGGAGAGCGCTCCTATCCTTCGTTAGACCGCCAGATGAAGGTGCAAGGATCGGTCCTGTTGCAGGCGCTGGTCGCCGCCGATGGCGGCATTCGCGATCTGCACGTGGTCAGCGGCAACCCGATTCTGACCTCGGCAGCCCTGGAAGCCGCCCGCCAATGGCGCTTCCGGCCTTATCTGCAGAATGGCCAACCGGTCGAAACCCAGGCCAAAATCATGGTGAATTTCACCATCAAGATCTTGTAATTGAAAATGTTTGAATCGAAACTGCGATCCGAATGATCGAAATTATGAGTTAACGGGGTTGCTTAGTCGTTGACGGTTACAACGGTTCAGCTTAGTATTTATTGAGGTATGAGTAGCTTCAGCAATCCTCGCCAGTGCGGCATGTGTGCATGTTGTTGTTGTGCATGCGTGTGTCCTGGCGCAGGGAGGCTGCTGACTTAGAAGTTTCGTAGGATCATCAGCACTTATAACCCACCGCCAGAGCGTATCTGGCGGTGGGTTTTTCTTTTGGGGCAAATCGGTGTAGCGGGGTACCGGTTATGACAGAACCAATAAAAGAGACGAAAGCGCAGAAGTCAGAACGACTGAAGCGCGCCATGAATCCCTGGGATGGCCTGGCCGAGATTCGCCGTTTCGCGCGCGAAGGATTCGAATCCATTCCTCCAGAGTGGATTGGAACGTACTTCCGCTGGTGGGGAGTCTACACGCAGGGCGACGGCGCAGGCGTAGTCGCCGGCAAAGACGGCGTCGGACGCGCTCTGCCCTTCTTCATGGTGAGAATTCGAATTCCGAACGGCTTGTTGCGATCCGATCAGCTACGCGCCATCGCCGGCCTCACGCGCCGCTATGCGCGGAGCATCGCCGATCTTACTGTGCGGCAAAATATTCAGTTGCACTGGGTTTCGATCGAGGCGCTTCCTGAGGTTCTGGACGAACTCTGGCGCGTCGGCCTGAACACGACCGGCTCCTGCGGCGATGTCACCCGCAACGTCACGGGCTGCCCGGTTGCCGGCGTGGACGCGGATGAGGTCTGCGACGCTTCCTCTCTCGCGCTGGAAGTCGACCACATGCTGGCGGGGAATACCGAATTCTACAACCTGCCCCGCAAGTTCAAAATTTCCATCACCGGATGCCGCGTCTGGTGCCCCTATCCCGAGATCAACGATGTCGGTCTCACGGCGCTCGAACGCGCCGGACAGGGGAAACGTGAAATCGGTTTCGCCTTGCGCGTCGGCGGCGGACTCTCCACCGACCCCTACCTGGGTGCGCCGCTGAATGCCTTCGTCCGCTGGAATCAAGTTCTTCGGGTGGTCAGGGGAATCGCGGAATTGTTTCGCGACTCCGAACCACTGCGCGAACACCGCGAGCGCGCGCGACTGAAATTCCTCTTCCTGCGGCATGGCTGGACGACCGAGGACTTCCAAAAGGAACTGGAGCGCAGGATCGGATTTCAGTTCGATCCCGCCGAGCCCGATCATCCGCCGTCAGACGTTTACCGCGATCACATCGGAATCCATCCGCAAAAGCAGCCCGGCTACTGCTACGTGGGAGCGACGGTTCTGCGCGGCCGGATCACGCCTGAACAAATGCATGCGGCTGCCGATTTGGCTGACCGATTCGCCAGCGGCGAACTGCGTACTACGAACATGCAGAACCTTCTGATCGTAAATGTTCCGCGCTTGCAAGCCGACGACCTGGCCAAAGAGTTGGGAGCGATCGGGCTTCCGGTGAGTGGATCTCCATTCTTCCGCGGCATCGTCGCCTGCAGCGGAACCGAATTCTGCAAACTAGCGATCACCGAAACGAAAAGCTTTTCCCGCTGGCTGGTGGAGGAACTGGAAGAGCGCCTGCCCGGCTTCGAACAGCACTTAAAGCTGCATGTGACAGGCTGCCCCAACAGTTGCGGACAACACTGGATCGCCGACGTTGGGATCGAAGGCAAGAAGATCAAAGTCGGCGGGCAGATGGTCGATGCCTACTACTTCTGTCTGGGCGGAGCGCTCGGCCTGCATCAGTCCATCGCCAGGCCCGTCGGATTTCGCTGCCCTGCGACCGAAGTTCCGGAAGCCATCGAACGTCTGTTGCGGAGATATTTAGCCGATGGTCACCCCGACGACAATCTGCGGCGCTTTTTTGCGCGCCACAGCGACGCGGAACTGCGTAGCTTTTTGGCCGGAGATTTTGTAGAAGCGGTTGCCCGCGATCTACCCGAGGGACGTGTGCCGAGCGGATTAGAAGGCTAATAACTGAGGAGAAGCACTGAGAAACAGGAAGACACAAATGAGCAGCCTATTTCCAATGTTTATGAAGCTGGAAGGCAAACGATGCCTCGTGGTCGGCGCGGGCACAGTCGGCGAACCCAAGATCGGCGGGCTTATCGATACCGGCGCGCGCATCCACGTGGTTGCCTTGCAAGCGACTGAGGCAGTCCACGGATGGGCGAACGCGGGCAAGATCGCTCTCGAAATGCGCCCTTTCGCAGAAACTGACCTCGACGGAACTTTCCTGGCAGTGATCGCTACTGCGTCGAACACGCTGAACGGGTCGATCTACCGCGAAGCGCAACGGCGCGGAGTTCTGTGCAACGTGGTCGACGTCCCGGAGTATTGCGAGTTCTACTATCCCGCGGTCGTGCGCCGCGGTGACCTTCAGATTGCCATCTCGACCAATGGGCGAAGTCCTTCACTGTCTCAACGGCTGCGGCAGCAGTTGGAGCGGCAATTTAGTCCGGCCTATGCGCGATGGGTTGCGGAACTTGGGGAAACACGCAAGCTCGTGCTGGCCAGCAATCTCGATCCGCAGCGTAAGCGGGAACTGCTGCATTCTCTCGCCAGCCGACAGGCTTTCGAAGCGGCGTTAGCGAATGATTCGATCAAGAACGAATGGAGGGTAACGGTATGAGCGGCAAAGTGTATCTGGTGGGCGCAGGTCCAGGTGATCCTGAGTTGCTCACGTTGAAGGCTCTTCGGCTGATCAAATCGGCCGGCGTCGTGCTTCACGACGATCTGGTCCCGCCCGAAATCCTGAAGCTGATTTCACCCACCGCGGACGTCAGAAACGTGGGCAAGCGTTCGGGCAGCAAGAGCATTCGTCAGGAAGAAATCAATTTTCTGATGGTGACACTGGCGGCCGCCGGTCAGCAAGTAGTACGGCTGAAGAGCGGCGACCCGCTGATCTTTGGCCGGGCCGGCGAAGAGATCGAAGCGCTGCGTCAGGCCAATGTCGAATACGAAATTGTTCCAGGCGTAACGTCGGCGCTGGGAGCCGCCGCCGCCGCGGGAATCCCGCTGACGCACCGGAGTACTTCCTCCGCTCTGGTGCTGTTGGCGGGCCACCGCGCCTTCGATAGCGATGACGAGGATTGGCACCGTTTTGCGGCGTCGGAATCTACGCTGGCCGTCTATATGCCCGGCTCTGCGTATGGCGAGATTTCGGTGAAGCTCAAGACTGCCGGTTTCGCCGGGGACACGCCGTGCGCAATTATTTCGCGCGCGACGACTCCTGATCAAAAGATCCACCGTACAACGATTTCAAATCTGCCCCGCTCGCCTCGCCTCGCCGCTCCGACGTTGCTGGTAGTCGGTGAGGTCGTTGGACTCGTCGATCACAGCATGGTCGAAGAAGCGGCCGCTTTCTTCGAAGTCGGAGACGCCAGCGTGGGGTTGCTGGTCGGTACGTCAAGGCAAGAATCGGAGCCAGCGTTATGAAAGGAGAAATTCCAGCCTTGCAGATTGCCGCCGAATCTTGGAAGCCAGAGAGAGTCCTGAGCTGGGCGTTCGAAACTTTTGGCGAGTCGGTGGCGATTTCTTCGGCGTTTGGAGCCGAGGGAGTGGTTCTGATCGACATTGCCTCGCGGCTTCAGAAAACCTTCCGCATTTTCACACTCGACACCGAATTCCTTTTTCCCGAAACCTACAATCTGATGGACCAGATTGAGCAGAAATATAGCGTCGCGATCGAAAGAGTTTACCCGCTGCAATCGCCAGAGGAACAGGACCGGATTCACGGTCCGGCGCTGTGGCAGCGTAATCCCGATCAGTGCTGCCAACTGCGCAAGGTCGAACCTCTGAAACGCAAGCTTAGCGAATTGCGGGCGTGGATCACCAGCATTCGCCGCGATCAAACCACGTCTCGCGCCGGAGCCGGCAAAATCGAGTGGGATACGAAATTCGGACTAGTCAAAGTTAATCCGATCGCCGATTGGAACTCCAGGCAAGTGTGGCAATACATCCGCGAACATCACGTGCCGTTCAATGCGCTGCACGAGCGTAATTACCCCAGCATCGGCTGCACTCACTGCACGCGGGCGGTGCGCCCCGGAGAAGATCCAAGGGCAGGGCGCTGGGCTGGATCGACAAAGACCGAGTGCGGACTCCACATCATCCAGCCGCAGATCAATCCGCCCGAGGCAGATGCCTAGGGTTTTCTATTTGTGTGGCTGAGCTTCCGTCTTCTTCAGATAGTCTGAGAGCTGTCGCACCACACTGACGAACGTCTTCGTGGCGACCGATAAGGTTCGGTCGCGCCGATACGCAATACCCAGTTCGCGCCAGAGTTCCGCGCCTTCCAATTCGATTAACTTCACCCGTCCCGCGGCGACTTCATCACGAGCGAACGAAGCGCTGATCAATGAAATCCCAAGGTCGGCGGCCACGAAGCTCTTGATCATCCCAATGCTGGGCAATTCCATTCTCACCTTGAGTTCGGTGTTGTATTCTCGAAAAAGTTTGTCCAGCAGCCGCCGGGTGTGCCCAGTCTTCGGCAGCAGAAGAGGGTATTTCACCATGTCGGCGGTCGTCGCCGACTTCAGCTTCGCCAGGGGATTCTTCGGGCTCACCATTAGCATCAGCCGGTCGCGGAAAATCGCCTGCACCTTCAGGCTGGGGGATTGTACCGGCAAACTCAAGATGCCAATATCGAGAGAGCCATTCTCAAGCTTCTCGACGATCTTGTAAGTGAAGTTACGGTAGATGCTGATCTGCACTTCAGGATAGCGGCGGCAATACTCTCCGAAGACATCGGGCAGAACATATAAACAGGTGGCCTCGTTCGCTCCTACCATTAATGTGCCGCGCGGGGTGTGGCCATGGTCGGCCACGGCAACAAGCGACTCATCGCGCAGCTTTCTCATGCGCAGCGCGTATTCGTGAAAAACCTGACCGGCGGGAGTCAGCTTGACGGTTTTGCCGGAGCGATCGAGAAGGCGGTCGCCGTACTCCTGTTCCAGTTGACGAATCTGCGCGCTCACCGCAGATTGCGATCGGAATACTTTTTCTCCGGCTCGAGAGAAGCTGCCTTGGCGCGCGACTTCAAGAAATGTAATCAGTTGATCAAAATCCATGGAGGATTATAGCAACTCACCGGTGCAACGCTGCGGATCGATTGGCGCGAAAGAAAGCCGCCCATCAACTGGACGGCCCCGGTCGTCGTCGTTCTTATTTCAGAGTGACTTCTCGCGCCAGTGAATTTCTAACCAACGAAGAAGCTTCGGCACGCTTCTTGGCGGCGTCTACCGACGCTTGGTGGCTGCCATAATGCTTTTCCGCAATGGTGGTAGCTTTCTCTCCCATCTCATCGATGGTTGCCCAGTTCTTGTACTCCAGCGCTATTGCTACGCTCCAGTCATCGGGATGTTCCGCAACTGGATTGTTGTAGAACTTATAGTCGACAAGCCAGCCCTGCTTTTTGTACTCATCATAGATTGGTCTTAGATTCTGGCTGATGTCGTTCCAGAACTGGTCGCTCATGCCAGGCTTAACGTTCAGATAGATGACCCGCCAAACCGGGCCGTTATTGTAGTGGGGATTTTGTGCGACCAGTGGACTAGCTACCGCCAGAAGCATTGAGCTCAAGCACATCCATAAAAAACACTTTCTCATTCGACCGCTCCTTGTGCCTAAGATTAGGCCGCACACCCTATCGAAAGCAGATTGCACAAGGTTGCAGGGCCGTTGGCTCGCATTCCCCGAACAAACCACTAAGTTCGGTTTTCGGCGATGAAAGCTTCTGCTGCTTCGTCGGCGCGAATCTTACGCTGAAGAAGACGGCAAGTCAAAGGTGCGGATTGCTTGAGCTTGCACTTCAGGGTCGCCGCTGAATCGAGATCCGTGCGCGACGGCGAGCCGGGCGTTAGAATTAGCTGGCTCTGCCGGAGGGGAATAAACTATCTACAAATGAAGACATCCAAGCTCGCCAAAGCCTACCGCATTGATGAAGGAAAGAATTTCCGACTAAAAGACATTGATCCGGCAGATATCGGACATTGGGACTCCCAAGAAGAAGCGGCCGAAAGGCTGCAAAAAGATATTGCGCGCATGGGGGAGATGCAAAACACACTTTACGCGCAGGATCGTTGGGCGCTTTTGCTGATTTTTCAGGCGATGGATGCGGCAGGGAAAGATGGCACGATCAAGCACGTCATGTCGGGTCTGAATCCGCAGGGGTGTCAGGTCTACTCCTTCAAGACGCCGTCGGAGACCGAACTACAACATGATTTCTTGTGGCGTACGACGCAGCATCTGCCGGAGAGAGGGCACATCGGGATTTTCAACCGCTCGTACTATGAAGAGGTGCTGGTGGTGCGCGTGCATTCTGGAGTGCTCAAGAACGAAAAACTTCCGCCGTCTCTGGTGACGAAGGATATCTGGAAGGAACGTTTTGAAGACATTCGCGCTTTCGAGCGACATATGGCGCGCAGCGGTACGGTGATCCGCAAGTTTTTCCTCCACCTGTCGAAAAAAGAGCAGAAGAAGCGGTTCCTGGAGCGATTGGAGGAACCCGAGAAGAACTGGAAATTCTCAGAGGCGGACATTCATGAACGCGAATATTGGGATGACTACCAGAAGGCGTATGAGGAGATGATTCGCTATACCGCGACGAAGCGAGCACCGTGGTATGTCGCTCCGGCGGACAATAAATGGTTCGCTCATCTGGTGGTGGCGTCGGCTATCGTGGAAACGCTTGATGAGCTTGGACTTTCCTACCCGAAGGTTGGTGCAGCGAAACGCAAGGAGCTTCAGGCGGCCGCCAAGGAACTTCTAGAAAAGTAAGGTCACTCGAGGCAGGTCGCTCTCGATGCCCGCAACCTTAACATTCTGCTCGCCGTACTCGGATGTCTAACTCTATTACTTCGGTGCCACGGATATGGCACGATCGGGCCTTGTCCACTCGCTAGTCCACTGTTATTTTGCCGATAGTGATGCTGATCCTCCCCTGTGGTGATGACTGACTTGGAGCTTGGGGGTGCTATGAGGTTCATGCATCTTTGTTACGCAGCGTTAGGCTTTGCGGTGGCTCGTTGGGTATTCAAGCGGCAGCCGGTGATTGATCCAGTCTCGCGACTGCGCTCTTCGGGTCTTCTTTAGATTAGTTTTCAATTTTCTGGCCGGGTTTGGGCGCGCGCCCCGTTGCGCAACCATTTCGTCAGCGCGCGCCCTCAATTTTAGTCTGCGCGGAAGTTCCAGCCCTTTGGTTTGTCCGGTTCTCTCAGCTTCTCGGTTTGCTCCATCTACAATTTGAGCAGGGATCGCGCGGAGTCAGGCGACCTCCCAATTTCTTGTGCGACTACGCATTCCAGGCCGACTGAATTTGGCACTGCTTTTTTCGGCTATCTTCTTAGCCTCGACTGTATCCGCCCGTGCTCAAGAGACTGGTGATGCTCCCCTCGGAGACGTTGCGCGTAGCTTTCGAAAGAAGCCTGCCTCTCCAGAGGCTGTAATCGACAACGACAATCTCACGAAGGTCGTGGACGATGCGGAAAGTCATCGGGCCGCGGGAACTCCTGTGTTCTCGCTCGAAGCGGGAGGGAAGAGTTTCCATGTTTCTTCGCCAGATGTGACCTGCAGTTTGTCATTCAGTGCCAAGACCACCTCGTTGCTTTCGGATCCGCTTTTGCTGGATGAGTTGCCGCGCGCCGAACTCGACAAGCTGGACGGGCCGGCGACCATCGACGGGGACTCATTTGAGGTGTCTTTGCGCAACGGCACGGCATGGGAATTGCGTGAAGTCACTATTGGTCTCACCATCGTGAGACGAGCTGAAGCCCGTGAGATCGCTTCGAGCATTGGCCAGGCGCGAATTGTTCCTGCAGCAGCTGGAAACCTCCCGGAGGGGCAAGAGCCCAGCCAGAAAAGGCCTGATGTAACGCTTCTGTTGCGAGTGAAGGGATCGGCTCCTCCAGGTGCCACGGCGATTTTTCGCACGTCTTTGAATTTTGTTCTTTTTCCTGACCAGGAATGGCACTGGGCGATCGTGAAGGCAAAGGGGATTTCTGCTAGTTCTTCCATGGCCGCGATCGCTCATCCGGAATCGCATCCGGGAGATCTCGCGTTCCCGATGACCCGCGCCAATGCTGTCGAGTTTTCATCGCCAGCGACCGCTCTGGTTGCTCCTTCTCCATTGAATTCGGATGCCGCATCCCACTGAAGGAATGATCGCGCACACGTCGAGCAGCCAAAGCACACGCTTGTTTGGCGCTGGAGGCGTGAGCGAGAGACGGTCCCTTCCAAAACGCCCTTCTTGCAATGCTTTAGTTATGGGGTCCTCCTTAGCCATGCTAAACTGACGTCGAAAACCCACATTGCCACATTGCAAGGACTAGCCATGAAATTTGGCGTCATCATCTTTCCCGGTTCAAACTGTGACCACGACGCATTTTGGACCATTCAACAGGTAGCCAAACAGCCGGTTGGCTTCCTCTGGCATGAATCGCACGATCTGCAGAATTGTGATGCCATTATCGTTCCCGGCGGTTTTGCGTTTGGGGACTACTTGCGGACTGGCGCGATTGCGAGGTTTTCTCCAGTCATGGAGTCGGTTCGGCGGTTTGCCGACGGCGGGGGCCTGGTTCTAGGAATCTGCAACGGATTTCAAATCCTCTGCGAGGCAGGACTTCTTCCCGGAGCCCTGATGCGGAACACCGGCCTGAAGTATGTGTGCAAGCCGGTGCAAGTGCGTGTGGAAAACGCCGATACTCCGTTCACCAACGCTTGTTCGCCAGGAGAAGTGTTGACCATTCCCATCGGTCATATGGAAGGGAACTACTTTTGCGACGAGGCAACATTGAATGAGTTGCGGCGTGAGAACAGAATTGTATTTCGCTACTCGACTTTGGCGGGAGATATTTCCGCCCCGGCGAACCCGAACGGTTCGCTGGATAATATTGCTGGCATCTGCAGCCCAGGTGGGAATGTGGTGGGCATGATGCCGCATCCAGAACGGTCGTCCGAACCTGAACTTGGCGGCATCGACGGGATGAAGATTTTTCATTCTATGGTCGAGGCACTGGCAGGCCACGCGACGTCTTCCGTTTAGTCTGCGTTTTCCGCGTTTTCCACCGTTAAAATCCGTTTGATAATTCAGCAGGTTGGTGCTAGTGTCTCCGCGAAGGCTGCTTCCCCTATTCGCCCCATAGAACTGAAAACGCTCTATTCACTTAGAGGGAGGAGTGTGCTCAATGACGGCGAAGCAGATTCTCGATAGCTTTTCTGAATCTTTGATGGAGGATGAACGAATCCTCAGTCCGCAAGATCGGGATTTGTTGATCAGCCTGCTACAGAACTCCAGGGCGGTCTCCAGCCACAATTCTGAGGTTCAATCGGCGGTGACCGCGGCGATTTCTCGATCGGTAGGCGAAACAGTGGCGCAGCGGGCATTTACCTTGTTGGGCGCCAACATTGTGGAGCAGATTCTGGCGCGGTCTGGCGTTCAGAATACCACTGAGACTGAAACCACCCCGAGACCGCAGTTCAGTGCGCCCCAGCCTCCGGCCAGACCTAAGCCTGGTGCTCCACAGCCTCCGGGTGCGCCACAACCTCCGGGCGCACCTCAACCGCCTTTCAATCAGCCAATGGCTCCGCAGCCTCCGGCCCCCCAACCGCCTGGTGGACCGCACGGCCGCCTGCCTCAAGGCGCGCCAGTGCTGCACGGTGTGGAACAAAGCCGAGCGAGCTCGGGCAATGGGATTGGCGTCCTTGAGGCTCCGGCAATTGTCCGGGCACAATCCGTGGTGTTGGACGAATTCCTGGCTCCGCAAGAGCTCGATGAACTGGTTCGCTTCACGCTCGAGCACGAGGCGGAGTTCCGAAACAGCGAGGTTATTTCTCCGAGTGGAGACCCAGAAGTGATTGACTACAACCACCGGCGCTCGCGGGTGCTAATGGAGTTAGGTAAGCAGCAGCAAATAATTCTGGAGCGGATTCGCGGCGTGCTGCCGCGAGTGCTAGAACAGCTTGGAATTGACGAGTTCCCCATCACTCACACGGAAGCGCAGATCACGGCCAGCAACGACGGGGATTTCTTCGGCGCACACAGCGACGACAGTCAGGAAATGATTGCGTCCCGCAGGGTCACATTTGTATATTTTTTCCATCGCGATCCGCGGCCCTTTGAGGGTGGAGAGTTGCACTTGCACGATTCGCGCGGAGATGTGCATCACTTAGGCGTGGGAAGCTACCAATCCATTTCGCCGCAGCAGAATCAGATTGTTTTTTTCCCGTGTTCGGTGTTGCACGAGATAACGCCTGTGAAATGTTCATCGCGAGCCTTTGCTGACAGCCGCTTCACTTTAAACGGATGGCTTCACAAGTAAAAGACGCTGCATGGCTGGAGTGGATCGCCGGTCTTGTGAGAGCAGAGTCGCGGCAAACGCAAACCACGATGCTGCATCCAGACCGGTTCCATTGCCTGTTGGACGAGTTGCCGCTGCATCTGATCCCGCAGCGGTCGCTCGGCCTGCAGTTGCCCGAATCGGTGGACGAATCGTTATTCCTCAATCCGCAATGCTCGATTTTCCCGCCAGGTCGAGCGCCTGCGGAGCTGGAGAGCCACAGTTTTCTTCTTGACGGGTTTGACCTGCAAAGCCCAATCGCGTGGGTGCGCGATGCAGGCGGCTCGCTGCATCCTTTTTGGCTCGGCACCCAGATGCGGAATGCCGTTTCTCGGCTTTTCCCTGGGGAACGAGTACCAGAGTCCGTTCCGCGTGGGGAGCGCCGTCTTCTGGCGAGCGCCGGAATATTCACGTCGCCACTTCAGAACGAGAAGCGAGTCAGGGAGTGGGCGGAAGTCGTCAAGCAAGGCGCCCGAGAATTTCAGGAGAAAAACTATGCTCCTCTCCGTGGCTTGATTCATCCTCTCCATGTTGCGGCTTTGCGCCGCTACTATCGGCAGTCGATTCGCAAAGGCAGGATTCGACTCGGCGATGAGCAGAGTCCGCAGCGATATGTTGCTCACAATGAGTGCGTGGCGCGCTTCTTCCACCATCAGATCGCGAATAAAGTCAGCGCCATTGTGGGCGAACGCGTTAAGCCATCCTATGTTTATTTCGCATCGTATCTGAGTGGGGCCGAACTGAAGAAACACACAGACCGCGCGCAATGCGAATTTAGCGTGACTTTGTGTCTGGATTTTTCTCCGGAACCGGAATGCGCCACATCATGGCCCATCCGGCTCGACACGCCGGAGGGCGCCGTTGCGATTTACCAGGCGCTGGGGGATGGATTGGTCTATCGGGGACCGAGCGTGCCCCACTACCGAGGGCCATTGGCTAACGGATATAGCTCGACTTCAATTTTCTTTCACTACGTGCCGGAAGACTTCACGGGCTCGCTGGAATAGGCCGCGCTGGAAAAAGGCGTTATTGCAGTCCAGAAATTAGATAGAGCACAGATAAAACCTGATAGTAGCTGTAGGCGACGCGCGAACCGTCACGTGTCACGACCACGGGTGCAATCGTGACAACCCCTGCTGTGGTGGTAGGCTGGAGTTCTTGGATCAGGCTCTTTACCCCGGTTTCCAAGTTCACCTTGTATACCTTGGTCGGAACTCGGCCTGGTTGGCCTGGCCGGTAGCCATACACTGATTTATTGTCTTCAGCCCATTGCAGCGGAACGAAGCCTTGTTCAAGGCCCGTAACGTGTCGAGGTGCGCCCCCAGCAACTGGGTACACGGCAAAGTGGGAAGAGCTGTTAGCCAGGATAAATCTTCCGTCGGGCGAAACCAATCCTCCGGTGACCCCTTCCGGTGTCACTGGTACCGGTTTTCCACCGTTCAAATCGACCAGGTAGCAGCGCACGCCGTGGCCAGGCTCGTTGGCATTGAGGGTGATGTGTGTTCCAGTTGGGAGAAAGTGAGCGTTGCCGTTGTAAATCTTCTCAAGGCCCGGCGTCGGAATCGTGCGCGGCTGGCCTGCCCCGACGGCTACGAGAGACACTTCCCCCGGAGTTCCTGGGAGGATTGAGATCACCCACTTGCCATCCGGAGAAAGGCCGCCACCGCTTCCAAAGCCGAGTTGTATCGGTGCTGTGCCGTCGATTTTGCGGATCGCTACAGAATATTGAGAACCGGCAGCTTCACTGGAATCTTCGAACAGAACCCATTGACCATCGCGCGAAATGTCCTTGGCAAGACTCCAGTCGTGCCAGGAAATGTCCACTGATTTGCCGTCCCGGGCGGCAGTGTCCATGGCAACTCTCTCGTTATCCAAACTGACCAGGATCTGGCCGTTAGGCGCCACATCTTCAAGGGTCAAGCCCGCTGGTAAGTCTAGAATTTTCCGCAGCTGTCCCGTCGTACTCGCAGCGAACATTTTGCGGCCTAGGCCTTTGGCGGCGGCGGTGAACCAGACCTCTTTCCCGTCAGGACTCCAACCCAAGCCATCTTCCGATTCCCACTCCTTGGTAATTGCCTTGAGGTGTCCGGCAAGATCGATAAGGTATACTGAGCCGCGATCATCCCAGAGAGCGGGATGTTCCATGAATGCGATTTTGTCACCCTGTGGTGAAACGCGAAGGTGGCTGATCCAGCCAGTGCTTGAATACAGAGTATGGCCGATCGGGTATTCGATTCGGTCGTGGGTCCCGGTACGGTGCACCGCAGCCAACTCACCCTTGGGGTCCCAGTCTGCCCATGACACGTCTTCGAGAACCTCTCGAGGAGAGCCGCCGGCAAGCGGAGTACGGGCCAGAATGCCACCCTCGGTTTCCAGATGGGCGCGATGAGCGCCGCCGATGGATAACGCCAGTTCTCCGCTGCTTGAGACGGCAAGCAGGTTTGCGTCGTCGACATTCAATGGTTGACTCAACATTGAATTCGCCACCGTGGAGAAAAGCTGAATTGGTTTGCCGTTCCAGGCGGCTGCGTAAACTACGGATCGGTAGTCGGGAGCGAATCGCGCCGAATAAACCGTGCCTTCTTCGTAAGTGAGGCGCTGATAAGTCGGGGAGATAATTTGCTGACGCCATTGTCTCGCCAGGAGCAGCAGGGTTGCCATGAGAAGCACACCAGCGATTGCCCAGGGCACGTACCTCGTCCACGAGCGGCCGGCTGCGTAATAAGTTGGTCGTCGACCAGAAGCATTGGAAAGCGTGTCGAGAGCGAAGGCAAGGTCGCGCGCCGATTGGAAGCGATTCTCGGGGTCCTTCTCGAGACAGTGGCGGACGATTTGCTGAAACGACTCCGGAATCCCACTCTGTCCCGGATTAATGTCAGGCGGATCTTCGCGCAATACAGCTGTAATTGTATCGACTTCGGTTTCACCGCGAAAGGCTCGCCGTCCCGCCAACATCTCATAAAGAATCGCACCGAGGCTGAAAATGTCGCTGCGATGATCCACGGCCTTGCCACGAAGCTGCTCGGGAGACATGTAAGCGACGGTGCCGATAACGGAACCACTCTTCGTGACGGTGGTCAACTCTTCGACCGATCGCCCAGATTCACTCGGCGAAGCTTGCAGTTTGGCTACTCCGAAGTCGAGTATCTTGACCCGGGCGTCGGAGGTCACGAAGAGATTCTCTGGCTTGAGGTCGCGATGAACGATGCGGCGATCGTGGGCCGCGATCAGTCCCTGCGCGATTTGAAGAGCGTAGTCCGCGGCCACGCGCACCGGGAGGGCTCCCGCCTCCAGCCGCTGACGCAGAGTCTCGCCTTCAAGCAATTCGCAAACAATGTAAGGAGAGCCATCGCTGACGCCAACATCATAAACCGCGACAATATTGGGATGATTCAGCGCCGCAGCGGCGCGGGCTTCGAATTCGAAACGGCGGAGGTGATCGGGATTATCGCTGGAGGCGGGACGAATCAATTTCAGCGCTACATCTCGCCCAAGCCTCTCATCTCGCGCACGGAAGACCTCGCCCATGGCTCCGGAGCCGATTTTTTCGACGACTCTATAGTGACCTATGACCTGGTCAGTCATTGCGCGAGAACGCCCCGCTGGCATGTTAGGGGGGCACGACTAACCTGTCAATGCGCATTGCTGTCTGTCTCTAATCCATTGTGAGATCTGCCGTTACGGATCTGATAGGTTTCTGGGATATCCGAACGGCGTCGTGCTATAATTCCAGTTCGCCTACGTGCTTTCGAGGCAACCTGTGTGGTTTCTAAAGGCGAATCCCGCGTCAAACGAGATTATTAAAGAGGTATAGCCATGTCCGGCCATTCAAAGTGGGCCACAATCAAGCATAAAAAGGGCGCGCTCGACGCTAAGCGCGGCAAGATTTTTACCCGTCTCATTAAAGAAATCAGCATTGCCGCGAAGAACGGTGGTGGCGATCCTGATTCCAACCCGCGCCTGCGCGGTGCCATTGTGGCTGCGAAGGCGGAGAACATGCCCGCTGATAACATTAAACGCGCCATTCAACGCGGTACAGGGGAACTACCGGGCGCGACATACGAAGAGTTCTCCCTGGAAGGCTACGGCCCTGGTGGAGTTGCGGTTCTACTCGATATCAACACCGACAACCGCAATCGCACGGTAAGCGAGATACGCCACTGCTTCGGCAAGAACGGCGGCAATATGGCCGAAGCCGGCGCAGTCTCATGGATGTTCCACAAGAAAGGCGACATCGTTATTCCGAAGAGCGCCGCGAAGGAGGATGACTTAATGAATATTGTCCTCGAAGCTGGCGGTGAGGATCTGCACGATGACGGCGAAAACTGGGAGATACTTACCGAGCCCTCCGCATATGAGGCTGTACTCGAGGCGGTGAAGAAGGCTGGCATCGAGCCGGCATCCTCTAGCGTTGCCATGATTCCGCAGAACTACATCAAGCTGGAAGGTCAGGCTGCGAACACGATGATCCGGCTGATGGAAGCGCTGGAAGATCAGGATGATGTGCAGAACGTGCACTCGAACTTCGACATCGATCAAAAGTTGCTTGAAGAGGTTGCTGGTTAGCAAGAGATGGTCGTGAGGGAAGAGCCGCCTTTGGCGGCTTTTCTTTTTATCTCGCAGAAAAAGATTTCAACACAATCGTGGAAAATTCTGTGGAAAAGAAAGGAAGTATCTGCGTAAGTAATTCAGCGACAGACGGTTCAGCTCTTTGCACTGGACGAAGGGCTGGCACTTTCGTGGTGTGAGCGGCAAGTGAAGCTGATGACCGAGCTCTCCGTTTTGTGAGACAAGGTTCACGTGACGAGCTTGAAGATTAGACTGGATAAGCTCCTGGTAGACCGCGGTTTGGCTGGCTCGCGAGAGCGCGCTCAAGCGCTGATTCTCGCCGGAAAAGTGCTGGTCAACGAACAGAAGACTGATAAGTCTGGCGCACAAGTGATCGCGGATGCGACTGTTCGCCTGCTCGGCGAAGATTTAAAGTATGTCAGTCGCGGTGGACTTAAATTGGAGCGTGCACTCCAACACTGGCAGGTCGAGGTCGACGGTAAGGTCTGTCTTGACGTCGGAGCGTCAACCGGTGGCTTCACAGATTGTCTTCTTCAACGCGGAGCGGCCGGTGTGATCGCGGTCGACACCGGTTACGGGCAGATGGATTTCACATTGCGCCAAAATCAGCGTGTTCGCCTGCTGGAGAAAACCAACGCGCGCTACATCACAGCACGAGAGATCGGAAAAGAGGTTGATCTCATAGTCGTCGACGTCGCATTCATCTCTGCTACCCTGGTTCTTCCTTCAGTAGTGGCCGCCGCCTTCCCACATTCTGGCACGGATCGCAGCGGTCGCCAGGTTATCGTTCTGGTGAAACCACAATTTGAGGCGGGAAGGGAATTCGTAGGCAAAGGAGGAATTGTGCGCGACGAGTCTGCTCAATTGGCGGCCGTGGAGAAGGTGAAACAAAAATTGGAGGAGCTCGGTTGTGTTCGTAATGACGTTATCGAATCGCCGATCCTCGGTGCTGAAGGAAACAAAGAATTCCTGCTGCGAGCGGTCTTTTAGTCGGGCTCGGTGTCTAGATAAAGTTTCAGTAGCAAAGTTTTGGCCCGATTTCTGTACAATCTAACTTTTCCCTCTTTCCCTACACATGGCAGATTCGTCGTCTCGGCAAAAAGTTGCGGCAATCGTTTCTCGACCCGCCCGGCCAGAAGTCGCCCGCATTCTTCCCCAGTTGGTCACTTGGCTGTGCGACCACGGCTACGAGGTGATCTTCGATCCGGAAACGGCGAAATATTCCCAGGGCCAGGAAGAAGTTTCGCGCTCACAAATGGCGTCGCGGCCTTTGAACCTGGTCGTAGTCTTGGGTGGTGATGGGACTCTGCTGTCTGCGGTTCGCGCTACGGCCGCTACGGATGCTCCTCTCATGGGCGTGAATCTGGGCTCGCTCGGTTTCCTGACTGACGTGCCTCTACCGTCGCTATTTTCCATGCTCGACACGATCGCTCAAGGAAATGCGCCTGTGGAAAGACGTTCGCTCATGTGGTGCGAACTGCTGCGCGGCGAGAGTGTCTTGGGCAGCTACCTGGCTTTTAACGATATCGTTGTGAACAAAACGGCGTTGGCACGATTGAATAACTATGATCTGTTCGTGGATAAGATCTATGTCTCCAGTTATCGTGCCGATGGAATGATTGTGGCCACTCCGACGGGCTCGACTGCCTACTCTCTTTCGGCGGGTGGGCCGGTTGTTATGCCGACGGTCAAGGCTTTCGTGATTACTCCGGTGGCTCCGCATTCGCTCACCCACCGGCCGCTGGTGGTGCCGGATTCGACGGTAGTTGAAATTTTGCTGCGCAGCGATAAGGAAGTGGCTTACCTCAGCATGGACGGCCAGCCGGGAGTCGATCTGAAGGATGGGGACCGGGTTCGTTGCCGCCGGTCAGAACACCAGGTCTGTCTTTTTCGAACCGACGCCGATTTCTTTCACGTGCTTCGTACGAAACTAAAATGGGGAGAGAGGTAAGCGCCGATTGGGGTCTACACCTCAGTCGAGTACAGGTCGCAGACGTTTTCTCTTCGCCTGATCACTTTGACGGATTTTTGCTGAACCAATAACTCTGCCGGGCGGGGCCGCGTATTGTAGTTGGACGAAAGCGCCATTCCGTAGGCGCCGGCGTCGAGAATCGCTAGCAACTCTCCCTCCTCGACTCGCGGCAATTGGCGATCGCGCGCGAAGAAGTCGCCGGACTCGCACACCGGGCCAACCACATCTACAACTTCAGTGGTCGATGCTGCATTTGTGGGCTGCAGTACGGGAACGATTTCGTGGTAAGCGCCGTAAAGAGCTGGACGAATAAGATCATTCATGGCCGCGTCCACAACAACAAAATTCTTGCCGTGGTTGGTTTTCCGATAAATAACAGACGTTACCAGCACTCCGGCAGACCCGATGATGGACCGACCCGGTTCGAGCAGCAGATGAATATTCAAACCTCGTAGCGGACCGGTGATGGCCCGTGCATACCGCGCAACATAGTCAGAAAATTCCAAACTTGCGTCTTGATATGCAATCCCTAGGCCGCCGCCGGCATCGACATAATCAATTCTGTGTCCATCCGTCCGCAGGTCGCGAACCAAATCTGCTACCCGAGCCATCGTCTCCTCGAAAGGAGTAACGTCGGTGATCTGCGAACCAATGTGGACGCTGACCCCCCCAACTGCCAGATACTTCGCGCCCGATGCTTTCGCATAAAGCTCACGAGCCTGGCGGAAGGGAACTCCGAATTTATGCTTTCGCAACCCAGTGGAAATGTAGGGATGAGTATTCGCGGCGACGTCAGGATTCACACGCAACGCTATGCGCGCAGCGACGCGGAGCCGAGCCGTGCACTCGGCCAGGGCCCAGAGTTCCGATTCGCTTTCGACATTGAACAGCAAAATTCCAGACTTTATTGCCGCCGTCATTTCTTCGCGGGATTTCCCTACTCCGGAGAAAACGGTCTTTTTGGCGGCCCGGCGGTCGGCGAATAATACTCGCTCCAGTTCGCCACCTGAGACGACGTCGAATCCGCATCCTTGACGCGCTAACATGCGGAGAATATTGACGTTGGAGTTCGCTTTGACAGAGTAGCAAATGCTGTGCGGAACCTGACGGAACGCATGTTCGAAGTGTCCCAGACGTTCGCGGATCGCTGTTGCCGAGTAAGCGTAAAGAGGTGTGCCATAACGCTCCGCGAGTGTAGTGAGCGGAATTTCCTCGCAATGCAGGACAGACTGCGCGGAGCGTCGCAACATACCACGCCGTAGCTTGCGGAAGACAAATCCAGGCGCCCGTTCGGTTCCCGTAACCTCAATGCGCCGGGTCATTTTCGCTTGGAGACGGCCGAGGATTGACTTGCGCCATCTTTTACCTTGATGGCCAATACGGTCTGGTCATCGAAGGCTTCGACTCCCGCAGAATGCTCGGCCACAGCTTTGAACAGCGAGTCGACCATGCAGTCTGCGGATGCTCCTCCGCATTCGGCGATGATTTGTTCCACGCGTCCACGGCCGAACATTTCTCCGCGCCGGTTGCGCGCATCCAGGATGCCGTCACTGAAGAAGACGAACACGTCCCCGGGCTTCATCTTGAAGCTAAACTCGTCATAGCTCGCGTCGTCAAAAAGCCCGAGCGGTAGACCCGTCGCTTCGACTACGGTGTTCATGCCGTCATGGAGTAAGACAGGTCGCGGCAGGCCGGAGTTGGCCACGAGAAGAGTACGGTGCTCGTCGTCCCAAACCGCATAAATGAGAGATACAAATTGCGCCTCAATCCGGCGTTCGGCCAGGGACAAGTTTACGGCGGAAAGCATTTCTGCCGGTCCTGGCTCGATGGGAGCATGGGAGCGCAGAATTCCGCTGACTAAAGCGGCGTAGATGGCGGCAGGCGCACCTTTCCCGCTGACGTCTCCGATGACAATTCCCAACCGCGAAAGAGAGTATGGGATGAAGTCGTAGAGATCTCCGCCAATGGCTCGCGCGGGAACAAACTTGGCTGCCAGTTCGAGGTGCTCGAGCTGCGGCAAGGTTTGTGGCAGCAGGCGCATTTGCAATTCCCGGGCCAGCGCCAGATCCCGTTCCAGCCGGCGCTCCTGGCGCGCGATTTCCTCATACAAACGAGCGTTTTCAATTGCGATTGCTACCTGTGCGGCCAGCGTCATCATGGTGCGGCGATGATCTTCGGTAAAGAAACCGCGCCTAGTATGCTCGAGATCGAGCACACCGATCACTTTGTCTTTATAAATCAACGGAACGATCAACTCCGAACGGGTTTCGGGATTGGCCTCGATGTAGCGCGGGTCTTTGCTCACATCGGGTACGAGAATGGCCTGCTTCAACTGTGCCGCATGTCCGACTAAGCCATGACCTAAGGCGATTTCCCGCTTGGTGTGCACATTCTCGTTAAAGCGCAGGGAAAAACGATGCTGCAGTTTCTCGCCGGAGGAATCTAGCAACAGGATGCTAAACATTTGATAGTCAATCAACCGTCGCAGCAGCTCCGCGATACGGCCCAGCAGTTCATCCAAATTTAAGATCGAGGTCAATTCACGGGCGATCTCGTTCAGCAGCAGCAGAATACGAGCCTGCCGGGTGGTACGCGTATAAAGTTGCGCATTCTCGATACCGGCGGCCATGCGGGAGGCGATGAGTGTCAACAGACGCCGGTGCTCTTCATTGAAATAAGCGGGATGCTTCGCTTCGAGGTCAATCACACCGATCACCCGATTATTAGTAGTGAGCGGCACGGCCAACTCCGAGCGCACGTTGGGTATAGCGGCAATGTACAAGGGGTCGCGCGTTACATCATCGACCAAAATCGCCTGCCGCAATTGCACCGCTTGCCCGGTTACTCCTTCGCCCACTTTGATGCGGGAACGCTCGGCGAACTCCTGCGGATACCCGATCTGGAAGCGAAATCGCAGTTCCTGTGTCTTTTCGTTCAGCAGCAAGATCGCGAAAATTTCGTAGTCGATGACTTTTCGGACGATCTCGGCGACCCGGCGCAGAGTCGTGTCCAAGTCCAGCGAAGTGGCCATCACGTCGGCTACTTCCAGCAACAATGGCTCAACGTGAAGATGTTTTTCGTGCTTGCTCAGAACAGGTCCCATTGCTTTCTATGATAGCAGTCGCGTTTCAGTATTCAGTGTCCGGTGCCCGTCACCATCATGAAAAATCGCGGAACAACGTGGCGGAATTACTTTCGGCTTGTAAGAGGGAATCGGAACTCGGCGCTCCTTCATTCGCGCGGTATGATGCAGATATCGGGAAGGTTGCGGTAACGCTCGGCGTAATCCAGACCGAAGCCGACCACGAATTCGTCAGGGATCGTGAAACCAACGTAGTCGCCTTGCAAGGGCAGTTTACGGCGCGAAGGCTTGTCGAGCAGAGCTGCAATTTTCAGCGTTCGCGGCTGATGGGCTAGCAACAGCTTCTTGAGAACGGTAAGAGTCAATCCCGTATCCAGAATATCCTCCACCACGATTACATTTTTGTCCTTCATCGACTGATCGACATCTTTGGTCAACTTCACTTCGCCGGTGGAGTCCCAGCCGCTCTTCAGTTCTTGAGTGGGACTGGGCCGATTACCGTAACTGGAAACACCGATGAAGTCGAAGGTTGCGTCCAGTTTTAGTTGGCGCGCGAGATCGGCGAGAAAGATCGCGGAGCCCTTGAGTACTCCGACGAGAATGACAGGTTGCCCTGCGAAATCGCGCGTGATCTCCGCACCTAATTCTCCGATCCGTTTCGCGATTTCCTCCCGTGAGATCAGCACCTTGAGTTCGGTCATGGCGTTTCATATTAAACTAAAGTTCGGCCGCAGGCCCATAACAGCGAGTGACTTCCCTCAACAATGAGAAAGGCGCTGCGGCAGCAGGAGAATGGAGTAATGAATCTCAAAGGCACTCAACTTACGTGGCTGGGCCACGCAACATTTCGCGTCATTACCCCTGGCGGCACGACGGTTATTATTGATCCCTGGATTATGAATAATCCGGCGTGTCCTCCTTTCGAAAAGAAGGTGAATAAGGTTGATCTGGTTTTGGTCACTCACGGCCACGGAGACCATATTGGGGATGCGGTCGAAATCATTAAAGAACACAATCCCAAGGTAATTGGCATTCCCGAAATGTGCGGATGGTTAGAGAAAAAAGGCGCGAAACAGACCGCCATGATGAACAAAGGCGGCACACAGAAGATCGGCGATATCAAAGTCACCATGGTACACGCGGATCATTCCTGTGGCATTCAGGATGGCGATCAGCTCATTTACGGTGGCGAAGCCTGCGGTTATGTCATTGAATTCGAAACCGGATTGAAGATCTATCACGCCGGAGATACCAACGTTTTCGGCGATATGGCAATTATTCGTGAACTCTATGCGCCGGAGATTGTGATGATTCCGATCGGCGATCATTTCACCATGGGCCCACGCGAGGCCGCCTATGCCTGCAATCTGCTCAAGCCGAAGACGGTGATTCCCATGCATTTTGGGACCTTTCCGGTATTGACGGGCAGTCCCGCGGAATTGCAAAGACTTGTGCCGGGAGTGGAGATCGTTGCGATGAAGCCCGGCGTCACTGCGGGCGGTTAATAGCAGCCCGCGATTTCCCAACTAGAACATCGAGGACAAAAGTGGCCAAAATCAAGCAGAAGAAACCGAATAAACCTAACTGGCGGCACTACAATTTCACAACTGCTGGGCCGGTGGATGATTACATGTACTCCATGCTCCCGAAGCGCGATGAAGTGTTGGTAGAGATGGAAGACTACGCGGCGAAGAACAAGGTGCCTATCGTCGGCCCTGCGGTGGCCCGAGTACTGCAGCAACTTGCACTCACAATCGCCGCTAAGACCGTCTTTGAGCTGGGCTCGGCGATTGGATATTCGACGATCTGGTGGGCGCAGGCAGTAGGTGAGAAAGGGCGTGTCATTTACACGGACGGCGACTCCAAGAACGCTGAAAGAGCTCGAGGTTACTTCGAGCGTTCCGGTGTGTCGAAACGCATTACGCTGCACACGGGCGACGCTCTGGAAGTTCTATCGGAACAAAAGGAACAGTTCGACATCATCTTCAATGATGTTGACAAAGAGGATTATCCTCGCGTTCTGCGCCTGATTTCACCGCGCCTGCGCCAAGGCGGGCTGTTCATTACCGACAATGTTTTGTGGAGCGGCCGGGTCGCGGAGAAAAATCCGAAGGAACCGCGCACGAAGGCTATTCTGGAATTTAATAGATTGCTTTACGGATCGAAGGATTTCTACACGACTATCCTGCCTATTCGCGACGGATTGGCTGTGGCATTGAAAAAGTGAATCTCGGGAAGGAGCGACGGGAATCGTTAGATCGATTTCACTGGAATCGAGAGCAAATCTTCCACCAGGCCAACCTCTTTTTGCAGAAACGGCTCGGCATACTTTGTCCCGCCGAGCGCTCCATAGTAGCGAGCCATGGAGTCCACACGAGCACGAATTTCGGCGTGGGCAGGAAAGAGGTCCTTACCCGCTTCCTGGTCGCTGAACTGTGATTTGTAAGCCAGGATGGAAGCGAATTTTTGCTCGAATTGGTCGGTGATGTCTACCACGAAGGTCGGGCGCACGTCGTAATAGAGCGTAGCGTAGATGATTTTGTAGGGACGATGGGGAGCTAGTCTCCCACTTGCGCCAAAGGTTGCGGGCGCTCCTCCGGAGATTGTCGAAGGCACAGCGGCGCTAGGGTCCAGTTTCGATAGTCCCGCAAGAAAACAGGCTTCGTACCCCAGCACGGAAGTTGTATAGTGATCGGGATGGCGTCCCTTCCAATAAGGCAGAATTACCAGGCGCGGGCGCATCTCGCGGATCACGCTCGCCACTTTTAGGCGGTTCTCCCAAGTATTTTCGACCCGACCGTCGGGAATAT